>Ga0315268_10000173_pt1 | contig 74955 bp, 48 predicted proteins | sample C1_top_MG_FD_204535 | JGI IMG/M metagenome (GOLD analysis project Ga0315268, IMG submission 204535) | Sediment microbial communities from Yellowstone Lake, YNP, Wyoming, USA - C1_top | ecosystem: Environmental > Aquatic > Freshwater > Lake > Sediment | place: USA: Wyoming | collected 2017-08-01 | reverse complement strand
GACGAATGCAAGGTCGAGCGCTCGATGAAGGTGTAGGTCTTGCCGGGCTCGGCCACGTCGTGGCCGAATGAGCGCAGGCGCGTGTCGTCCGCGCAGTGGTAGTAGAGCAAGCGGTTGGGGTTGCCCTGCCAGTCTTTCGGGTTGCCGTGGATGAGCGCTTCGCCGACATCGGCGAGGTACACCGCGTCGTCGACCTTCTCGTCGGGTACGAGGTGCTTGAGCTCGGCGAAGGCGTCGGTGCTGAGCACGTTCTCGGCGCGCATCTTGTCGAGCCCCTCGTGGTGCATCGTATCGCCTGAGATCTGCGCCCGATACATGCGGCCGTTCGGCCCCGGCATGCTGATGCGCAAGCCGATAGTCGGGATGGCGTGCGCGGTGTAGAAGAAATCGAGCGTGGCGCCGAGCAGCTCGATGGGTGTCCCCGGTGTCACGCGCTCGTAGTCGACGAAGCGCGCGACCTCTTCTTGCGGCAGGTGAAAGTGGTGCGCGAGCTTGACCAGCATCGAGCGATAGATGGGCTCGGCCGTGTAGACGCGCGGCCGCGCGCCCGAGAGGATGAGCTCGACGAAGGCGCCCATGTGGTCTTCGTGGCAGTGGCTCAAGACGACGCCGCTGATGTCGGCGGGTGAGATGCCCTGGTGCTCGAGTAAGTAGCGCGTGCCGACCGGGCCGTCGTAGACGAGGGCGCGGCCGTTGAGCCAAAAAACGAAGCCCGTCGTTGGGCCGGACAGATCGAACCCGCTGCGCGTGCCGAGCGCCTTGATGCCGAAGGTCAGCGGGCTCTGCGGCTCTTTTGGCACCGGCAGGTCGGCGAACGGGACGACGGGCGGCGTAAAGTCGAGGTCGACGCGTTCTTCGACGCCGCCGCTTTGCACGAGAAAGCTCGCCGCGCCAGTGCGCTGCAGGCGCAGCGCCCCGTCGAGCAGGGTCACGGCGCCGTCGCGGTCGAAGGTGGGCGTGAGGATCATCTCGTCGAGCGTGCGGGCGCGGCCCGCCTTCTTGATGGTGAGGTGCTCGGCGACGTTGGCGAGGCGTTCCACCACGGCGGGCGCGAGGATGGGTTTGCCGGCCGCGTCGAGGTAGCCTTCGAGATCGGCGCGGCTCGGGCCGTTGAGCGTGACGAGCAGCGCGCGACGCTCGTCTTCGACTTGGTCGGCGTCGAGGACGAGCTGTAGTCGTTCGTTGGCGAGCTCGGGCTTGAACGCTGCGCCGTAGATGAAGAGAAATTCGTAGAGAAAGAATTCGGGCACGAACTGCGGATTGGCGTAGGCGAGCAGGCGCTGCGGGGCGACTAGGACGCGCGGAAACGCCACGCTGTGCTTTTGGCAGTAGGCTTTGGTGGCTTTGAAGGCATCCGCGGGCGCGCCGAGTAAGGCGGAGCCCTTTTCAGTCACGACGAGCGCGACGCCCGGGTAGGGGCGATGGATGGTCGCAGCACACACCCGCTATGCGTAGCAAGAATCCTCTGCTTGGGCAAATGATGTCGCCGAAAGTTAGCCAGTTGCTTGCTCACGAAGGAAGCCCCGCCCTATAGTGACAACCATGGCCAAAGTGTTGATCATCGAAAGCGATGCCGCTGTAGCCAAGAAGCTCTCGACGCTTCTTTCGGCCAGAGGAATCGAGAGCCAGATCACGGCCGATGGCGCCGAAGGCGTCAACCTCGCCCGCTCGTTTGCGCCCGACGTCATCGTGTTGTGTGTCGAGCTGAGTCGCGTCAGCGGCTATTCGATCTGCAACAAGCTCAAGAAGGACCCCGACCTCGGTCGAATCCCGCTCGTGCTCACCTCGAGCCAGGCGACCGAGGAGACGTTCGAACAGCACAAGAAGTTGAAGACCCGCGCCGAGGCCTACGTCAAGAAGCCCTACGGTGACGCCGAGATCGTCAGCATCGTCGGTGGCCTCGCGAGCGGCGGGTCGGGGGGCGACGCCGAGCTCGACGTGAGCCTTGACGACGTGGCGGTGGATGTCGATGTGGGCGGCGGGGCGAGCTCCGCGCACGCGGGGAGCAGCGCCGACCTCGAGTTCGCGATCGAGCCGGATCCGCCCGCCGCACCGGTGCGCGCGGCGCCAGCGGCGCGTCCGGCCGCTGCGGCGCGTCCTGCTTCGACTGCGCACGCGACGGCTTCTACCGCGGCCCGTCCGGCCGGGGCAGCCGCCAGCGGCGCGGGCAGCGACTCAACGCGCGCCGAGAACCAGACGTTAAGGCAAAAGGTGCAGAAGCTCGAGCAGGCGCTCGAGCAAAAGGAGCTCGAGTTCAACGACCGCTTGCTGCAGGAGAGCTCGCGCGGACGCGAGGCCGTCGACTTGAAGAAGAAGCTCACGCTCGTCGAGCGCGACCTCCTCAAGTTCCAAGGTCTCGCCGAAAAGGGCAAGTCGGACGCCGAGGCGGCGAAGGCCGAGCTCGAAGAATTGCGCGGCAGTCACCAGGGCGTCGAGTCGGACAAACAAGCGCTCTCGGGCAAGATGTCTCAGCTCGTCGAGAAGGTGAAGTCCCTCGCCGCTGAGCGCGACGCTTTGCAGCAGGAGGTCGCCGACCTCAAGGATCAGATCGACAAGGCGGCGCAAGAGAACGACAGCATCGTCAAGGTGCGCGACAAAGCCAAGAAGGCGGTCGATATCGCCGTGCAACTGCTCGACGAGACCGGCTTGCTGCAGTAGCGCGGGACGCGGGGGCGAAGGGCGTGTCACCGCGCGCGAGGCACCCTTAAGCGATGTGGTGGCACACCTGGAAGGCGCGCCGTCGCCTCACGAGCGACGTGAGCGTGTGGTATCACCGCGACTACGCGGCGCATGCCATTCCGGTCGAGCGGCGCGTCGCTCATTTGCAGACCGATCGCGCCGAGCTTGCCCTCGCGCGCCTTTCGCACGTCGGTCTCTTACGCGAGGCGGATCTGCGCGTCCCCGAGCTCGCGAGTCTTGCTGACCTCGCGCGCGTCCACTCGCGCCACTACCTCGAGCAGCTCAACGATGCGTTGGTGCTCGGTCGCATCTTTGGTCTCGCGGCTGAGTTTGTCGACGTCGACGCGTTGCTCGGTGCACAGCGCCGCGCGGTCGGCGGTACCATCGCCGCGGCGCTCGATGTGGCACGCGGGCCGATGCGCACGAGCTTCAACCTTGGGGGCGGCTTTCACCATGCGGCGCCTGACGCGGGCGCCGGCTTTTGCGTCTTCAACGACGTAGCGGTGGCGATCGCGCGGCTGCGCTCTCTGGGCTTCGCGTCGCCCATCGCTATCGTCGATCTCGACTTCCACCAAGGCGACGGCAATCTCGCCGCCTTCGCCAACGACGCGAGCGTCCTCGTCTATTCAATTCACGGCGCCGTGTGGACGGAGCGCGTCTCTTTGGCGTGCCGCAATCTCCTCTTACCGTCGGGGACGCTCGACGCCGACTATCTCGCGTGCCTGCGCGCGACCTTGCGGCCGGCCTTAGTCGAGCACCGGGCGAAGCTCGTCTTCTATGTGGCCGGCGTCGATGTGCTCGCCGACGATCTGCTCGGCGATTTCGCGCTCTCGCCGCGTGGCGTGCTGACACGCGACCGGATGGTCGTCGACACGGCGCGCGAGCTCGGCGCCGCGGTCGTCGTGACGCTCGCCGGCGGTTACAGCTCGAGCGCCTGGCAGTGCACGTCGAACTTCATGCGATACTTGCTCACCGATGTCGCGCGCGCCGACCGCGATCCGCACGTCAAGCGACGCTATCGCTTCGAGCGCGTGGCGCGTCATCTCGATCCGTGGGATCTGCAGCGTGAGGACGTGGACCTGACGTTCGACGAAGCCGATCTCGTCCCCGACCTCGGCAAGAAGCCCCGCCGCTTGCTGCTCGACTACTATTCGCGGCACGGTGTCGAGCTCGCGCTCGAGCGTTACGGACTCATGGCGAAGCTAGCGGTCAAAGGCTTTCGCGACTTTCGCGTCACGCTCAATCCCGATGACCCGCACAGCCAAGTGCTACGGGTCGAGGGACGCAAACCCCCGCACGATGCGTTGCTGCTACTCTTCGAGCTCGTCGTGAGTCGCTTCGCGCTGCCCGTGCCCGAGCTCTTGCTCATCGCGGAGGCCGTGTTGCCCACGCTGCGGGTCGAGTGGTTGCTGTTGCAGGATCCAACGCGGGCCTTTACGCCGGCGAAGCCGCAGCTGCCGGGGCAGGATCACCCAGGTCTCGGCGTGGCGCACGATGTGCATGAGATGCTCGTGCAGATCTCACGGCGCCTGCACCTCGAGGGGATCGTGCAACGTCCGGCGCACTACCACAACGCGGTCGTCGCGGCGCGGCAGTATCGCTTCGTCGATCCCATGCTCGAGGGGCGCTTTCGTGCCCTGCGTCGGGTGCTCGCGAATGTCTCCTTGGCCGAGGCAACCAAGTGCGTCGAGGGCGGCGATCTCGTACTCGCCGACGGTAGCCCGCTCGCGTGGGAGCCGGGGTTGTTGCTGCTACCGGTGAGTGAGCGTCTGTGGCGTTACTTCGAGCAGCCGGACTATCTCGAGGCGCGCAATCAGGCGATGCACGATGTACTGGCGCGGGGGCTACGGCTGCGCGAGCCGCGCGCATAGGCGGCTCAGTGCCGGCGCGGGGCCACGCCGTAGAGGAGGAGCTCGACGGCCTCGCGCGCGCGCTCGAGGTGGCGTCCCGTGGGCACGGCCGGGCCGTCGAAGAGCGCCGACAGCGCACCGTGAAACACCTGCGAGAAGAGCGCGGGCTCGACCCCGGCCGCGAGCTCGCCGCCGGTGCGGGCGTTGCGGGTCGCGGTGAGGAGTGCTTCGAGGTGGTGTTGGCGCAGCAGCGTGGCGACCTGCGGCGCGTCGGGAGCGCGGCCGGCGAGCACGCTTGCGGCGAAGGCGGCGAGGGCGCTCGTGCCGAGAGCCCGCTCGGCGTAGACGACGGCGAGGCGGTGCAGCCGTTCGCGCAGCGTGCCCGACGTGGCAGTGGCGGCCGCAAGCTCGGTGGCGAGGCGTGCGCCTGCGGCCTCGCACACGGCGCGATAGAGCCCTTCTTTGCTGCCGAAGTAGTAGTAGAGCATCGGCTTCGTGACGTGGGCTGCCTGCGCAATGTGGCGCACGTTGGCGGCCGCATAGCCTAGCTCGGCAAAGGCGTGCGCCGCGGCCTCGATGAGACGCTCTTTGGCGCCGTGATCTGTATTTACCGACCGGTAGGTAGACAAAGCGATGAGACAGTCGCGCGTCTCGCGACGCTTGTCAATAGAGCGCTGCCCGGTCGGCGTGACGCGTGTAACGACGCGTAAATAAAGCGTTGTCTTGTGCCGACCGACGCTCGGCGAGAGAAAGGACGGTGACATCCAGTCATCGTTTCCCGGTCTTGACTCGTACATAATCGTTGACTCGACCCTCAGGCCGTGCTACAGTACGCGCACCTTAAATCATGTCGCCCCGAACCACCATTTCGTCACGCCAAAACCAGCCCCGCCGGAAAGCCGCGGCGCCTATCGTCGTCGGTAAACCGATGGTGCCTGGTCCAGGAGGCAGAGTGAAGATTCAGCAGATGTCTTTCAAGGTCGGTGACAAGGCGGTCTATCCTGCTCACGGTGTGGGTGAGGTTACTGCGATTGAAAACCGCGAGATTTCGGGTACGAGCCAGACCTTCTACATCTTGCGCATCCTCGACAACGGCATGAAGATCATGATCCCGACCAACAACGTGCGCCAGGTCGGGCTGCGTGAAGTCATTAGCAAGGAGAAGGTCAACAAGGTGTTCGACATTCTGCGCGAGAAGGATCTCAGCGTCGATACCACGACCTGGAACCGCCGCTATCGCGAGTACATGGAGAAGATCAAGACTGGCTCCGTGTTCGAGGTGGCTGAGGTGCTGCGTGACCTCTACCTGCTCAAGACCGACAAGGACCTGTCGTTCTGCGAGCTCAAGCTCCTCGATACCGCGCGCGGCTTGCTCATCAAAGAGTTGGCCGTGGCTCGCAACTGCGACGAAGAAGACGTCGAGCTCGAGTTCAAGAAGATCTTCCGCGCCTAAAGTAGTATCTGCCGTACGTGGCCTTCGATTACTTTGGTGAGCACGCGGGCGGCCCTGCGCCCGCGCACGATCCGGACGCTGAGCTCCTAGAGGCGCCGCGGCACCCGCACGGGCGCCTCATCTTCACTATGCTCACCGCCACGGCGTTCTTCGTGGCGAGCGCCTGGCTGTCGTGGGGCTACAGGGATCTGCTGCGCTACGCATTCGGCGCCGCTCGCCCCCCGCAAGAGCTCGGCGACGTGACGACGCTCGCGCCGCAGGACATCGCGCACAATGCCTTCGTGTCGCTCTCAGGCATCACCGAGCATCGTGGCACCTCGCAACGCCTCGCGCGCGGCGTGCTGCCTTGGCGCGAGGAGTACTGGTTCTTTCGCCTGCTCGGCTCGCGCGGGGTGTTTATCGAGACGCCGGCTGACGCCGAGCGGTTCGGTTTTGCCACCGCGGTCAGCGTGCGAGGCCGGGCCCTCGATCCGAAGCGTGCGCCCATGTATGCCTCGTTTCTCGCGCGCTATCAGGACCGTTTTCCGACCGCCGCAACCGCCGAGACACGCATCATCGAGGTTGGCGTAGAGCCGGGCGAGGGACGCTGGCCGTTCGTGGTCCTGTTCCTGCTCATCGCTGTGCTCGGCACGCTCGATGTCGTGTCGATTGTGGGGTACGTGCGAACGCGGCGCGGGCGTGGCCGAGGGCCAGGCGTCGCTATCGCACCGCCAAGCGCGGGCTCGTCCGAATGAAGGCGCACCACCTGGCCGTGCGCGTTCTCGACCTCGAGCGCTCGTTGCGTTTCTATCGCGACACTCTCGGCCTCGCAGTCATCAAGCGCTGGGATGAGCCCGACGGCCAAGCTCGCTCTTACTGGCTGCAACTCGAGCAGGGCGCGTTTCTCGCGGTCGAGCACGCTGCGAAGTCCAAGCCAACGCGGCTCGATGAGTCACCGGGGTGGCACTGCGTCGCGCTCGGCATCGAGCGGACCGAGCGCGAAGTGTGGCGGGCGCGGCTCGCGCGAGCCGGGTTTCCAGTGTGCCGCGAGACCGCGTACACGATCTATGCGCGCGATCCCGACGGCAATTTAGTCGGCTTGAGTCACTATCCCGAGCCGGCACCCCGCGACAGCTAGGTCGCGGCGGTCTTGCGCCGATCAGCCCAGTACTTGCGCATGCGCTCGGCGGCGGCCTTGCGCTTCGCCGGATCCCAAGCCTTGCTGCGCGGGGCCTTGGCTGACTTGGCGACCTTGGTCGGCTTGGCCGCCTTGACCGGCTTGCCGCCGCTCTTCTTGCGGTCGGCCCAGTACCGGCGCATGCGCGCCGCGGCCGCCTTGCGACTCGCGCCGCTCCAGCCACGGGCTTTGGCGGTCACGGTGGCGACATAGCTCGCCTTCGGCGGCCGGCCGGGACCCCGACGCGGCGCCGCGCCGAGGGAACCGAGGAACGCCTGAAGCTTCGTGATCGCATCGTCGATGCGCGCGCGCTCCTGTCTGAGCTCACTGAGCGCCTTGGCTAGAGACTGATTGACTTTCTCGGAAGGCATTTTTGGGTATCTCCTTGCGTGAATTCATCCCCCAAACTATCGGCAACTTATGTCATTAGTTCTATTAACTCAAGCGCAAAGTGATACCAAATTCGGATGACTCCGATTGTCGCTCCGCCCTTGACGCGGCGCGTGCGCTGGCGCGTCGAAGCCGCCGCGACGCGCACGCGTCAGAGGCCGATCGTAGTCAACGCGATCTCGGATGACCCGTTCGGTCCGTGCTGGCCGTTCGACAATGGCTTGCCGAAGTTCCCAAATGGTGACATGTGCTGCGCCCACTTGCGGGACGGGGCCTATCGGCGCGTCGCGCCGCGTCGATGAGGACAGATCGTGCACGGTCGTGATGAATTCGATCTTGGCGTGCTCAACGCCCCGCAGCGCGACGCCGTGTTGCACGAGGGCGGTCCGCTGCTCGTGCTCGCCGGCGCGGGCAGCGGCAAGACGCGAGTCATCATCTTTCGTATCGCGCGGCTCCTGCGCGACGGCGTGCCCGCCGAGCGCATTCTCGGCATGACGTTCACCAACAAGGCGGCGCGCGAGATGCGCGAGCGTCTCATGCTGCTTGCCGGCCGCGACGGTCGGGGCGTCACGCTCTCGACGTTTCACTCCCTCGGCTTGAGCATCCTCAAGGAGGAGCACGCCGCGGCTGGCCTACGCTCGGGTTTCTGCATCTATGACACATCGGATCAACTGAGCCTCGTGCGCGAGCTCATGCGGCAGGTCAAAGTTGCTGATCGACGGCTCGATGCCCCGCGCGTTCTCGATCTGATTCTCAAGACCAAGCGCGAGCGCAAGAAAGAGGTTTCTCTCGACTGGGGCGATGATTACGAACTCGCGGCGTATGATCTTTATCCGCGTTATTGCGAGCAGATGCGTGCTTTCAATGCGATCGATTTTGACGATCTCCTCCTGCGCGCCCAAGATGTTCTGGCTGATCCCGATATTCGCCAGCGCTGGAGCGAGAAGTACGAGCAGATACTCGTTGATGAGTACCAAGATACCAGCCCCGATCAGCTCGAGCTCGTGCAAGTCCTCGCCGGCACAGAGCGAAATGTATGCGTCGTCGGCGATGACGACCAGTCGATCTATGCTTGGCGGGGGGCGTCTGCCGAGAATATTCTCGTATTTGGCAGGCACTTCAAAGGCGCGCGCGAAATCATTCTCGACCAAAACTATCGCTCGACCGGAAATATTCTCGCTGCGGCGAATGCTGTCATCGCCAACAACAAGGTACGCAAGCAGAAGCGCCTGTGGTCGGCGCTCGGTGCTGGTGAGCCGGTGAGCGTCATCACCTGTGCCGACGAAGAGGACGAGGCGATGTTCGTCGTCGAGACGATTGGCAAGCTCATCTACGATGGCGCCGCCCGCGAGGACATCGCCGTGCTCTATCGCGCCAACGTGCAGAGCCGCGTGTTCGAGGAGACGCTGGCGCTCGAGCACATTCCGTTTCGGGTCGTCGGCGGCCAAGCGTTCTTCGACCGCAAGGAGGTACGCGACGCGTTGGCCTTCTTGTCTGTCGTGCAGAATCCGCGCGACGAGATTGCCCTGCGACGCATCGTCAACACCCCGCCGCGTGGTATCGGGCCGGCGAGCCTCGAGCGCCTGGCGCTATACGGCGAAGAGCACAACCAGGGGCTGTGGTGGGCCCTACAGTCGGCGCACGACGTGCCCGAATTGCCGAAAGCCGCGACGCAAGGGGCTCACGAGCTCGTGAGTCTCCTCGGGCCGGAGGTGGCGCGCGCCGAGACGCTCGGCGCGGCCGAGCTGTCGTCGTGGGCCGATGGGCTCTTTGCCCGTCTGCGTCTGCGTGACGCCGTGGTGGGCAGCGATGATGCGCCGAGCATCGCGGCCAAGCGGCTCGAGAACCTCTCAGAGATGGCGCACGAGCTCGACCGCTTCGCCAAGCGTGCCCCCGTGGGCGAGCCTGCCCTCGCCGCGTTCTTGCGTGCCTCGGCCATGGTGCGGGCGCCCGAGGAGGACGACGAGAAGGCGCGCGAGCGTGTGACGCTCATGACGCTGCACGGCGCCAAGGGGCTCGAGTTCCCCTATGTCTTTATGGTTGGGGTCGAGGAGGAGTATCTGCCGCACAAGCGCAGCCTCGAGGAGGGTGGCGAACTCTCGGAGGAGCGGCGGCTGTGTTACGTCGGCATGACCCGTGCGCGCCGTCGCCTGTGGCTGACGACTGCGCGCCTGCGGCCGCGGCACGGGCGCCTCGTCGAGCGCACGCCCTCGCGGTTCTTGCAGGAGCTGCCCGAGGGGCCCGGCGTCGTGCGCGCGGCTCGCGATGCCGAGCCGCAGGTTGAGGGCGCTGCTGACGCTGCAGCCGACGAGTTCTTCAAGCGCATGCGCACGACGCTCGGCATTGAAGACTGATGGGCTTGCGGCAAAGTCCGTTCGTCGTCATGGTGCAGGCACGCCCTGCCGCGTGGCAGGCAAGGGAAGGGAGCTCGCCGTGAAGGTCGATCGCGACCTCGTCGTCGACATGCGGCTCGCTGCGGTCGCGACGCTGCTGCTCGTCGGGGTCGGCTATACGTCGTTCTCGGGCGTGCTCGGTGACAGGAGTACGAGTGCGAGCGCCGGGTCGTCGAGAGCGGTCGGCACGCTGACCCACCGCACCAACGACGTGCGGCGGCGCTCGGCGGGAGAGCTCGTCTGGCGCGACGTGCTCGTCGAGGCGCCAATCTTCGAAGGCGATTCGGTGTACGTCGCCCCGAGTAGCGAGGCGGCGATTCGCCTCACCGACGGCGCTCGGTTCGAGCTCGAGGGCAGCTCGCTCGTGGTCTTAGGCGCTGCGGCCTCGGGCGGCGCCGTGCCGACGTCGGCGATCGAGCTCAAGCGCGGCAGTGTGACCGGGGCGGCGGGCGACCGGCCCTTGGCGGTCAAGGTCGGGCAGACGACGGCCCGGCTCGATGAACTTGCGAGCGCGCGGGTGCAGTTACAGCAAGGGGACGTGGCGCGGGTGACGGTGAGCACGGGCAAAGCCGAGCTCGTGCGCGAGGGCGGGGCGTTGGCGCTCAGCGTGGGCGAGCGGGGCACGCTCGGCGCGGGCGCGGTGGGCACCATCGAGCGCTTGGCGATTTCGCTCGAGACGCCGGCCCGGGCCGCGCGCCTGCTCGCGGGGCACTTGCGCTTCGCGTGGACGTTGCCGAGGCGTCTCGGGCCGGCGTCACTCGAGATTTCGACCGATCCCGAGTTGCGGTCGCCTGAGATCGTGTACGAGAGCCGCGGCACGGCGCTCGAGCTGTCGACCTTGGCGCCTGGCGTCTATTTCTGGCGCGTACGGGCACAGGTGGGGGGTGAGACGTTACAAAGCGAGGAGCGCAAGCTCGTGGTGGTCGCCGATGTGTCGCCGATCGTCGTCGAGCCGCGTCCCGACGAGATCGTGGACCTCGCCAACGGCGGCGGGCTGCGCGTTGTGTGGACTGCGCTCGACGAAGCGGCGATGTACGACGTCGAACTCGAGCAACCAAGCACCAAGGCGCGAACGCACACGACCACGCGCGCCGCGCTGCGTGCCTCGATCGACGAGCTAGGCGTGCACGAAGGAGCGTGTTGCGTGCGTGTGCGCGCCCGCACTGCCGAGCAGCTCACCATGGCGTGGTCGCCGCGGCAGTGCTTTCGCGTCTCGCAGGCCCCGGTGCTGCGTGCGCCGGCTCTCTACGAGCCGAAGGCGGCACCGACGCGGCCGGCGACGCCGAGCGCTCCAGCGAGCCCGCCCGCAGGGCGGACGCCTCGCGGCACGTGGCTCTGGCGGCTCATCGGCGGGGTAGCGTACGCGGCGACAGCGCAGCCCGCTATTGTTCTTCGTTGGGAGCGGGTGGGTGGGGCGCAGGGCTACATCGTCGAGATTGCTGCCGACGCCGCGTTTCGCCGCGTGCTGCTACGCGAGACCGCGAGCGAGCCCTATCTCAAATGGCAGCCCCCCGACCGGGTGGTCTACTATTGGCGGGTGCGCGGCGTGGACGGCGAGGGGCGCGAAGGGCAGGTGAGCGAGACACGCCTGCTCGAGCTGCTCGCCGCCGCGGCGAGCGTCCCACCGCCGGTCACGAGCGCCGCGATCGTTACGACACCTGCGGCAGCCGCAGCAGCCCAGAGCGCCGCCGCGTCGCCGTCTGCATCGCCTGTGGCCCGCCCGGGCAAGCGAGCGGGCGCCGGGGCGAGCGACGGCGGTGCGGGCGCGCGCCCGGCCGGGCTGAGCGCGGTGCCGGCCTCGGGTGCGGGCGACGAGACCACATCGACGTCCGCTGAGCCAGCTCAGCCTAACGTGCGGCGTGGTCACGGTCGCGCTCTCGATGCCGGTCGCCTGCTCGCCGCGCGGATCGGACTCTTCTACGACGGGGCGGCGCTTGCACTGCGACCGGGGGCTGAGCTCTCCTGGCGGTTGTGGGACGCGTGGCCGCTTTCGGCCGCGGTGCGCGTGAGCTACTACACGCGCGGCGCGAGCCAGGCGGCCTTTGCCGGCCAGGCGGGCGTGACCGAGCGCCTGCATGCGCTGCCGTGCGAAGCCTTGGCGCGCTACGCGCTGCCGCTCGGATACGGGCAGCTCGAGCTCGGCGCCGGCTTGAGCCTGGGGCCGAGCTTGACGCGGGTCGCGAGCGCCAACGTCACCACGTGGCGCACTCGGCTCGAGCTCGGTGCACTCGCCGCGCTCGGTGTCAGCCAGGAGGCCGGTGCCGGTCTCGCGACGGGCGAGGTCACGCTCGTCGCGGCTCGCACCCACGCCGGCGTCGTCGAGTCGAGCCCGCGTGGGGCGGGGCTTTCGGTCGGCTATCAGATACCCTGGTAGGGATTTCCTGGGCGCTCGGTGGCTTTGCGCTCGGCGGCCCGACGCGCTAGAAGTGTGAGTAAGTCTCATGAGCGTCTCCCCACTGCCGGGCGCCTTGCGCCTCTCGATTCGCTTCAAGATGTTGATCGTCTTCGTGACGGTCATTGTCGTGGCGCTCGCCACCCACTTGTATCTCGCCGTGCGGTTGTTCAACGCCGACAAGCTCGCCTACATCTACGACCTCAACGCGACGCTCGTCGGTTCGCTCGCCGAGCAGACGCGCTCGAGCATCAACGTGCTCGCCAAGGAGGCCTCACTCTTTGCCGCGACTGAGCTCGGCCTCCCGACCGCGAAGGCCGAGGTCGACAGGCGCGCCGCGGAGTTGTTCGCCTCTGAGGGCGACATGGTCCGCATCGAGCTCTACGAGCGGCGCGGTACGCTCTATGAGCGCAGACAGGTGTACGACAACGCCGCGGCGCTCGGCTTGCTCGGCCTGCACGCTGCCGATCTCGACGAAGCGCGGCGGCGGCGGCCCTTGCCCCTAGTCGCGATCGCGAGCCAACTCGGCGTGCCCTATGTACAGAACTCCAGCCTCCCTCCCGACGCGCCGATCTTGACGTTGGCGGTGGCGATGGCGGGCTCGGCGCCGGGCGCCGATGCTTCGGGCGCGCGCGTCTTGGTCGTCGACTTTCGCCCTGATCGCTTGTTGCGCCTGGTCGGACGCTCACCCCTGCACGAGACGTTTCTTGTCGACGAGCGGGGCGAGGTCCTCGCCCACCCCGATGCCGAGCTCGTGCTCAACGCCCGTAACCTCTCATCGCTGCCGCTCGTCGCCGCGGCTCTGCAGTCGCGGGCGCGCGAGGGGGTTATCGAGTTCGAGACCACTGCGGGTGTCGCCTATCTTGGCGCCTACGGCCAGGTCGGCGTGGCGCGCCTGATGGTGTTGACTGAGATCAGCAAGAATGAGGCGCTGCGCGCGAGTCGCGAGCTTGCGCTTCAGTCCGCGCTCTTCGCGGTCGCGATTTTGCTCGCGGCCTTCTTGGCTACGCTCTTCTTGTCGCGGCGAGTCACCGCTCCCATTCGGCGTCTGCGCCTCGCTTCGGAGCAGATTGGTCAAGGACAGTTCGACGTGCCCCTCGCGGGCTACGCCAACGACGAGATCGGCGATCTCGCTCACTCCTTCGGCTTGATGGCGGCCCAGCTCAAGGCCGCGCAGTCGCAGCTCGTGCAGTCCGAGCGCATGGCGGCTTTCGGTGCGCTCGGCGCTGGCATCACCCACGAGGTCAAGAACCCCATCACGGCGCTCGTCGGCTTTGCGCAGCTCGCGCAAAAGAAGATCGACGACAAGGTCAAAGCGGTCGAGCTGCTCAAGATTATCGAGAGTGAATCGTTACGCTGCCGCGATATCTTGCAGAACTTCCTCAAGTTCGCGCGTGGCGGCAGCGGTGGCTGGGAGCGCGTCGTCGTCGGTGACCTTGTGCAGGATGCGGCACGCGTGCTGCGCCACCAACTCATCATCCATCAGGTGCAACTCGACGTGCAGCTCGGTGACGACGTGCCGGCCGTGATGGCCAACCCGGGCGAGCTGCAACAGGTGCTCGTCAACCTCGCTATGAATGCGCAACAGGCGATGTCGGCCGGCGGCATGGTCACCCTTCGTACGCGCCGGGCCACCGACGGTGCGGCGCTCATCGAGGTCGCCGACAACGGCCCGGGGATCGCACGCGACATCCAGGCGCGCATCTTCGAGCCGTTCTTTACGACCAAGCCGCCCGGTCAAGGCACAGGCCTAGGCTTGGCGATTAGTTTCAGCATCCTCAACAATCACCGGGGCACGTTGACGGTCGAGTCGGAGCCCGGCAAGGGCGCGACGTTCATCATGCGCTTGCCGGCCGCTCTAGACGTAACCGCGTCGTCGGCGAACAGCCCAATCGGTGGCGAGTAGCGCTAGCGCGGCGACGAGCGCCCACGCGTTGTCCCAGATCTCGACGTTGCGACGGCGGTCGACTTCGACGACCTCGGGATTGACGAGCTCGAGCTTGGACCACGGCCCGTCGTCCGCGCTCGGGTGCTTGCCGCCGGTGCGCTCTGCGATGGCGGCGAGGAGATCGGGTCTTGGTGCGCCCCTCGTTTGCTCGAGCGAGCGCGTCTCGACGACGAAGACGCCTACGCCGTCGCCGATCTTACCCGCCGCGCCTGATGCGTCGGCGCGCACCGTGTAGGCGCCGCCGATGAGCGTCGGGTAGCGCATACGCACGAGCCCCCCTTCGCCGGTCACGACGTCATCCATACGCACGACGCCACTGCCGGCGAGCTCGAGCGCCAAGCGCACGTGCGCCGCGGGAATGGGTTGGTAGTCCTGCCCGAGCACCGTGACGGTCACGTCGGCGGGCGTGCCGACTTCGAAGCGTCGGCGCTCGGGCGCCACACGCACGCGTGAGTGCTCCGGGTCGCGCACGAGCCAGCGCAGGGCGTTCGACCAGAATCGGTGGTAGGCGCGCTCGCTTGCGCCGCCGTCGTCACCGGGCGCGAAGCGCCAGCGCCACATGCTGTCGCTCGCTATCGCCATCGTGCGGCCTTGCCCTGCGTCCATGACTGCGACGAGCGGCACGGGCTGGCCGTCCGCGCCGCTCTCACGCGAGTCGACGACGAGTGCCGTCGCGTTTGCGGCGAGACCCGCCGTGCGATTCACCGAGGTCCAGGCGCCGAGCTGTCGCCAGGCGGCGTCGTTGCTCGCGACGCCGCGGGTCAAGTCGGTGACTGGATGTGAGCGCCCTGCGGCCGTGAGGCTAGGCGTGATGGTGCGATCGCGGATCCCGCCGGCCTCGGGGATGAGCGGCAGCACGTCCTCGAGGTCGGTGCCGAGGTACGTCGCGCCAAAGCTGTCGGTGCCGCCCACCATTACGAAGCCGAGGCCGGCATCGCGCACCGCGGCGCGGATGTTCGGCAGATAGTGCTCCATGTGGTACGGCCGATAGTCGAAGTCTTGAAAGATGACGACATCGAAGGAGCGCAGCTCCGAGGTGAAGAGCTTCTCGACCGGAAAGGGGATGAGCGACAGCTCGTTCTCGCTCGCGCCCGTCATGTCTGTCGGCGTGCGCAGGATGAAGAACGAGATGAGGTCGACGTTCGGGTTCTCCTTGAGGTGCTGGCGCAAGAAGCGCTCGTCCCAGCTCGGATGGCCGGCGACCTGCAGGACGCGGATCTTGTCGCGGATGACCGACAGGACGAAGGAACGCTCGTTGTTCGAGGCCACCGCCTCGCCGGCCAAGACTGGCACCGACACCGAGTAGACATACTCCCCGATCTTGTCGGGTTTGCTCTTGAGCGTCACGCGCGTGCGGCCCTCCTTGGCCAGCGCCACGGTCTGCTGCGCCACGATTTCGCCGTCGCGCTTGAGGGTCAGGGGCAGCGCCAGGCCCGTAAAGCCCACGTCCTCGATGACTACCTCGATCTCGAAGGTGTTGTGTACGAACGCGAACTCGTCGCCATGTACGTCGGTGAGCGCGATGTCGCGAAAGCCGCTGCCGCCGGCGTAGATGGTGTTCACCGGCACGCCGAGGCGGCCGAGACGCAGCACCGCCTGCACGGAGAGCTCGCGCGTCTCGGGGGTCTCGAGCTCGGCGGTATCAGAGCCGTCGGAGAGTAGGACGATCCCGGCGAGCGGCTTGCCACCGCCGCTGTCGCGCGCTCGCTCGAGCGCGGTGACGAGGTCGCTGTTCTCCGCGACCGGTGGCAGCGCGAGCGCGGCCTGGCTGAGCGGAGCGTCGAGGTCGAAGAGATCGACGTCGTGCGATTCGCCAAGCTCGGCGAGCCCCTCCTTGTTGCCTTCGAAGAGCGCGAGCACGGTGTCGTAGCGCGACGGCCCTGCCTCCGTCGCGAGCGACATGCTGCGCGAACGATCGACGACGATGGCCAGGCGGTTCTTGATGCGTCGCACGACGCGCAGCTGCAGCGCTGGCTCGATGAGGAAGCCGAGCACGAGCAGCGCCCCGAGCAAGCGCGTGGCGATGAGTATGCCCGGGCGTCGCACGCGTCGGTACGAAAAGACGACCCACAGCGCGGCGAGCAGCGTGAGCGCCACCGCGACGGCGAGCCCCGTGCGGCCGAGCGGCGACAGCGAGACGAGCGTCCAGTCGGTGTAGGTCGGTTGCACGATACTACCTGCGTCGCTGGAGGATGAACGGGATGTGCACTTGATCTTCTTTATAGTCGAGGCACAGGGCGTACATGAGCACGTTGATACCGAGTCGGAAGGTCACCTCGCGCGTGGCGTCACCCCCGAGGCCGACCTCGTACTCCCAGCTGCCGAATTCGTCGCGCGCCATGGCGCCAGCTAGGTCATTGGCCGAGATGATGACCGCGAGACGGTGGTTGACGAACATGCCGTCCAGGTAGGGGCGGGCGTTGACGCGGCCGCCGTGCCGATCGAGCAAGTAGAAGGACTTGTACAGCACATGCTCGGTCGGTATGCGCTCGATGGCGACGCCCGGCAGGATGCGGGCGAGCTCGCGGCGCACTCCTGTATCGAAGGGGCCGCCCGGGTTGCCGTCGGACAGGTCGACGAGCAGTGTGCCGCCCTTGGTCAGGTGTGAGCGCAGCTTGACCACGGCGCCCTCGGGCAGCGGCGCAAAGGCGCGCTCGCCTTGCCAGACGAGCAGCGGGTACGAGAACAGCTCGTCGCTCGCGGGGTCGACCGTTTGCGGCTGCAGGTCGATGGCGATGCTCGTGCGCTTTCTGACCTCCCAGGCGAGGCGCGCGAGTCCGCGCGGTCGCGGGTTCCACTCGCCGCCTGTATAGCGCAGGAGGGCGAGCTGCATGTCGGCGCGCTCAGCGCTCGCCGGGGCGGCAAATGCGTTGCGCCCTAAGAAAGCGGCGGTGCAAGCGAGAGCGAGCATCCCGACCGCGAGCGCGCGTCGCCAGCTTGGAGGGCGTGGCGCGCTGACGGGGTTCGATGGGCCTTGGAGCATGGCAGTCAGGGAGAGCTTTCGCAGCAGAAGGTGGCACGAACTCGGGCGCGATGCTACCACACCCCTTGCAAAAATGCGGCTGGCCGTGCTTAACACGGGTCCCCAAGCCGAAAATCGGCCTACGCCTTACGAGGTTGTTGATCGATGGCCCACCATTCCGAAGGGGAGTCGAACGTGCCCAAGAAGGCTAAGAAGTCCCCACCGCGGCGCAGCAAGAAGGTCGCGGCCAAAGCTCCTGCGAAGAAGAAAGCCGCGGCGAAGGTCGCCGGCGTGCTCGAAACCGGACCGGTCGGCAAGTCCGCCAAGGCCCCGCGCGCCGCTCGGGGCGTGGTCGTCGAGTCGGTCGAAGTCGTCGCGGCGGCCCCCGTCAAGGCGCGTCGCGGCGGCCTGCGCGCGCTCGTCATCGTCGAATCTCCGGCCAAGGCCAAAACGATCAAGAAGTACCTCGGGCCCGGCTACACGGTGAAGGCTTCGGTCGGTCACATCAAGGATCTGCTCAAGAGCAAGCTCAGCGTCGATATCGAGCATGACTTCAAGCCGCACTACGAGGTCATCCGCGGCAAGAGCAAGGTCATCAAGGACATCAAGGACGCGGCCAAAGACGCTGACGTCATCTACCTCGCCCCCGACCCCGATCGCGAGGGCGAGGCCATCGCCTGGCACATCGCCGAGGAGCTCGGTAAGCGCCACGCCCATCACATCCACCGCATCGCCTTCAACGAAATCACCAAGCGCGCCGTGCAGGCCGCCATCGCTGACCCGCAACCCATCGATCAGCACAAGTTCGAAGCGCAGCAGGCGCGTCGCGTGCTCGACCGCATCGTCGGCTATCAAATTAGCCCGCTGCTGTGGGACAAGGTGCGGCGCGGCTTGTCCGCCGGCCGCGTGCAGTCGGTGGCCGTGCGCCTCGTGGTCGAACGCGAGCGACTCATCCGCGCCTTCGTGGCCGACGAGTATTGGACCGTGGCCTGTCAGTGCGAGGTGCCCGGGCGGCCGCCGCAGTTCGTCGCCAACGTCGTCAAGCACAACGGCGAGTCCTTCCTGCCCAAGTCGACTGAGGCGGCCACGCGCGCCGCGAGCGAGCTGTCGAGCGCCACCTTCGTGGTCGACAACGTCGTCAAGAAGGAGCGCCGCCGCCGTCCCTTCGCGCCGCTCATTACCTCGAAGCTGCAACAAGAGGCGGCCAATCGCCTGCGCTTTACGGCCAAGCGCACGATGATGATCGCGCAGCAGCTCTACGAAGGCGTGGAGTTGGGCGACGAGGGCTCGGTGGCGCTCATCACCTATATGCGTACCGACTCGACGCGCATCTCCAACGACGCCCTCGCCGCGGTGCGCGAGCACATCGGCCAGAGCTTCGGCGCCGACTATCTGCCGGCCGAGCCCAACGTCTACAAGACGAAGAAGAGCGCGCAGGACGCTCACGAAGCCGTGCGACCGACCTCGATGGACTATCCGCCCGAGCGCGTCGAGGCGTTCCTCTCGGCCGATCAACGCAAGCTCTACACGCTCATTTGGCGGGCCTTCTTAGCCTCGCAGATGACCCCCGCGGTCTATGATCAAACCGCGGTCGATATCAAAGCCGGCGCCTACCTGTTGCGCACCAACGGCTCGATCATCAAGTTTCCAGGCTTCCTCGCCGCCTATGGTCAGGCCGAGTTGCCCGAGGACGACAAGAGCGAAGGCGCGGGGGAGGGCGGCGGCAAGCTCCCCGAGCTGGCGGTCGGCGACGCCCTGACGAGGTTGTCGGTCGATCCCGAGCAGCATTTTACGCAGCCTCCGCCGCGCTTCTCGGAAGCCACGCTCGTCAAAGAGCTCGAGGAGCAAGGCATCGGCCGCCCCTCGACCTACGCCACCATCCTCTCGACCATCGTGACGCGCGGCTATGTCGCGAAGAGACTCGATACGCGCTTTGCGCCGAGCGAGCTCGGTCTGCTCATCACCGACTTGTTGGTCGAGGCCTTTCCGCAGATCCTCGACGTGGCCTTTACGGCGCAGATGGAAGAGCAGCTCGACGAGGTCGAAGAGGGCAAAGTCGACTGGGTCAAGTTGCTCAAGGACTTCTACTTCGGTGGCTTCGCCGACTGGCTCGAGAAGGCCAAGACGACCATGCGCGACGTCAAGCGCGAGGAGATCCCAACCGAGCACACCTGCCCGCAGTGCGGCGAGCCGATGGTCATCAAGTGGGGGCGCAACGGCTCGTTCTTGGCCTGCCGCGGTTATCCGAAGTGCCGCAACACCCGTGACTACGTGCGCCGCGAGGACAACAGCATCGAGATTCTGCCCGAGGCGACGACGCTCGAGCGCTGCCCCGTGTGCGCCGGCGCCATGGTCGTCAAGCGCGGTCGCTTCGGCCAGTTCCTCGCCTGCCTGCGCTACCCCGAGTGCAAGGGCACAAAGCCCATGTCGATCGGTGTCGACTGTCCGAACAAGTGCGGCGGCTATTTGGCCGAGCGGCGCAGCAAGCGCGGGCGCACGTTCTATGGCTGCTCGAGCTACCCGAACTGCACCTTCGCCGCGTGGGAGCGCCCAGTGCCCGGGCCTTGCCCCATCTGCGGCAGCAGCTACCTCGTGCGCAAGGTCACGAAGAAGGACGGGCCGATGATCAAGTGCCCCGTCAAGACGTGCACGTACACGCGTGATCCCGAGCTCGATGACGCCGACGCGCGGGTCGTGGCTGCCGAAGGCTAGGAGTCGTACACTCCTCGCTATGGTCGCCGCGCTGTCGCTCGCCCGACGCCTCGCGCCCCTGCCCGAGCGCGCGATGCGCCTGCAGGCGCTCGCTCACGTCTTGCGGGGCGAGGCGAGCCAAGCGGTGCTCGCGCTCGAGGAGCTCGGGCGTGGGGCGCTCGCCAAGGACACCGCCAGCCGCACCGTATACGCAAGCCTCGTCGACCCGCGCGCCGTACGCGAGCTCGTCGGTGCGGCGCAGCTCGGACTGCTCGTGCAGGCGGCCCTCGCTCTCGAGACGCCGCTCGCGCTCCTGTGGCTGCGCGCCTGTGCCGACGAGCCACTCGCGTCAGAGAAGGTGGAGGCGAGTCGTCTCGTGCACCGCGACCTTTCTTCCTTGTCGCTCGGCGAGCGGCGGGCCTTGGCGCGGCGCGCGCGCGGCGACCTGCAAAAGAAGCTCGTCTGCGATCCGGACCCGCAGGTCGTCACGCATCTGCTTGCCAACCCGAGTACGACCGAGGCCACGGCGCTCGCCATCAGCTCGCGTCGACCGACTATCTCGGCGCCTCTCGAAGCGGTACTCGCCTCGAAGCGCTTCGGCGTGCGCTATCGGGTGCGTTTGGCTTTGTGCAAGAACCCGTATCTGCGGCGTGACCTGGCGGTAGCCTTGTTGTTCTGTCTCGAGCGCGGTGATCTCGAAGAGATCGGTCGAGACCAATCGCTGTCGGTGGCACAGCGCGCTGCCGCCGCGGTGTTGTTGCAGGCCGCGCGCTCGAGTTAGCGCCGGGGTGCTGCCGCATGTACCGTGGGCAAAGGGTGGTAGCTCGGCCCTCGACGCGGTCGCGTCGCGGCAGCTTTGGGACTGCCAGCGCACGCGCCGCGTCGAGGGCGGCAGTGCGCGATCTGGGGGGGGGGGGGATACGTGAGCGCGTGGAGTGCGATTGACCCTCGACGCGGTCGCGTCGCAGCAGCTTTGAAACTGCCAGCGCACGCGCCGCGTCAAGGGCGGCAGTCTTAGAGGTTCGTGTCGAACTTGACCGTCAGAACGACCTTGCCGCTATACGTATTGTAAACCGAGAAGTCGGTGCGGCGCGTGCCAGCGGTGCCGTAGAACTTGCCGAGCACGACGTAGTCGACGCCCTTCTTGTGGATCTTCTTCATCGCCTCTTTGTCGCCCGGGCCCTTGATGGCGTCGATCTTGTCGCCGAGCTCCGAGTAGTCAACCGTGTCGACGCGCGTCGATCCGGCGAGCTTCTCGGCTACCGTCTCGCGGAACTTCTTGACGAGCGCCTCGTTCTCTTCGACTTCGTCGACGATGTTGCCGATGGCGACGCGGTGCTTGTAGTCCTTGGTCTTGATCTTGTCGCCGAGCGAGTACTCGCCCGACTCAGGCGCCTTGTAGTAGCCGGCGGAGAGCTGCTTGTCGCCCTTCTTGTGCTTGATGACGTAGAGCTCGCCGACCTTCTCGAGGCCGCTCGTTTCGTCGCGGAAGACCTCGAGGCGCGTGCCCTCCATGACCTCGGGCGGGAAGCGCTTGAGCTCGACCTTGACCTTCTTGCTCGAGCTGTCGGACTCGCCGACCTCGCCCTCGATGTCCCAGGTGAGGCCGCGTTCGAGGTAACCGGTGAGCTGCTCGGCGGCCATGTAGAAGTGCTTCGGGTTGGTGTTGAGAAACACTTCGGAGGCGGACGCCGTGGCTTTCTCGCCCGCCGCGGTGGCGGCGATCTTGCCCGCCAGGTTCTTGACCGCGATGCGTAGGCCTTCGACTTCGCGGAAGGTCGTCTCGTCGGCGAGCTCCATCTCACCACTCTCCATGTCGACGAGGCGGCAGGTGATGGAGTACGAGTCGCCGAGGTAGACGACCTTGCCCATCAACAGATAGTCGACCGGCACGAGCTTGCCGAGCTGCTTCTTGATCTTGGCCGGATCGACAAGGCCGGCGACCTTGAGGTCGTGCTCGGCGATGATCTTGTCGAGTTTGCTGCGCTCGAAGATCCGCACCTTGCCGCTCTTGACGAGCTGCACCGTGAAGAACTCGACCGCGTTCGGCCCCATCTCGGCGAGGCTGTGATCGTTCGGCGATTCGAAGGGCAGAATAGCGATGGTCTTCTTTTCCCCCTCGGCGTGCGCTGGCGTCAGCGCGCCGCAAATCCCCAGTAGTCCAATGGCAATCGTGGCAACGAATCTCATGTCATGCTCCTTGGGCAGGCCCGACACCGCGGGCGCCGGCGCCTATGCTGTAGGGCCTCGCGCTGCGAGTCAATATGCGCCAAGCGAGGCGACGATCCGGGCGGGGCGCGGCCAACTCCCAAGCGCGCCGTCGCTCGGCGTGTACGCTCAGGCGCTCGGTGGCAAGAGTGCGGTTTCTGCGCGCGTTCGTATCTGCAAGAAGGCCGGCATCTCCTCTGAGGGCACTCGACCGACGTGCGTGCCGTGGACCTTCATCGGATCGAGCGGCTGCCCCGCCGTATCACGCAGCTCATAGTGCAGGTGCGCGGCGCTCGAGTGACCCGTGCTGCCGACCGTGCCGACGGGCGCGCCAGCTGCGAGCTCGGCGCCCCGCACCATGCTCGCGTCGACCGTGGCGAGGTGCAAGAAGCGCACGAGCGTGCCGTCGGCGAGGGTCGCCTCGACGCAGTTGCCGTTGACGCGGCGTGACCAGTTGACGCGAGCGATCTTGGCCGCGAAGGGCAGGTGCACCGGCGTGCCGAGCGGGGCCTTGAAGTCGAGGCCGGCGTGCTTGCGCTTGCCGCGGCCATGCTGCACGACCTCGGTGATCTGGGTGTAGGAGGCGAGCGGTGGGTTGTCGAGCGCCGGCTCCACGAGGACGCCGTCGCCGTCGTAGAAGCGCGCTACGCCGTCGCTCGCCGTATAGCGCACCGCGAGCAGCGACACCTCGCTGCCGGCGTAGCGCAGCGCCACGAGCTCGGGTGCGCTGCCCGGCTCATAGATGAGGTGCAGCTCGTCTTTCGGCTGGATGTTGCGGACGATGTCGCCTTTCCAGCGCAGCAGCCGCGCGATCTGCGCGCCGAGCGCGCTCGCCTCTTTCGGTAGCGTGCGACTGAGGGTTGCCTCGATGCTCCCCGAGATACGCACGTGCACAGCGACGGTGCGCGTCGCGGCGGGTCCGGCGATCGTGGGTGACGCCGAGGGCGCCACGAGAGGCGACGGCGAGGAGGGCGCCACGAGAGGCGACGGCGAGGAGGGCGCCACCAGAGGCGACGGCGAGGAGGGCGCCACGAGAGGCGACGGCGAGGAGGGCGCGGCGAGAGGCGACGGCGAGGATGCCTCAACGAGCAGCGACGACGCCGAGGTCACGACGGCGTCGGGCGGGGAGCAGAGCGCGGCGAGGGCAACGAGAGTGGCGAGCATCAGATCTGCAATCGTAGCATGCGCCCGCTGGGCTCGCTAGTTCCTGCTCGCAAGAGCGCGCCGCCGCGGCCCCCCCCCCGTGGTCGTGCGCTCGCTAGGTGTCGATCGAGCCCATGTCGGCATAACGCGGCCCGCTCGCTGCGCCGAGCGCCTCGAGGGTGCGCAGGTCCTCGGGGGAGAGGTGCACTTCGGTTGCGCCGGCGTTGTCTTCGAGGTAGGTGCGACGCTTGGTGCCAGGGATCGGTACCACGTCCTCATCGCGAGTGAGCAGCCACGCGAGGGCCACCTGCGCCGGCGTCGCACGCCGAGCCGCAGCGACCCTCTTGACCTGCTCGACGAGGCGCAGGTTCGCCGCAAGATGGTCGCCCGCGAAGCGTGGGAAACGCTGCATGCGTGAGTCTTGCGCGCTGAGCTGCGAGGCCTTGGTGATGGCGCCAGTGAGCAGGCCGCGGCCCAAGGGGCTATATGCGACGAAGCCGATGCCGAGCTCACGCACCGTCGGCAGAATCTCGCGCTCGACGTGGCGCTCGAAGAGTGAGTATTCGGTTTGCACGGCACTCAAGGGGTGCACGGCGTGCGCGCGACGAATCGTCTGCGGGCTCGCCTCCGAGAGGCCGAGGAAGCGCACCTTGCCCGCCTGTACGAGCAGCGCCATCGCGCCCACCGTCTCTTCGATAGGCACGCGCTTATCGACGCGGTGCTGATAGTACAGGTCGATGGTGTCGATGCCGAGCCGGGCGAGCGAGGCGTCGCAGGCCTGCTTGACATACTCGGGGCGGCCGTTGACGCCGACCCACGAGCCGTCGGCGCGTCGCTCGTTGCCGAACTTGGTGGCGATGATGACCTCGTCGCGTCGCCCGGCGAGAGCACGACCGACCAACTTCTCGTTCGTAAACGGGCCGTACATGTCGGCCGTGTCGAAGAAGTCGACGCCGAGCTCGAGGGCGCGCGCGATCGTGGCCAGCGATTCGGTTTCGTTCGGCGCGCCGTAGAATTCGCTCATGCCCATGCACCCGAGCCCGAGGCTCGAGACGCGTGGTCCTACCTTGCCGAGCTGTCGTTTTTGCATGGTCTGCCCTCCTCGTGGAGTCGTCGTCGCTCGGTCATAGGTACGCACGGCGAGCATGGCGCGCAAGGCGTTGGTTTCGCGCAGCGCGCATCGCGGCCCTGCCCGAGCGCCCGCTCGGCTAGCTGTCCGCCCTGAAGTAGGCGCGGCGCGCATAGACGTAGCCGGCGAAGCCCCACGCCGAGAACACGAACAGCAGGGCGGTGAGGGCCGCGAGCCTCTGCACCGCGTCCTTGTCGATATAGGCCGCGAACTCCTCGAGGCCGCGCAGCGACTGTGCGATCTCCGCCTCGCGCGCGCGGCGGTCGAGGACGTAGAGCACCTTCTCGAGCGAATAGACGGCCGTGGCGGCAAACACCCACAGGTAGCCCCAGCGCTGGCGTGTGAAGATGCCGACACCCATACCGGCGAAGAGCGCCGTGTCGAGCAGATGCACGAGGACGGCAACGCCGCCGTCGCGCATGGCGCCAAAGAGCGGCACGGGCGACGTGAGTGAGAAGACTTCGAACGCCGCCGACACGATGAAGAGGACGGCGGCGATGCGCAGCGTGAGGTGCCCTTTGGGCGGGCGCGCGAGCACGTCGACGTTCGCCGGGCTGGCGTCGGGTCTGCTCGCCGGCTCTTGGTGGCTCATGGCTACGCTCATGCCTGTAAAGTACCGGGCGAGTCCATCCTCGCCGCTCGTTTCTTCTCGGTGTCGTTTCGCTCGCAGCGAGGACCGCCGTCGACGCGTGAAGCTTCGCCAGCGTCGCCTCGTCCTGCTTAAACTGGCAGCCGCTCGGCCGTTCGGGTAGATTCTTGCGCGATGTGGTCCCTCGTCGTCACTGCTGCGCTCGCGTTGCCTCCCGTCATCCCCGTCTCCGAAATCAAGGCCGGTATGAAGGGCGAGTGCCTTACGGTTTTCGAGGGCGACGTCATCGAGCCGTTCGCGTTCGTCGTCAAAGGCGTGATGCAGAACTTCCTCGGGCCGCACGAGGACGTGGTCCTCGTCAAGTTGCAGGGCGAGAAGGCCGAGTTTACGGGCGTCGTGGCGGGCATGAGCGGCAGTCCCTGCTCCATCGACGGCAAGCTCGTCGGGGCGCTCGCCTATTCATTTACGACCTTTGCCAAGGAGCCGATCGCGGGCATCACGCCGATGAAGAGCATGCTCGGCGTCATGCACCTGCCCGAGGAGTCGCGCCCGTGGCGCCTCGGGCGCGAAGCGGACGGCCGGCGCGAGGAGTGGACCGCCCTGCGTGAGGGCGCCGCGCCGCCACGGCTCGCGGTGCTCGACAAGAGTGGCCTGCGACCGATCGCCACGCCGTTGTCGCTCGGTGGGGTCGCGCCCTCGGTGTTCGAGCACTTCGAGCCAACCCTGCGCGCTTGGGGCTTCGAGCCCATGGCCGCGGGCACGGCGGGCAAGGGCGCCGCGAAGAAAGCCTTGCGTCCGGGCTCCGCCGTCGCTGCGGTGCTCGTGCGTGGCGACGTCGACATCGCGGCTACGGGCACGGTCACGTCGGTCGATGGCGATCAGGTGCTTGCCTTTGGCCATCCGTTCTTTGGCGCCGGCGCGGTCTCCATTCCGATGGCCAACGCCGAGATCATCAACACGATGGCGTCGAGCCAGCGCTCGTTCAAGATGGCGGTGACCGGCGCCGTGGTCGGTGAGGTGACGCAAGATCGCTTAACGGCCATCGGCGGTTTTCTCAATCGCGAGGCGGCCATGCTCAAGGTGGCCGGATCGATCAAGACCGTGCGCGGCGCCGAGCCATTCGAGCTCGAGGTGGCGCGCGATCAAGCGCTCTCGCCGCGCTTCGTGGCGCTCGGCATCGCCAACAGTCTCACCGGGCGCACGGACGTAGGCGAGCGCGGCACGGTGCGTTTCGTGGCCACGCTCGAGGTCGCCGGTCACAAGGCCGTCACCGTGCGCAACGTCTATTCGTCGGAGCGTGACGCGACCTTGCTCGTAAGCCCCGCCATCGATATCGCGCAGGCCTTCGAGCTGCTCTGGGACACACCCTTCGGCCCGCCACCCAAGATCTCGGTGCAGCTCGATGCCACCGTGACTCCCGAGCCCATCGAGGAGTGGGTCGAGGCGATCCATCTCGATCGGCCGCAGGCACGACCGGGCGAGCTCGTGGACGTCGCGGTGCGCCTGCGTCGCAAGGGCGGCGGCCAGAGCCTCGAGCGCTTTCGCGTGCCCATCCCGCACGAGTGGGCGGGCGAGGGCATCGAACTGTTGGCGGGCGGCGCGGAGCAAGCCGAGCGCACGGCGCATACGCTCGATGGGGACTTGCGTCCCGACAATCTCGATGACGTCGTGCAGTGGTTGCGCGAGCGGCGCGCCGATGGCCGCTTGTACTTGCTCGCCACGCGCGGTGGGGCGGGCGTGCGCTCGCGCGTCGAGGTGTTGCCCTTCCTGCCGCCCTCGGTCGTCGCCACGCTCTCCGGGGGGCCAAGCATGCAGCGGCGGACGCGGGGCCTCGCGTGGGAGGAGTGGCGCGAGCGGCCGGGCGTCGTGTCGGGCACGGCCGCCGTTTCACTCAGCGTCGTGGCGGCAGGTCAGAAGTAGCGCGAGGTGGGGCAGTGAGTGCAGGTGTGAGCGATGCGAAGGAGTGTGCAGGATGATGGCTAGGGTCGCAGGCGTGGCCGTCGCGGTGGCGCTCGGCGTGAGCTCGGACGCGCGTGCCGAGGCGGCGCGCTTCTACAACCTCGAAGGGTTCGGGCACTTTCTCGACGGCAATCCCGAGAGCACTGCCATCACCGAGGACGGCGCGGCGTCCCTGCCCCCGCCGGTGCGCGAGCGCTACGCGGACGCGGGCGCCGTCTTCAGCGCCGCCACCGCCGATGGCGAGGACGTGATCGTGGCGCGCGTCGACGACGGTCAAGTCCTGCGTGTCGATCGCGCGGGCAAGAGCAAGCTCTTGTGGAAGGCCGACGAGTCCATGGTCTCGGCCCTGCTGTCGACCGGGGAGGCGCTCTTCGCCGGCACGGGGGCGCCGGCCAAGATCTATCGCATTGATAAGAAAAGCGGCAAGGCCGAGGTCTACTATGCGGCCGACGCTGGCTATATCTGGGCGCTGTGCGAAGGGCCTAAGGGCAGCCTGCTCGCGGTGACCGGTGAGCCGGGCACCGTGGTACGCATCGATAAGAAGGATAGCGGCAAGGTGCTCTTCGCGCCCGAGCAAGAGCACCTGCGCAGCGTGGCCTACAGCGTGGCGCTCGGCATCTTCGTCGGTGGCGGCGAGCGCGGCATCGTTTATCGCGCGGCGGACAGCGTCCAGTTTCGCGCTCTGTACGACACCGGCAACACCGAGGTGACCGGCCTCTTGTTGCGCGACGGTTATGTGTTCGCGGCCGGCGTCAGCGGCGCCCAGGAGCTCGCGGTCGAGCCGTCGAAGCCCGAGGGCAAGCGCGGCGGCGGCGGCGGCGAAGGCGGCGGCAGCGGCGGCAGCGGCGGCAGCGGCGCACGCGGCGAAGGCGGCGGTTCCGGCGGCAAGTCGAGCAGCTCAGCTGTGCGCAGCCAGCTCGTGCGTGTCGGCATGGACGGCGCGGTCGAGACCTTGGCGGGCTCGAGCGACGAGGCCATCTTCGCGCTCGCCTTCGACGACAAGGGGCAGGTGCTCGTCGCCACCGGCGCCACCGGGCGCGAGGATCCGCGGGGCCGCATCTACAGCGTCGAGCCCGAGCGTCGGCTCATCTCGATGCTCTATCAGTCGCCCTCGCGCCGCATCACGCACCTCGTCGATGTCGGCCGCGGCAGCCTCGCGGCCGTGTCGGCCGTCGGCGGACGCATCACGCAACTCGCGGCGGGCTACGCGACGAGCGGCGAGTTCATCACCTTGCCTTTCGATACCGGCATCAACTCGCGCTTCGGCGTCGTGCAGCTGTTTGGCAGTTGGCCGAAGGGCACGGCGGTCGATGGTGCGGTGCGCTCTGGGCAGACCGCCGAGCCCGATGCCACGTGGTCGGAGTGGAGCCGTGCCGTACACGCGCCCGGCAACGTGAGCAGCGGCGCGCCGAACGGCCGCTACATGCAGGTGCGTCTGACGCTCAAGGGCGACGGCAAGAGCACGCCGAGCGTGCATCGCGTGCGCCTGTCGTATCTGCGCCAGAACCTGCCGCCGTTCGTGCGCGACATCACGGCGCTCGGCAAGGGCCTTGCGCTCTATGTCATCCCCCAAGACCCCCCGCGCAGTAAGACCATCAGCCTGTCCGACAAGCCTGCCGCCGAGGACACCCATCACGGTGGCGATGAAGAGGAGCGGCCGAACGGCCCGGCGCGTGCGCGGCAAGTCGAGGAATCTGGTGCCGTCACGCTGCGCTGGGTGGCCGAAGACCCGAACGGTGACGAGCTGCGCTACGATTTGAAGTACCGCCCTTCGGGCGGCAAGGACTGGCGCGTGCTCAAGCAGAAGATGGTCGAGCCCTTCTACACCCTCAAGTCGCAGCAGCTCCCCGACGGGCAGTATCAGTTTCGCGTCGAGGTGACCGACGCGCCCTCGAACGCCGACGGCGAGGAGCGCACCGACAGCCGTGATAGCCGCGACGTGCTCATCGACAACACGCCGCCCCACCTCGACCCCCTCAAGGTCGAGGTCGGCCGTGATCGCCGCATCGTGGCGCGCGCGCTCGCCGCCGATCAAGTGGGGCCGCTCGTGGCCGCGAGCTATTCTCTCGACGCGAGCGAGCTCAAGCCGGTGCTCCCCGACGACGGCGTGCTCGATGGTCCGGGGGAGTCGTTTACACTGCGCCTCGGGCCGCTGCCGTCGGGCGAGCACACGCTGACGCTGCGCGTGCGGGATGAGGCCGAGAACGAGGGTGTCGGGCAGGCGGCGTTTGTCGTGCCTTGAGTGCTCGGCTTCATCCGCCTTCTTGTGGCAGACGTGCCACACGACAATCGCGAAGAGCTGGGCCACTTGCTGCGTCGTCGGCGGCTGGGCAGGATGCTCCGCCAGAGCGGCTAGGTAGCGCGCATGAAGGGTCGGCGCCCTCGAGCTCGGTAGCGGTGACCGCTTCTCGGTACCCACGGCCGCTAGGTTCTTTCAGCGACGATCGGCCGAGGCGCACTCGCAGCCGTCGAGCCGGTCGAAGTGTGTCCGTCACTTTCGCACGCCGAGCGCGATCGGCACGGCGGTAGAGCCCTGCGCAAAGGCGCATCGCTTTGGTCAGCGTGCAGTTGTCGATCCCGTCAACGCGCCGTATAGACATGAAGATGAAACCGCTCGCGCGACTTGGACGGTGCAGTATCTTGTTGGGGCTCGTGGGGTCATGCTCTGTGGATCTTCGTGTGCCTGATGACGCCACGATCTCCTGCCGAGACGACCGAGACTGCCCGTCTGCGCGAGCGTGCAACGCCTCGACGCACGTCTGCGTTCTAGCGGGCCAGCAGTTCGTGCCAACCGTCTCGGTCGGCGCTCTGTCTCGCGCCGTGGGCGACATCGCCGTGCCATTCGTCGTGACCGATGCGAACGACGACCCGGTCACCGTGGCCATCGAGTACAGCCTCGACGGCGGGCCGTTCACGCCCTGCACCCTCGTCGAGAACCCGGTCATCGCTACGACGGCGGGAGGCGCCGAGGTCGAACGTACCTGGGCCTCCGACGAGGATCTAGGCGGCGGTTATCACGAGGCGCTGGTCTTGCGACTGACGCCGAGCGACCCCCACGCCGCGGGCCCTTCGGCCGTCTCGAATCCCTTCAGTGTTGGAGACTCGCAGCCCGTCATCGTCTCGCTCTCCATCGACGGTAGCGCGGACGGGCCCGTGAGCGCCCTCGTGGTCGTCCGATTCACCGTCGCTGACGAGGCCGCCGACGCCGTCGATGTCACGGGGCTCGAGCTGAGCATGCTCGGCGATTTCTCGGACGCGATCGAAATCCCGCTCGATGTGGGACTCGACACCGCCCTCCCGAGCGCCAACCTCGAGGCCCTGCCGACCACTGCCGCAGGCCTCGAGCACAGCCTCGTGTGGGACTCCTATGCGACGACGACACGCTCGGGCGATCGGGCCAAGCTCCGCCTCACTGTGACGGACCGGGGCCCGTCGCACGCCGCGGTGAGCTCCGAGCTGACGCTGACTCTCTTCAACAATCGCGCCCCCGTCTTGTCCGACCTCGCCATAGGTGACGAGCAAGCACGAGCCCCCGAGCACTTTGTTCCCATCACCTTCACTCTGAGCGACGAGGAGGACGATCCGTGTGACCTCTGGATCGACTATTCGCTCGACGACGGCGCCACGTGGACCGAGGCCGCCGAGCTCCCGCTCGTCGAGAGTGAGGGCCGGTACGATCTGGTCGCCTTTGCACAGGGCACGAGCCACCGCTTTCTGTGGGACGCCGCCCAGCTTGCTCCAGCCGACGGTCAGTCGTTGATCGTGCGTCTGTCGGCATACGACGGCTATCCGCATCTCGAGGTCTTCGAGCTTCGTCGTCCTGTCCTGCGACCCGTCGCGCAGGCCGGCGCCTTCTTCGACCTCAAGACGATCGACGTGTCCTCGAGCCCGGCGCTGCAGAACGACCTCAAGCTCGGAGTGGGCGATTTGAACGCAGACGGACGACCCGATTTGGCGGTGGCCAACTACTATGGCGAGGTCTTCGCACTCCTTACGGGCTTTTCGGACGCCCCGCTCGGGGAACTCTCACTCGCGGCGAGCATCAGTCTGCCGGGCGCTCCAACCTTGGCCCTTCGCTCGGTGATGACCAGGGTCGCAGACATCAATGGCGACGGCAATCAGGACATCGTCGTCGCCCCCTACGACAAGACGACGGTGTACGTGTTCCAAGGCGACGGTGACGCTAACGCCGATGGAACCGTGTTGTTCGCGGCGCCCGTGAGTGTGGACCTCGTGGGCAATCTTCGCGCCGCCGCGCTCGTCGATCAAGACGCAGACGGCCTTCTCGATTTGGTGGCCTTCACGCACACGGGCGCCGATCTCTACGCGGGCGGGGCCATCGAGACGATCCTCGACTTAGGCGGCGCGGCCACCCACCATACGACCCCGATGCCCGACGCTGGGAGCGTGGTCGGGCAGCTCCTCGACCTCGCCGACTTCGATCAAGATGGGAAGCTCGACGTCTTGGTGGAGGCCGTTCAGAGCTCGGGGGGGGCAGGTGCTGCGACTCGGGCACGCCCTTGGGGGAGCCGACATCGGGCGGTTTGCCTGGGCAGCGGACGTCGCGGTATCGCGCACGCCTTGGGCCGCGGCGGATCTCGATCGCGATGGGACCACGGAGATTGTGACGAGCGGCACCGACAATGTCGTCCGAGTCTGGACGGTCGACGCTGCTCTGGCCGTCAGCGAGCGAGCGTCATGGAGTGGTCCCGCTGGCGCTCTGGCGATCGGGCTCGACGACTTCACCGGGGACGGGCTTCTCGACATTCTCGTGAGCGCTGGGCCGCGTAACTCGGGGCCCACCTTTCTCGCGCTCTATGCCCAGCGGGCCGGCCGGTTCGATCTACAGTCTCTCGTGCAACCCGGCGCGTATGGGCTCGAGAACATCGTCACCGCGGACTTCGATCTCGATGGCGTGTCCGACTTTTTCTTGGGGATCTGCGAGTATGGTGGCTTCGGCAACGTGAATCAGAAGCTCGTTCGGGGCCTGAGTCGAGTGCCCGCGGACCCAGGAGGGACGACCTTTGAGGCGACGCCTGCCCCCACGCTGAACGCAGCGTCGCTCGTCGCCGTGGGCGACATCGAGCCGGACGGCGTTCCCGAGGTGGTCGTGGCCTCGTCAAACGGCTCCTCGACGACGACGCTCTGGCTGTATACGACCACGACTCACGGCGACGTGGCGGGTGGCACGTTGCTGCCTCTGACCGAGCTCGTCATCAACAACTTCGCGGCGGCCACCCTCGTCCTCGCGGATCTCGATGGGGACGGTCGCTCAGAGCTCCTCGTCGGAGACTCGGGTCACTACGCCTCGCCGCACCCCACGCGGCTCGCGGTGTATCCTATCCTGCCCGCCGCGCCTTATTTCGGTGTTCCCGTGGTGCGTGAGCTCGCCGCGCAAGGAACTCCCTATCTACCCATCTCGGTGACCATCGAGAATCTCGACGCCGACCCAGAGCCCGAGCTCGCGGTCGAGTACGCGAATGCTTTTGCGGCCGGCTCCGGCGTCGCCCACTTCGATGGAAGCACGATCACTTTTGCGCCGCTTGCGGTTGCGGGCCGAGTGTGTGACGTCAACGCTGACCACGAACCCGACGTGATCGCGGCGAGTGCCAACCAGGTGCTCATCTACCTCGGGCCGATTGCCGCGTCCCCGGTTGCGACGCAGACACTCGCGATCCAGGGTGACGACGGGGTGGGGGGCGTTGAGACCGCGACGCTCGTCACGTCCCTCGTGGCTGATATGGACGGCGACGGGCATCGGGATATCGTCGCCGAAGTACGCTTGGGCGCGCCGCCGTACGAGTACCGTGTGTGGGTGTTCCGCCAGACGCCAGGCTCTGCTACGCCTTTCGCCCAGATCGCCGAGCAGTGGCGCTGCGGTCTCGAGGGCGCGACCACCAGCACGGCGGTGACGACGGCCGTCGATGTGGACGGGGATCTGCAGACCGACCTCTTGCGCGTGGTCGGTACGTCCGGCATCTCAGTCCTGACGGTGTACCCGCGGCGCGATCTGCACGGCACGACTCCGAGCTGCGCGGCACCAGGCTTGGGCTCGGCTCTCCTTACGACGGGCGCCATGCCGCTCGCGCCGCAGCGGGCCGTCTTTGACCTCAATGACAACCGCCTCCCTGATCTCGTCACCTTGGAGCCCCAGGCCAACCGACTCAACGTCTGGTCTCCTATTTTGATGGGCGGCGTGCCTACGCAGTCTCACACGCTTGCTGAGCCTCGCTTGGCGTTGCCTCGCGCCGAGGTGACCTCTGCTGTTGCCTTGCCACGCGATCGCGGCGGCCGAGCGCGAGTCGCCGACCGGGTCGCGCTCATTCGGCCGCGGGGACTCGGGCCCAACATGGCGATGAGTTGGCGGGATCGGCTGCGAGACGACGGCGTGACGCTCGCGGTCGACAGCCGACTCTTGACGGCCCCGGTGGAGGTTGCCGGAATCGAATTCTCATCAGTGCGACGTGTCTCGGGCCAGCTGCGGCATGTCCTTGCGCCACGCCTGGGGCCGATCGTCACGCTTGAGCCAAGGCTCGTTCGCGCAGGCTTGAACCTCGCCGATGCTGCGGGCACGGGCCTCATCATCACGTTGCCGGTGCACTCGTCATGGAGCGGCGCACTTCCCGCCGAGGCGAGCGTGCGGGTGTTCGAGAGGTTGCTCGGGCCTGTTAGGGCGAGCGCCTACGCCTCGGACTCACTCGCGACGAGCCCCGAGGCGGACTCCATCATCGCGGTTGAAGCCAGCCTCGGTGGCCGAGTGCGACCCCTGCGCCGACAGACATCGACGACCATCGAGATCTCGACGGGGGTGCTGACTCCCGGACAAGGCCCGCGTTTCGATTTCGACGCGGTGAACCGGCGTGTGCGCGTGCTGATCGATGCACCCGGCGAACTATGGGTGGTTGCGCGGGTCCCCTGAGAGGCCCGCACGCAGCTCGGTGACGCGAGGCACCTGCTCGCCGCATGGAACCGAACCGCAGACCGAGAGCATTGATCCTCGCCCATCGCGCGGTCACGCGAATGATTGTCACCACTTCGCGCCAGCCAGACCAGAGAAGCAGAGACAACGACGATCCAAGGGGCGGGCCCGACCCTTGCGCCCGTCGCGGTCGGTGCTCATGGTCATAGACAAAGGCTCGTTCGTCGCCGTCGCGCGCGGCTTGGCGAGGGGAGGCTCCAATGGGCTCGTCTGTTGCTGAGATGGTGAATCGGCAGGTGAGGTCGTGGAGTATCGCGCAGGAAGCGCGGCTGCGGGATGGCGCTCCTAGCGCCGTCCCGGAGCCGGCGCACGTGATCACGATCTCGAGAACTTTGGGGTCGTTCGGACCGGAGATCGCACGACGCGTCGCCGCCGACCTCGGTGTTCCAATCTACGACCGAGAGATGCTCGACCACATCGCCGGTACCGCCCACGTGCGGGTGCAAACCGTCGTTACTCTCGATGAGCGTACGCAAGGGCGCCTCGACGACTTTCTGGCCGCGCTGTTTCGCGAAAGAAACTTCGACGAGAGTGACTACTTTCGCGGGTTGACTCGCACCATCGCCGCGCTGTGGGCGCACGGCTCGTGTGTCATCCTCGGCCGGGGCGCCTCGTTCATCATCGACGGCGCGTATAACCTCCGCGTCCGCGTCGATGCCCCGGTCGAAATCCGCATCGAGCGTTTCGGACGCGACGCTCGGGTCGGCGCCAGCGAAGCGCGGCGACTTGTCCTGCGTTCGGATGCGGAGCGCGCAGCCTTTGGCCGACACTGCTTCGACTGCGATGTGACCGACCCGCTCAACTACGATCTGTGCCTCAATACGGGCGCCATCGACAGCGAGGCTGGCGCGGCTGCATTGCTCGCCGCCTTTCGGACGAAGTTCCGACAGGCCTCGGCACGCGGCGATACGGCGCGAGGCCAGGCCACCCGCGGCGGCCGAGGAGCGCTCGTGAGTGACGAGCGGAGCGCTCGAGTCGAGCCGTAGACCCGCGCTCCCTGGCACGATAGAGCCTACTACCCTCGGGTCACGAACGACCGTTCATGGGCGAGTTCGTCGCCCTGCACCGCCCGCGTCAATGCGGCAAGACGAGCTCACCGCGTCCTCTGCCCACAGGGTGGCGGTGACCGGGCTCCTCGAAGAGGCGCTGCCGCCGCTCGAGGCGGCGTAGGTTCGCCGGATCGTGCGCGACGGCATCGCGATCCCTAGCATCGCCGCGCGAATTGGCCGTATAGTCCTCGCCGGAATCGTATTGGCTCAACCTAGAGTGGAGGTGCTTCGTGAGGCAGGCTCGAATTCTCTCATTGGCGTTGCTCGTTCTTCCGTCGCTGGCGCTCGCCGCCGGCAAGCCCGGATGGGTCGATGGCAAGGATCCGAAGTATCCCGAAAAGGAGTTCTTGTTCGCCGCTGGCTACGGCCCGGATCGCACTTCCGGTGAGAACAACGCCATGGCGAATCTCGCCAAGATCTTCGTCGCCTCGGTCGCGTCGGCCTCGAAGGACTACCAGGCCGCCTTCTCGGACGGCAAGAAGGCCCTCGAGGTTCAGAGCGTCGAGACGTTGACGCAGGTCTCGACGAGCAAGGTGCTCACCGGCGTGCGCATCGCCGAGAGCTGGGAAGGCCAAGGAAGCGTGTGGGCCTTCGCCGTGCTCGAGCGAGGCCCCGCCGCCGCGACGCTCAAAGAGAAGATCGACGAGCTCGACAAGAAGGTCGATGCGGCGCTCGAGAAGGCCGACACCACCGACGACAAGGTCAAGAAGGTCAAGCAGCTGCGCAACGCCGCCAAGGACATGCAGGAGCGCATGGCGCTCAACGCCGACCTGCGCATCATCAACCGCGACGGCCAAGGCGTCCCGATGACGCACTCGCCGGCCGACATCTCGAGCAAGCTCGAGGGCGCGGCTGAATCGCTCGGCATCGGCGTGCAGGTCAACGGCACGGCGGCCTCCGACCTGTCGCAGGCCCTGATGGACGGCCTGACGCAGGCGGGCTTCCAGGTGAAGGCCATGGAAGCGCCGGCCGACGATGAGGACGAGGCGAGCACGCCCGACTACGAGGGCTACGATCTCGTCATCCGCGCCAAGAGCCGCATGGAGAAGGCCTCGGTGCCCGGCAATCCGATGGAGTTCGCCCGCGTCGTGGTTGACGTCGAGGTCTACAACCCGGCCAAGAAGAAGGTCATCACCACCTTCAACTCGAGCAAGAAGGAAGGGCACAAGTCGATCGAGGAGGCGGCCCGGCGCGCCGTGCGCGGCATGAAGGCCGAGCTCGTCAAGAAGATCGGCGACGCCATCCAAAAGCAGCTCGGCCCGAAGGGCTAGCGAGGGCTGTCACCCCCGCGTGCTAGGCTGCCCGGTATGACTGAACCGCGGCCCGGCCTGCCGCCTCGTCCCACCACGCTGCGTGTCTTTGCGCATCGTCGCGCTCGGGAGCACGCCCTCGTGCTCCCGGGCGAGCGGGCCGCGGCTCTCGACTCCGGCGTCACCTTTGCCGAGCTGTTTGCGTCGCTGGCCGTGCCAAGCGGCCGGCGTTGTCTGCTGCCCTTCGAAGGATTCTTCCTCGTGCGTGCCTTGCTCGCCGCGCGTGGTGACGCCGCGGCGTCTCGCGGTCACTCGCCGCACGAGGTCGCCGATGCCGTACGGGCGCTCGACGAGCTGCGGGGCGCCGGCATCACCGCCGGGCATTTTGCGCACGTGCCGCCGCATGCCCGGCTGTCGAGCGAGGCCGGCGCGGTCGTCGCTCTGCTCGGTGCCTACGAGCGGGCGCTCGCGGCCGGCAACCTGTTCGACGACGCCGATCGGCAACGCGAGGCCGTGCTCGCCGTCGCTACTGGCAAGGCGCGTCACGCCGTGGCGCTGCGTCGGGTCATGGTCGAGGGCGGCGGCGCGGTCGTCGGCTCGCGCCTCGACTTGTTGCGGGCGCTCGCGGCGCGCGGCGTCGACGTGTGCATCCGGGTGCCTTTCGATGCTCAGCGACGCGCCGCCTTTGCGCTTGGCGACGCGACGCTGCATTACATCGAGAGCGCGGCGGCCGAGGCGCACCTCACCCTCGTGCACGACGATCGAGTAGGCACGGGCCCGCTCGCAAAGCTGCGCCGTGTGCAGTTTACCGATGAGACGGCGCCCGGCGCGCCGGTGTCGCTCTTGCGGGCAGCGAGCGTCTTCGAGCATGGCGCGCTCGCGGCTTCGTCGGTTTCGCGCTGGCTCGCCGCCGGCACTCCACCACAGGCCATCGCCGTCGCCACGCGTGACATGGAGGGCATGGGCAGAGCTGTGGTCGCCGCGCTCACCGACCGCGGCATAGCGGCGCACTTGCGCGCTCCGCGGCGCCTTAGCGCGTTTCCCGCGGCCCGCGTCGTCATGGGCGCGCTCGAGCTCGCCGACGCCGATTTTGCGCGCGAGCGCTTCATTGATCTTTGGCGCGCCCTCGATCGTGTGATCGATACGCCCGCCGGCCCATTCTCCCCCGAGCGCGTGGCGACGCTCTTGCGCCAGGCCGGTGTGCGCTCGACGCGCGTCAACGACTACGGCCCAACGCTTGCTGCGTTTGTCGCGCGGCAGGCGGGGCATGCGAGCACTTCGGGGCTCGCCGCGGCTCTCGAGTCGGTGCAGGCGGCGTTGCGCCGTGTGCAGGGTGAGCTCGCGGCCCTGCCTGAGCAGGGGAGCGTCGCGGCGCAGCTGGCTGCCGCCGAGCGCCTGGCGAGCTCACTCGTGGCGGGCATGGGCGGCACGGCGCTGGCGACGGACCTTGCGGGCGAAAAGCTTCTCGCGCTGCGCCCCCTTCTCGATGCCGAGGTGGCGAGTAGCCAAGCGCGTGACGCTGTTCTCGAGTTGCTGCAAGCGCTCGGCCGCGCCGCCTCAGACGCAGCGGCTCACACGCTGCCCATGTCGCGCCGCGAGCTTGCCGTGCTCGTACGCTTTGCGCTCACGACCGCTCATTTGGCCGCGCCCGCAGCGGCGCCGGGCAGCGTCGAGGTGCTGGCGCTCGAGCAGCTCGTCGAGGCGCACTACGACAAGGTTGTGCTCGTCGGTATCGACGGGGGGGTGTGGCCGCGTGCGGCGCGCCGAGACGCGCTGCTCAGCGAGGACGTGCGCGTCGAGCTCAATCGGCTCGTCGGGCCGCGCCTCGTGCAGGCGTCTGCGACCTCTGGGCGCGAGGCGCTCTCGGCCGAGGCGCAAGAGACGTGGCTGTACCTCGAGGCCTTAGCGAGCTGCGAGCAAGAGCTCGTGGCGACCGCCAGCGTCAGCGACAGTGAGCCCGACAGCGAGTTGTGGCGCGAGCTCGCGCGCAGTACCGGTCTCGAGGTTAGCGCCGCTGTGCCGAGTTATGCCATCGTCCCCGAAGGTCGAGCGCAGGCGCGTCGGGCGTGGGCCTATGCTGCGCATGCGCCCGGCCCTCGTTTGTTCGCTGCGCCGCTCGGCTTGGCGCAGGCGCTCGAGGCGAGCCTGCCGGCGGGTGAGCGCGCGCGCCTTGCCGACCTCGACCGGCGGCAGGGGTCGGCGCAGGTGCTCGGAGCGCCGCCGTTTCGACTCCAGCTCCTCGGCGCAGCGGAGCGACAGGTCTTGAGCGCGCGACTGCTCGGGCGCGCGCAAGCGAGCTCGCGCCTCGATCTGCTTGGCATGTGCATCTTTCGCTACTTCGCCGCGGCCGGTCTCGGGCTCGCCCTCGACGATGAGGTGTCGCTCGGCCCGAGCGCCCGCGAGGAGGGCACCGCGGCCCACGCAGCACTCGAGGTGGTCTACCAGGCCGTGCGCGCCCAAGGCGGGCTCGCGGCCTTGCGTACCGACCCGGCGCGCGCGCAGGCGCTCGCCGAGGCGGCGCTCGCCTCGGCCGAGGCGCGGATCCTCGCCGAGACCATGATTCATCCGCTGCGTCGCGCGGCCGCCTTGCACGACGCCCGCCAGGCGGCGCTCTTGCGCTTGCAGATCGATCTCGATCGCGGGGTCGGTGAGCCCTTGGCTCTCGAGCACCGCTTCGACGATTCGCCACGCGCGGCGGGGGAGGTTCTCGAGCTCGACGACCCCGCCGGCGAGCGTACTTTGCGTGTGCGCGGCAGCATCGACCGCATCGATCGAATCGATGATAGCGGCGCGCACGCCGAGTCGCTCCTCGAGGTCATCGACTACAAGCGCAGCGTAAAGAAGCGCAGCTCGGGTCGCCATTTTCAGTTGCCGATCTACCTCGAGGCAGCGCTGCGTGATTTTGGCGCGGGCATCACGTGCGCCAGCGCGAGTTGGTACGACCTGCGGCGGGGCAAGACGACCCCCGGCGTCGACGAGGATTCTCCGGTCGCGCTGCGCGCGCGGCTGCGCACTGAGCTCTGGGGGCGACTCGACCGCCTGCTCGTCGAGGGCGACACGGCACCGGACCCTGACACGGCCGAGCTGTGCGCGCGTTGCGACTTCGCGCCCTTGTGCCGCTTTGCGGCCGTCGCGGGCGACGACGGCGGGGCGGGTGACGCATGACACGCCCCTCCTATGCGCTCGTGCGCGCCAGCGCTGGCACCGGCAAGACCTTTCATCTCGTCGAAACCTACGTGCGCGAAGTGGTCGAGCGCGGCGCGCGACCCGCGCAGGTGGTGGCCATCACGTTTACGCGTAAAGCGGCCGCGGAGCTACGCGGCCGCATTCGCAAGCGCCTGCGCGAAGGCGGGGTGGAGCCGGCTGTGCTCGGTGAGCTCGGGCGGGCGCCGGTAGGCAATTTCCACGGCTTTGCCCAACATTTGCTCAACGGCGCCGCCTATCCGCATGGGCTCGATGAGGGCACGGCGGTGCTCGGTGAGGCCGGCGACGATCGACTGCTGTTCTTCGAGGCCTGCATCGAGGCGTGGTATGGCGGCAGCGTCGAGGTCGGTGCCGCGCTCGCAGCGGCCGCTTTGGCGCTCAACGTCGACCGCTTGCCGCACGCGCTTTGGGGCGCCGTGGCCCTGGCGCGCGAGGATGGCGCGGCGCTCGACTTTGCCGCGCTCGTCGCGTCTTACGACGCGGACGCCGTTCTCGCAAGCCACGCGGCGCGCGCGGCTGGCATCACGGCACGGCTGCGCGCGGCGCAGCCGACGCTCACGGGCAAGGGGCGCGAGCCGCTCGACTGGTTCATTAGCCATGTGCCGGGCGCCGACCTCGCGCCGCTGCTCTGGGCTGCGGCGTGGGAAGAAGCGTGTAAGGGGCTCACTCGACGCGGTCATCTCGGCGAGCTCATCGACAAGGATACGATGGCGTTCATGCGCGAGGAGGCCGCGGCGCAGATCCTGGCTGAGGTGGCGGCGGCGCGCCTGCGTCCCCACCTCGTGACGCTGGCCGACGCCGCCTGGATGCGCTACGCCGCGCGCAAACGCGAGGAGCGCGCGGTCGATTTTGGCGACCTCGTCGAGCGCGCCGTAGCCTTGCTCGAGACCGACCACGAGCAGCACCGACGCCTGCGTGAGCGCGTGCGCGTCGTGCTCGTCGATGAGGCCCAGGACACCAATCGCCTACAGCGGCACTTCGTGCGCCTCATCGCCGGACTCGAGGGGCCGGCGCGCGACGTCGCGCCGCCAGCGACGTTGCACGTCGTCGGCGACCGCAAGCAGGCCATCTACACCTTTCGCGGCGCCGACCCCGAGAGCTTCGCAACCTTCGCCGAGGACGTGCGGACGGCGGGCGGCAGCGAAGAGGTCCTGACGACGAGCTTTCGCTCCGCGCCCGAACTCGTCGCGGGCATCAATCTGCTCGGCGGCGAGTTGTTCGGAGCGACCTACGAGCCACTCGAAGCGGTGGATGCCACGCGCCACGCGGCCGGTACGCCGCTCGGCCGTGTCGCTATGACCTTCGTGCAGGTGGCGGGCGACGGTGCCGAAGACGCGGCGCGCGCCGAGGCGCGGGCAGTCGCGCAGGCGGTCTTGGGTCACATCGCTGCGGGTGGGGTGGCCGGGCAGTGCGCGATCCTGCTGCGTGCCCAGAGCCGCGCCGCGCTCTACGCCGAAGCTCTAGCCAGAGTCGGCATCCCAGCGTTGCTCGGCGGTGGGAGCGGCTTCTACGCGCAAGCCGTGGTCAACGATGTGGCTGCTCTGCTGTCCTGGCTGTGCGATGGCGGCGAGCGTTTGGCTGCGGCCATCGCGCTGCGCTCACCACTCGCCGGTGTGTCGGACAATGCCCTCGTCGTCCTGTTGGCCGGTGACGGTGATGCGCGGCCGGCGCTCGAGCGGCTGCGCTCTGGCGCGCTCGAGGAGGCGGTGTGGTCTGTCGCCGATGACTTCGCGGCGCTGTCGCGCCTCGCGCGTGCCTTGCCGCAGCTCATCGCCGCCACCCGGGTGATGGGCGCGGGTTCGTTCTTGCGCTACTGCGACGAGCTGCTCGACATCGGTGCGAGCTATCTCGGTTTGGCCGGTGGCGAGCAGCACCTCGCACAGTTCGAGCGCTTGTGCGAGCTCGGCGACGAGCACGAATCGCGCGCTCTTGGCAGCGTCGCGCACTTCGCGCGGCAGATCGCCCGGCGCATCGCGGATGCGCATCAAGAGCCGGTGAACATGCCAGTCGCGGCGCCGGGGGCGGCCGTCGTCATGAGCAGCGTGCACGCGGCCAAGGGTCTCGAGTACCCGGTCGTGTTGCTCTGCGATCTCGGGCGTCGTCCGCCCGCCGAGACGCGGGCGCTTCTCTACGAGCGGCAGGCCGGAATCCTCGTCAAGCCGAGCGTCGACGGCGAGCCGCTCGTGCCGTCGGCGTGGAGCACGGCCATGGCGCGAGCGGCCGACGTGGCCGCGGCCGAGGTGCGCCGCCTGCTCTATGTGGCTGTCACGCGCGCCCAGCGCGAGGTCATCTTCTTCGGTGATGCGACGGCGAAGCCGCGGGTCGGAACTTGGCTCGAACTGCTCGCGCCCTGGCTGCCGAAGGCCACGGCGGCCGCGGTGTTGCGGCAGGTCGTCCCCGCCGACCTGGCGCCGCGCTCGGCACCGCCACCGACGGCAAGGCTCGCCGCCGACGCGGGGTCAGGGGCGCCGCCGCTGCGTGCGCTCGCCGGGCTCGGTGAGTCGCGCTCGGCGCCGCCCGGTACGCGCCTAGCGCTTCCGGTGACGCAGCTCGAGACCTATCTGCAGTGCCTGCGACGAGGTGCCTTCGTGCACCAGCTCGGCCTGCGCGAGCTTGGACGCGAGGAGGAGACAAAGCTGCATGCCGCGGCGGACCCGCCCCTCGATGCGCTCGCGCGTGGCCGGCTCGCCCACGCGGTGCTCGCCGCCCTCGAGCGGCGCGCCGAGCAGGCGAGCGACCGCGCTTTTGTGCGAGATGAAATTGCGGCGCTCGGCTACGACCTCGCCGACTCACGTCTCGCTGGCACCGTCGTCAACCTCGAGCGCTTCCTCGCCTCGCCGGCGGGTCGGGCCCTCGCCGCCTTGCCTGTCGAGCAGCGGCGGCACGAGCTGCCCTTCGTCCTCGCCGTGGACGCGGCCCCCTTTGGTGCCGCGGTGCACGGTCAGATGGACGTGCTCACCTGGGAAGCGGGGCGGCCCGTCGTCGTCGACTTCAAGAATGCCAAGCGTTCGGCGACGAGCCTGGATGCCTATCGTCTACAACTCGAGGCGTATGCGACGGCGGCGGCGGCGCTCTGTGAGCTCGGTGACGCCGCAGTGTGCACGCGCCTCGTGTTTCTCGCCGAGGCGAGCGAGCCGCTCGACTTCGAGGTCACGGCGGCCATGCGCACAAGCTTCCTCGCGCGCACCGCCGACGTCGTACGCGCCCTGCTTGCCGCTCGGCCGGCGGGCGAGCTGTGGGCTGGTGAGCCGGTCTCGCGCTGCCGTGAGCTTCGGTGTGGCTTCGTGTCGCGCTGTCACGGCGCGCTGGCGTGATCCGTCGCCACGCCAACTCGTCGGTATCGTGACCGTCCGTTAGGTCACGAACGAGCCGCGCTCGCGCGAGACCACTCCCGCATCGGCTGCTTGCGCGATGCGCTGGGCGCGCGCCGTCGAGTCGGTCATGTTCGTCGCGGCCCGCAGTGCAAGGTACTGCTCGAGCAGTCGGCCTTCGTCGAGCGTGCTCCACACGGCGGGGTCGGGTGACGAGGGTCCGGCGGCCATGCCGGCGACAGCCGCAGCGAGCGTCTCGAGCACATGCCCCGGGCGGTTGACGTGCTCGTCGAGCAGCTGCGCTACGCCGTACTCCGAGGTCACGTAGTTGCGCACCGTGTGCGGCGCAGGGCCCGCCACCGCGCCATCGAGGAAGGCGAAGACCCGTCGCGCGGCGCACGTGACCTCGGTGCTCTGAAACGCCGGGTCTTGCGCGGCCTTCCAGAAGAGGTACGCCATCTCGGGCGTGCGCAGGATGCCCTCCTTCTTCGCCGCGTTGTCGACGAGCTCACCGTTGTAGGTGAAGAAGCCGCGCGGCACGGCCTCGGCGAAATCGACGCCGGACACGCCGAGTCCGTATTGGCCAAATAGCCGGGCGAACGCCTCGGGATTGTCGCGCTCGAGCGCGGCCACGACGGCGGGCAATTCCCCCGCTGAGTCGTCAGTGCCCGCGGTCCATTGAAAACACCCGACCGACAAGAAGGAGTTGTCCCAGGTGTTGATGGCGTCGAGGCAGCCTTCGTTAGGGGATACTGCCTTCGCTACCGCGACGAGCGACGGCGATAGCGCTCCGAGTAGCTCAGGGTGCTGCTCGACGAAAGTTTGAATCGCGGTCGCGCCGGGGTTGAACAGGCCGAGCCGAAAGGTGCTCGCGTAGACCTCGCCCGCCGGCCCGATGGCCTTGTTGCCCTCGATGTGGCAGGCAAACGGTGGCGCCTGCCACCCGCGCAGCGCCAAACGCGCGGTCGTGCCGGCGGGAGCTCCGGGATTGCGGGCCGCGGCCTCGCCGGCGCTCGCCGGCGCGAGGCCGGCTGTGCGTGGGTTGAGTGAAGGCGCGGGTTCACGGGCGTCGGCGACGGACGCCGTACGCTTGGCGCGGGCGCCCTTGCCGGGAGCGTCTGTCTTGTCGGGCGTTGTCGGCGTGCCGACCGTTGCGCCGTCGGTCTGCGCCGTCTTGGCGAGGAACCGATGATCCTGATGCGGTGATCTAGCAACGAGCTTTGGCATCTCATCTCCCGACTTTGTTCTCTCGACGTTAGCCGGCCTCGACCCGCGTCGTCAACGTGAGGTCGTACATTGCGCACGGCGGTCGCCAAGACCTTGCTCGCCGCCGCTTTCCCCCCGCCGCCCTCCCCCCGGGGCCTATTGCGCGTGATAGCTAACGCGCAGCTCGACATAGTCGGTTGTCAGGGTGCTACCCATCGCCGCGTTCGTGGATGTCGGCTCGACCGCCACCTCGATGACGCGCTCGTCGCCGCGAAACAGCCCTAACCCCGCGAGCTCGACCGCGCTCCAACTCGCGGAGAGCTTGGCCGGCGTCGAGGCCGGTGCGCCATGGCTGCCCGCGAGTCCGCCGACCGGTAGGAAGGCCGCCTGCCGCCACACGTAGAGCGTGGCCCCGTCTCCTTGCGGGCCGCTGCCGCCCGCGTACCAATCAACCTCGACCGAGCGAAGGCTGCAGTGGGCGGGGTCGGTGTTGCTCGCCGCGAAGGTGAAGCGCGCCGCGTGGGCGGGACGGCTGCCACCGCCAGCGTCGAGGATCCAGGTATCGCCCGGTTCGTTCGGCGGCTGTGAGCCGGACGGCCACCCTCCGAACAACACCATCTCGCCGCGCGCGCCGTCAAATGCCAAGCCCTGGGCCGTGCGGGCCGAAGGGCTGCCGTCGCCCTCGGGGTCGGCGAGAGCACCCTTGGTCCAGCGCAGAGCCGGTACAGCGCCTGCGTTCCACCACCAGGGTAGACTCTGCGGGGTCGGGACGCCGAAGAGCAGCGCGGTCGCGCCTCGGCTCTCGTCGTAGGCGAGCGATTGTTGCGCGCCACTTAGAGCCCGCGCATAGGGGTAGGAATCGGCCGTCACGTGCGCCCAGCTCGTGCCGTCCCACTCCCAAACCCCGTCTTGCAGGAGGGTCGCGACTGGCTCGCCGCCCATCAACACGATACGCTGGCGGTCCGAGTCGTAGGTCATGACGTGCCCATAGCGCGCCGCCGGATCGCCGTCGTTCTCGGGATCGGCCGGCGGCGCCTGCGTCCAATCGCCGTTCTTGTAGAGCCAGGTGTCATCGCACCCGTGGATGCCGCTGCTTGGCCAAAGCTCCGGACCTGTACAGGCTGTGCCGTATCCACCGAAGAGCACGGACGCGCCATGCCCCGCGTCGAAGGCCAGCGCCGCTAAGAGTCGCGCAGGGGGTGAGTGGGCGGGGAACTGTTGCGCCCATAGCGGCACGCTACCACCGTACTCCCAGGTCTCCGATTGTTCGCCTGTCCCCGGGTAGCCATCGTCGCCGCCGAAGAGGACCGTGCGTTGGCGCGCCGCATCGAAAGTGAGCGCGTGATTGACGCGCCCGGCGGGCGTATTGGCGTAAGGCGGGGCGTACACCGGTGGAATGAGATCTTGCGGGCGCGTCACGGTCTGGGTCCACGCGAGCCCGTTCCACTCCCAAGTGTCGGTGATGCCCCCCTGCGTGCCGCCGAACAGCACCACCGTCCTTCGCGAGCTGTCGTAGGCGAGCAAACCGCTTTGGCGCGCCTTTGGGGCGGCGCTGCTCGTCGGGCCGAGCTTGCGCCAGCTCTTGCCGTTCCACAGCCAGGCGTCGTCTAGCTCCGGGTCGGGGCTGACGCACGTCCGACAGCCACCAAACAACACCACGCCGCCGAGCAGCGGGTCGTAGACGAGCGTATGGTTGAGACGCGCATCCGGGTTCCCATCGCCCTCGGGGTCAAAGATCGCGATCTGTTGCCAGCCCCCGCCGTCCCATTCCCAAGTGTCGGCGAGAGGTGTCCCTGTGGCCCAGCATTGGCGCAGATCAGGATAATTCAGCAGCGCGCCGCCGCAACCACCGAAGAGGACAGTTCTGTGCCGCGCCGTATCGTACGCCATCGCGTGGCCGCCGCGTGCCGGGGGCGGGCCGCCCACGCCTGGGCCTGGGTTGCTCCAGGTGCCGGTTTGCGATGCGCCGCTCGCCGACGCGTCGAACTCCCAGGTGTCACTGAGTGTCTGGTCGCAGCTCGGCCCAGTCGAGGAAGCCGTCACGCAGCCGCCAAACATCACGGTCACCTGCCGGTCGCGGTCATAGGCCAGCGCATGGTTAGCGCGCGGCGGCGGGATCGGTGAACTCGCCGGCGGCCACGGATTCCACTGCGCCCAATCAGGCTGTGCGGCCCCGGCGCGATACTCCCAGGTGCCGCCGCAGTAGTCGGCGTGGTTGTAGTTGTCGCAATAAGCGCCCGCGGCGCCGCCGAAGAGCACGACGACGTCTTGGCTGCTGTCGTAGGCCATGGCGGTGGCTGTCCGGTTGGCGGGGTTGGTGGCGAAGCCCGTCGGCGTGACATTGCGCCAGCTTCTGCCGTTCCATAGCCACGTCTGAGCTTGGTCGAGCAGCAGCGTCGCGCCGCCGGCGATGTCGAAAACGATTGGCGAGTGCTGACTGTTGGTGGGGCTGCCGTCGCCCTCGGAATCGAAGACGAAAGACTTGGTCCACGCTTCTCGATCGGCCTCCCACACTTCTGTCGGCGAGCTCGCGCCACCGACCAGGACCAGGCGGCCTCGCAACGGGTCATAGGTCATGGCGTGTGAATGCCTGCCGCTGATCGCGCTCGGCACACCGGCTCGCCGCCAGCGACTCGCGCCTGGCGTGGAGACCACCGCTCCGTCATCGACGGCGGCGAGGCCGTCGTTCGAGCCGCGCTCAACGGCGTCGCCCTGGGCGGGCAACTCTTGCCCGCTCGCGCGATCCTCGAAGACATGGGGGTTCTCGAGGGTGCTGCCGGCCTTCTTGGCGCCGAACGTCGCGATCCAGGTCACGTCCAACACCTGTGCGGGCCCATAGAGCGCGCGGCTCGAGTTGCCCGCCGCATCGTAGGCGACGAGGAACACCTTCGGACGATCGGGGGGCGCGAGCGTTACCACGAACGAGCCGTCGGCCTCTGCCGTGGCCCAGCCGATGTCGGCGGCGTTCGGATTGGCGTCGTCGTAGGCGACGACCGTTGCCCCGCCCTCGACCGAGAGCGGCGCGCCGCGCACGACGAAGCTGCGGCCCTGGTCCTTGAGGCCCCATGGGGCGCGCTCGTAGGTGACGGTGAGCGCCGTCCACACCTGCGGGGCTGCGGGTGCCTCGGCGTCGATGGTGACTGAGGCCTCGGGGTGATCGCCCTGGGCGTTCCAGGAGTTGCTGTTCCCGGCGAGGTCGACCATGTCAATGACGATGGTGTAGGTGCCGGTGGCGGCGTAGATCCCTGGAGCGAGGTCGTAGGTGTAAAAGGTCGATGTCGACGTGCCCGCGCGTGCCGTGAACACGAAGCCGCCGGCGGTGACGGTCGGTGCCGCGGCCAGCGGTTCACTCGTCACGAAGGTGAGCTGCACGTTGGTGTCCGCTGCCGCCGCGGCTACGGACGCGTGCGGGTTCGAGTGCGTGGTCGGCTGCAGCCGCAGATCGAGCAGCGACGGCAAGACGCTCGGCGCCGTGAAGTCGAACACCACGGGCAGGGCGGTGTTGACGGTGTGTCCTACGCGGTCGGTGATGATGATGGCAATCGCCACCTGGGCTTCGGGCTCATCGCCGGCTACGTCGTAGTCGCAGACCCACGAGACGCCATCGCTCGCGGTACAGCTCGGCTCGCGGTCACAGTGGCCCGGGCTGCACGCCGTGCCTTGCAGGCTAGCCCTGGCGCTCGCGATGGGCTCGTCGGCGGTGAACCCGAAAGACATGTGCGCGTTGGCGTTGTAGATGCCGGCCCCTTGCGTAAATGCGGGTGGCGAGATGAAGGCCGGCGCCCGTTGGTCGATGGTGACCGTGTGCAGTCGCGCTCGCCCGCCGGCGTTGCCCGCGACATCACGCCAGCTCGTGAGGACTACGTCGTAGTCGCCGTCGAGGTCGTCGGCCACGACGGCGTGGGTGTAGACGTATCGATCGCCATCCTGTTGCTCGAGCGCAAGGGCAATGGTGGGCCCCGCGCCGCGTGGCTCGAGCAGGACCGTCGGGGCGGCGGCGAGGGTCTCGCTCGCCACCATCGCCACGCGCACATGCTCGGCCTCACGGACGCGCTGGTCGGCGCGGTCGAAGTCGATGAGTACGGGCGCCGTGAAATCGAAGACCAACCCCGCCGTGGCACCTTCGCTCGCGGCCGGCCAGGTTGAAGTCGTGACGTTGCCGGCGGCGTCCTCGAGGCGGACGGTCAGTGGCGCCGGGCCTTCAATCTCCGCTCCTGTTACGACGTAGGTGAAGACTGGCCCGCCCAAGCCTGCCTCGGCGACGAGCGCCTCGCCGCTCGCAAACGAGACGTCGGGTGCGCGCGGCGTCGGCTCGGACAGGCTCAACGTTACGCGGACCTGCTCCCCTTTCGTCAGCGCTCGATCATCGACCGTGACGGCGAGCAGCGCGGGGGCGGTGAAGTCGAAGGTCACAGTGCCGAGCGCTAGATCGACGGCCTCATTGCCCGAAGTGTCGACCAGAGTCGCAAGGAGTGGATGCGGGCCTTCGACGTCGTCCGCGGTCTGCAGGTAGCCGAAGGTGTAGTGCTGGCCCTCAGCGAGCTCGAGGCCAAGGGCATGGCGCGTGGCGCCAGACAAGACGACGGTGGGTGCCGTGAGCAGCGGCTCGTTCGCATCGAGCTCGACGTGCAGCGCGCCGCCGCGCCCGACGACCGGGTTGAAGGAAGAGTGCTCGAGCTGAGGCGGACGATCATCGCCAAGCAGCTGCACGCAGCGACCCACGGTGCTTTTGCAGCGAAAGCCCGAGGGGCATTCGGCGTCGCTCGCACACTTCACCTCGGCCTCAGAGGGCACGTTGAGCTGCAGCGAGCAGGCCGAAAGAAGGACACCGAACAGTGGCGCGAGGGTACAGCGCATGGCGAGCCTCCTAGGCGTGGCGTACCCGAGTGTATCAGACTCGGGTCGGCGTACCACCGTGTCGCGTCGCGTCGCGGCGGCGGCCAGGTCGTTGGTGCAGCCGAGCCCGGGACGATAGGCGTGTTCGGCGTCCTAGGCGCGCTTCGGCCGGCGCGGGCCAAAGTCGGGATCACGCTTGCTGATGAAGTTTCAAAGGTGGCTAGGGCGCCTGCGCGAGCGCCCACTCGTGGTGCTCCGCCATGAGGGCCCACGTCGCGGGGATGAGCGCGCGGCCGCGAAACACGGCGACGCGCGGTCGGTCCCAGGTGTGGCCCGCCAACGCGTACGAGTTTTGGCCACTCGCCAACACGGCGCCGAATTGCAGAGGTGTGACGGGCAGCACCTCGCGTCGGCTGCGCTGCACGAGGTAGATTTGGTCGCCTAGGTCGCGGCCGCTCTCGGGATCGACGAGGAAAATGGCGTCGCCGGCCTTCGTGGCCGCGCCGGCGAGACTCGACAGCGGCCCGAAGCGGTGCGGGTTCTGCGCGACGCGGGCCCAACCGCAGGGCACGGCGAGCGTCGCGAGCGCCCCGACGCCGAGAACGCCGTGGCGCAGCAGAGCGCGCAAGCGTCCGGCGGCGTCGAAGCGCCACAGTAGATCGGTCGCGCCGACCCCGCCGAGCAGCGCCCACGGTAGATAGGCCGGCGTGTTGTAGTGCCATATGCCGCGTGAGGCGAGGCTGAAGCCGGCCGGTACGAACAGAGCCCAGGCGAGCAGGATCCAGCGCGGGCGGCGGGCCACCTTCGCGGCTTCGGTCACCGACGCAGTCGCGGCCGCTGAGGCTCCCACAAACGGCGCGCCGAGCGCGACCAAGACGAAGGGCAGGGCAACCCAGCCGCGCGAGACGAGGCTGCGAAACATGTTCGTGTGGCCTTCGAGTCGCTGGCCGTTGACCGAGGCGACGAGCTGGCGATCGACATAGCCGCGCCAGTACAGGCCGTCGAGCGTGAGCGTGTCGTAGCCGAGAAACGCGAGCGGCGGCCCGAGCGCGCCGCACGCGACAATGACCCAGGGAGCCGGGCGAGCGAGCTCCTTGGCGCGACCATCGAGGGCGAGCAAGAGCGCGGCGAGCACCGGGGCGCCGAGCGCTGGCGGGCCCTTGCACAGCGCGCCCAAGCCCGCTGCGAGGCCACCCGCCATCCAGAAACGCGCCCGCCCGCGCGCCTCGAAGAGCGCGATGACCGAGACCGTGAACAAGAGTGCCAAGAGCGGGTCGATGCGCGCCCGCGCCTGGTAGCGGCTCCATGATTCGAGCAGCATGAGCAGGACGCAGCCGAGCCAGGCAGCCTCATGCCCGACGCGTCGACGCGCCCATACGAAGCCCAAGAGCGCCGTGGCCGCGCCGATGAGGCCCATGAGCCAAGGCAGCGCCTGCTCACCGCCGAGCCAGGCGACGCCCGCGAGCAGCCAGAAGAAGAACGGCGGATGCTCGGTGAACGAAGCGAACGCGCCCGGCAGGCCGCGCAGGTGAAAGAAGGTGCCGTCTTCGAGCAAGTGGCGCGCGACCACCGTGTATAGCGAGCCGTCGTAGTCGTCGACCGGAATGCTCGCGAAGGCGAAGATGGCGCCGAAGCCGAGCAGCGCGAGGCCCGCCTGCTCGAGCGTGCGCGCGTGAGAAGGATGATTCGGCCACAGGCGCCGCGTGGCGCTCATCGCGCCGCGTCCCGAGTGGAGCTCGCCCCCGGCACCTGGTATCAGACGGGTGATTCCGGGCCGCCTTTGATCTTTTGGGCAAGCTTGTCGCCCACGCTGTTGCGAAAGCCGGCCTCCTTCTCGCGCGCCTCTTCGAGAATCTTGCGATAGCTCGCCGGGCCCGCTTGGGCCGCCTTGACCGAGAGCGAGATCTTGTGCTCGCGCCTGTCGAGGTCGAGGATCATCACCTCGAGCGCATCGCCGGGCTTGACGACGTCGCTCGCGTGCTCGACGCGCTCGTGCGCGAGCTCGGAGACGTGGCACAGGCCTTCGAGCCCGGGCTCGAGCTCGACGAAGGCACCGAAGTCGACGACTCGCGTCACCTTGCCCGTCACCTTGCTGCCGGCGGGCAGGCGTCGCGCCAGGCTCGCCCAGGGGTCTTCGGCGAGCTGCTTGATCCCGAGAGCGATTCTCTCGGCGTCCACGTCGAGCACGACCGCGGTGACTTCGTCGCCCTTCTTGTAGCGCTCGCTCGGGTGCTTGACCCGCTCGGTCCACGAGAAATCGGTGACGTGCACGAGGCCGTCGATTCCATCGGCGACCCGCACGAAGATGCCGAAGTCGGTGAGGCTGCGCACCGCTCCTGTGACCTGGCTGCCGATGGGGTGCGCCTCGAGGAATGCCGCCCACGGGTTCGCCTGAAGTTGCTTGATGCCGAGGGCGATGCGGCGCTCGCGGGTGTCGATGTGCAGCACGCGCGCCCGCACGACGTCACCTTCGGCCACGAGCTCGCTCGGCCGCTTGCCGCGCTGCCAGCTCATCTCCGAGATGTGGCACAGGCCTTCGATGCCGGGCTCGATCTCGATAAAGGCGCCGAAGTCGGCTAGGCGCAGCACCTTGCCAGACACGTCGCCGCCGACCTGCAACCGCTCGCTGAGGGTCGACCACGGATCCGGGGTGAGTTGCTTGGTGCCAAGTGAGATGCGCTGCCGGTCGGCCTCGAGCTTGAGCACCTTGACCGTGACCTCGTCGCCTTTCTTGTACATCTGCTCGGGGTGGCTCACCTTGCCCCAGCTCATGTCGCTGACGTGCAAGAGGCCGTCGAGGCCGCCGAGATCGACGAAGGCGCCGTACGTCGTGAAGCTCTTGACCGTGCCGGTGCGCACGTCGCCGACCGCGAGCGCGGCGAGTGCGGCCTGCTTTTGTTCGTCGCGCTCGGCGGCGGCGAACTCTTTGCGCGACAAGACGATGTTGCCCTTCTTGGCGCCGAAGCGAATCACCTTGAAGGCGAGGCGCTGGCCGACGAGGCTCGCGAGGTCGGGCCGCGGCCGAGCGTCGGCCTCGCTCGCGGGCAGGAAGGCCTTGGTGCCGACGTCGACCGACAGGCCGCCCTTGATCTCGGTGATGACCGTGCCCTCGATGACCTCGCCTGACTGTGCGGCCGCGGCGAGCGTGTCCCACAAGGCGAGCGCCGCGGCCTTCTTGGCCGAGACGACGAGCGCGGGCTCGACTTGCTCGACGAAGACTTTGAGTGCGTCGCCGGGAGTGAGTCTCGCGGCGCCCTGTGCTGGCGCTTGGATCTGCGCTTCGTGCCCGCCGAGCCGTACGCCGACGCCCTCGGCGCTCACCGAGACGACGATGGCGTCGGCTACATCGCCGGCCCACAGCTCGCCGTCTCGTCTCGACGCGGAATCGTTCAAGCTCTCATCGTGCACGGGTCTCTCCTCGTTTGGTCTTTGCTGCATGCCACGAGCGAGGCGGCACGTAAATGCTTTTGGGCAGGTGTCGTGCCAACAGTCGACCAACAGTTGACACGCAGCCGCGACTCGCGGTAATGCGGCGCCTGCTGTAGGCACGTAGCTCAGTGGGAGAGCACTACCTTGACACGGTAGGGGTCGCTGGTTCAATCCCAGTCGTGCCTACCAACCCTTCGTTGTCGAACCGTCCGTTGTCGCTTCCTCCCTCGCACCACCCGCGCGTCTCCTTGCCAAGCGCTGGCGAGTCCGATACGAGGCGCGGGCACCGGCATCTACGACGCGCCCGGCGCAGGCGCGCGCACCTTAGGAGTATCACGTGAGCACAGAGCTGATTGCCATCACCCTGCCGGACGGCTCCGTGCGCGAGATGCCAAGAGGCAGCACCGTCAAACAGGTGGCCGAGTCGATCGGCAAGCGCCTGGCGCGCGATGCCGTGGCCGGCGTGATCGACGGCGGCCACATGGTTGATGTCGGCACGCCCCTTGTGGCGAGCTGCACGCTGCGCATCCTCACGGTCGGCAGCGACGAGGGCCTCGAGCTCGTGCGTCACTCGACGGCGCACGTGATGGCGAGCGCCGTGCAGAAGATCTTCCCCGGCACGCAGGTGACGATCGGCCCGTCCATCGAGGCCGGCTTCTATTACGACTTCAAGCGCGACGGCGGCTTTACGCCCGAGGACTTGGAGCGCATCGAGGTCGAGATGCGCGCGATAGCCCTGCGCGACGAGCCCTTCGTGCGCGAAGAGGTGACGCGCGAACAGGCGAAGGCCCTGTTCACCAAGCTCGGCGAACAGTTCAAGCTCGAGCTGCTCGACGCCATCCCGGCCGGCGAGGCCGTCTCACTCTATCGGCACGGCGACTGGGTCGACTTGTGCCGTGGGCCGCACGTGCCGCGCACGGGCTTGTTGAAGGCCTTCAAGCTCACACACGTCTCGGGCGCGTACTGGCGCGGCGACGAGCGCAACCCGATGTTGGCGCGCATCTATGGCACCGCCTTCTGGGATCAGAAGGCTCTCGACGCGCACTTTGCCCTGCAGGAAGAGGCCAAGAAGCGCGATCATCGCAAGATTGGCCAAGACCTCGACCTGTTCTTCTTTCACCCCATCGCTCCGGCGATGCCGTTCTTTACGCCGAAGGGTACGCAGATTTACAACACACTCGTCGAGTTGGTTCGCAAGTACTACGCAGCGACGGGCATGGGCGAAGTCATCACGCCGCAGCTCGTCGACGTCGACCTCTTTCGACGTTCGGGACACTTGGCCAACTACAAAGACGCGATGTTCTTCTCACAGGTCGACGAGCGCGAGTACGGCATGAAGCCGATGAATTGCCCGTGCCACGCTCTCATGTTCGCCGAGCGCAAGCGCTCGTACCGTGAGCTGCCGATCCGCTACGCCGACTTCGGCCGCTTGCATCGCTACGAGCGCTCGGGTGTCACGGCGGGCCTGACGCGCGTGCGCAGCTTCTGCCAAGACGACGCGCACATCTTCTGTCGCGAGGACCAGATCGCCCCCGAGATCAAAACCCAGCTCGCCATGGTTCGCGACCTCTATCATCACTTCGGGCTCGAGATGCGCGTGCAGTTCTCGACGCGACCCGAGAAGTCCCTCGGTCGCGAGCCTGATCTCTCGGACGCCGAGCGCGCCGAGTGGGACGGCGTCTGGAAGCACGCCGAGGCGACGCTCGAAGGCGTGTGCAAGGCAGAAGGGCTCGTCACCGTGCTCAACGCCGGCGACGGTGCGTTCTATGGCCCGAAGCTCGACTTTCAGGTGAAGGACGCGCTCGGTCGTTGGCACCAGCTCTCGACGATTCAGCTCGACTTCGGCATGCCGCGCCGCTTCGAGCTCTCGTACACCAATGAGCAGAGCGGTGAGAGTCGGCCGGTCATGATCCACCGCGCGATCTTGGGCTCGCTCGAGCGCTTCATCGGCATCTTGCTCGAGCACACGGCGGGTGACTTGCCGGTGTGGCTCGCGCCCGAGCAAGCGCGCGTGCTCACCGTCAACGACGAGCTTCAAGATTACGGCCGCGAAGTCACCGCCGCGCTCAAGGCCAAGGGGCTGCGCGCCACGCTCGAGGAGCGCAACGAGAAGCTCGGTTTCAAGATTCGTGAGGCCGAGCTGCACAAGATCCCGCTCGTGCTCGTGCTCGGCACCAAGGAAAAAGAGGCCGGCGCGGTCTCGCTGCGTTGGCGAAAACGGGGTGATCTCGGCCAGATGCCGCTTGACCATGCGATTTCGCTCATGCTAGAAGCCGCGACCTTGCCGTCCGTGTCGTTAGAAACGAAGAGTTAACGTGTGATCCGTGGTGCCGGGGGCATACCGGACCTAGGGTAGGAGCAGAGCCATCGCAAAGCCGGGACCAAGTAGCGAGCTTCGGATTAACTACCGCATTCGTGCGCGTGAGATCCGTGTGATCGATCCTGAGGGCAGACAGCTCGGCATCATGCCGCCTGATCTGGCCATCAACAAAGCGATCGAGCTCGGGCTCGACTTGGTGGAGATCTCTCCTGAGTCGCGGCCGCCGGTCTGCCGTATTATGGACTACGGCAAGTACAAGTACTCTTTGAAGAAGAAGACCGCCGAGGCGCGCAAGCACCAGGGCAGCACTTCTATCAAAGAGGTCAAGTTCCGCCCCAAGATCGAAACGCACGACTTCATCACCAAGGTCGGCCACATTCGTCGCTTCCTCGCCGAGGGCCACAAGACCAAGGTCGTCATGATGTTCCGTGGGCGCGAAATTACGCACCAGGAAATCGCCCGCAAGATCATGGCGCGCATCGTCGAGGAGCTCAAGACGAGCAACTCGGGCACGGTCGAGCAGCTGCCGAAGCTCGAAGGGCGCAACATGATCATGGTCGTCGCGCCGAACGCAGGGGCCACGAACGCCGGCGCGTCGAAGCCGGTCGTCTCGCCCGCGGCGTCGTTGCTGAGCGTGCCGCCCGATGACTCGTCGTCCGCGGCCTCGCCGCCGGTGATGCCGCCCTTGCGGCCGGCGCCGCCACAATCGTGAGTTAGGGTTTTTGTAGTCGCTTATTGAGGAATCATTCAAATGCCTAAGATGAAGACGAAGAGCGCAGCGGCCAAGCGTTACACGATCACCGGTAAGGGACACGTGAAGGTTGGTCACAAGGGCAAGCAGCACCTGTTGAGCAGCAAGTCGCGCAAACGCAAGCGCAACCTGCGCGGCGGCACGCTCATCGGCCCGTCCGACGAGAAGATGGCCAAGAGCCTGCTGCCCTACGGCTAGAATTTTCGCGAAAGAGAACTGTTTTTCGGGGCCCCACGATTCGGGCCCTGGTGTAGGAGTAGACAATGCCGCGCACAAAGGGTGGACCCAAAACTCGCGCACGCCGCAAGGCGACGCTCAAGCGCGCCAAGGGTTATTGGGGCACACGCAAGAAGCTCTATGCCGTAGCCCGCGAGACCGTCGACCGCGCCCTCGCGTATGCGTTCTCGGGCCGCAAGCAAGAGAAGCGCCAGTACCGTCGCCTGTGGATCGCGCGCCTCAACGCCGCCGTGCGACCGCTCGGCATGTCGTACAGCCGCTTTATCAACGGCCTCAAGCTCGCCAAGATCGAGCTCGACCGGCGCGTGCTCGCCGATCTTGCGGTCTCGGACCCCGCGGGGTTCTCGGCCGTCGCGACGCTGGCCAAAGACAGCGCCCACCAGGCGTAGCGCAGTTCCGTTTTCGGGACCGCGCGTCGCCCGCGGCCTCGCTGTCGAAGGCTTTCGTGCTACCTCTTGGGAGGGCGCTTGACCGTCGCTCCCCAAAGGCGTTGATCTACTCGCCGGTCGAACACGCTGTTGCCCCTAAGACCTCGAATGAAAGACTTGAAACGCATCGAGAGCTCGGCGCTGTCGCGCGCCAACGAGGCCACGAGCGCGCACGAGATCGCGCAAGTTCGCGCCGACGTGCTCGGCAAGAAGGGCGCCCTCGGCGAGCTGCTCGTCGGCTTGCGTGAGCTGCCGGCGGCTGAGCGGCCGCGGGCCGGGCAGAAGGTCAACGAGGTCAAAGCGCGCATCGAGGCCGCTCTCGACGCCGCCGAGCGCCGCGTCAAGGGCCGCGACGTCGAGTCGGCGCTCGTCACCGGACGCTACGATCCCAGCCTGCCGGGCCGCCGCGTCGTGCCCGGCGCACCGCACCCGATTCGCTTGGTCGAGCAAGACGTCGTGCGCTGCCTCGGCAGACTCGGCTTTTCGCTCGCCGAGGGGCCGCTCGTCGAGCACGACTGGTACAACTTCGAGTCGCTCAACTTTCCGGCTGACCATCCGGCGCGCGACATGCAAGACACGTTCTTCGTCTCGCCGCGCGTGCTGCTGCGCACGCACACCTCGAACGTGCAGACGCGCACGATGGTCAAGCAGAAGCCGCCGGTGCGCATCATCGCCCCCGGGATGGTGTTCCGTCACGACGAGGTCGATCCGACGCACTCGCCGGTGTTCCATCAAGTCGAGGGGTTTTGGATCGACGAGAGCGCGAGCTTCGCCGATTTGAAGGGCGTGCTGCATCGCTTCGCCGAGGAGATCTTCGGCGCGCGCACCCGCGTGCGTTTTCGGCCGAGCTTCTTTCCTTTCACCGAGCCGTCGGCTGAGATGGACGTCTCGTGCGTGGCCTGCGGTGGTACGGGTGGCGACGGGGCGTGCCGCTTGTGCAAGGGCACCGGCTGGATCGAGATCATGGGCGCCGGCATGGTGGACCCCGCGGTCCTCTCGGCTGTCGGCTATGATCCTGAGAAGGTGCAGGGGTTCGCGTTTGGCATGGGCATCGAGCGCATCGCGCTCTTGCGTTACGGCATCGACGACATGCGCTTGCTCTTCGAAAACGACCTGCGCTTCTTACAGCAATTTGCGCCGCCCGCTCGCTAGGCCAGGGTTAGCGCGGCTCGCGGCGACAAGGGAGAGCCCCAGTGGAAGTCAGCCTCGAATGGTTGAATGAGTTTGTCGACCTGCCGCCCCTCGACGAGCTCGTCGCGAAGCTCGCCAAGGCGGGCATCGAGGTCGAGCGCGTTTACGACCCGGCTGCCAAGGTTCAGGGCGTCGTCGTCGGCCTCATCGAGGCGAGTGTCGCGCATCCGGCCGCCGACAAGTTGCACGTCTGCACCGTGTTTGATGGCAGCACGCGGCACGAGGTCGTCTGTGGCGCCGCCAATTGCGGCGTCGGGATGCGCGTGCCGTTCGCGCGCGTCGGCGCGACGCTGCCCGGTGTCACGATCACGGCCCGCAAGCTGCGTGGCGTCGAGAGTCAGGGCATGCTCTGCTCACGGGTCGAGCTCGGTCTCGCCGAGAAGAGCGACGGCTTGTGGGAGCTACCCGAAACGTTCGAGCTCGGCGCCGATGTGCTCAAGCAGGCCAAGATCGCGCCGACGCTTACACTCAGTATAACACCCAACCGCCCCGACTTGCTCTCACACGTCGGCGTCGCGCGCGAGCTCGCGGCGGCGTTTGGCAAGAAGACCAAGCCTCCCGTGTGGCGCGTCACCGAGAAAGGCCCCGAGGCGGGCTCGCTCGGTCGCGTCGTCGTCGACGAGCCGATGGGCTGCCGGCGCTATGTGGCGCGCGTCGTGCGCAATATCAAGGTCGGGCCGTCGCCGGCGTGGCTGCGCTCGCGTCTCGAGCAGGCCGGACAACGCTCGGTCAACAACGTCGTCGACGCGACCAACTACGTCCTGTTCGAGCTCGGCCAGCCCCTGCACGCCTTCGATCTCGCCCTCATCGCCTCTGAAGCCGGCATGCCGACCGTGCACGTGCGGCGCGCCAAGGCCAAAGAGAAGATGAAGACGCTCGACGGTAAAGAGCTCGAGCTCGACGTCGACGACCTCGTCATCGCCGACGCCAACGGCCCGGTGGCGCTCGCCGGCGTGATGGGTGGCGCCGAGAGCGAGGTGTCCGATGTGACCACGCAGGTGCTGCTCGAGAGCGCCCACTTCGACCCGGCGCGGGTGCGCCGCGCGGCCAAGCGCTATGGTATGCACACCGAGAGCTCGCATCGCTTCGAGCGCGGCGCCGATCCGGGCATCTTGCAGAAGGCGGTCGATCGTTGCGCGCAGCTCTTGACCGAGATCGCGGGCGGCGAGGTCGCCAAGGGGCTGCTCGAGGTGACGCAGAAGAGCGAGCCCTCGCGCGATATTTCGCTGCGGCTCGACCGCATCGGCCGCATCCTCGGCATTGATCTGCCGGCCGAGGAAGTGGCGCAGCTCTTAGAGCCGCTCGGTATCCGCTGTGTCGCGCGCAACGAGTCGTCGTTGCGCTTTGCGCCGCCGAGCTTTCGGCCTGACCTCGCGCGCGAGATCGATCTCATCGAAGAGCTCGCGCGCCGCGTCGGCTACGACCAGATCCCCGAGCGCTTGCCGAACACCGGCTCGGCGTACGTGCCCGCGCTGCCTATCGATGACACGCGCGAGCGAGCCCGCGCGGCGCTGCTCGCCGCCGGGTGCTCCGAGGTCATCACCTTCGGCTTCGGCTCGCCGACCGAGCAACAGGCCGCGGCCCCCGACAAGGGTGAGCCGGTGCGCATTCTCAACGCCCTCGGCGAGGAACTCTCGGCCATGCGCATGAGTCTCTTGCCGGGGCTGCTCAAAGTCTTGGCCACCAATCAGCGCCGCGGTGCCAAGCACGTACGGCTCTTCGAGGTCGGCACGGTGTTTCATAAGCGCACGGCGGATCCGAGCGAAGACGAGCGCGAGCGCGACCTGCCGCACGAGGAGCTGCGCGCCGGCATCCTGCTCTTCGGTGGCCGACACCAGGGCCGCTGGTACGAGGCGGGCGAGACCGTCGATTTTAGTGATGTGGCAGGCGTGACGGATTCGCTCATCGACGCCTTTTCGCCTGCGACCGCGCTCGGGCGTGCGCCGTCGACCTCGTCGGTGCTCAATCCGCACTGCTCGGCCACGTTGCAGCTCGATGGCAAGGCGGTCGGCTATCTCGGTATGGTGCACCCGCAGCTCCTCGCACGCTTCGATGTGACCGGGCCGGTCTACGTTGGCGAGGTGACGTTGGCTGCTTTGACGGCAGCCCGGCGGGTGTTGCGCTACGCACCCCTGCCGCGTTTCCCTGGCACGCGGCGTGACGTGGCGGTCATTGCCGAGCGGGGCGTGCCTGCCGAGACCCTGCGCGCCTTCTTGGCCGAGCACGCCGGTGGCAAGCTCGGCTCGAGCGTGGTCGAGGAAGTCAGGCTGTTCGATGTGTACAGCGGCAAGCCGGTGCCCGAGACTCACGTGAGCCTGGCGTTCGCCATCGAGTACCGCAGCAGCGACCGTACGCTCACCGACGCCGAAGTGGGCGAGGCCTTCCTGGCGGTGCAGGACGCGCTCAAGCAGAAGTTTCGAGTTGAGGTCCGCAGCGCCTCGTGATTAAAGCGGGGTCGAGGGAGCATCCAATGACGAAGGCGGATTTGATTGAGGCCATTCATTCCAAGGTCGGTTTCTCGAAGAAAGAATCCGCCGACGTCGTCGAGATGGTCTTCGACACGATCAAACACACTCTCGAGCAGGGCGAGAAGATCAAGATCAGCGGGTTCGGGAACTTCGAAGTCCGCGACAAACGCTCGCGCGTAGGTCGCAACCCGCAAACCGGAGAGGTCATCGAAATCTCCGCCCGCCGCGTCCTGACGTTCAAGCCCTCGCAGGTGCTCAAGGGCGTCCTCAATGGCGAGCTCATCGCCGTCGGCGCCGCAGCCGAGGGCGACGAGGAGTAGCTCGTGCCTCTAGGCCGCCGTCCGCCGCGTCTCGACGCGCTCGGTCCACAGGCGCCGATCCCCGACAAGCTCTACTTCAAGATCGGCGAGGTGGCGCGGCTCGTCGGTGTGCATGCGCATGTCCTGCGCTACTGGGAGAAGGAAGTGCCGGCGATTCGACCCGGCAAGTCGGTCTCCAACCAGCGCCGCTATCGCCATCGCGACGTCGAGTTGTTCCGCGAGATCCATCGGCTGCTCTACGCTGAGAAGTATACGCTCGCCGGGGCGCGCCGGCGCCTGTGGGGCAGCGGTGAGGCGAGCGGCGAGGGCGGCAGATCCACCGACGAGGGCGTTGCGACAGCGGTCGACCTCAGGTCGCCCGAGACCATCCCCGAGCCGAACTTGCGCTTCGATAGCGTCGCCGACGACGCCCACCGCGGCGACGGCGTGGGAGGCCTCGATGAGGGCCGCCGCGCTGGGCTACGCCAGGGGCTCTTGGATCTGCTGCGGCTCGTCGGTGAAGACAGCTAGCCCCGAGGGGGCGGCCGTGCCCAGGAGCCCGTCGGAAAAATGACTGCATACACGCTCACGCTCCCGCTCCCGATTCCGCGCCCGAAAAGAGGCGCTGTGCTTGCAGGCAAGGCCGGGAGCGTGCTCGGGAGCGGGAGCGGGAGCGGGCCAATCAAGACGAATTTCCCGACAGGCTTTCAGCGCACCTGATGAGCGACACCCATCAACGACTTGACGCCTTCTTGGCGCATCCGCACCGCGCGGTCTGGACGGTGTCGGCGCCCATGATGGCCGGCATGGTGGTCATGGTGCTCACCTCGGTCATCGAGACCGTCTTCGTTGGCCGCCTCGGCCACGAGGCGCTCGCCGCGCAGACGCTCGTCTTTCCGCTCTTCTTCGCGATGATCTCGATCGTCAACGGTATCGGCACCGGCATTACGGCGCTCGTGGCGCAGGCTATCGGGCGGCGTGACCTGGCGGAGGCCGAGCGCATCGGCGGCACGGCCATCGCCTTCGGGATCATGCTCGGCGCGGCCTTCGCGCTCATCTTCGTGCTCGGCGGTCATGGCCTCCTTCGCCACCTCGGCGCCACGGCTGGCGTCTTCGAGCTTGCCTGGCAGTACTTCGTCATCCTCGCACTCGCCTCGCCGCTCATGTTCGTCGGCGCGTTTTTGCGCTTCGTCTTGAACGGTGAGGGCGACTCGAAGACGCCGATGCTGGTTATGCTCGTCGTGACCTGCGTCAACCTCGTGCTCGATTACCTGCTCATCTTTCGCGCCGGGCTCGGGCTGCGCGGGGCCGCTTTGGCGGGCGCGCTGTCGCAGGGGTTGATGGCGTTGGTGATGCTCTATCTCTTGCTCTATCGGCGCAGCAACTTGGTCAAGCTGCACTGGCGCAACCTCGTGCCGTCGTGGAGCGCGGCGCGCGCCGTGCTCGCGGTTGGCATTCCCAACAGCCTGACGCAGCTCTCGACGGCGCTCGGCGCCCTCTTGCTCAATCGCGTCATCGTCTCGTTCGGCGACGAGGCCCTCGCCGCTGCGGGCATCGGCCAGCGCGTCGATCAGGTGGCCATCATGCCGGTGATGGGCCTCGCGGCCGGGAGCGTGGCGGTCATTGGCATGTTCGCCGGGGCAGGGCGCGCCGATCTCGTGCGCGATACGACCTGGTATGCGTGTAAGTGGGCCGTCGCGGTCGCGGGCGTGCTCGGTGTGCTCGCGTTTACCTTCAGCGTGCCGCTCATGCGCGCCTTTACGACCGACCCGGTGACCATCGCGGTCGGTCGGCACTACCTGCTCTACATGGTCTTCGCCTATCCGCCGCTCGGGCTCGTCATGATCACGGCGCGCGTGCTGCTCGGCTTGTCGTATCCGAACTTGTCGCTGTTCATCGTTGCCTTGCGCTCGTTCTTGCTCGCCGTGCCGATCGCCTACGTGTCGGTGTTTGCCTTGCATGCGCCGCTCGATGGCGTCTGGGCGGGGATTCTCTGTGGCACGTTCGGCGGCGCTGCGCTCGCCGTCTGGCTCGTGTGGCAGATCGTGTGGGTCGGCGATCCAACGCTGCGCGCCTCGGGACGTCGTTCACTGACCGACCTCGAGTCGCCGGTCGTGTAGATCGGGGATCATCATACACCTTCCTACAGTGTGGGAATTGTGCTACCTTGCCGCGGCAATGTGATGTCCCGTCGTCACCGGCGGGCCTCGGCATGGGCGCCTCGCACAAGGGTTGCCCGCAGGAGATTAGGATGACTGCTTTGCGCCTGGTGTCCCGAAGCACCCTCGTAGTTCTCACCGCGTTCGCGCTTGCAGCCGGCTGCACTGGGGACCCGTCGCCGCCGCAGATCGAGAAGGCGGCGCCGCAGCAGACCGGGCCGGCGCTCATCGAGTCGCGCAGCATCGCGGTCGGCAGCGGCGTGACGCGCTTCGTGCTCGTCGACAGTCAGCCCGGCGAGCTGCACTTCGTGGCCGAGGTCGGCGCCCTCGAGGCGAGCGATTTTCGCACGAGTGAGGGACCGTATACCCGCCTCGCCATTCCGGGTTTCTCCGCGACGCATCACGAAGGCCAGCCTGAGTTGCCGATGATGAACCGCCTCATCGCCGTGCCGCATGGGGCTACGGCCAACATCGAGGTCATTGCGCAGACGAGCGAGCGGGTCTCGCTGGCCGCCGTCGGGGTCGCCTTTCCGGTGATGCCGGCGCAGCCGAGCCAGCCGAAGTGCGGCTCGAGCGACGGCACGTTTGTCTGCGACCATGACTCGTACGCGGCCTCGGTCGTCAGTGAGCCGCTCCTTACGGTTGTTCCGCAAGGCCGCTTACGCAACATCGAGGTGGCACGCCTCGAGCTCGCCCCCGTGCAATACTTTCCGGCCACCCAAGAGATCGAGGTCGTGACCTCGATTGACTTCAAGGTGACCTTCACGAGCCTGCACTCGAGCGTCAGTGGCGGCTTCAACCCCTACGCCGAGAGCCCCTACTTCGAGGCCGCCTACGATCGCATCGCCGGCACGCCCGGCTTCGTGCGCGCCGGGCACGGCAACCTCGTGCGCGACGTCGTCACCTACGTCATCATCGCGCCGCGCGACTATGTCGCGACGCTCGAGAGCTTCGTCGCCTGGAAGACCGCGAAGGGCTTCCACGTCATCACCGGCGTCGTCGGCACCGGCGCGGGCACCATTGGCACGACCAAAGAGCAAATCAAGGCGTACATCCGCGACCTTTACGTCAACGCCACGGCCGACGTGCCGGCGCCGAGCTTCGTGACCTTGGTCGGTGATATCGCGCAGGTGCCGACGTTTGTCGTCGATGGTGAGACCACCGACCGGCCCTACTGCACCATCGATGACGACCTCATCCCCGACATCTACTACGGCCGCTTGCCCGCGGCGACCAAAGACCAGCTCGTCGCCATACTCGACAAGACTCTCGTCTACGATGAGCTTTCGATGCCCGATCCCTCGTACCTCGGCCGCTCGGTGCTCATCGCCGGCGTTGACTCGAGCCACGCGCCGACGTGGGGCAACGGGCAGATCAATTACGGCTCGCGCTACTTCTTCAACGCCGCGCACGGCAACACGCCGTGGATCTATCTCTACCCTGATTCGGGCGGCAGCGGTGCCGCGGCCAAGATCGTCGCCAACGTGAGCAGTGGCGCGGGCTACGTGAACTACACGGCGCACGGCAGCGAGGGGAGCTGGGCCGATCCGTCGTTCACGCAAGACAACGTGCGCAAGCTCACCAACGTGAACAAGTACCCCATCGTCGTCGGCAACTGCTGCCTGACCTCGAGCTATCAGGTCGATGAGGCGTTCTCGGAGACGTGGCTGCGCGTCGCCAAGAAGGGCGCCGTCGGCTACATCGGCGGCAGCAACTCGAGCTACTGGGACGAAGATTACTGGTGGGGTGTCGGCAGCGGGCCCATCTCGGCCGACCCGACCCTCGAGGGCACCGGCTATGGCGCCTACGATGCCGTGTTTCACGATCATGGCGAGCCGCTCGGCAACTGGTTCGTGACCTCCTACGGCCTGCTGATGGTCGGCAACCTGGCGGTCACCGAGGCCGCCGGGCCGCGCGTTGCCTACTACTGGAACATCTACAACCTGGCCGGCGACCCGAGCCTCTACGTGCACACGCGCGCGCCCACCGACAACCCGGTGACGCTGCCCGCCAAGGTGTTCACTAACGCCACGTCGCTGCACGTCAGCGCCGATGTCGGCAGTTACATCGGCGTCACGCAAAGCGGCGTGCTCATCGGCGCGGCGACCGTCAAGGGTGAGGGTGCGGCCGACGTCGCACTTTGGACCAAGCCGGCGGCGGGACCACTGCACATCGTCGTCTCGGCACAGAACCGCAAGGTCTTCTTGGCCGACATGACCGTCGTCGAGCCGGCCGTCGTCAAGCTCGCGCCCGCGGCGATCGCGGTCAACGCCCTGGCGAGCGTGCAGGTCGGCGTCTATGAAGCCGACGGCGTGACGCCCATCAGCAGCGTCGAGGTGTGGGCCGAGGGGTATGGCTACCGAGGGCCCGCAGGCTTCACCAACGCGGCCGGGCAGGTGACGCTCGCGGTCAACTATGCCTATGGTCCGTCGGTCAAGGTGATGTGCCGCCGGGCGACCGATGCCGAGGTATCGTTTAGCGTGCCGCTCGCCGTTGACGCGCCGGCGCTGCCCGCCGCCGAGCTGCATGTGACCACGACGTTTGGTCTCGTCGATTCGTTCGCCCTCAACCTCGCGGGCAAGCTCGTCGGCTCGACCTCGCTCGGCTCGCCGAGTGGCCTCGTTGTCTACGCCGCGCAGGCGACAGGGACGACCTCGGCCGTCGGTGCCGCGCTCGACGTGACCCCGAGCGCCGGTCGCGCGCTGCTCGGCGTGCTCGCCGTGCCGGGCTACGCGGTGTTCGAGAAGAGCTTCCCGGTGATCGTCGCCTACGGCACGCTCGGGGGCACGCTCGATGTCGGTGGAGCGCCGCGCATCGGCGCGACCGTACGCCTTCTCGACGGCGCTGGAGCCAAGCTCTTCGAGGAGACCACTGACGCGAGCGGGCGCTACGCCTTTAAGACCGAGGTGCCGGTCGGCTCCTATGTGCTTAGCGCCGACTCGTTCGGTTGCCTGCACTTCGAGAGCACGCTCTTTGTCGGCTATGGTCAGAACGTCTCGGACGTGCACCTCGCTACTTCGACCGCCGGCGTGCTGCGTGGCACGGTGACCGACTCCAAGACGGGTGCGGCGCTCGCGGCCAAGGTGCGTGCCTATCGCGCCGATACGCTCGAGCTCGTCGCCGAGACGACGGCCGCCGCGAGCGGTGCCTATACGCTGCCTGGTCTCGTCTATTACAGCTACGTCGTCGAGGCGAAGATCGCCAAGCACATCGCCGCGCGGCAGCCGGTGACCATCGGCACGGCCGACGCGGCGCTCAACTTTGCGCTCGAGCCGACGCGCGGCGACCTGCTCGTCATCGACGACGCGGGCGGGGCCGCGACGCAGCTCGTGAGTTCGTTGCAGCAGGCGGGGTACGGTGTCGCCGTCGAGACGCTCGCGGCGACGAACCCGGCGACCTGGACCACCTACGACCTCGTGGCGGTGGCCTGCGAGTCCAACGCGCTGCCTCTGGCTGACCTGACCAAGCGCACCGCGCTCGTCTCGTTCGTCAAGGGTGGCGGCAAGCTGCTCATCGACGGTGGCGAGCTCGCCTACAAGGTCGAGAGCGATCTCGTGTTCCGCAATCAGGTCCTGCACGTCAGTCAGTGGAAGGCCGACAATGGTGGCAACGTGGTGGCCAAGCAGCCGCTGCACGCCATCATGAAGACGCCGAACGCGCTCGCCGCAACGCTCGCCTTCACCTATGGCACCTGGGCCGACCAAGACGTCGTCATCGCCGCGAGCGACGCGAAGGCTGTCGCGAGCTTCAGCAACGAGGCGACGAGCGCCGCCATCATCGCCTATGCGCCCCCGGCCGGGTCGCTCGGCGGTCGCAGCGTGTTCTTGCCCTTCTCGCTCAAGTCGCTCGATGCGCTCGTCGTGCCGAAGCTCGTGCAGAACGTCGCTACCTGGCTGCTCGCTTCGCGCGCCGAGCAGCTCCTCGGCAAGTTGCTCATCAACGAGGTGCTCGCGGATCCGCCCGCCGGCATCGACGTTAATCACGACGGCGTGGCGAGCGCAGTCGGCGATGAGTTCGTCGAGATCGTGAACATCTCCGACGAGACGCTCGACCTCTCTGGGCTCTACGTGATGGACGAAACCGCGCGCTTGGCGCGCTCGTTGCGCTACGAGTTCCCCGCCGGCGCGTTGCTCGCGGCCGGGCAGGCGACGGTCGTTTGGGGCGCGATGGCGCCGCTCGTGCTCGAGAGCGCCGGCGATACAGTCTACCTAGCGCTCGGCGAGGAGTCGCTCGACAGCGTGCACTATGGCAGCGAGGGTGGCTACGGCGTGTCGCTGACGCGCGCCGTCGACGGCGACCCGACCTCGCCGTTCGTGCAGCACTCGAGCTTGCCGGCGAAGATGTCCTACTCGCCTGGCCTGCGCGGCGACGGTTCGGCGTTCTAGCGCCCTTGTTTGGCTCGGGCGCTCGTGGCTCGCGAGCGCCCACTCTATTCGCGGGCTTGTGTTACGGCCCTCGGGAACGGTTCGGGGGGAGAGGCGGAGAATAGTGATGCACAGTCGTGCGCAGGTGGTCTCGTACGCTCGCCGCAGTCTCGGGTTGGTGTTCTTGCTCGGCGTGGGTGGCGCCTGCAGCGGTGGCGATGGCTCGAACGCGCTGTCGGCCGACGAGACCATCGATCTCAACGGGGGCGAGGCGCGCGCGGCGCAGGGCGTCAGCGAGCTCTACGGTGAGCTGCAGATTGCTGATCGCAGTGAGCTCGACGTTCTGACGCGTCTCGTGAGCATCGACAGCGTCAAGGGCACGGCGGTGCGCGTCTATGCGACGCGAGGCGAGCTCGACGACCTCGCGGCGCGCGGCTACGTTGTCTCGCTGCTGCCGCACCCGGGCTTCAATCCCGACCCGGCGATGGGCATGATCCAGCGCGGCGCCGTGGCCTGGGATCGCTTCCCGACTTATGCCGAGTATGTTCAGCTCATGAGCACTTGGGCCAACGACTATCCGTCGATCTGCCGCCTCGTCGACATCGGCGCGACCACCAACAGCAAGCGCCCCCATCGACTGCTCGCGCTCAAGATAAGCCGCAACCCCGATGTCGAAGAGGACGAGCCGGAGGTGCTCTACACCTCGACCATGCACGGCGATGAGACCGTCGGCTACATGATGATGCTGCGCCTCATCGACGAGCTCCTCCGCGGTTACGGCAAGGACCCCGCGGTGACGACGCTCGTCGACGGTATGGAGATCTGGATCAACCCGCTCGCCAACCCCGACGGCACCTACTATTCGAGTGACACGACGGTGTCGGGCGCCGTGCGTTCGTACGTCAACGCGAATGGCTCCTACGCCGGCGTTGATCCGAACCGCAATTTCCCCGAGCTCGACACGCGGCCGGGTCCGGCTTCGAGCCGCTGGGCCGAGACGCAGGCGATGATGGCGTTCGCGACCGCGCACTCGATTGCCCTCGCGGCGAACTTCCACGGGGGCGCCGAGGTGGCGAACTACCCTTGGGATAGCTTGGGGCGGCTGCACGCCGACGACCGCTGGTTCAACGACATCTCGCGCGCCTACGCCACGCTCGCGCAGCAGGACGGCCCGAGCACCTACTTCACCGACCTCGACCACGGCGTCACCAACGGTTACGCCTGGTACGCCGTGTACGGCGGCCGCCAAGACTACATGACCTATTTCCAGGGCAGCCGCGAGATCACCATCGAGGTCTCGGGGCAGAAGAACCCGCCCGGTAGCCAGATGCCGGGCTTTTGGACTGCGAACCGGCGCGCACTGTACAGCTATCTCGACAATGCGTTGCGCGGCGTGCGCGGCGTAGTCAAGGACGCGGCCGGTGCGCCGGTGCGAGCCCGCATCGACCTCGTCGGCTACGATGTCGCGGCTGATCGATCGTTCGTCTTCACTGACCCCGAGGTCGGCGACTACCACCGCATGGTGGTGCCGGGCACCTACACGCTGCTCATCTCGGCACCGGGCTATCTGTCGAAGACCATCCGTGACGTGGTCGTCGGCACGGGGGCCGCGACGCGCGTCGATGCGGTGCTCGACATCGATGGCGCGGGGCCCCCGCTCAGCGGCAGCGTCGGCTTCGACTCGTCGTTCGAGGACAATGACGGCGGCCTCGTGGCCACGGGCGACCCGAGCACGGGCTTCGCTTGGGGCACGCCGAGCGGCATCGGTCCGAGCGCGCGTACGGGCGCGAAGGTTTGGGGCGCGCCGCTCGGCGGCACCTATGCGAACTCGAGCGTCTCGTCGCTCGAGCTGCAAAACGTCAATCTCGGCGCGGGCGCCTGGCAGCTCACGTTCTGGCACTGGTACTCGTTCGAGCGCAGCTACTCGGCCTATGATGGCGGCGTGGTCGAGATCGCCGTCGACGGCGATCCGCAAGGCTTCGCAGCGCTCACGCCAGCGGGCGGCTACCCCGAGTCGTTCGTCGACAGCCTCGCCGAGGCCGGCTACAGCGGCGTTTCGGGTACGTGGGTGCTCGCGACGTTCGATCTCTCGGCCTATGCCGGCAAGGCCGTGACGCTACGCTGGCGCATGGCCACCGACGGCTCGCAGGTCGAGCGCGGCTGGCTCATCGACGATGTGAGGGTGGGGATCGCGCCGTAGTTCGGTGCCTCGGACTACAGGGCTGGCGGCGATCGCGAAGCGCGCGGTGAGCGCAAGGACGTCTCCCCCACGAGCCGCTCGAGCACCGAGAGGGGCAGACTGCCCGATTCGAGCAGCAGGCGATGAAAGGCGAGGGCGTTGTAGTCGGGGCCGAGGCGCGCCTGCGTGGCGGTGCGCAGCGCGAGGAACTTCTGCATACCCACTTTGTACGCCGTCGCTTGCCCGGGCCAGGATAGGTATCGCGCTACCTGACCGGGGACCCACAGCACCTCGGCAGGGAAACCGAGGTTCTCTGTGAGGTACGACGCGGCGGCGCTCGAAGTCCACCGCCGGGCATGCAACCCCGTATCGACGACGAGACGCGCCGCGCGGAAGAGCTCGTACTGCAGGCGCCCGAGATCACCGTAGACGTCGCCGGCATACAGGCCGAGCTCGGCCGCGAGCTGCTCGGCGTATAGAGCCCAACCTTCGGCATGGGCGGTGAACACGAGCGCGCGGCGCAGCGTCGGCACGTCAGTGCGCTCGCGGGCGAGGCCGACCTGAAGGTGGTGGCCGGGGACGCCTTCGTGGTAGGCGAGGGTCTTCATCGAGTACAGCGGCAGGCCGGTCGGCGGCACGTACGCGTAGAAGACCCCGGGCGCGCTGCCGTCGGGGGGGCCGGGGATGTAGTAGCCGCCGATGCGATCGGCGCGCACCTCGAGAGGGGCCTTCGGTTGCACGTCGATGGCGTCGCCGAGACGCCCGGTGACATCCGCCAAGATCTCGGTGTAGCGCCGGATGCAGTCGCGTGCTGCCACGTGCCCACCGTCGCTGGCGACGCGGGCGAAGCCGCCGATGAAGGTCGTTGTCTCAGGGTAGCCGAGCGCGGCGAAGCGCTCGCGGATGAGTCCTTGCAGGCGTGCGACTTCGGCGAGGCCGAGCTCGTGGATAGCGTCGGCGCCAAGGTCGCTCGTCGTGTGATGCCGCAAAACGTAGGCGTAGTAGTCCGTCCCGCCCGGCAGGGCCCAGAGGCCTTCGCCGTCGGGCGCCTGTGGGTAGAGGCGACCGAGGGCCGCGGCTAGATCTCGCCACGCGGGCAAGACCGCCTCGCGGATGGCGCGCGTCGCCTCGTCGAGGAGTTGCTCGCGCTCGTGCGACGAGAGAGCCGGAATAGTGTCGAGCCCGGCCGCGAGCCGCAGGTAGAGGTCGGTCGCCGTCGGAGCCTGCGCGCCCTGCGCCGCGAGGTCCCTTTGGGCTGGCGCGAGCACCGCCTTCGGCGGCAAGAGACCCTCGCGCGCCCGGGCGTCGAGGCCGGCCTCGACGTCGGTGATGCGCTGGCGAATGCGCCACAGGCGCTCGACATAGTCCTCGGCGTTCGCGACGCTCTCGAGCGGGTGCACCTGCGTCAACAGCGCTATGAGCCGCTGGTGCTCGCTCGTCACGCTCGCGTTGACCGAGTAGACGTAGTGCATGAACGGTCGCTCGCGGGCGACGTCGTCGAGGTACCACTCGTAGACGTCGTAGCTCAGGCGGTCCGCGGCGCTGAGACTGCTGCGATCGTACGCGCGCAGCGCCAAGAGCAGGGCGTCCGCGAGGTCGTAGGTCTCGCTGACGAAGGCGTCGCTCACGTCGTCGAGGAAATTGTCGCGCTGGCCTTGCCCGGCCGAGAGGCCGAGGTCGGTGAGCGTCTCGGGCGAGCGGGCGGCGAGCGCGGCGAAAGAGCGCTCGAGAAAGTCGCCAAAGGAGAGGCCGACGAGCTCGGCGGTAACTTCGGGGACGGTCGCGTAGGTCGGCTCGACGAGCGTCGGGAAGTTCGTGTCTTCGCCGCACGCGGCCGCTGCGAGTAGCGACGTCAACAGGAGTGGAGAAAGGAGCACGAGATGTGAGCGCATGGGGCCTCCCTCGGGCGGCGTCAGCGGACGCCGCGGTGGCATTGTCTTCCTGTGGCGCGGAACTTGGAAGTGTCCACCGCTGTCGTCGCTCGTGACTACTATGAAACTAGTTGACTCGCCAGGGCGACTACTATATTTCTAGTTGTATGATCAGCAAGAAGCGCCCCCCAGTTCTGACGCGCGCCGAGTCACAGGTGATGGCCGCGCTGTGGGAGACTGGCCCGGCCACCGTGCGTGCGCTGCAAGCGGCGCTCAGGCGACCGCTCGCCTATACGACTGTGCTCACGCTACTGCGCGTGCTCGAAGACAAGGGCTATGTGCGTCACGTGGCGGCAGCGGACGGCGGCCGGGCCTTCGTGTACTCACCCGCCGTGACGCGGCGCAGCGCTCGACGTCAGCATGCGCGCGATCTCGTCACCCGCATGTTCGGCGGTCACGCGCCGGCGCTCGTCTCGGGGCTCATTGAAGACGAGGACCTCTCGACCGACGAGCTGCGCGCCTTGCGGCAGCTCATCGATGGCAAGCTCGCCCGCAACCAAGAGAAGGAGGGATAGGCATGGACGCTCTCGCTACGCTCGGCCTCGGTGTCGTCGTTTCATGGAGCGCTCTGCCGGTGCTCGTCGCCGTGGCGCTCGCTGGGCAGAGGTCACTGCGCTCGCGTGAGCGGGCGCTTGGCGTGGCGCTCGTTCTCGGCGCGGCGCTCATAGCGACGCCCCTGTTGCGCGTCCTTGCCGCGCCCAACTACGGCACGGTCGTTGGCGCCTTGCCCTCGGCGTGGGAGGGCGTGGCGCTCAGCGTGGTTGAGCCTGAGGCGGCCTTCCTCGCCGCGCGCTCGGTGCCGCCGCTCGCCTGGGTAGGCGCGCTGTGGTCGGTGTTGGCGCTCGTTGGGCTAGGGCAGCTCGCGGCGCAGGTCATCCGCTGGCGGATCGCGGTGCGCCGCTCAGCGGCCCCCCCCGGCGGCGGTCACCGCGCTCGCCCTGCGCATTGCCGAGCCGCTCTTTGGCCTGCTCGGACCGGGCGTGCCGGTCGTGCGCCTGCACGCGGGTCTCGGCGCGCCCCTCGTCGGTGGTCTGTGGCGGCCCGTTGTCTTATTGCCCGAGGCGCTCGGCCAAGACCTCGACGTCGACCGGCTTGCGGTCGTGCTCAAACACGAGTTTCAGGCCTCGACAGCCATGACGCCGGTGCGTAACTATCCGCTCGGCCCGATCACGATTGGGGCAGGCGGCACGTTCAGCATCATGACGATACCGGAAGCGAGCGCGAACGACGACCGACCGGGTGGCGTCACGCCGGCCAGTAAGCCGGGGGAGCTCAGCCGAGACGCCGTGTCGAGCGGCGTAAAGACCAACGCCCATTTGCTTACCCCCTGCCTAGGGGCCGCGCGACGGCGCAACGAGCTCGTGCCGGGGGACTACACGTTCACGCTCGACTGGATGATCCAACCCGACGGCAGCACGCGCGACCCGAGAGTCAGCAGTCGCGATGCCGGTGTGCCCGCCTCACTGACGGCCTGTATCGCGACAGCGATGCTCGATTGGCGCTTCGCGACTTCGTCCGGCGTGACGCCGGTGACGAGCTTTCCGCTTGGACCAATCCGGGCGCGGTGAGGGGCGATGAACCCGTGGGGCGAGCGAAGTGAGGTTGTTTCGCCGACCCCAGAATGACAGACTGAGCGCATGTTCGCTTCGGGGAGGGCGGTGTTGCTCATCGGCCTGTGTGGGGTCAGCGCCTGCGCTAGCCGGACGCTCTCCACAATGCGGCGTCCCGAGTACCGCTTCGCCGGTAAAGACGTCGTGCTGTCGTCGGGCCTGCGCGTGGCGTTCGTCGAGGACCGGCGGCAGCCGTCGGTCATGGTCACCACGGTGCTCGATGCGGGGGCGGCGCGCGACCCGCAGGGCAAGGAAGGGCTGGCGGAGCTCACCGCGAATCTCTGGTTTCGCGCCTCGTGTAGGCCGAGCCTTTCGGTCAGGGAATGTCTCGAGGCCTTGGGCGGAATTGGCGATAGCGCCATCGACCCGGACGCCACGACGTACACGACGATCGCTGCCCGTGAGTCCCTACCGCTGCTCCTCGAACTCGAAGCCAAGCGGCTGACTTCGCCGCTGCAAGGCATCGACGACCGCTTGCTCAACGTCGAGCGCGAAGTCGCCCACAACCGACTGCGGCAGTCGGGGGAGATGAAGGTGTCGCGTCGGTTGCAGGACACTTTAGCGCAGATGCTGTTTCCCGTCGGGCATGCTTATCACCGGCCCGTTGCCGGCACGCATTCGTCCATTGATGCTGTCACGCTCGCCGACGCCTGCACCTTTGCTGAGGCCCACTATCGACCCGAGAACACCACGATCGTCGTGACTGGCGACTTTGGCGATGTCTCCGCCCTGCTACTCGCGGCGTTCCCGCCTGCTCTCCTCGGGAGCGAGCGCAGCGTCGGCCTATCGCCCGCGCCGCGCGTTTCGGGCCCCGTCGCGCAGCCTCCTCCCCCTGGCGATCGAGCCCTACGGCACCTCGCCGGTCCGGTGACGCGTACGACGGTACATGTGGCCTGGAGTCTGCCTGGCGCCTATCGCGGTAAGGATTGGCTTCCCGGTGTGGTGGCCTCTCTTCTGCAGGCCTCGCTGGTCGATGATTTGGCCTCCGTTCGTACCAATGACCACGATCGCGTCGGTGAACTCCACTGCTGGTCGCGTCTCGGGGTGGAGAGCTCCCAAGCGGGCTGTTCGTTCCCGCTTGTCCAAGGTGAGGACCCGGAGAAGCTTGCCGATCGGGCGCGTCGGTTGGTCACGAGGCTGTGGCGAGTCGGCGACATGCAGAACCGCGAGCGGGTGCTCGGGGCGATCACGCCGCAACTCGCGACTCGCGCTCTCGAGCACACGGCGAGCATCAGGATCGGCGATTGGATCGCGGCGTCGCTGCACTACACGGGCCAGACGCGGCCGTCTGTCATCTCCATCGAGCAACTCGAGGACTTTCAGGAGATACAGTTGCGCGAGTATGCCAACACGTACTTGCGGGCCGAGCGCGGCGTTGCCGTGACCGTCGAGCCGGAGACCATCGTGAGTCCGTCGGCTCCGGCGCGCGTTGCTGGGGCCGTCGCGGTGGCGATAGCCAACCCGATTGGTGACTACCTCGCGGGACGACCCGATAGCTTGATCGCGGACCTCGCTGTCGTCCCCGAGCTGGCCAATGCCCGTGAGCTGATGTTGGCGAACGGCTTGCGCGTCATCTTCAAGCCACATGGTGCCGCGCCGCTCGTCAAGGTCGCACTGCTAAGGGGTGGTGGCGGCGTCAGTGCACGATCCGATGGTTGCCCTGGCCGGCGCCCAAGCCGCTCGCCTGTTTCGCGACCATCCCCTCGGCATGCGTTACGACTTTGACGCTCTGGCGAGGCTCAGCGATGCCGATGTCACGGCTTGGGCGGCGCGAAGCCTGGCGCCTCAAAACGCTACGCTGGTCGTGGTCGGGGCCCTCGACGTCGGCGAGGCGGAGCGACTCGTGCGCGAGCGGTTCCACGACTGGCCCGCGCGGGCGAGTGATGCATCCCTGTATGGCCTGCCGTCGATTCCGCCGCCGCCGCCCCGCGACATCGTGATCTTCGACCGGCCGGCGTTCTCGCAGACGAGTGTGCATCTGCTTTGCCCGCTCGGTCCGGTGACCGCCACCGATCTCGCAGCGCAGTACGTCACGCGACGCTACGTGCAGAATCTGTGGCGCTCCCTGCGGTACGGGTCTGGCGCGACGGACAGTCTCGATGTGCACTCGTATGCCTATCGCGGCGGCGCCGCTTTTCTCGCTCTCGAGTCGCCCGTGCAAAATGACCAAGCGGTTGTCGCTGTGCGCACGACGCTCATTGGGATTGGGCTTGCGGCACAGGCCCGTGCACCGCTGTCGGCGCTGCAACTGGCCAAGTGGGATGTGGCGCGTGCGACCCGCATCGACAATCTCGAGCTCGACGACATGGTCGCGACCTTGGCGCAGCTCGAGCGTCTCGGCCTGCCGCCGCTCGCGACACTGCGTGCATTACCGGCGAAGATCAGCGCGGTTTCGGCTGCCGACGTTGCGGGAATCTTGGGGCCGTGTGCCGGTCATGAGGTGTTGGGTCTGGTGGGCCCCGCGGCCGTGTTGGCGCCGGCGCTTGCGGCAGAAGGCCTTGCGGCCACGCTGCTGGCGGGAGAGTTATTGCACGACCGTGAAAGTTCCGGCCTCGCGCCGTAGCTTCACGATGACCGCCGCGTCGCCCTTGGAGCGTAGCTGTACCTGTGGATCAGCGATCTCGCTCGTGCCATTGACGATGACCTTCAGCGCGGCCGTGGAGCCGGCGTGCGCGAAGCACGAGCCCTCGATGGCCCCCGGGATGCTGTCGGGCGAGACCGCGAACAGCAGGCCTGTCCAGGCGCCGAGGGCGCTCGTGAACGCGCTCGGGCTGGCGTTGAGGCGGTTGGCGAGCGTGCTCATGGGCATCAT
>Ga0315268_10000172_pt1 | contig 74964 bp, 73 predicted proteins | sample C1_top_MG_FD_204535 | JGI IMG/M metagenome (GOLD analysis project Ga0315268, IMG submission 204535) | Sediment microbial communities from Yellowstone Lake, YNP, Wyoming, USA - C1_top | ecosystem: Environmental > Aquatic > Freshwater > Lake > Sediment | place: USA: Wyoming | collected 2017-08-01 | reverse complement strand
GACGATCTCGCCGACCGCGCCAGAAAACTCCACTTCTCCTCCATCGTCGTGGACACCCACGACGACACCACCCAGCGCCTCCTCGTCCCCGGCTTCGATTTCGCAGCTAAAAATCCCGACGGCCACATTGACATCCCCCGCATGCGCGAAGGCGGCCTCGGCGCCATCTTCTTCTCCATCTGGATTCCGGGTACCACCACCGGACCCGAAGCCGCCAAGCAGGCTCTCGATCAGATTGACGCCGTCCGCGAAGTCGTCCGCCGCCATCCTGCCGACCTCGCCCTCGCCACCACCGCCGCCGAAGTCCGCGAAGCCCGCAAGCAGGGCAAAATCGCCGCTCTCCTCGGCCTCGAAGGCGGCCACATGATCGCCAACGACCTCTCCGTCCTCCGCTCCTTCGCCGCCCTCGGCGTCCGTTACATGACCCTCACCCATAGCGTCAACGTCGAATGGGCCGATTCCTCCGGCGACAAGCCCGCCCACAACGGCCTCACCGACTTCGGCAAGAACGTCGTCCGCGAAATGAACCGCCTCGGCGTCATGGTGGACATCTCTCACGTCTCCGACAAAGCTTTCTACGACGCCCTCGAAACCAGCAAGGCTCCCATGATCGCCTCGCACTCCTCCTGCCGCGCCCTTTGCGACGCTCCCCGCAACATGACCGATGACATGATCAAGGCCCTCGCCGCCAAGGGAGGCGTCATCCAGATCAACTACTACGTCGCCTTCCTCAGCCAGGAATTTCGCAACGCCCAGCAGGCCCACCCCGAAATTCAGAAAGAGATCGAAGAACAGGTGAAAAAGATTTGCGAGGGAAAGAACGGCGAATCCTGCCAGTTGATCGAAGGCAACCGCCTGGTCCGCGAAGCCGTGGCCCAGGGAAAGCTCCCCCGCGTGAACATGGATAAAATTATCGAGCACATTGACCACGCCGTGAAACTCGCCGGCGCCGACCACGTCGGCCTGGGCTCCGATTTCGACGGTTCCGACGTCCCTTACGGCATGGACGACGTCACGCACATCCCCCAAATCACCGAAGCGCTGCTGCGCAAAGGCTATTCGGAGGGGGACATTCGAAAGATTCTAGGCGAAAACACGCTGCGGGTCATGAGCGAAGTGGAACGCGTGAGCCGCGAACTCAACGCCACCAAGGCCAACTAACCGTCCAATCAGGAAAGGGAACTGACCATGAAATCAAAACTCCTTTTGCTGTGCGCCGTGTTCTGCTTTCTTGTTTCACAGGCAACTTCCGCGCAAACCGCTCCCCCGGCAAAAAAGCAAGTTTCGAAATCCTCCGCCGGAAAAAAAGCCGCCGCCCTTCCGTTTGACCGCGCACTTCTTCGCCCTGCCCAACTGAAAGAAAAATCCCCGGAAATATTCGACGTAAAATTCTCCACCACCCGCGGCGAGTTCACCGTCCGCGTCACCCGCGCCTGGTCCCCTCTCGGCGCGGACCGCTTCTACAATCTCGTTAAACATCATTTCTACGACGGCGCCGTTTTCTTCCGCGTGGTGGACGGCTTCGTCGCGCAGTTCGGCATCAGCCCCTACCCGCAAGTTTCCGCCGCGTGGAAAAAGGCCGTCATCAAGGACGATCCGGTGGTGCAGAGCAATCTTCCCGGCACGATCGCATTCGCCACCGACGGGCCGAATACGCGCACCACGCAGCTCTTCATCAGCATGAAGAACAACTACGATCTGGATCACCGGGGATTCTCTCCGTTCGGAAAAGTGACGGAGGGCGAGAAGGCGGTGGTGATGCTCTATGGCGGTTACGGGGATGAGCCGCGCCGCGGCGGGGATGGTCCCGAGCAGGACAAGATGGAAAAACGCGGCAATCGTTACCTGGAAAAGGGTCCAAGAGGCGGCCATGGCGGGAAGGGCTGGCCGAAGCTCGATCGCATTACGGCCACTACCATTGTTATCCCGTCCGCCGCTCCCCCGGCGAAAAAGTAAAACGCCGGGAGAACGACTTACGAGTCACTTCCTTCTACAGACCGAGAACGGTTACCAGTTCCTTGACCGAGGCCGCGGATTTTTGCAGCGAGGCGTTTTCTTCGGCGGTCAGTTTGATCTGGATGATTTCTTCTGCGCCTTTGGCGCCGAGTTTCACGGGGACGCCGACGAAGAGGCCCTTGATGCCGTATTCGCCGTCGAGATAAACGGCGCAGGGCAGAATTTTTTTCTTGTCCTTGAGGATGGCTTCCACCATTTCCACGACCGCGGCGGACGGGGCGTAGTAGGCCGAGCCGGTCTTGAGGAGGTTGACGATTTCCGCGCCGCCCTTGCGGGTGCGGTCCACGATCGCGTCAATGCGCTCCTTGGGAAGCAGGTCGGGGAGAGGAATTCCGGCGACGGTGGAATAGCGCGGCAGGGGCACCATGTCGTCGCCGTGGCCGCCGAGAACGAAGGAGTGGACGTTCTCGACGCTGACCTTGCATTCCATAGCGACGAACGAGCTCATGCGTGCGGAGTCCAGAACGCCGGCCATTCCCAGGACGCGAGTTTTGGGGAAGCCGCTGACTTTGAAGGCGGCCTGGGCCATGGCGTCGAGGGGATTGGAAACGACGATGATGATGCAGTTGGGGGAATGTTTTACGATTTGTTCGACGACGCTGCTGACGATGCCGTAGTTGATTTTGAGCAGGTCGTCGCGGCTCATGCCGGGCTTGCGCGGCAGGCCGGCGGTGATGACCACGATGTCCGAATTGGCGGTGGCGCTGTAGTCGCCGGTGTTGGTGGAGATGCCCGTGGCTTGCGAGTCGGTGCGGGTGATGGGCGCGGACTCCATCATGTCCAGGGCCTTGCCCGCGGGGGCGCCTTCGAGGATATCCGTGATGACCACGTCGGCCAGCTCCCTGTCCACGATGCGCTGCGCCGTTGTCGAGCCTACGAATCCAGAGCCTACTACCGTTACTTTCTTCCGCATGATGTCCTCTCCTGTGTAATGGAAACCCGCTGAGCGAGTTTCGTACTTCGAGTTTCGTTTTTCCGACCGATTACATATTTTCGATGATGGCCGCGGCGAATGCCGATGTCCCCAGCTTGGTGGCGCCGGGCATCAGGCGTTCCAGGTCGTAGGTGACTTTCTTCTGCTGAATGGTCTTGGCGATGCCGTCCTCGATGAGCTTGGCGGCTTCCTTCCAGCCGAGGAACTCGAACATCATGGCGCCGCTGAGCATCACGGAGCTGGGGTTGATGACGTCCTTGTCCGCGTACTTGGGGGCGGTGCCGTGGGTGGCTTCGAAAACGCCGTAGCCGTCGCCGATGTTGGAGCCGGGGGCCATGCCCAGGCCGCCAACCTGCGCGGCGCAGGCGTCGGAGAGGTAATCGCCGTTGAGGTTGGAAGTGGCCAGAACGCTGTATTCATCGGGCCGCGTGAGCACTTGCTGAAAAACGCTGTCGGCGATGCGGTCATTGACCAGCAGCTTTTTCTTCCATTGACCCTTGCCGTGAGTGGCGTAGATGGCGTCGAGGGTCTTCTTGACCTCGGCATAGATGGTCTTCTTGAAGTCTTCGGTGGCCTGTTCGAGGCCGGGCTCGACCATGGCGGCGTTTTGCTCGATGGTCAGCTTAGGATTCTTGTCCAGGTTGTCCACGATCCAGCTCTCGCGCTCGGTGATGGTTTCCGCGCGGAACTCTTCCTTGGCCAGTTCATAGCCCCAGTCGCGGAAGGCGCCTTCGGTGAACTTCTGGATGTTGCCCTTGTGGACGAGCGTGACGCTCTTGCGACCGTTGAGGAGGGCGTACTTGATGGCGCGGCGGACGAGGCGCTTGGTGCCGGTGGGAGAAATGGGCTTGATGCCCACGCCGGAATCCCAGCGGATCTGCTTTTTACCGTCCTTGAGCATGTCGTTGTTGAGGAATTCGAGAACTTTTTTGGCTTCGGGGGAGCCGGACTTCCATTCGATGCCGATGTAAACGTCCTCGGTGTTTTCGCGGAAGATGAAGACGTCCATTTTTTCCGGCTGGCGAACGGGGGAAGGAACGCCCTGGAAATATTTTACGGGGCGCTCGCAGGAATAGAGGTCCAGAAGCTGGCGCAGGGCCACGTTGAGGGAACGGATGCCGCCGCCTACCGGGGTGGTCAGCGGCCCCTTGAGGGCGATGCGGAAGTCGCGGATGGCGTCCACGGTGTCGGTGGGCAGCCACTCTTTGAAAGTATTGAAAGCTTTTTCGCCGGCGAAGACTTCGAACCAGGCCACGGAGCGCTTTCCGCCGTAGGCTTTGGTCACGGCGGCGTCAAAGACGCGCCGCGAGGCTTTCCAGATGTCGCGGCCAGTGCCATCGCCTTCGATGAAGGGGATGATGGGGTTGTCCGGGACTTGCAGTTCGCCGCCGCTGTAGCCGATGGCCTTGCCGTTTGCTGGTACCGCTTGTCCGTTATAGGACTGTTTCATCTGAGGTTCCTCTTGCGGAGTGTGATTTGTGGTGCGTAAAAACCTGAGGGGCGGGAGTCATACAGATGTATGAGGGGGTCTCACCCGGAAGAATAAAGATAGCACATTGGAGGGAGAGACAGAAATGGCGGGGCGTGACTCGTGGTTCGTGACTTGTGACTCGTGGTGGAGATTGCCGAAGCAAAGCCCGAGATGGGCGGGGGAGGAGGAGAGATCCTTCGGTTCCCGTTTGTCGCTCGCTAGCGGAGGGATGGCAGTTGGGCTTGTTGGTGAGGTCCTTCGCTCCCGATGGTCGCTCTCCGGCAGGGTTGGAACAGGCGGCGTTGGAGTAGGGGAGGTCCTTCGCTCCCGTTGGTCGCTCAGGACAGATACCCTTCGTCGGGTATCTGGTTAACAATATGACTCCCACCCCCCTGGTTTTTCTGTAAGTGTTGATTCTGCGGGGTTTTAAGTCCTTTGTTTTGGAAGTGCAGATGATAAAGGGGTTACAGGCGTGTTTTTTGGAAGTGCAGAATCTACAGGGGTTAGGGGATTTTTTGTTTGGGCCGAGGGGGTTTTGCGGGGGAATTGGGTGGGGCAATGGGGGCGATTCGGTTCGCCGCATCTCAACGTGAAATGTTACCTGAAAAGTACACAACTGTCAATCGGTAATATTATTAGAAAGGAGGAGGGGTTGAGACAGGGGTCGTAGTATTTGGCGCGATAGTAGGGTGAAATGGGTTCGGGGGCGGAATTTTGTGAGTTGAGCATGTGGCTAGAGGGGTCCGACGTCGACCACGGTGCCGGGTTGTAGTGCGAGAAGGGCCTGCGCACAGGCGGGCATCAGGGGTAATAAATCCTTCATGCGGTTTGATTTGGCGCGCAGGATCAAGATGGAGAGGCGGCGTCCCCTCATGTTCTGCTGATAGCGGATGTTGCGATCGTTCGTGAGCAAGACGTCCCAGCGACCTTCAGCAATGGCCAAGAGTTCGCCGTTCTTCTTGGAGCCAAGGCCGGCCTGGCGGACGGTCTGGCAGTCGTGGCCCATTGCTGCAAAGGTTTCTTTCAGATCACCAGGCAGGCACTCATCCAGGAGGATTTTCATTTTGCAAAGCGAGCAAGAACCAGCGACTTGGCCTCTTCCAGAGCGGCGATGGCTTGCTGGCGAGTGACGCCGGGAAACTGTTTGAGAAATTCGTCCAGCGTCTCTCCGCCTTCCAGATAGTCCAGCAAGGTTTGAAAGGGGACGCGGGTGCCGCGGAAGACAGGTTCTCCGCTGTGGATATCCGGGTCTTGCACGATTACGCTTTCCGAGACTGGGGCCATTGCGGACCTCCTGCGCGTGACCAGAATAGCGCATTCATGGAGAAGAGTCGCTGTGAAATTTGAGGGTGGCACCCTACTCAATGACGGTAGGCGCCATTCAGGTACCACAAGAAGGCCAGGGTTGTGCTTCCGGAGAGTACGCATAACAATGCAACCCGAGATGTGTAGTTGCTGAACAGCGACAGGACACCGATTAGAAGAGACACGCACACCATCGTCCAACTCAGGTCTCTCGACGAAATAAATGGAATTCCCCAAAATTTCGAGGGTATGGCGAGAACGCCAAGGATTCCAGTCACAATTTCGACAATTCGCAAGAAAAACGTTTTTCCTTTTTGAGGGGATCGGATCTCAGCTGCGGCTGCCGCAAGGAAGCATGCAAGCGGCAAAAATAGAACAGCGTGATAGAGTAGAATTAGAAAAATCACCTACTGACTTCCTTTCCCGTCGCAGCAGCGAGCACTTACTATTCTCAGGTTGGGGGGATCGAAGGCGCCCCGGCACATCTCCACACTTTACGATCGAGCCATCCCGATTGAGATCCGCGGTTTACGTCCGGGTCACCCGCCGGATCTTCAACCAGACCAGTATTGTTCCACCAATTACCGCCCCGAAGAAACTCAGGACGTAGGTCAGTTCATTCTGTCGTCCAATGGGTAGCTTCGAGAAGACGCCCAGGACGTACAAGGTCCGTTCGGCAACGTTTACCAAGGCAAACATGCCGAGAAACGCTCCAATTACAAAAAGAAAAAGATTACGGGCTGTCAGGCGAAAAGCCGGAACCGACGCTAGGACAATTGACCCCCGAGTCATACTGCCCAAGAGCCCTATAATCAGTCCTGCGATAGCGGCCATGGCTTTAAAGAGTACCTCAGGAACCCAAAATCAAAAATCTTCACCATTCATTTCCAGACTTTACGTCAGGACCGGACTTACTGTTTGGAGGGAAGCAGGTCGCAATTGGCGATGCATTTGACCGCCTGCATTTCGATTTCGATTTTTTTCTTTCTGGGAATGTGCGAGGAAGCTTCGGGAATGACGACCAGCGACTGCGGCCCGTCGGCAAGATTAAAAGTGCAGTCGAAGTTTAGAGATTGAACGCCGCGCTGCTGGCAGGTGTTTTTCTCCAGAACCGCATCGAGCATCTGGGGCTTGGAATAGAGCTGGTTGGCGCTTTGCGCGGGGACCAGAGCTACGGCCATGGGGACGGGCGACTTGATGCGCACATTGACCTTCTCGCCGTCTCTGCCGGGAGCGTACCCGCCATAGATTTTGGGCTGGGGAGTGACCTCGTACTTCTCCTTGAACTGGCGCTGCCACTGGAATTCCGGCTGGATGCAGTTTTGCACGCAGTCCCAGCGGAAATACTGGATATGGACGTCATTGGGGGATTTGAAATGGCGGGTCACGGCAGTGTTACCGGTGAGAACCGTGGCAATGCCCGTTCCCACGGCGCGATCCGTTTTCTTATTGCTGTCGAGAACAGCGCCAAGTCCGGCGAAGAGCGCGGCATCGGGGTTGTTGCGCTCGTCAAAGAGGACCAGAGTGAGCGGGCCAGGCGGGAGGTCGCAAAGATAGACGATTTCCTGAACATGTTCCTTGGGGCAGACTTGCCGCAGGTTCGGGATGGTCTCCGGGTTCTGCAAGGCGTGCTCCCAAGCCTCTTCCGGGGTCAGAAACAGCGTGACGGGTTGCTGCGAGCGAATCTCCACGTGGATGTTGCCGCCCTGGGGGCCGGGCCGGTAGGTCCTGGCGGTATGGTAGTTGCCGGGATCCAGCCGCACGCTTTCGTCATTGGCCGGCAACCAATCGAAGACCTTGTTCTGAGCGGATGCGGCCGAGCACAATCCGCAGAGTAGCAGCAGGACAAAAAGAGTTTTCGTGGAGATGTTCGTCATCAAGATTCTCCCTTATTGCTCTATTGCAACGCGAACGGTCGCTGACCGCAAGGATTCCCTGCGCGGCGGTGCAGCGTAAGTACACTGGACGGCAGGGCAGGTTCGGGCGGAGAGAGACTGGGAGTTGCAGGAGAAAAACTCCACACGTAAAAACGACGTGTTGGGGCACCCTCGATTGAGATCCAGATTTTACGTTCGGGACGATTCCAGGGGGCTGCGGAATCGCTCAACTATAAGTGTCTGCAGCACATGAAGTTGAGATTCTTCGTCCCGGTAAAAAGCACCCGGACTCAGAATGACAAGTCTCCCGTTTGGCGCAACCGGCTACTGGGCGAGGGCGGAGAGGATGGCGGAGGAGAGGGAGGATTCGAAATCGTCGGGGCCGATGCCTTCGGTGCGGAAGGAGATTTTGCCTTGGCGGTCGAGGAGGATGACGGTGGGGAAGGAGTTGACGGCGAGGAGGGAGTCGAGGCCGTCGGCGAAGACGGCGGTTAAGCGGGATTTTTCGTGGGCGAGGTAGGGGGCGACGAGGGTTTCGTCTTCGTCTGCGTTGACGGTGAGGAAGAGGACATGGGGATTATTGAGGAATTGGGCGGCGACGCGTTCGTATTGGGGGGCTAATTCGCGGCAGGGGCCGCACCAGGTGGCCCAGAAGTCCATGACGATGATTTTGCCGCGGGCGGAGGAGAGGTCGAGCGGGGGTCCGTCAGAGATGCGGCGGAGTTTGAAGTCGTAGGGATCGCGGGCGGCGGGGTTGCGTTTTTCGGGGGCGGGGCGGCTGGCGGTGGAGAGGGCGTCGTAGGTTTGCAGGAGGAAGGCGCCGAGGCCGTCTTCGTTGCCGTGGGCTTGTTTCCAGACGTTGCCGAGTTTGCGGCGGATGGCGGGGCGGCTAGTGGAATCGTCTTCCTCGGCGGCGAGGAGGAAGGCGCGGGAATAGTTTTCGATGGCGGCGGGGAGGTCTTTTTCGAGTTCGGCGAGTTCGCCCAGTTTTTCGGCGGCGCCGCGATTGGGTTCGGCCTGGTAGCTGGACTGAAAATCGGCACGGGCGGCGGGGCGGTCGTTGAGGCGGAAGTGCAGGCGGCCGCGGAGAAAAAGGAGGGTCATGCGCAGGCGGCGGTGTTCTTCTTCCCATTCGCGCGGAGAGACGCGGGGGGATTTGTCGGCGATGTCATCGCGGGCGGTCTGGTCGAGGAGGCGGGTGGCGTAGGAGGTGGCGCGCTGGAGGGCTTGCGGATCGCCGCCGCGTTCGATGAGCTGGATGGCCAGGAGGGTCATGGACATGTCATCGGGGGAGAGGGAAAGGATGCGCTCGGCGTAGTTGGCGGCGGCGGAGTTGTCGCGGAGCTGGAGTTCGGCTTCGACGAGGGCGCGGTAGATTTGGGGGCGGCGGGGGCTTTCGGGATATTGCTGGAGATAGGCTTCGAGGTTGCGGACGAGGGCGGCGCTGTCGTTGGCGGCGGAGTCGAGGGCGCGCTGGAGGGCTTCTTCGGGGGAAGGGGGAGTGGCGGGTTTGGATTTTGTGGGTTTTTCGGTTTTGTCGGATTTTTCGGGGTGGGCGGGGGGAGTTTTTTCCGGTTCCTGGGCGTGGGCGGGGAAGAGAGCGGATGCGGCGAGGGCGAGGAGGAGGGCGAGGGGATGGCGGGGGTTGGGCATGACTACTTTTGGTCTCGATGGAGGGCTTCGTTGAGGGAGCCCTGGCGGTAGCCTTGGAGGTCGAGGGTGACGTAGGAAAAACCAACGGCTTTGAGGCGGGCGGCGATGGTGGCGGACATTTCGGGAGTGAAGGCGCGGGGCATTTCGTCAGGAGAGATTTCGACGCGGGCGAGGGTGTCATGGAGGCGGACGCGGAATTGGAGGAAGCCGAGAGCGCGGAGGGCGGCTTCGGCTTGTTCGATGAGGGAGAGCTTTTCGCGGGTGACTTGGCTGCCGTAGGGAAGGCGGGAGGCGAGGCAGGCGGAGGCGGGGCGGTCCCAGGTGGGGAGATTGGCAAGGCGGGAGAGGAGGCGGATGTCGGGCTTGGTCATGCGGGCGTCGAGGAGCGGGGCGAGGACGCGGTGTTCGGCGGCGGCGCGATGGCCGGGGCGGAAGTCGAGAGTGTCGTCGGCGTTGACGCCGTAGGCGATGGCGGAGAAGCCGCGGGAGGAGGCGAGGGCGTCCATGGCGGAGAAGAGTTCGGTCTTGCAGTGGTAGCAGCGGTCGGGCTGATTGGCCTGGTAGGCGGGATTATCGAGTTCCTGCGTTTCGATGAATTCGTGGGCGATGGGGACGGAGAAGAGAAATTCCTCGACGCGCTGGCGATCGTAGGCGGAATAGCTGGCGGAGAGGGCGGTGATGGCGAGGGCGCGAGGGCCGAGGGCGCGGTGAGCGGCCCAGGCGAGATAGGCGGAATCGGCGCCGCCGGAGAGGGCGACGAGGAGCGGGCCGGAGTGCGCGAGGCGGTCGAGGAGGAGGGACTCTTTTTCCTGCGCGGAGGAGTTTTCCGGCGCGGGGGAGGTTTCCTGGGTTTGGATGCGGACGTAGGCGCTCATCGCGGGTCAGTATAGCGCACTGTTGGCGGGAAGAGACACCGCGAGGAGACAGTCGCGGCTTCTTCGCGGTTGTCCGTGATGGACGGAAAAATTCTTATTTTATTGTTCCGTGATGGAGGCAGGCTCCGAAGATGTTGCGGCCTGCGGCAGCAGGTTGAGGCGGTCGTTGCTGCTGTCGTTTCCAAACTGAAGCAATCGCAGATGCCAGATGCCCGATTGCTTGCGTGCCTCCACATAGACGGTTCCCGCGCCCTTGGGCCCGGAGATGGGGAAGGCCAGCTCGGCATGACCGGAGCCGGGAGAGACTTGGATGTTTCCCGTGACCAGCCAGCCGGCTTTTAGAGGTTCGCCGAGGCGCTGGGTGAGCGCGGGACTCTTCACGGCGGTGGCGATGGCGAGTTGCGCGGCGTCGGAACCGCGAAGCATCTGAAAAATAAAATAGAGAAAAAGAACGCCACAAAGAAAGAGTCCCGCGCAGAGACCCAGGAGTAATTTCCATTGGCCGCGCCTTGAAGAAGGCCGCGGTGTTCCCGCTGCAGTTTCCATGCTGTCCTCCCAAGGCGGGCAAGCGGCGGTTCTTCAACCGCCTTCCTGGCTGCGATAGTCTACTTGAAATCCAGCATGACGGTGATGGTTTTGGAGTCGGGATGGCATTCGAGCCAGTGGCCCACGGTGTCGAAGTTGACGGGCATGTTGGCGAAGATGGCGTGGCTATGGGATTGGAGTTTTTCGAGGAAGTCCTGGTATCTGGATTTGTCGAAAATTTCACCGGGGGGAATGGGGAAGGCGGCGCGGACTTTGGCTTCGCCGGCGAGGGAGAGGCCTGTGAGGAGGAGATCGCCGTGGCGGTACTGGTTTTCTTCGGTGATGGCGGCGCGGAAGGAGACGGAGGAGTTGGCGTCGTCGAAATGAGGCTGCGGGTTGAGTTTGGCGTTGACGAAGCCGTGGCGGCCGTATTCTTCGAGGACGCGTTCCCAGGCGAGGTCGATGGCCTGGCCGTCGGCGATGGCGCCGGGGGTGATGCGCAGGAGTTCATTGAGTTGCGCGGAGGGGATGGCGGCGTTGCCGGACCATTCGGGCGGTTGCCAGCGGTAGGCGAGGCCGGGAGTGACCGGAATAAAAACGGGGAGGGCGTCGGGAAGATTTTTTGCGGGAGGACCGGCGAGGCGGATTTGGGGAGTGGCGAACTGGACGCGGAGGAAACCGTGCTGGAGATAGAGGGGGCGAACTTTTTCGGCGAGGAAGATCTGGATGGCCAGGCGGGAGAAGGGTTTGCCGAGGAGGACGGATAGGTCGGCGGCGAGCGTGGGCGAGGAGGAGGGGAGCGCGTCGGAGAAGTCGACGCTGGCGATGCGGGAATCATCGCCGAGGGCGCGGAACTGCTGGAGGGCGCCGTCGGCGAGGGGATTGGGAACAAGCTGGTGCTCGACGGCGGCGTTGATTTTGCGGGATTGCAGGAATTGGCGGAGGGAGTTGGCGATGGCGTCGAGGACGGCGCCGGATTCGGGGGCGGTGCCGTCGAAGTAGGGAAGATCGGCGCGGAGGGCGGCGGTGATTTCGGAGTCGTCGAGGGTGGGCATGTTATCGAAGAGGACGGGGACGCGGGGGGATTCCTCGGCGTGAAAGGTGACGACGAGGCCGTCGGCGAAGGTGCGGTACTCGTAGGTGATGCGGGTGAAAAGGCCCGTCTGGAGGAGGCGGTCGGAGGCGGCCTGGAGATCGTCCTTGGAGGCGCTGGCGCCGCGGGGGAGAGCGGCGACGAGGAGGAAGGGCTCGGGAGGGAGAGTGCGCAGGCCGGTGATGGAGACGCTGGCGATGCGGGAGGTGGGCGCGGGGGTTTGCGCGCGGAGAGATGCGGGAAGGAGCAGGAGGAAGAGAAGCGCGAATTTTGCGGCGCGGAGCATGGCGGGATGATTCTACGAAAGAAGCGGCGCGAGCGTCATTACTAATTTTGCGCCGCTGGAGAATGGATGCCGCGGGGCGGGAGGCGGGATGCCCGGGGCGGGGGAGGATGCCTGGGCGCTATTCGACGGTGACGGACTTGGCGAGGTTGCGGGGCTGGTCGACGTCGCAGCCGCGGCGCACGGCGATGTGATAGGCGAGGAGCTGGAGGGGAATGATTTCCAGCAGCGGGACAAGAAGTTCGGGAGCGGCGGGAAGTTCGATGAGGTGATCGGCGGCGGCGCGGGCGAGTTTGTCGCCGGCGGTGACGATGGCGATGACTTTGCCGTCGCGGGCTTTGACTTCCTGCATGTTGGAGACGCTTTTTTCGTAGAGGGTGACGGAGGCGGGATCGGAATCGTCGCGGGTGGCCAGGATGACCACGGGGAGATTTTCGTCAATGAGGGCGTTGGGGCCGTGCTTCATTTCGCCGGCGGGATAGCCTTCGGCGTGGATATAGGAAATTTCCTTGAGCTTGAGGGCGCCTTCGAGGGCGATGGGGTAATGAATGCCGCGGCCGAGATAGAGGAAATCGGTGTGGCGGAAGAATTGGCGGGCGAGGGATTCGTAGAGGCCGGATTCGTCCTTTTGCAAAATCATTTCCATCTTTTGGGGGATGCGGGTGAACTCCTGAAGAAGGAGTTTTGCGGAAGCGTCGGAGAGGGCGCCGCGGAGTTCGCCGAGATGGATGGCAAGGAGGAGCAGGGCGGTGAGCTGGGCGGTGAAGGCTTTGGTGGAGGCCACGCCGATTTCCGGGCCGGCGTGGGTGAGGATGGTTCCCGCGGCTTCGCGGGTGATCATGGAGCCCAGGACGTTGCAGATGGCCAGGGTGGGGGAGCCTTTCTGCTTGGCTTCGCGCTGGGCGGCGATGGTGTCGGCGGTTTCGCCGGACTGGCTGATGCAGACGGTGAGGGTGCGGGAATCGAGGATGGGGTCGCGGTAGCGGAATTCGCTGCCGTAATCGACTTCCACGGGGAGGCGGGCGAGGCGCTCGATCATGAATTTGCCGGCGAGGGCGGAATGCCAGCTGGTGCCGCAGGCGACGATGCGGACGCTTTGGAAGGCGCGGAAATTTTCCGCGGTGATCTGCATTTCGTCGAGGAAGATTTTTCCGGTGTCCTGGGAGATGCGGCCGAGGAGGGTGTCGCGGACGGCGCGGGGCTGCTCGAAGATTTCCTTCTGCATGAAATGCTTGTAGCCGCCCTTTTCGGCGAGGATGGGGTCCCAGGCGACGTGCTGGGTGGGGCGGGAGACGGACTGGCCGTCGTGGTCCATGACGCGGACGCCGTGGGCGGTGAGCACGGCGATATCGCCGTCGGCGAGGAAAAAGATTTCGCGGGTGTGCTGGAGCAGGGCGGGGATGTCGCTGGCGACGAAGCATTCGTCCTTGCCGAGGCCGATGACGGAGGGCGGGCCCATGCGGGCGGCGACGATTTTGAGAGGGTCTCTGGCGGAGAGGAAGACGAGGGCGTAGATGCCGCGGAGTTCCTTGAGGGAGCGGCGGACGGCTTCTTCGAGAGGGACGCCGGCGGGCATATTTTTTTCGACGAGGTGGGCGACGACTTCGGTGTCGGTTTCGGTGACGAACTTGTGGCCTTCGGCTTGCAACTTCTCTTTTAGTTCGAGGTAGTTTTCGATGATGCCGTTATGAACGACGACGAGGTCGCCGGTGCAGTCGCGGTGAGGGTGGGCGTTTTCCTCGGTGGGGCGGCCGTGAGTGGCCCAGCGGGTATGGCCGATGCCGTAGGTGCCTTCGATGGGGGACTTGGCGACGACTTCGGCGAGATTGTGGAGCTTGCCGGAGGCGCGGCGGATGTGCATTTTGCCGTCCATGCCGACGACGGCGATGCCGGCGGAGTCATAGCCGCGGTATTCCAGGCGTTTAAGACCTTCGAGAATCAGGGGGGCGACTTTTTTGGGGCCGATATAGCCGACGATTCCGCACATGCGCGCGATCTCCTGGTGGCTTCAGATGCAGAGTAACATGGCCGGGGATGCGCCAGCGAATTTCCCCGCGCGGGTGTGGCGAATCGGAACCGGGCGGAGCGCTATTCGACGATCTCGAAGCGGTATTCCTCGATGACGGGATTGGCGAGGACTTCCCTGGCGATGCGCTCGAGCTGCTTTTGCGCGTCTTCGCGGGTCAGGCCCTCGAGATCGAGGACGAAGAATTTACCCTGGCGGACGCTTTTGACCGCGGCGAAGCCGAGGGAGGAGAGGGCGTGGTGAATGGTCTGTCCCTGGGGATCGAGCACGGTGGTTTTTGGCATGACCCAGACGTGTGCTTTCATGCGGAGATTATAGCAAACGGCGTACATCGTCGTCTTGCCGTTAAAATTCGCTGGCGCGGCCGCGTTCCTGTTCACGACAAATGCCTCAGCTTTCTTGAGGTGGCCCCCTGTTCCGCTAGCCGTTCGGCAGCAGCACTATCTTGCCCAGCACTCCGCCTTCGCCCAGCATCTCGTGCGCGCGGCGCGCCTCTTCGAGCGGCAACCGTTGCGCGATCAGGGGCTTGATCTCGCCTTGTTTCAGCCGGTCCAGCAGCGTTAGCAGGTCATGACGGAACCACGCCGGTTTGAACCGCATCAACCACTGGATGCTGTACGGGACCATGCTTTTTCGGCCGGGCTTGAACCAATTGCGCAGGATGAACCAGCCCAATTCAGCGGACTCGCGAAAGGGATGACGCCCCTTGCTGCCGGAAGCCATGCGGCCCCCGCGCATTTTCGATTGGAAGCCGTAGGTTACCACGCGGCCGCCCTCGCGCAGGGAGTCGCGGGAGCGCCACAGATTGTCTCCTCCGATGCCGTCGAACACGGCGTCGACGCCGTCACCGGTAAGGCGATGAATCTCCTTCACGAAGTCCGCGTTCTTGTAGTCGATGGGGATGCCGCCCAGTTCCCGGACCACTGTGGCCCCCTCCGCCGAACAGGTTCCGTACATCTCGACGCCGGCCAGCTTCGCCAACTGCAACATCGCGGATCCGACGCCACCCGAAGCCCCGTGGATCAACATACTCTGTCCGGGGCGGGCCTTCGCCGATCGATGCAGCATCTGATAGGCAGTAATGTAGTTCAACACCACGGCGACCGCCTCCGCCGCGTCCAATCCCGCAGGCACGGGGACGAGCTTGCGTCGGGGCACGCACACGTATTGCGCGTAGCACCCGTGGATGGGCATGGCGGCGACTGTCTGGCGCAGTTCGAGGCCAGTCACGCCATCGCCAAGTTGATCGACGGTTCCGACGAGATCCCAACCCGGCGTGTAAGGAACGTGCGGCGTTTCGGGATGGACGCCCTCGCGCGCCAGGACGTCCGGAAGACTGACCCCTGCCGCCAGGACCTTCACCCGCACTTCACCATCCTTCGGCTCCGGGCACTCTTCCTCGATCACCTGAAGTGCATCGGGCCCGCCGTAGTGAGTGACAATGATGCGCTTGTGTCTCATGAACCTATGCCTCCTTTGGCGGGCCCGCCTTTTCAGGTCGGTTTCTGGGGCAATCCCTCGATGAGGCTGCATGCCTTATCGAGCGCAGCATCCGGCCGGATGCGCGCTGCAAAATTTCTGCAGCGTTCGGAGAGGCCGGAATCCGAGAGCAATTCTTTCAGGAGCGAAGCCAGTTTCGCGGCACGGTACTTTTCCGGATAGATGCACTTGCCGAGGCCCAGACGCTCGACACGCGCCGCATTGTCCGGTTGATCGTGGGCGTGAGGCACCACGAGATGCGGTACACTCGATTGAATCGTTTGCGCCATGGTGCCGATTCCCCCCGGATAAACCATTGCGGAACAGCGCGGAAGTATGCGGCTGAAAGGAAGGTAGGAGAAGGCGCGGACACTGCTCGGAAGATCGCCGGGCAATTGATCCGGAAAATTGGTGACCAGCATGGCGCGCAGCCCGGCCAATCGGCACGCTTCCACGGATTCGCGGAAAAAGTCGTTGAGCGTAGCTGCACCGCTGCCCGGTGTGAAAAGCACGGGAGGCTGGCCTGCGGCGAGAAACTCGTCGGCTTCGGGTGGAATCTCTCTGTGCGAACTTGCGTCGTAGAGCACAAACCCGGTCAGGTGCAGATTGGGCGGCCAGTCCGGCTGGACAGGCGCAAACCAATTGTCAAACAAGCCAAGGACCAGTTGCGGCGAATGAATGTATCCACCGAAGATGCGGCGAACGGGGGCGAGACCCAGTTCTCGGCGAAAGGCGTTCAGTTCGGGAGCAAGCTCGCTGTCGATCATAAATCTGTCTGCTGCCCAGTAGAGGACGCGCTTGAGTATCGCTGGAACACCTGGGCCCATGGGAAGACGGCCCAACATGCCGGCGTCGTGATTGCTGCGCAGCATCGACGGCTGCAAGTGGACTGTCGCTAGCGGAATGCCGAGTTTTTCCTGGGCCACGCGAGCGCCAAGACAGATGCCAGATGCCACCACGACCGTGCTGGAATCGGTATGCTCTTCGATGAGCCGATAGAGTCGGCGCAAGTTGGGAAGCATGACGAGTTGGGCGATACAGGAAAATGCTTTTGAGGGATGCCAAAGCCGGGGATCGGCAATAATTTTCTCGGCTTCGACGATGGTGCCGAGGGGAAGGAAATCTATCCCTGCGACGCGGATTTGTTCGCCATAGAATTCATTGGTGAGGATGGTTGTTTGGTGACCTCGCGACTGGAGAGCAAGGGCCAGAGCGATGGTGGGATGAACATCGCCGGCACTGCCCAGCGTTGGAAGCAGGATGCGCAGGGGTCTCGATTGGAAATGGTGGGTAGGCCTGGCAGACAGAGTTTCCATCTTTGAACTTCCCACGAATGCCAAAATAATACGCTTTCAGAACTGCGGTTGGTAGTGCTTCCGCTTTCTCATACCTGCAAGGGCGAGCTTTTTTCGTGACGATCCCATTCTGGGAAGTTGTTCCCATGTGGCTTCCACCGATTCCGGGTGGATGACGGGCAAACCGGAAGTTAGCAACGTCACGCCGAAAAACCGGTGCTGAGGGAGAGCGTGCCGCTAATCCTCAATGGGCGGGGGGCCATCGAAGGCGTGCTCGAAGCTCATGGCCAGGAGGCGGCGCAGTTCCTCTTCGCTCAGGCCCATGGCGTCGGCGGCGGAGTATTCGCCGAGGAGGGAGGTGTGGAACATGGCGGGGTCGTCGCTGGAGAGGACGATGGGAAGGTTGCGGCGAAGGAGGGCGGGGAGAGGGTGATCGGTGATGGCGGCGGAATCGCGGGCAAGCTGTTTGGCGAGGGCGGCGGTGCAGAGGTTGCTGGTGGGGCAGATTTCGAGGGGGATTTGGCGTTCGGCGAGAAGGTCTTGCAGCGCGGGGTCGTGCATGGCGGAGATGCCGTGGCCGATGCGCTCGGCGCCGAGGAGTTCGATGGCGTCGCGGATTTCCTGGGGGCCGCCAATTTCGCCGGCGTGGACGAGGCGGTGGAGGCCGTGTTCGGCGGCGTAGTCGTAGGCTTCGCGGAATTCCTCCGCGGGGATGGAGAGTTCGTCGCCGCCCATGCCGAAGGCGACGACGCCTTCGCCGGCGTATTGGGCGGAAACTTCGGCGACGCGCAGGGCGGGTTCGGCGCCGAACTGGCGGGTGACATCGAAGATCCAGCGGAGGCGCAGGCCCTGGCGGGAAAACGCTTCGGCGGCGCGGAGCATGGCTTCGAAGTTGGCTTCGGCGGATTGTTTTCGCCAGAGCATGACGCCGACGGAGAGGGTGAGTTCGGCATAGACGACGTTCTGGGCGAGGAGGCGTTCGGCGAGGCGGCGGGTGATGAGGGCGAAATCTTCGGGGCCGCGCAGGTAGGAGGTGACCCACTTGAAGGCGTCGATGAAGCCGGCAAAGTCGGTGTAGGAGTAGCGGGCGCGGGCTTCCTGCTCGGTGACGGTTTCGCCGTGGCGGGCGGCCAGTTCGGTGACGGTGGAGGGTTCAATCGAGCCTTCGAGATGGAGATGAAGTTCGGCCTTGGGCAGGGCCAGGAAGTCTGCAGAAAGGGAATGGGGGAGCATGCGCGAGGCTAGTGCTGGGGCAGGGCGGGCTTTCCGGCGTTGACCCAGGCGGTGTACCAGTAGGAGCCCACTTCGGTGGCGGAATCGGAGATCTGGCGGATGAGGATGGCGGCGGCCTGGTTATAGAAGCGATCGTAGTATTCGTCGGTGTAGGAGGGAAGGCCGCGGCGCGAATTGCGGTCGGCGAGGAGGATGGTTTCGAGCCAACTGTGCGCGCTCAGGCAAGCCTCGAAGGCCTGTTCGGTGGGTTCTTCGACGTAGATGGCGTCATTGGGGCGCAGGGGAAAAAAGGAGGCGTAGCGCTCGATGAGATTGGTGCCAAAGCGCAGCCTGAGGCCGGCCTGGCCGCTGAGCTGGCCGTCCTGGTTGTCGGTGGTGTTGAAGGGGTCGTGGGCGGCGCCGACGTAGTAAGCGAGCAGGGCGGCATTTTCGCGGGCGTCGTCCCATTTGCCGGCGCGCATGGCATTGGTGAGCTTTTCGCTGTAGACGCCAATCTGCCAGGGGAGCAGGCCGTTGGCTTCCAGCTTGGGGCGGGAGAATTTGGCGACGGCGGCTTTATAGCTGCGGGGGAGGGAGTCGAAGGGGAAGCGGCCGTAGTGTTCGAGAAAGAGAAACTGATTTTTGCGCTCGGCGGGATTCTTGGCGGCGGTTTCCTGCGGGTCGGAGACGTGCTGGAGGAGGAAATCGCGGTTGGCCTCGAAGAAGGGTCGGATTTCCTGGGGGAGCGTGCCGAGGGCGCTGCTGACGATGAGTTTATTGCCCTTTTCGCCCCAAGCGCGGGCGCCGGCGGGGAGAAGCAGTGTCAGTGCGACGGCGGCGGCGAGGGCCGCGAGGCTCCGGGTAGTTTGGTTATCAGCAGGGCGAAGCATCCACTTCCTCCTGATAAGGCGTTAAACCTTCGATGCGTTCAGGGTGCTGCGCTTGCGGCTATACACAAAATAGACTACCAGACCGATGGCCAGCCAGACAAAAAATCGGATCCAGTTCTCGACGGTCAGGCTGGCCATGAGGATCAGGCAACTGGCAATGGCCAGAATGGGAAGCGCGGGCACGAAAGGAACGCGGAAGCTGCGCGGGCGGTCCGGCTGAGTCTTGCGCAGGATGAGCACGGCGATAGCTACCAGCAAAAAGGCGAAGAGGGTGCCGATATTGGAGAGGTCGGCGAGAGTCCCGATATCGAAGATGCCGGAGGGAATGCCGACGACGATGCCGGCGACCCAGGTGGCCACGTGGGGAGTGCGGTACTTGGGGTGCACGCGGGAAAAGGATTTGGGGAGCAGGCCGTCGCGGGACATGGCGAACCAGACGCGGGCCTGGCCGAGTTGATAGACGAGGAGGGAGGAGATCATGCCCATGAGGGCGCCGACGGTGACCAGGCGCTGGAGATTGCCGAGGCCGATATTGTGCAGGGCGGTGGCCACCGGGGCGGCATCGCCCTTGAAGATGGAGTAGGGCTGAATGCCGGTGAGGACGACGGCGACGCTGACATAGAGGGCGGCGCAGACGAAGAGAGAGGCCATGATGCCCAGGGGCAGGTCGCGCTTGGGATTTTTGCATTCCTCGGCGGCGGTGGAAACGGAATCGAAGCCGATGTAGGTGAAGAAGACGATGGCGCCGCCGGTGAGAACGCCCTGCCAGCCGTTGGGCATGAAGGGATGCCAGTTGACGGGCTTGATGTATTTGGAAGCGAAAACGATGAAGATGAAAATGACGATGAGCTTGATGCCCACGAGGATGCTGTTGGCCCCGGCGGATTCGCGGATGCCGCGAACGAGAATCACGGTGAGGAACATGACGATGAGAAAGCCGACGAGATTGAAATGGAGGAGCCAACCGGTGGCGGGGGAATAGGCGGGCTGGCTCAAGGCATCGGGTAAATGAATGCCGAAGGAGGAGAGCAGGCTGTCAATATAGGCGGAAAAGCCGACGGCGACGGCCATATTGGAGACGGCGTATTCGAGAATGAGGTCCCAGCCGATGATCCAGGCGACGAGTTCGCCGAGCGTGGCGTAGGTGTACGTGTATGCGCTGCCGGCGATGGGAATCATGGAGGCCAGCTCGGCATAGCAGAGGCCGGCAAAGCCGCAGACGACGGCGACGAGGAAGAAGGAGAGGGCGATGGCCGGGCCGGCGCCGGGGCGTCCGGAAGCGCCGGTGGCGTGGGCGCCGTGGAGAATAACGTCGAGCAGCGGGGCTTTGAGCAGGGAGGGAACCAGGACTTCCTCGCCGGCGGCGGCGGTGCCGGTGAGGACGAAGATGCCGGTGCCGATGATGGCGCCGATGCCCAGGGCGGTGAGGCTGATCCAGCCGAGGGTGCGTTTGAGGCGATTCTCCGGGATTTCGGAATCGGAGATAAGCTGGTCAATGTTCTTGGTGCGGAAGAGTTGTGATCCCACTCGCTCGCTCCATCGCTTCCGGCTTCGCCGGAGTTAAGAATTTACCGCATAGATGTCGTTGCCGATTACGCGGAGAAACTTTACCCCGTTGAAGGCGCGTGCGCAACCGTCAGGCGGCGATTTTCAGGCCGGGGTGAGCTGGGCGTAACGCTCGATCAGCTTCTTGGTGCCGCGGCCGGGGAAGGTGATGGAGAGACGGCGGTCCTCTTCGTCGCCTTCGACGGCAATGATGGTGCCCACGCCAAAGCTGGGATGGCGGACTTTTTGTCCGATGAGGGGATTATCGTTTTTGCGGCCGCCGCGGGGGGAAGCTGAGCCGCGCTGTAGGGCGGGGCGTTCGAAGTCGCCTTCGTAGCGGCGCTGAGGCGCGCCATCGCGCGTCGTGGGAGGGCCGCTGCGGACGCGGCGGACGAATTCCTGCGGGGTGAAGGAGTATTCGGGGTCGCTTTCGTAGCGGCGGGCTTCGCCGAATTCGGCAAGGGAGCCGCGCACGGTTTCCACGAGTTCGCCGGGAATTTCCGCGAGGAAGCGAGAGGGCAGGGAACCACGCAGGCGCTGCTCCTCGCCGAACATGCGGCGGTAGACGGCGCGGGTGAGCGTGAGGGTGCTCTTGGCGCGGGTCATGCCCACGTAGCAGAGGCGGCGCTCTTCCTCGATGCCTTCGGGGTCGTCGGTGGAGCGGCTGTGGGGAAAAATTCCCTCTTCGAGGCCGGCGAGGAAGACGTGATCGAATTCGAGGCCCTTGGCGCTGTGCAGGGTCATGAGGATGACGCCGGGCTTTTCCTCGTAGGCGTCGGAATCGCTGACCAGGGCGGCGCGGTCGAGGAAATCGGCGAAGGTTTCGCCGGCGTCGGCGCCTTCGGCCACGGCGCGGACGAGTTCTTCGAGGTTTTCCATGCGGGAGATGTCCTCGGGGGAGTTGCGCTCGCGGAGCATGGCGAAGTAGCCGGTCTTGTCGAGCAGGGCATGGAGGAATTCGGCGGGCTGGCTGTGGGCCAGATCGTCCTCGAGTTGGGCGACGAGTTCCTGAAAGGCGCGCAGGGGAACGACGGCGCGGCCGGTGGGCTGGGCGCCGGCGCCTTCGACGATCTTGCCGATGGCGGACCACAGGCTGCCGCCTTCCTGCTGGGCGGTTTGGCGGAGGAGGTCCACGCTGGTCTTGCCGATGCCGCGCGGGGGAACGTTAAGGACGCGGAGGAGGGAGATATCGTCGTCGGCATGAAAGGCCAGGCGGGCGTAGGCCAGGGCGTCTTTGACTTCGGCGCGGCTGTAGAAGCTGAAGCCGCCAACGAGGCGGTAGCGCACGCCCATGCGGCGGAAAACTTCCTCGAAGGCGCGGGATTGAAAGTTGGTGCGGTAGAGGACGGCGCAGGTTTCTTCGTCCATGGCATTGAGGCGGCGGGAGACTTCGCCGGCGATGAATTCGGCTTCGGCCTGGGCGTCGCGGGCTTCGAAATAGCGGACTTTGCCGCCGGGGCCCTGTTCGGAGGAAAGGGTTTTGCCGAGGCGCTTGGAGTTGTTGGCGACGACGGCGCCGGAAGCGTCGAGAATGGTTTGCGTGGAGCGGTAGTTGCGTTCGAGGCGGACGACTTGCGCGCGGGGAAAATCCTCGGTGAAGCGCAGGAGGATGCCGACGTCGGCGCCGCGCCAGCGGTAGATGGACTGGTCCTCGTCGCCGACGACGCAGACGTTGTGCTCGGGGCCGCAGAGGAGGCGCAGGAGGTCGTATTGAACGCGGTTGGTGTCCTGGTATTCGTCGACGTGAATGTAGCGGAAGCGGGATTGCCAGCGCTGGCGAACTTCGGGGACGTCGCAGAGAACGGCCATGGCGCGGAGGAGAAGGTCGTCGAAATCGAGGGCGCTGCTTTGTTTCAAGAGTTTTTCGTAAGCGGCGTAAAGTTTGGCGACGCGGCGGCCTTCGGTGCCGATGGAATCTTTTTCCAGGGCTTCGGCGGACTTGCCGTGATTCTTGGCGTGGCTGATGGCGCTCAAGATGCTTCGGGGATTCAGTTTTTCCTCGGCGAAATTGAGCTGGGCGATGCACAGCTTGATGGCGGCGACCTGATCGTCGTCGTCGAAGATGGAAAAATTCTGCGGGAGGCCGGCGCTGGAGGCTTCGCGGCGGAGGAGGCGGGCGCAGAGGGAATGGAAGGTGGAGAGCCAGGCGCTGGCGGGGGGCAGGCCGGATTTGAGCAGGAGGTCGGAGAGGCGCTCCTGCATCTGCTCGGCGGCCTTGTTGGTGAAGGTGACGGCGAGAATGGATTCCGGCGGCGTTCCTTGGGCAATGAGATGGGCCATGCGATAGGTGATGGCGCGGGTCTTGCCCGTGCCGGCGCCGGCGAGGATGAGCACCGGGCCTGTGGTGGTTTCGGCGGCCTGGCGCTGCTCCGGATTCAAATCGTCAAGAAAAGGTCGCATGTGTTGAAGGGTCCCTGGTCGGAAGTTACCATTTCATGTTAGCTGAGCGGAGCGGCGGCGGCAAACGGGCGAATCGAGGAGGAAGATTATTGGCGCGCGGAGTGCGCCAGTTCCAGTTCGAAATAGAGCAGGGAACTGCCCTGTCCGATGTTGGTGACTTCGGGAATGTAGAGACGCGCGGTGTCCAGGAGATCGAATTGTCCGGCGAGATCGAAGTAGAGGAGGCCTTCGAGTTTGCCGTGCGGAGGGACCATGCTGGAGGTGATGCCGGCGTCGCCGGCGCGGGTTTGCAGGTCGGTCCAGTCTTTGTTGTTGCCGCGCAGGGGGCTGCGGCGGGAGGGGTCTTTCATTTTGCCCTTGAGCATGATGGTGGCCACGTCGTCGGGGGAGAGGGGTTCGAGGCTTTGACGGGAGTCGTCGCTGAGGGTGACGAGGAGGCGGATCTGTTCGATATTGACGCGCATGGTTTCGGCGGTGTCGTTCTGGAAAATGGTGTGGATGGCGACGATGCCGGAGGAGATGGGATTTTTCTTGGGGAATTTGGCCTTGTAGGTTTCGGCTTTGGTCCAGGGGACGGCGGTGATGGTCAGGCCATTATGCGATTCGGAGGCGGGCGCGGGCGGCGGAGCCTGAGCGGCAGTGGGGGGAGACTGGAGAGTGCGGGGGGCTCCGGCGAGGAGCGAGGAGAAGAAAAATAGAATGAATGCGAAGGTTGGGAGGCGCATGCGCTTATACTATCCTTTTTACTCAGACAATAGGTTGGATTCTCCGGAGGATGCTAGGGTTGCCGCTGCTTCCGCCTGTCCGGTGGGCGGGGAAAAGATCGAGGGCTGAACTTGTACTTTGTTTATAGCGTTTTGATGGGATTGGCGGCGTTGCTGCTGGTGCCGTACTGGCTGGTGCAGGGGCTGCGGCACGGGAAATATCTGTCGAATCTGCGGGAACGGCTGGGATTGGAGTATCCGGCGCTCGCGGGGCTGGGCGCGGCGGGCGAAGGGGCCATCTGGCTGCACGCGGTGTCCGTGGGGGAGGCACTGTCCGGGGTGCCGCTGGCGCGGGAATTGAAGGAGCGCTATCCGGGGCGGCGGCTGATTGTTTCCACGACGACGTTGACGGGGCACGCGATGGCGCGGCAGCGCATGCCGTTTGCCGATGCGGTGATCTATTTTCCGCTGGACTGGGAGTTCGCGGTGCGGCGGGCGTTTCGCGCGGTGCAGCCGGGGATCGTGGTGATCCTGGAGACGGAGATCTGGCCGAATTTTCTGCGGGAAGCGAAGCGGCGGGAAGTTCCGGTAGTGTTTCTGAGCGGGCGCGTGTCGCCGCGGTCGTTTGCGCGATTTCAGAGATGGATGGCGCGGGCGGGGTTTTTGCTGCGGCCGCTGCTGCGCAATGCGCTGGGGATTCCGGCGGCGTTTCTGATGCAGACGGAAGAGGATGCGGAGCGGATACGGGCGCTGGGCGCGCCGGCGGAGCGCGTGCGCGTGAATGGGAATTTGAAGTATGACCAGGAGTTGCCGCTGGCGACGCCGCTGGCGGGCTGGCTGGAGAGGGAATTAAAGGCGCGGGGGCGGCGGCCGGTGTTCGTGGCGGGGAGCGTGGTGGCGCACGAGGAGCCGCTGGCGCTGATCGCGTTTGGCACGGCGCAGGGGGAGCATGCGCGGGCGTTTCTGGTGCTGGCGCCGCGCAAGCCGGAGAGATTCGGGCCTGCCGAGGATTTTATTCGCGAGTCGCACCGGAAATTTGTGCGGCGGTCGGAGTTGGACGTGGAGAGTTCCGGCGCGCAGTCCGTGCTGGGCGATGACGTGACCGTGTTGTTGCTCGACAGCATCGGGGAGTTGGCGTCGCTCTATGCGCTGGCCGATGTGGTTTTCGTGGGCGGGTCGCTGGTGCCTTCGGGAGGACACAACATTCTGGAGCCGGCGGCGTTTGGGAAAATTCCGGTGTTTGGTCCGCACACGGAAAATTTCGCGGAGATGACCGGGCGATTCGTCGAGGCGGGAGCGGCCATACGCGCGGAAAGCCCGGAGGACGTGGGCGTGGCGTGGATCGATTTGCTGAAAAATCCGGACAAGATGCAGGAGATGGGGGCGAAGGCCAAGCGGGCGGCGGACGAAAGCCGCGGAGCCACCGCGCGGGCCCTGGGCGAGATTGCCGGGATTCTGGAGACGGAAAAGACGGCGGGAACGGGCGGCGGCGCTGCGTGATGTTTTTTCTTTCCATCCTGCGCTGGATGCTGCGGCCGCTGGGAAGTGTGTACGGGGCGGTGGCGCGGTTTCGCGCGCGGCTCTATGCCGGCGGGGTGCTGGAGCGGAAGCGGCTGGATGCGGCGGTCGTCAGCGTGGGGAATCTGACGGTGGGCGGGACGGGCAAGACGCCGATGGTGATGTGGCTGGCGGAGAAATTTCTGGCGCGAGGAAAACGCGTGGCGGTGCTCAGCCGGGGGTATCGCGGGGCGGACGGATTGAGCGATGAAGTGACCATGATGATGGCGCGGTTTCGCGGGCGGGTGCAGTTTGGCGTGGGGAAGGACCGCTACGCGGAGGGTTTGAAGCTGGAAGAGCGCGGCGTGGATGTTTTTCTGCTGGACGATGGATTTCAGCATCTCCAACTGGCGCGGGACGTGGACATCGTGCTGGTGGATTGCACGCATCCTCTGCATCACGAGCGCATGCTGCCGGGAGGGCGGCTGCGCGAGCCGGTTTCGGCGATGAACCGGGCCAATCTGGTGGTGTTTACGCGGATGGACAGCGATCCGGTGCTGCGCGAGGTGTTTCCGCGGCTGGGGAGTCTGCCGGTGTATCCGGCGGCGACGCGGCTGGCGGGGTTTCGTTTGCTGGGGGCGGTTTCTTCCGGCGCTGATTTGCAGAGCGCGGAGCGGATCGGCGCGGGGCCGTTTTTTGCGTTTTGCGGGATTGGCAATCCGGAGGCGTTCGCGGGGGATTTGCAGCGCTGGGGGCTGCCGCTGGCGGGGCGGAAAAGTTTTCGCGACCATCACCGCTACAGCCGGGGCGAGGTGCGGCGCATCGAGGCGGCGGCGAAGGCGGCCGGTGCGACGGCGCTGGTGACGACCGAGAAGGATGTCTGCAATCTCCCCCATCCCGCGCCGCTTACGATGCCCGTGCAGGTGGCGGTGATCGAGCTGCAGGTCGAGCGTGAGGACGAATTCCTGGCGGCGATTGAAGCGCGGATTGCGGCGCGCTCCGGGAAAAGCGCATGAAGATACTGGTGCGCGCGACGAACTGGGTGGGCGACGCCATCATGGCGCTGCCGGCGCTGCGCGCGGTGCGCGCGAAATGGCCCGAGGCGGAGATCAGCGTGCTGGCGCGGCCTTACGTGGCGGATATTTATCGCGGGCAGAAGGTTGCCGACCGGCTGATTCCGTATGATCCGCGCGGCGAGCATCGCGGGTGGCAGGGGCGCGAGCGGCTGGCGCGGGAGCTGCGCGCGGAACGATTCGACCTGGCGATTCTTTTTCAGAATGCGTTTGACGCCGCGTGGCTGGCGTGGCGCGCGGGGATTGCGCAGCGCGTGGGATACGCGCGCGACGGGCGCAGTTTGCTGCTCACGCAGGCGATTGCCGTTCCGCAGGCGGGGGAAATTCCGGCGCACGAGCAGTTTTACTATTTGGAATTGCTGCACCGCGCCGGGTGGACCGGGAAGCCGCGCGGGGAGGAGTTTATCGCGCTGGAGGTTTCCGAAGAGCAGCGCCGCCGCGCGTCTCTATTTTTGCTGGAAGCGGGAGCGCGGCCGCAGGCTCCGCGGCTGGCCATTGGCGCGGGGGCTTCCTACGGTTCGGCGAAATGCTGGCCTCCGGAGCGGTTTGCCGCTTTTGCGAATGGCCTGGCGGCGGGGTTCGATGGCGATGTGATATTGTTCGGCACGGCCGCGGAGCAGTCCGTGGCGGAGGCCATCATCGCCGGAATGAAGCGCGCGCCGATTAATCTGACGGGACGGACGGCCATCGCCGAACTGCCGGGGCTGCTTTCGCAGTGCCATCTTTTCGTGGGCAACGATTCGGGGGCGATGCACGTGGCCGCGGCGGTGGGCTTGCCGGTCGTCGCGGTCTTTGGCCCGACCGATCCGCTGGGGACCGCGCCGGTGACGCCGCGCTTCTCTCTTGTGCAGGAAAAGCCGTATTGCAGCCCGTGCTTTTTGCGGCGTTGTCCGACGGACCATCGCTGCATGAAGGCGATTGCGCCGGAGGCGGTTACAGCGGCCGCGCAGACGTGGCTGGCGGCAAGGCAGGCGCAGCATGGCTGAAAACAGACTCTTGCGCCCCGCCGTCTTTCTGGATCGCGACGGCACCATTTCCGAAGAGGTGGGTTACTTGAATCACCTCAGCCGGTTTCGTATGTTGGACTGCGCGCCGGGAGCCATCCGCAGGCTGAAGGACGGCGGTTTTCCGGTATTTGTGGCGACCAACCAGTCAGGAGTGGCGCGCGGGTATTTTCCGGAGTCGCTGGTGACGCAGGTGCACGCGGAGATGAATCGCCAGCTGGAAGCCGCCGGGGTGAAGCTCGACGGCATCTACTGTTGCCTGCATCGCAGCGAGGACGGCTGCGACTGCCGCAAGCCCAAGCCGGGGTTGCTGGAGCGGGCGGCGCGCGAGCACGGCATTGATCTGGCGCGCTCCGTCGTGGTCGGCGACCGCTATCTGGATATGGAGCTGGCGCGGCGCGTGGGCGCGCAGGCGGTGCTGGTGCGGACGGGATTCGGGCGCGGGGAACTGCAATGGCATTCGGCGGACTGGCCTTCTCCTCCCGATACTATCGCGGAGGATTTGGGCGAAGCGGCGGAATGGATTTTGAGGAACCGGCGATGAAAAAGCAGAAACAGAAAGCTGTTCCGGCGGTGGACTACGCGGCGCTGGGCGATTTCGTGCACCAGTTCGCCTCGCGCAGGGTGGTCCTCTTCGGGGATTTTGTGGCCGATGAATTTCAGTATGGCGAAATCGCGCGCGTTTCGCGGGAAGCTCCCGTGCTGATTCTGCGGCACCGGGAAACGCGGATGGTGCCCGGCGGGGGAGCGAATGCCGCCAATAACCTGGCCGATTTCGGGGCGCGGGTGCTGCCGGTTACGGCGGTGGGGGACGACGCGGCGGGGGACTCTCTGGTTCAGTTTTTTCGGGCGAAGAAAGTGGATGTCTCCGGGATTTTGCGCGTGAAGGGCTGGACCACGCCGGTGAAGACGCGTTTTCTGGCCGGATGGGCGCACACGACGAAGCAGCAGGTGCTGCGCGTGGACCGCGAGCCGCAGGCGCCGCTGCCGCAGGATGCGCAAGCCAAGCTGACGAAAAAATTGCGCGAGCGGCTCGGCCGGGCGGACGCGCTGGCCGTTTCCGATTACGGATTTGGCGTGGCGCGGCCGGAAGCGGTGCGCGAGGTTCTTCAGAAGAGAAAAGGTGCGTTCGTTGCCACGCTGGACGCACGGCACGATTTGACCGCCTACGCAGGGACAGGCATCACCGCCGCCACGCCCAACGAGTCCGAGCTGGAATCGCTGCATCACGCCACGATTGGACGCAATCTCGGGGAACTGGAGCGCTGCGGACGGGAAACGCTGGCGGAGATAAAGGCCGCGGCGCTGCTGGTGACGCGGGGGCGCGACGGCATGGCCCTCTTCGAGCCGGGAAAACCCACGGCGCACATTCCCATCCACGGCAGCGATCAGGCCGTGGACGTTACCGGCGCGGGCGATTCCGTGCTGGCGGCGTTTACGCTGGCGCTCGCCTGCGGGGCCAGTGCGCTCGAAGCCGCGCATCTGGCGACCATTGCCGGGGGCATCGTGGTGATGAAGCCGGGAACGGCGACGGTGCGCCGCGAGGAACTTCTGGCGGCCATTCGTATTGCGGTTACCGGAGCCTGAACGATGCGCACTGCCCAGGAAAAAATTCTCTCTCGCGAACAACTGGCGGCGCGGCTTGCGGAGCACCGCAAAAAAGGAGAGCGCATCGTTTTTGCCAACGGCTGCTTCGATATTCTGCACGCCGGGCATATGCGGTATCTGGCCGGGGCGCGGGCGGAAGGCGACTTGCTGGTGGTTGGGGTCAACGCGGATTCGAGCGTGCGGCCGCTCAAGGGGCCGGGGCGGCCGGTTCTCTCCGAAGACGCGCGGGCGCTGCTGGTGGCTTCGCTGCGCGCGGTGGATTACGTGGTGATTTTTTCCGAACCCAACGTGGAATCGCTGCTCACCGCTTTGCGCCCGCAGGTGCATGCGAAGGGAACCGACTACACCGCCGAGACGGTGCCGGAGCGCGAAACCGCCGCGCGCCTGGGCATCCGCGTGGCCATCGTGGGCGATCCCAAGGATCATTCCACGCGGGACCTTCTGGAAAAAATTCGCGGAAGCGCGCATGGCTGAGAAGAATTTTCTCGTGGTGCGCCTGGGTTCGCTCGGCGATATCGTGCATACGTTTCCCGCGGTGGCGGGGCTGCGCGCGAGTTTTCCCGGCAGCGGCGTCGTGTGGCTGACGAGCGAACGCTGGCGGACGCTCGTCGAGCGCAGCGGGCTGGCGGATACGATTTGGACGGTGGACACGCGCAAACTTTCTTCCATCCGCGAAACCCTGCGCGGGATTCGGGCGCAACGCAGTTCCTGGGCCGCTTCGATTGACTATCAGGGATTGTGGAAGTCGGCGCTGTTTCCGTTCCTCGGAGGCGTGCGCCGCCGCATCGGATTCGCTTCCGGCTCGGTGCGCGAATTCGGAGTGCCGCTGCTCTATACGGAGCGCGTCCGCGCGAAGTCCGCGCACGTCGCCGGCCAGAACTCCGAACTCACGCTGCGCGCCGGAGCGTCGCAGGCCGTGGCTCCTTTTACGCTGCGCGTGCTCGACGAAGAGGCTGCCGCGTGGAATCGGGAAAAGAGCCGCGCGGGGATCGAGCGCTACTGCGTGCTGGCGCCCGGCGGCGGCTGGCAATCGAAGTGCTGGCCCGCCGTTCGCTTTGGGGCACTCTGCCGGAGGATTCGGGACGACCTGGGGCTGCGCTGCGTTGTAAACTATGGTCCCGGAGAAGAAGCCCTGGCGGAGAGCCTGCGCGCGGCCAGCGGAAACAGCGAACCCTTGTTGAACACCAACTCTTTAGGCGGATTGATGGCCATGTTGCGCGATGCCGCTCTTGTTGTGGGCGGCGATACCGGGCCGCTGCATCTGGCGGTGGCGCTGGGCACGCCCGTGGTGGGGCTTTACGGCCCGACGAATCCGGCGCGCAACGGGCCTTACAGTAAGACGGACATCGCGCTGCGCGTGGACGGCGTGGCCACAACGCACCGGCGGGAAACGGCGACGCATCCGGCGATTCTGGCGCTTTCCGTGGAAGAGGTTTTTGCCGCCGTCAGCCGCCGCTTGGAGGGCGCACGATGAACCCCGCGATGGCGGAGAAGATTTCGCGCTGGCGTGTGCGCGCGGGCTATCCCGTGGCCCTGGCGGTTTTTTATTTCGCGCGGCCTGAACCCAAACTGATTCTCGCGGGCGGGGCGCTCGGGTTTGTGGGACTGCTGGTTCGCGCCTATGCGGCCGGTTATCTGCACAAGCAGGAAGTTCTGACCACCACCGGGCCGTATGCTTTTACGCGCAATCCGCTGTATCTGGGCAGTTCGTTGCTGGCGGTGGGGCTGGCGATTGCTTCGGGAAATTGGCGCTCGGCGGCGTGCCTGCTGATTTATTTTTCGTTTTTTTATTACGTGGTGATGCGCAGGGAAGAGGGTGAATTGCTGGCGCAGCATGGAGCGGCGTTCGAGGAGTATGCGCGCACGGTTCCGCTCTTTTTGCCCCGCCTGAGCAGCCGGGGAACGGCGCATGCGGAAGGCGCGGCGTTTTCCTTTGCGCAGTACCGGAAGAACCACGAGTATCAGGCGGTTTTTGGCCTGCTAGCTATCCTTGGCTTGCTGGTTTTTCTCTGGGCGTTTCATCTGGGCTGACGATTTCCCTCGTCCGCGCATCCCGCAAAGCAGGAAACTTCCAAATTGTCGCCGTTGGTAAGCGCTTGAATCGCGCCGTTGCGATCCGTGCGCAGGATGCGCACATGCGCCGCTTCGAGGCGGGCGAGCAGTTCCGGGCTGGGATGGCCGTAGGGATTTTCCGCGCCGGCGGAGATGAGCGCGAACTGCGGATGGATGCGAGCGAGAAAATCCTCCGTGGTCGAGTTGCGGCTTCCGTGGTGACCGGCTTTCAGGACGTCGGCGGCTAAATTCAGATCGCTCGATTGCGCCAGAAGATTGGCTTCGGCCTGGCGCTCGATGTCGCCCGGCAGAAGGAATGCGCGGAGGCCGTAGCTGAGGCGCAGGACCAGGGAATCGTTGTTCTGCGCTTCCGCGGCCGGCGTATCGAAGGCGGCGCTGGGCCAGAGAACTTGCAGTTGCGCGCCGCCCCAATCGGCGGCGTAGCCGCTGCGCTCATGCTCGATGGGAATTTTCCTTCGCCGCGCCTGCTCTTCGAGCGCGGCTTGCGCGTGGGCGGTAATTTCCCGGCCCAGCCACAATTGCCCCACTTGAAAATTGTCCAGAATGGCGCGCAGGCCGCCGATGTGGTCCTGGTGCGCGTGCGTGAGCGCCACAATATCGAGGCGCTGGATTCCGCGCGACCAAAGATAAGGCGAGACGGCGTCCTCGCCGGGTTCCGGGCCGCGGGCGCGGGCTTCTTCGGCCAGCGGCCCGCCGGCGAAGGAGCCGCCGCCGTCGATCAGCAGGGTGCGTCCCAGCGGGCTGACGAGCAGAATGGCGTCGCCCTGGCCTACGTCAAGCACGGTCATTTCCAGATTGCCGGGATGCAGAGCCGGGGCGAAGGGATAGGTGGCGATGATGGCGGCGCTGGCGAGCAAGAGTGCGGCGGCAGCACGGCGGGCTGGTTTTGCGTGGAGGATGGCCAGCGCCGCGAGCGCCGCAAAGAACGCCATCATGGCCCACGCGGGCGGCGCTGGGATGCGGTAGCTGCCGTGGGGGATGGCGGCGAACCATGCGGCGAGGTGAGTGAGCAGGGAAGTCAGCGCGACGAGCGGCCAGGCCAGCGCGCGGGCCAGCGGCGCCCAGAGCAGCGCGCTGCCCAGCGTGAGAAAACCGAGCGGCACGAGCAGGCCGGTGAGCGGGACGATGAAGAGATTTGCCAGCGGTCCGGCGAGGCTTACGCGGTGAAATTCCTGGGCCATCAGCGGGAGCATGCCCACTTGCAGGACCAGGGAAAGCACCAGCAGTTCCCAGCTTCGGAAAAGTCCGGCGAGCAGGAACACTCCCCCGTTGCCGCTCCATCGAGACACGCGGGTCGGGAGGCGCGCGGCGAACCAGGCGTCGAGCGCGCGCAGGTCCAGGCGGAACTGCGCCTGCGGCGGTTCGTGCGCGGAGTCGGCGGTGACATCGCGCCAGGCGCGCAGGGCGCGGGAATAAGGGGCGGCGCTGTGTTCGATCCAGGGCATGGCGATGCCGCCGATGCAGCCCATGGCCAGAAACGAAAGCTGGAAGCTGGAATTGTAAAATTCCAGGGGGCGCGCGGCGAGAATCAGCAGCGCGGCGAGGGCCGCGGAATTCAGCAGATCGAGCTTGCGATAGAGCATGCCGCCGAGAACGACGATGGCGGCCATGAGCGCGGCGCGGACGACGGGCGGGCGCTGCTCGACGACGGCCACGTAGGCCAGCAGCAGCGCCAGGGCCAGCAGAGAGACGACGTTGCGCGGCAGACCGATGGCGCGGCCCGCCCAGAAGAGGAAAACGGCGAGCGCGGTGACGTGCAGACCGGCGATAACGAGAACGTGGTAGGTGCCGGTGATTTGAAAATTGCGCGATGCGTCGCGGTCCACGAAGCTGGCGTCGCCCAGGAGCATGGCGCGGAGAAGCGCGGCGGCTTCGGGCGCGGCGGGGAAAAGATCGCTCAGAGTTTTGCGCAGGCGGGCGCGGGCGCGCGCGGTGAAAGTGGAGAGGGAGGGCGGCGCTGGCGCGAGGCGCTCGATCAGTTCCTGGGCGCGCAACGTGGCCGTCAGGTGGATGCCCTGTTGCGCGAGGCGTTCGCGGCGGTTGAAGGCGCCGGGGTCGCGGTAGAGTTGCGGGAGGCGGGCCTGGGTGAGGAAGGCGACTTGGTCGCCGGCGTGAATTTCCGGAAGCGGTGCGGCGGCGCGAGCTTCGGCTGGAAAGGTGACGCGCATTCCGCCGGAGAGCGGAATTTGCTGGCCGGAAATTTCGACGCTGTCGAGCGCGACTTCCAGCCCTTGGCCCCAGGGCAGCTCGCGCGGTTCATCGAGGAGGCGTCCCGTCCAGCGCAGCGGGCTATCCAGAGGGATGCGTCCGGCGTCAACGAGCGCGAGGACGTGATTGGCGGGAGGCGGGGTCAGGGCGCTTTTCACCGCGATGGCGCCGAGGAGCGTCCAGAAAATTATCAGCAGCGCCGCGGCGGCGCGCAGACGTCCGCGCGAGAGAAGCGTCAGGCCGATGGCCAGCGCGAGGACGGCTAAAAGAAAGAGCCCGCGAAGTTCCGCGGGCCCGTGCCACATTTGCGATGGATGCGCGGAGAAAGATCCGCGGCTGCCGATGAAGATCCCGCAGGCAAAGGCTGCGGTGATCGCCACGGCAGGAAGCTTCACGGGACCAGCCTCAGGCGCACCAGAGTTTCCAGATGATAGGTTTGCGGGAAAAGGTCGAAGAGGTGCATTTCGGCGATTTCGTAGCGGCGCTGCCCGGGCAGCGGTTCGCCCTTGACCGTGCCGGTGAGAATGGCGAGGTCGCGCGCAAGCGTGGCCGGGTCGCAGGAAAGATAAACAATTTCCGGGGCGCCCAGTTGCGCCAGCTTGACCGCGGCTTGCGGGCCCAGCCCGGCGCGCGGCGGGTCCAGCAAAACGAAGTCCGGCTTGTGGCGCGGGCGGTTCAGGAAGTCGTCCACCTGCTCGTGATGCCATTGGATGGTGACGCCGGCGGCTTCGGCATTGGCGCGCAGGTCGTGCGTGGCGGCGAGATTGGCGTCCACGCAGATCACTTTCTTGAAAGTTTTGGCCAGGGGCAGGGCGAAGAAGCCGACGCCGCCGTAGAGGTCCAGCGCGGTGTCTCCGGACGAGCCGCGGGTGGCCGTTTCGAGGAGGTCGTTGATCAGAAAACGGTTCACCTGGAAAAAAGAAAGATGGCTGACGCGGTATTTGAAGCCGCCGGCTTCGTGGGTGAGGTAGCCGGGGCCGCTCAGCTCGAATTTCTGGTTGGACTGGTCGTTGAGCAGCAGGCTGTCGAGGCGCGGGATGTGGCTGCGAAAGAGCTTGGCCAGTTCCGCGGCGGATTTGGGGAATTTGCCGAAGGCCGCGTTGATGGCGATTTTTTCGTCGCTGGAATCGGCGAAGGCTTCGATTTCTTTCAGCGTTTCGGCAAAGCCGCCGGCGGCCACCAGCGTTTGCAGTTGCGCGAAGCATTCGGCGAGGGCCGGGGAGAGCACGGCGCAGTCCTTGATCTCGCAGATTTCCGCGCTGCCCGGCTGAAAATATCCCAGCGACGGCGGCGGCCCGGCACGCAGCGCCCATTGCGCGCGATTGCGGTAGCCGAAGGGCGGGGAAGCGTGATGGGTGACCGCGCCGCTCCAGGCGACGCCGCCGAGGCGGCCGAGCGTCTCGCGCAGAATCTCTTCCTTGAGGCGGTTCTGCGTGGCGTGCGGCATGTGCTGATAGTGGCAGCCGCCGCAGGTGCCGAAATGCGCGCAGGGGGGAGCGATGCGTTCCGGCGAGGGCTGCACGATTTCGGTCGCGCGCGCCTTGACCATCTTCTTTTTTTTGGTAACCACCTCGGCGAGGATTTCTTCGCCGGGCAGCACCAGGGGAACGAAAATCGTCTGGCCCTCGGCGTGGCCCAGGCCGTCGCCGCCGTATACGAGTTTTTCAATCTTGAAGCGCAATGGTTCAGTCATCGGAGTGGACTACCATTCTGCGCTACAATGCCCGCAAAGAAAAGCGGCTGGGGCCGTTTCCTGGCCTCGAAGGAGAAACGCCGATTGGCCGCGGAGGCAGGAGAGTTATGGCTGGGATCATTCTGGATCAAGAGCTGGCCCGCCGCGTGGAATGGGCCGAGGCTGGCTCGGCCGTGGCCTGCGCGGAACTGCTCACGCGCCTTCGCCCGGATTCCGGCGCCGCAGTGGAAGCGATTGGCGGCGGCTATGCCGTCTTTTGCGGTGTCAATTCGCCGATCACCCAGGCCGTGGGCATGGGACTGGCCGGGGAGGTGAGCGCGGAGGAAATTGCGCGGCTGGAAGAGTTCTACTTCAGCCGCGGCGATGCCGTGCGCGCCGAAATGTGCCCCCTCGCCGATCCATCCGTATTCGCGCAGTTCGGCGAACGCGGTTATCGCGTGACGGAATTTTCGAGCGTGATGGCCCGGGCGCTTTCCGCCGCCGAGCGTTGGCCGGAGCCTGCGCGCGGCCTGGCCGTGGAGGAGGCTGCCGCGGAGCAGGCCGGGCAGTGGGCGCAAATCGTGGCCCAGGGTTTTGCCGAAGAGTTTCCGGTCACGCCGGAACTTCTGGATGTGATGAGCATGTTTGCCTCGGCGCAGGGGGTGACGCCGTTCTTTGCGCGCCTGGAGGGAGAAATCGCCGGAGGAGGCTGCCTGGCCCTGCGCGGCGGCGTTGCCGGACTCTTCGGAGCCAGCACGCTGCCGGCCTTCCGCAAACGCGGCGTGCAAACAGCGCTGCTGCATGCGCGTTTGTCGCGCGGCGTAAAAGCGGGATGCACTCTGGCGGTAAGCCTGGCCCAGCCCGCGAGCATTTCCGAGCGCAATATCCTGCGCCAGGGCTTTACTACGCTTTACACGCGCGTCAAATTCGAGAAGTCCCTGCCGGGATAGCCTGTTCTGGGGGAGTCCCCACGGATTCAACGGCGGCATTCAGGCTTGGCAAAAAAACTGAAACTGAAAACTTCTTCCGCCCGCTAGGCCTGCGGCGCGTAGCGCTTGTTGATGAAGGCCACGATGTCCATCGTGGAGGTTCCCGGAAGAAAAATCTCGGCCACGCCGGCTTTTTTCAGCGGGGCGATGTCCCCTTCGGGGATGATTCCGCCCAGCAGCACGGTCACGTCGTTCATGCCCTTTTCGCGGAGGAGGTTCATCAGCTGCGGGCAGATGGTGTTGTGCGCGCCGGAGAGAATGGAAAGGCCGATGACGTCCACGTCCTCCTGCACGGCCGCGGAAGCGATCATCTCCGGGGTCTGGCGCAGGCCGGTGTAGATGACTTCCATGCCGGCGTCGCGCAGCGCGCGGGCAATCACTTTGGCGCCGCGGTCGTGGCCGTCGAGCCCCGGCTTGGCAATCAGCACTCGTATTTTCTTGTCTGGCATTTCTCTGTGGCCTCTGTGCCTCTGTGGCTAACTCTTTCTTTTTCCCTACGTAATCGCCACTTCCTCGTACGTGCCAAACACATCGCGCATGGCGTCGCAGATCTCCCCCACCGTGGCATAGGCCTTCACCGCTTCATACAGGTGCGGCATCAGGTTTTCCGTCCCCGCGGCGGCCTTGCGCAGCGCCGCCAGCCGGCGGGCCACTTCGTCGCTGGAGCGATCCGCGCGCAGCTTTTTCAGGCGGACTGCCTGGCGCTGCGCCACCGTATCGTCAATCTGCAAAATGTCCAGCGGCTTCTCCTCGGAAACAAAATCGTTGACGCCCACCATGATTTTTTCTTTTTTATCGAGGGCCACCTGGTAGCGGTAGGAAGCCTCGGCGATTTCCCGCTGCGGGTAGCTGCGCTCGATGGCCGCGACCATGCCGCCCATGGAGTCAATCTTGCGGATGTAGTCCCAAGCGCCGCGTTCGACTTCGTTAGTCAGCGTTTCGACGAAGTAGGAGCCGCCCAGCGGGTCGGCGGTGTTGGTGACGCCGGTTTCGTGGGCGATGATCTGCTGCGTCCTCAGTGCGATCGTCGCCGCGAACTCCGTCGGCAGCGCCCAGGCTTCGTCGAGCGAATTGGTGTGCAGGGATTGCGTGCCGCCCATGACCGCGGCGAGCGCCTGGATGGCCGTGCGCACCACGTTATTGTAGGGCTGCTGCGCGGTCAGCGAGCATCCCGCGGTCTGCGTATGGAAGCGCAGGGCCCACGTCCGCGCGCTCTTCGCCCCGTAGCGCTCGACCATGGCCTTATGCCAGATGCGCCGGGCCGCACGGTATTTGGCGATCTCCTCGAAGAAGTCACTGTGGGCGTTGAAGAAGAAGGAGAGTTGCGGACCGAACTCGTCCACCTTCATGTCCCGCCGCAAGGCCCATTCCACGTACTCCATGCCGTCGCGCAGCGTGAAGGCCAGTTCCTGAATGGCCGTGGAGCCGGCTTCGCGAATGTGATAGCCGCTGATGGAGATGGGATTGAATTTCGGGGTGTTCTTGGCGCCGAACTCCAGCGTGTCGATCACCAGACGCATGGAAGGTTCGGGGGGATAGATGTATTCCTTCTGCGCGATGTATTCCTTCAGGATGTCGTTCTGCAATGTTCCGGAAATCTTCTTCCAGTCCGCGCCCTGTTTTTCCGCCACGGCGAGGTACATGGCCCAGATGACCGCCGCCGGGGAATTGATGGTCATCGACGTGGTCACGTTCGCCAGGGGAATCTTGTCGAAGAGCACTTCCATATCTGCGAGGGAACTGATGGCCACTCCGCACTTGCCCACTTCTCCCTCGGACAAAGAATGGTCGGAGTCGTAGCCCATCAGCGTGGGCAGATCGAACGCGGTGGAAAGGCCGGTCTGTCCCTGCGCGAGAAGATAGCGGAAGCGCTGGTTGGTGTCCTCGGCGGTGCCGAAGCCGGCAAACTGGCGCATGGTCCACAAACGCGCCCGGTGCATGGTGGGGTGAATCCCGCGGGCGTAGGGAGGCTCGCCGGGAAAGCCCAGGTCGCGTTCGGCGTCGAAGCCGGGCAGGTCGGCCTGCGTATAGAGGGGCCGTATGGTATGGCCGGAAATGGTGGTGAATTCGGGGAGGCGCTCGGAGGATTTTTCGAGGAAGGGTTTCAGCGTTTTGTCCTGCCATTCCCGTTCGCGGGCGGAGGGCACGCGCTGGCGATCCTTGGTCTCGGCGGGCGGCACGGTCTGGACGGCGTCTTTGTCCCTGGTGGGCATGCTGGGCGCTCCCCGGGAAAATTCAAACAACCGGTTGAATTTCCCCTATGGGAATATGGTAGTCCAAAGGGCCGCCGCGGACAAGCGGCAGCAAGCATTTTGGTTCGCGGCGAATCCCCGCAATCGCGCGAGCGGATATGGCGGCCGTGAAGGTTTACTGCGCCGAGTTGTGAGTGCCCACAACCTCGCCGTTGAGGGTGCCGGGAATCAGCGTCTCGCGCTCCGTATCGCCGCTCTTGAGGCCGGCCACGGTGATGTTGTGCACGTCCAGGGTGCGTCCCACGGCGCGCTCGTAATCGGCGCGGGCCTTGAGCAGGTCCACCAGGGCGCGGACTTCGTTCCCTTGCGCCGCGGTCAGGTCGCGCTGCGTCTGGATGACCAGGAAGACCGTGGAAGCCCCCAGCTTGTATTTCTTTTGCTCGGCGTCGAAGGTCTGCTCCTGCAGGATGCGGGCTTTCTCCGCGGCGTCATAGCGGGCGCGGTTCTGCTCCAGGGCGATGTAGGTGTTGCGCACGTCGAGCAGCGCCGCATTTTTGGTTTGCTGCACCTGGGCTTCGAGCTGCCTTTGTACCAGCATGGCCCTTTGGTTATCCGCCTGGGCCTGGCGGTTGCGGAGGGGGATGGACAGGCTGAACTGCACCGCGTAGTCCGGGAAGCGGTTGTGGAAGACCTGGCTCATGGCGTCGCTGAATCCCCCCATCGCCGTCCCGGTTACCGCTTTCGAGGTGGCCGGCAGAAAGATGGGCACGGGATTGTTGTTCTGGTCGAGGACGATCACCGGCACGCCATTGGCGTCCACCACGGGAGAGCCGGCGATGACGGAAGCCGGGCCGTACAACGAGGAATTGCCCGACAAACCAATCGAGCCGTATTGCCCGCCCACGGTCAAGACCGGCAAGAGAGCGTTGCGGGTGGCCTTGCGGCTGATCTCCGCGTTCTTCAGGTTGTATTCCTGCTGCTGCAAATCCGGGCGGTTGGCGAAGGCTTCCTTCAGGGCTTCTTCGAAGGTGGCGGCCTCAAACGGACCGGGCTTTTGCGGCGCCTCCGCCGGGACGATCTCCGCGTGGATCAGGCTGGCATCCAGGGGATTTTTGGAAATCGCGTTCAGCAGCACCTGCTGCTGCTGCAACAGGGCCGTCTGGGCCACGATGAAATTCTGACGGTTGGAGGCCACTTCCGATTCCGCGCGCACCACGTCGATGGGGGCCATGGTCCCGATTTCCACCTGTTTCTTGTTGTCCGAATAGAGCTTCTCCGCCACTTCCACCGCGCGCTCCTGCACCTTCACGTTTTCCCGCGCGTAGACCAGTTCCCAATAGGCGTTGATCACGTTGGTGATGGTGGTGATGGCGCTTTGCTGGAACTGCAAGTCGGCGATCTTGCGGTTATTTTTGGCGATGCGGATGTTACGCGTGTTGGGCAGCAGCCCAAAACCGTTGAGCAGTTGCTGCTGCACGGAGACGTACAGCGACGATTGCACGGAGGGATCGAAGAGGTTCGAAGGGGAACTGCTGGAACTTCGCGTATTGTTCCAGGATACGGCCACGCCCGTGCCCGTCCAGAATCCCTGGGACAATTGGTTATTGAACTGCGTGGTGTGTGTCGTCAGGCTGGCCAGTCCGGAGCTTCCGGTCCCCGATAGGAAGGGGTTATTCACCGGGATGTTGCGGTCGTCAAAGGAGAGGGTTGAAGTCAGCGTGGGGTCGAAATTCAGCGGCGGGATGGACCCCAGAGTACTCGCCGTGCCCGTTCCGGTCAGGCCGCGGCCGGTTCCGCCGCCGAGCGTGCGCAGTATGTCGGTGTCCGCGATCCACGGATTGTAGCGCTGGATGACGATGTCCAGATTGTTTTCGAGGGCCAGTTCGATGACGTCCTGCAAACCCAGCGCCAGCTTGCCGTCATGCACCATCTGATCGATGCGCAGCGAATTGGTGAACTCCGTGGCCTCCAGCTTGATGGGGAGGTAGGGCTTGTACAGGAGCGGCAGCGCCCGCGGAGCGCGCGAAAAATTGTGCTTGGAGAGCTGCAGCGACAGTGGCGTGGTGCGCGCGGGCTGGGCCGGCGCGGTTTGCGCTGGAGCGGGCGCAGCGTCCTGTGCCGGAGGTGTTTGCGCCGGGGCGGGGGGCTGCCCCGTCTCTTGCGCATGGGCGGGGATGTTCCCCGCCAGCGCCATCGCGCTCAGCAACCCCGCGACCAGCAATCCACGTCCGAAGCTCATTCTCATGATGATCCTCACCCCTCGGTTGCTCATTCTGCCCAGATAACTATCCTTGGCCACACTCATTAGACGCATCAGGCTCATATTGGTAAAACGTCCCGGGCATGGAAATTGTTTCATCGAAACGACAGGAATCTTCGGCGCGAACAGCGTGGCCGCCAACCCGTCGAGTTTAGCAGCGCCCCGGACGGTTGACAACGCGCCCGGCCACGGCTAGCCTGCTGAAGATTCGGCGTTTAGCTTCGGCTGGGGTCCGTTTGCCTCGCCCCTGGCCGGCGCCTTTGAGGCCCATGACCACTACTCAGGAATTTCTCGCGCTATTCGAGTCCTCCGACGCCGTCCGCCGCGGCCACTTCGAGCTTTCCAGCGGCCTGCACAGCGCCATGTACGTCCAGTGCGCCCTCGTGCTGCAATATCCCCGCTACGCCGAGCGCCTCGGCGCCGGACTGGCCGCGCTGTTCGCCCAAGACCGCATCGAGGCCGTCGTCTCGCCCGCTCTCGGCGGCGTGGTCATCGGCCAGGAAGTGGCTCGCGCCCTCCCCGAGCCTCCCGGAGCGAGCGGCGGCGGCACTCCCGCGATCTTCGTCGAGCGCGACGCCTCCGCCAAAATGACCCTGCGCCGCGGCTTTTCTCTCCGCCCCGGCCAGCGCATCCTCGTCGTGGAAGACGTCTGGACCACCGGCGGTTCCACGCTCGAAGCCATTCGCGTGGTTACCGAAGCCGGCGCACAAGTCGTCGCCGCCGGCGCCCTCATCGACCGCAGCGGCGGCAAGATTCACTTTCCCGTTCCGGCGCGCTCCCTGGTTTCGCTGCCCATCGAGAGCTACTCTCCCGCGGAATGCCCGCTCTGCCGCGCGGGAACCGCCGCGGTAAAGCCCGGCAGCCGCTTCCAGCGCCCCGGTTAAGCGCGCCGCCCGCTTCCTCTCATGCGCTATCTCAAATTAACCATCGCCTACGACGGCACCGATTTTCATGGCTGGCAGACGCAGGCCTCCAAGCCCACCGTGCAGGCCGCGATTACCGATGTCCTGCGGCGCATCACCCAGGAAAAGCTGGCTATTCACAGCGCCGGGCGCACCGATGCCGGAGTCCACGCGCTGGGCCAGGTGGCGCACTTCTGGACGCACTCCCTGCTCGCCGCGCAGGAGATTCAGCGAGCCTGCAACGCGCTGCTGCCGGCCTCGGTGCGCATCGTGGCCGCCGAAGAGGTTGGCCCCGATTTTCACTCCCGCTTCTCCTCCATCGCCAAGACCTACCAATACCGTATTTATCGCGGCCGCGTGCTGCCGCCCCCGCTCTGCCGCTACGTCCTGCACTATCCTTTTCCGCTCGACGAAGCGGCCATGGCCGCCGCCGCGCAGGGCTTCGTCGGCGTGCACGATTTCGCCTCCTTCGCCGCCTCCACCGGCTCCGAGGAGGAAGACAACGACCGCGACACCATGCGCGAGATATATTCCGCCGAAGTGAGCCGCCCGGCCGGCGGCGAGGAACTGCACTTCACCGTGCGCGGCAAGGCGTTTCTGCGCTACATGGTGCGCAAGATGACCGGCACGCTGCTGGAAGTGGGCCGCGGGAAATTTTCTCCCGCGGATATCGAGCGCCTCTACCTGGCCCGCGACCGCTCGCAGTCCGGCCCCACCGTTCCCGCGCACGGTTTGTGGATGATTTCCGTGGAATACAACGAGCCGTGGCGCATCGGGGCTCCCGGCAGCATCCGGCAGCGCGGCGATTCCGGGCCGGGCGGCCCCGGCCGCTGAACGGGGGCATTTTTATTTTTTGCATCCCGCCGTGCCGCCAGGCCCGTTTTCGGTTAGAATTTCGCTCAGCCGGAAGAACCCTTTTCGCCGGGAGGCTCCAGCATGGCCGATGAAACCGCTTCGGGCGCAGTGCCGCAGACTTCTTCTCCAGCCGCCGAACAGCAGGGCGCGGCCGCGCCCGTCATCAAAACCAGAAAGCCCAAGCAGCGCGCCTGCGACGAAAAAGACGCCAAGGCCAAGCTCTGCAACGGCCATCTCAAGCGCTGGTACGACTATCCCGGCGACGTCAAAGCGCTGATCGGCCCGCAGGCGGAAATCTACCGCTGCGAATTCTGCAAGACGCTCTACCGCCCCGATCCCGCGCAGCAGCCGCACAGCTACACGCTGCGCTTCTAGCGCGCCGCGGGACGCCGCGAATTCGAACGCAGGGGAGAGGCCAGGCCAACGCCATGACCCAGAACACGCTGGTGGACGAAAACTGGATCTACGACTGGAACACCGCCACTCCCCCGGCCATCGCTCCCGGCACGCGCGTCCTCCTGAACGACGAAACGCTGCGCGACGGTCTGCAAAATCCTTCCGTGCACGACCCCTCCATCGCCGAAAAAATTGAAATTCTCCACCTGATGGAAGCGCTGGGCATCGAAGCCGTGAATATCGGCCTTCCCGGCGCGGGCCCCCGCGCCGTCGAGCACTGCGAAGCCCTCGCGCGCGAAATCGCCTCCAACCGCATGAAGATTCGCCCCAATTGTGCCGCGCGCACCCACGAAAACGATATCCGCCCCATCGTGGAACTTTCCCAGCGCGTAGGCATCGCCATCGAAGCCGCCACGTTCCTCGGCTCCAGCCCCATTCGCCGCCTCGTCGAAGACTGGACCGTGGACCATCTCCTGCGTACCACCGAAAACGCCGTGCGTTTCGCCGTTTCCCATGGGCTGCCCTCGATGTACGTCACCGAAGACACCATGCGCACCGACCCGGACACCGTGCGGCGGCTTTATTCCACGGCGATTTCCTGCGGCGCGCGGGCCATCGTCCTCTGCGACACCGTCGGCCACGCCACGCCCCTCGGCGCCTTCAATCTCGTCAAATTCGCCATCGAAAATATCGTTAAGCCTTCCGGAGAAACTATTCGCGTGGACTGGCACGGGCACAACGACCGCGGCCTGGCCATCGCCAATTCGCTCGCCGCCGTCGCCGCCGGCGCCCATCAGGTGCACGGCGCGGCCAATTCGCTCGGCGAGCGCGTCGGCAATACGGCCATGGAGCTGATGCTCGTCAATCTGCGCCTGATGGGCCTGATTGACCGTGACCTCTCCCGCCTCAAGGAATACTGCGAAAAAGTCGCTGCCGCCACGCACACCGTCATTCCGCCCAACTATCCCGTCGTCGGCCGCGACGCCTTCCGCACCGCCACCGGCGTGCACGCCGCCGCTCTGGCCAAGGCCTATCGCAAGAACGACCCCATGCTGGCCAACTCCATCTATAGCGGCGTTCCCTCGCATCTCTTCGGCCTCGAGCAGGTCATCGAAATCGGCCCCATGAGCGGAAAATCCAACGTGCTGTTCTGGCTGGAAAAGCAGGGCATCCCCGCCGACGACGCCGTCGTCAACCGTATCTTCGAAGCCGCCAAGCAATCCCCCCGCGTCCTCACCGACGCGGAACTCCGCGCTCTGTGCGCATCCACCGCCGCAAGTTGAGACATGCTCCTCCCCCGCATCCCTCTTCCATCTTTTCTCTGTGCCCTCTGCGCCTCTGCGTTGCACTCTTTCTTTTCTCCCCGCCCCCTCCTTTGCGTTATCCTTTTCCTAATGCCCGCTCGCTCCGCCCCTCTCCCGCGCACTCCCGCTCCGGCATCCGCCGAAGCGCTGGCCAAGCTTCGCCCGGTGGATTCCGCCCTGCGCTGGCTCGCGGAAAATCTCCCCTCGATCAACGACGAGCAGGTGCACCTGAGCGCCATTCCGGCTCCGCCGTTCCAGGAATCGCAGCGCGCCGACGCGCTCAAGGCCGCCCTCTCTGCCGTGGGGCTCCGCGTGCGCGTGGATGAGGCCGGCAACGTCATCGGCGAACTCCCCGGCGCGGACCAGAACGAATTCGTGGCCCTTTCCGCGCACCTCGACACCGTTTTTCCGCCGGGCACTTCCGTCAGCGTGCGCCGCGAAGGCCAGCGCATGTTCGGGCCGGGCATTTCCGATAATGGCGCGGGCCTTGCCGCCCTGGTGGCCATCGCACGCTGTTTTCGCGCCGCGGGTCTGCAGCCGCACAGCACGATTCTTTTCGTGGCCAATGTCGGCGAGGAAGGAGAAGGTAATCTGCGCGGCATGCGCGCCTTCGTGGATGCCTACGGCGAAAAACTGAAAGCCGTCCTGGTTCTCGACGGCGCGGGCATCGAGCACGTCACTTCGCAGGCGCTGGCGTCCCGGCGCGTCGAGGTGATCGTCACCGGCCCCGGCGGGCATAGCTGGTCCGATTTCGGCATGCCCAATCCCATCAACGCGCTGGTGCGCGCTTCGGTGCGCTTCATCAGCACGCGCGTTCCGGCCACGCCGCGCACCACGTTCAACATCGGCGAAATTCATGGCGGCACTTCGGTCAACTCCATTCCCCACGAGGCGCGCATGAAAGTGGACCTGCGCTCGGAGAGCGAAGAGGAACTGGTCCGCCTGGAGATCGCCCTGCGCGAATGCCTCGCCGCCGGAATCCGTGACGAAGCCCTGGCCACGCCGCGCTACGCCGGCGCTAAACTCGAATCGCGCATGGTCTCGCTGGGCAGCCGCCCCGGCGGAGAAGTCCGCCCCGGTTCGCCGCTGCTGGCTGCGCTGCGCTCCGCCGACGAATTTCTGGGTCATGCGTCGCGCATCGAACGCTCCAGCACGGACGCCAACATTCCGCTTTCGAAAGGCATTGACGCCATCTCCATCGGCGCGGGCGGCATGGGCGGCGGCGCGCACTCCCTCGGCGAATGGTACGACCCGCAAGGCCGCGAGACCGGGCTGCGGCGCGTCCTGCTCACGCTGCTCGGCGTTGCCGGTGTCACTCCGGAGAAAATCAAATGAAACGAATTCTGCTGCTCTCCTGCCTCTGCGCCGTTCTTGCCGCCGTTTGCCACGCGCAGGATGCTCATCCTTCCAAGAACGGCTCCTTGCCCTCCAGCGCCGGGACGGTCGTTTATCATAATGCCCGCATCTACACGAACAATCCGGAAGTTTCCTGGGCGCAGGCCATCGCCGTTCGCAATGGCATGATTCTCGATGTCGTCCCGGAATCTTCCGTGGCCCAGTGGGCCGCGCAGGGCGCCGAAATCGTGGATCTTCAGGGTGCCTTCGTCATGCCAGGCTTCAACGACGCCCATGTGCATCTCGGCGGCGCGGGCGCGGACCTTCTCGGCGTCTCGCTCAATGGCGCGGCCACCGTCGCGGAATTTCAGCGCCGGATTCATGCCGCGGCGGTCTCCCACGACCGCGATGAATGGATTCTCGGCCGCGGCTGGGACCACACCCTGTGGCCGGAGAAGAAGTTTCCGACGCGCCAGATGTTGGATGAAGCCGCGCCGCACAATCCCGTTTTTCTTACGCACGTTTCCGGCCACGTGGCCGTCGCCAATTCAGCCGCCCTGAAGCTCGCGGGAGTCACGCGCGACACGCCCAATCCCCCCGGTGGCGAAATCGAACGCGACGCCGCGGGCGAACCCACCGGCATCCTGAAGGAAGGCGCGGCGATGGAGTTGCTCGTCAAGAGCATTCCTCCTCTTTCCCGCGCGCAGCGCCGCAAGGGAATTGAACTGGCGCTGGCGGACCTCGCCAAAAATGGTGTCACCTCCATTCAGGACAATTCCGATTGGCTGGATTTTCTGGCCTATCGCGATTTGCTCAAAGCCGGACGCCTCACCGCGCGCATCACCGAATGGCTCCCCTTCACCGCTAGACTCGACGAACTCGAACTCATGCGCCGCGAAGGCGGCACGAGCGACCCGTGGCTCAAGACCGGCGCGGCAAAAATGGTCACCGACGGCGCGCTCGGAACGCGCACCGCATATATGCTCGCGGACTATAGCGATCAGCCCGGCGCGCGCGGCATCTTCATCCTGGACGCCGAAAAACTCCAGACCCTGGCCATCGAGCGCGATAAGGCCGGTTTCCAACTCGCCTTCCACGCCATCGGCGACGCCGCCAACCGCATCGCCCTCGACGTTTTCGAATCCGTCGCCAAAGCCAACGGTCCCCGCGACCGCCGCGACCGCGTCGAACATGCGCAGGTGATTGCTCCCGAAGATATTCCGCGCTTCGCCGCGCTCGGCGTCATCGCCTCCATGCAGCCCTCGCATGAAACCAACGATATGCGCTGGGCCGGCGAGCGCCTCGGCCCCCAACGCAGCAAAGGCGCCTACGCCTGGGCCTCTCTTCAAAAATCCGGCGCGCGCCTGGCCTTTGGCACCGACTACGACGTCGAGCCCATCAGCCCCTTCCGCGGCCTCTACGCCTGCGTCACGCGCGAACTGCCCGAAGGCGGTCCCGCGGGCGGATGGCAGCCGCAGGAAAAAATCTCCCTCGATGACTGCATCCGCGCCTACACCTCCGGCAGCGCCTACGCGCAATTCGAGGAAGGGAAGAAGGGCGAATTGAAAGAGGGCGAATTCGCCGACTTCATCGTGCTCTCCGCCGACCTCACGAAAATTCCCCCCGCGCAATTCACCAGCACCAAAGTCCTCCGCACCGTCGTTGGCGGACGAACCGTTTACCAGTCGCCGCAATGAGCGTGACGGATCAAGGGCGGCGTCTGCGGGCCGATTTGGCCCTGGCCCTGGTCACCTGTTTCTGGGGCGTCACGTTTGTCACGGTGAAGAGCGCGGTTTCGAATGTCTCCGTTTTTCTCTTTCTCGCTCTGCGTTTTGTTCTGGCCGCGATCATTCTCGGCGCCCTTCATTTCCGCGCCTTGCCGCAACTGCGCAAAACCGATCTCTTCGCCGGCGCCCGCCTCGGTCTTTTCATGTTTCTCGGTTACGCCTTTCAAACTTCCGGACTGGTCTATACGACTCCCGCCAAATCCGCGTTTCTTACCGGCTCCTGCGTCGTTTTCGTCCCTGTCTTGCTGGCTTTATTCTGGCGCGGAGGATTGAGCTTCTGGACCTGCGCCAGTTCCGCCGTGGCCCTGGCCGGGCTTTTTCTCCTGACCGTGCCGGGCGGTCCCGCGTGGACTCTGCAGCCCGGCGATCTGCTGACGCTAGTTGGCGCTGTCCTTTTCGCCGTGCACATTATTCTGGCAGGAAAATACACGCGCGCGCACTCGCTGGTGGCGCTCAGTTTTCTCCAGTGCGCCACGACCGCTCTTCTGGCCGTGGCTTTCTGCGGGCTGGGCGCGGCCGGCGGATGGCAGCCGCTGCGCTTCGTTCCGGGCTGGTCTTCCTATTCGGGCATCCTGATTACGGCGGTCTTTGCCACGGCGGCCGGGTTCACGATTCAGTTGTGGGCGCAGCGGTATACGCCGCCGTCGCACGCGGCAGTGCTCTTTACGCTGGAGCCGGTGTTTGCTGCGGTCACTTCGTATTTCGTCATGGGCGAGCGTCTGGGGCGGCGCAGCCTGTTCGGCGCGGCGCTGATTGGTGTAGCCATTCTTGTGGCGGAATTAAAAGGGCCGGGGCCGGCGGCGGCGGAATCGCCGCAGCCGGTTATTTAACGGGCGAGCAGTACTTGACGTCCAGCGGGTCGTGCAGGACGGCGGCGTTGGTGGTGTGGGTTTTTTCGTAGGCGGCGATGAGCGCGTCGTGTTCGAGGGTCATGCCGATGTCGTCGAGGCCCTTGAGCAGGAACTCCTTGCGGGATGGGGCGATTTCAAACTTGCAGGAAAAGCCGTGGGAGTCGGTGATGGTCTGCGCGGGCAGGTCCACGCTGAGCGAATAGCCTTCTTCCTTTTCGGCGCGGCGGAAGAGTTCGTCCACGTCGCCGGCGGCGGTGATGGCGGGAAGGATGCCGTTCTTGAAGCAGTTGTTATAGAAAATATCGGCGTAGCTGGGAGCGACGATGACGCGGAAGCCGTAGTCCTTGATGCCCCAGGGGGCGTGTTCGCGGCTGGAGCCGCAGCCGAAATTGTCGCGGGCGAGGAGGACCGAGGCGCCCTTGTAGCGCGGGAAGTTGAGGACGAATTCGGGATTCGGTTTTTCGCCGGGGAGATAGCGCCAGTCGTAGAAGAGGATGCGGCCGAAGCCCTCGCGGGTGAGGGCTTTCAGGAACTGCTTGGGGACCATCTGGTCGGTGTCCACGTTGACGCGGTCGAGCGGGGCGACCAGTCCGGTGTGTTTTACGAAAGGCTGCATGAGTCGTTGCTCCTCGATGGGCTATGCCGAGATGCGAGAAGAAAAGCGGATTCCTCGCTGCGCTCGGAATGACAACCAAAAGCAAAACAAAAAGCAAAATCTAAGAGCGGGCACGGCATGCCGTGCCCCTACTCGACGTGGGCGACGTCGAATTCGCGGACGTCGACGAAATGGCCGGCGATGGCTGCGGCGGCGGCCATGATGGGGCTGACCAAGTGCGTGCGGGCGTCCTTACCCTGGCGGCCTTCGAAGTTACGGTTGGAGGTGCTGGCCGAGCGCTCGTGGGGCAGCAGGATGTCCGGATTCATGCCGATGCACATGCTGCAACCGGCGTCGCGCCACTCGAAACCGGCGGCGGTGAAAATTTTATCGAGGCCTTCCTTTTCGGCGGCGGCTTTGATGCCGCGGGAGCCGGGGACGATGAGGGCCTGTTTGACGGTTTTGCTGACGTGTTTGCCGGCGACGAGCTGGGCGGCGGCGCGGAGGTCGTCGAGGCGCGAGTTGGTGCAGGAGCCGATGAAGACGCGGTCGACGGGAATGTCCACGATGGGCGTGCCGGCTTTCAGGCCCATGTATTTCAGGGCGCTTTCGCCGGCTTTCTGGTCGTTGGGGTCGGAGAAGGAGGCCGGGTCGGGCACGCGGGAATTGACCGCGGTGACCATGCCGGGGTTGGTGCCCCAGGTGACTTGCGGGGCGATTTCCGAGGCGTTGAACTCCATGGTGTTGTCGAACTTGGCGCCGTCGTCGCTGCGCAGTTGCTTCCAGCGGGCCACGGCTTCCTGAAATTCCTTGCCGCGGGGAACGAAGGGGCGGCCTTCCATGTAGGAGAAGGTGGTGTCGTCCGGAGCGACCATGCCGGCGCGGGCACCGCCTTCGACGGTCATGTTGCAGACGGTCATGCGGCCGTCCATGGAAAGGGCGCGGATGGCTTCGCCGGCGTATTCGATGACCTGGCCGTTGCCGCCGCTGATGCCCATGCGGCCGATGATGGCGAGGATGATGTCCTTGGCGGTGACGCCCTTGGGGCGCTTGCCGTGAACGACGATGTGCAGGGTCTTGGAGCGGGACTGCACGAGGCATTGCGTGGCCAGGACGTGTTCGATTTCGCTGGTGCCGATGCCGAAGGCCAGCGCGCCGAAAGCGCCGTGCGTGGAGGTGTGGCTATCGCCGCAGACGACGGTCTGTCCGGGCTGGGTGATGCCCAGCTCGGGGCCGATGATGTGCACGATGCCCTGATTCTTGCTGTGCATGTCGAACAGGGGCACGCCGGACTCTTTGCAGTTGGCGGCGAGGGCGTCGAACTGCTTGGCGGCGTCGAGATCGAGAATGGGCAGGGAACGGTCGGTGGTCAGGACGGAATGGTCCATGACGGCGAAGGTGAGGTCGGGGCGGCGGACCTTGCGGCCTTCGGCCTTGAGACCGGCGAAGGCTTGCGGCGAGGTGCCTTCGTGGATGAGGTGGCGGTCGATATAGAGGATGGCCGGCTGGCCGGGGATTTCGCGGACAACGTGGTTGTCCCATATTTTTTCGTAGAGAGTTTTGGGTGGCATAGGAGTCGGGATCATTTTAGCACTCTCGCGGTTTGGTGCAAGCGGGAGGGAGGGGAGTTGGGGGAGAGGGTTGAAAGTTAACAATAAGATCCCCACCCCCGGTATTTTTTTGTAAGTGTTGATTCTGCGGGGTTTTAAGTCCTTTGCTTTGGAAGTGCAGATTCTACAGGGGTTGCGGACGGGTTTCATGGAAGTGCAGATGATAAAGAGGTTAGAGGAGAATAGGAGGGGAAACATGACGAGTGACGAGCGGAAAGCGGGAGGGTTGGCGGCGCGGGGCCGTGGAGTGCGAGTGACCACGAGGAAGGGTAGCATGGATGTTACTGAATGTCAATAACAAAGCGTATTATTGAGTAGTATGTTTCGAAAAGTTGTGGAAAAAGCATGAGAAGAAGGAACTTCGTTGTGGCGGGATGGTTATGGGGAGAGGATGCGGCGGACGTCTTTGAGGAGGACGAAGAGGTGCAGGGGGTCGGTGGGGGAGGGGATGAAGTCGAAGTGGGCGTAGAAGAGGCGGGCGGCTTCGTCCTTGGCGTGGACGGCGAGGGCGCGGATGCCGGCGATGTCAGCGGCCCGGAGGGTGCGCTGCATGGCGTCACGGAGGAGGGCTTTGCCGACGCCCTGGCCCTGCCAGCGGAGGTCGATGGCGAGGCGGGCGAGGAGCATGATCGGGACGGGATGTTTTGCCAAACCCTTGGCGAGGCGAGGGGGAGCGTTTTCGAGAGTGACGTGGCCGACGGCGAGGGTGTGGTAGCCGACGATGGATTCGCCGGCGAGGCCCACGTAGGTTTGCGCGGCGCCGGCCTGCTGGTTCTGCCAGGCATAGCGGGCGAGATAGCGGTTTAGTTCCTCACGGTCGCAATCGAAGGTTTCCACGGGATGGTCCGGGCGGAGCTTTTCGACGCGCCGGGCGGCGGTCACTTGCGAGGTTCCTCGTCGAAGAAGCCGGGTTCATGCAGAAGACGTTTGAGGCGGGGGAGCGGGCGGGGCGGGGCGTCCAGGGCGGCGAGGAAGGTTTTCCATTGGGGAGCGGAGAGGCCAAAGGTGCGGCGGTCGGCGAGGGCGTCGGCGGCGCGGGCCAGGGCGCTTTCGAGGACGAATTCGCTGACGGAGCGGTTGGATGCGGAGGCGGCGGCTTGGAGGGTGGTTTTGGCGGAGCGGGAGAGGCGGAGGTCGAGTTTTTCGGTGCGGAGGGTGCGGGAGGGCATGGGTGCTCCTTCAAAAAGGAAGGATAGCGTGGGTGCCAGACAATGTCAAGACAATGCTTGTGAAGGAGAATGGAGAGGGATGAGAAAGGGAGAAGAGGGGAGAGAAACCCGCACCCTTCACCAAAAACGTGAAGGGATGCGGCACCCCGGGCATGCTGAACGGAGGATTTCACGCGCCGCAGGAAAATGCTTGACGTGTAGTTCTCAATACGAGAACATGGGTGGCGATGCGCATCATCAAGCGCGTGGCCCTCGTGGAATTCTGGCGGCGGCATGGGGACGCGCAGGCGAGCCTGGAAGCGTGGTATGGGGTGGTGCGCGGGGCGAAGTGGAAGACGCCGGCGGAGATGAAGCGGGTGTACCCGAGCGCGGATCTGGTGGGACGGAGAACGGTGTTCAATATTGCCGGGAACAAGTACCGGCTGATCGCGCGAGTGAACTACGAGAGCCAGCGGGTGTTCGTTTTGTATCTGCTGACGCATGCGGAATATGACAAAGGGGCATGGCAATGAGCAGCAAGACGATTGAGTTGGACGAGAAGACGTACGGGCAATTGCTGGGGCGGGCGCTTCCGCGGGTTATCCAGACGGAGGAAGAGTGCGAGCGGCTGACGGTGGAACTGTTGCGGCTGGACGAGCGGGAGGGAAAACTTTCGCCGGAGGAGAAGGAGATTGGGGAGCTTTTGACGGTGCTGATTGACGAGTATGAAGAGCGGCGGCATTCGATTGGGAAGGCCAGTCCGCGGGAGACGCTGCGGCATCTGATGGAGGCGCGGCAGTTGACGCAGAAGGACCTGTGGAAACTGTTCGGGTCGAAGGGGATTACCTCGGAGGTGTTTCACGGGAAGCGATCGATCAGCAAGGCGCAAGCGAAGAAGCTGGCGGAGTTTTTTCATGTTGGGGTGGAGCTGTTCATCTGAGAGGGAGCAGGAAATGAAATTTGACGCTCTGGCAACGCCTTGAGCAAGGGCCGTGGCGCATGTTATGTTGAGGGGGTAAGGCCGGAGTGGCGGAATGGCAGACGCGGCGGACTCAAAATCCGCTGGCCGCAAGGCTGTGTGGGTTCGACTCCCTCCTCCGGTACCAATTTTTGAGTGTGGACGCGGGGCTCCGCCAGGGGGCTTGCGGATGGGGATGGCGGCGGGAAGTCCGGAAGGAAAGAATTCCAGGATAGAGGGGGAAGAGGGGGAGTTTTCGGCGAGCGGGTCGGGGTATGTCTGGGGCGGGGAAAAGAAAGAGTTAAACGCAGAGGAACAGAGGTCGCAGAGGTCAGAAGGAAAAGAAGGAAAGAAGGGGAAGTAAGGAAAGCAGGAAAAGTGAGTGGGTTGTCTGTTGGGGCGCAGGCGGCCATCTTGGGGGTGGTTGGGGGCATCGAAGGGAATAGGATAGTGTCGGCGGGTTCCGGCGGGGCCGGAAATTGTGAAGAAGGGGAGGAGTCGAGATGAGCGCAATGATCAAGAGCTTGGCGGCGGTGGCGCTGGCGCTGATTTTTGTTGGGGCGGCGACTGCGGACACGCTGGAATTGAAGGATGGGCGCGTGCTGCGCGGGAGGTATGCGGGCGGGACGCAGGCGATGGTGCGGTTCGAGGTGAACGGGCAGGTGGACGTGTACTCGAGGACGCAGGTGATCGCGCTGACGTTTACGAGCGAGTATGCGGAGCAGAGCGGGCAAGGAACGGGAAATTCGGGAGGACTGCGGCCGACGGTGGAGCCGACGGGGCAGTCCGGGTATGGAACGCAGCCGGCGCCGGATTATGGAACGCAGCCGGGGTATGGAACACAACCGGGATACGGGACACAGCCGGACTATGGAGCGCCGCCGGTTCGTTACGCGCCTCCGGGAACGTACCTGGTTCCCGCGGGGACGCCGGTGCTGATCCGGATGATCGATTCGGTGGACTCGAAAGAGAACCGCGTGGGAGATATGTTTCATGCGAGCCTGGAGACGAATCTAGTCGTGAATGACCTGGTGGTGGCGCCGAAGGGGACGGACGTGTACGGACGGCTGGAGGAGGCGAAATCGGCGGGGCACTACGCGGGAAGTTCGGAGCTGCAATTGGAGCTGACGCGGATGGTGGTGGAGAGCCGGGACTACATGATCGTGAGCAGCGATTATGAAGTGAAGGGCAAGGGACGCGGAGGGGACACGGCGAGGAAAGTGGGCGTGGGAGCGGTGGGCGGAGCGATCATCGGAGCGATAGCCGGAGGAGGGCAGGGAGCGGCGATCGGAGCGGCGGCGGGATCGGCCGCGGGAGCGGGCGTGCAAGTGTTTACGAAGGGGCAGCAGGTGCGGGTGCCCAGCGAGACGGTGCTGGAGTTCCGCCTGGAGCAGCCGGTGTATCTGCAATTGGGCGGAGGGCAGAAGCCGCGGAGGTAAGCGGAGAAGGAAAAGCATGGACCGGCCCCGCGGGCGCAGAAAATGAGCCGCGGGGCCGGTTTTTCTGTCCGCGGGAGGGGGTTATCGAGTTGGCACGGGCAGGCGAATATTCCCTCTTGCGGTGAAGGCTGTTGCTCAGTAAGCTAACAGTCTGCTTTGGGGGAATGCTATGCCGAAAGAAAAGCCAAGAGTGAACATCGGAGATGTGATCCGAACGTACCGGAGCCAGCGGGGATTGTCGCAGGGAGACATCGAGCGGCGGACGGGATTGCTGCGGTGTTATCTGTCGCGGGTGGAGAACGGGCACACGGTGCCGTCGCTGGAGACGCTGGCGAAGATCGCGGAGGCCATGGACATCAATCTGGCCGATTTTTTTCCAGGGACGGAAACGACGCGGGATCGCGACACGCAGAAGATGCTGGGAGAGATGTCCTCGGACGAGGTCCGCTTCCTGGTGGAGATCAAGCGCTTCACGACGACGCTCTCGGACGGAGACAAGCGGCTGGTGCTGGCGATGGTGAGGAAGATGGCCAGCCTGGCGCCGCCGCCGGCGAGGCGGGCAGCGCCGCGGCGTCAGACCGCGTAGGAGTTGCGGGCGAAATCGCGGGACTTAAGATTCGGGACGGGTGGTTTGTGGAAAGAGAGGCGCAGTTTGCGCCTCTCTTTTTTTTTGCGCCGAATTGGTGGACGGGGGACATACCGTCATTTCCCGCCAGCAATCCCGGATTGCGGGTTAATCCGAGCTGTCGCTGGCGGAATGGCCTGCGAGGGTGGCGGGGCGTTCGGTATTGAGAAGGCAGGAAACGAATTGACGCGCGGAAAGACCCAGATGGCCGAGCAGGCGGCGCTTGAGGCTGGTGTAGTCCTGGGTGCCGCTGAAGAGATCCCCGACCAGCCGGCGGAGAACGGAGCTGCGGCGCATCAGCAGGACCATGCTGGTGGTGACGGCGCTGCCGAGAAAAGTGCCGCGATAGAAGTGGCGGACAAGGCGGGCGGCGAATCGGAGTTCGTCGGAGAAGGCGGCTTTGACGCGGGCGGGGTATTTTTGAGGGGAACCTTCGGCGAGGCAGCGGCCGAGGAGTTCGCCGGAGCGCATGGCGTAGAAGAGGCCCTCGCCGGTGAGGGGGTCGACCCAGGCGGCGGCATCGCCGATGAGGGCCCAGTTGCGGCCGACGACGGGGCGCTGGGCGAAGGAATGTTCGTGGGGCGAGGGGAGGACGTGGGAATAAAAACGTGCGGCATCGGTGGAGAGTTGCTCGCGGGAGAGGAAGGAATTGAGGTGGGAGCGGAGTTCGGCGCTGTTGTGGGAGGACATTTTTCCGCAGATGCCCACGGAGAGATGGTCGTTGCGGGGGAAGGACCAGATGTAGCCCTCAAACTGGCGGAGGAATTTGATCTGGATGGTGTCGCGGGAGTCGGGAACGAAATAGCCCTGGGTGATTTCCAATTCGGAGGGCTGGAGGGGGCGTGCGGAGGGAGAAAAACGATTGCGCGCGCCCGCGGCGAGGACCAGGAAATCGGCGGAGCGCCATTCGCCGTCGGCGCAATAGCGCGGGCGGAGGGAGCCGGTGTCGATGGAGGTGACGCGGGCGCGGCGGACGGAGCAGCCGGAGGAGGAGGCGCGGTCGAGGAGGAGGCCGTTGAGGACGGTGCGGGAGTAGATGACGATGGGGTGGGGAAGCTGGAACTGGACGCGGTGGTCGTCGCTGGAGATGAGTTCGACGGAGTGGACGAGTTTTTTGGGAAGAGAGTTGTGCAGTAGAAAAGGGTAGGCGTGGATGGCTTTGTGGGTGAGGCCGCCGCCGCAGGGTTTTTCCCAGGCGAGATGCTCGTCGAGGATGGTGACGGAGTGGCCGGAGCGGGCCAGTTGTTCGCCGCAGAGAGAGCCGGCGGGGCCGCCACCGACGATTGCGATTTCAGCCATCAGGGCACCTCTGGAGCCGCAGAATTCGCCGCGGTGCGGGGGTTCGAGGCGCTTACGTCAGAGGAAGAATGAGCACCAGGAATCCCGCGGCCAGTATAGCACCGAAGAAAGCGGCGGCGGCGGGAGAGGAGGATGCGCGGCGGAAGAGGTCCATGGCCAGGCGCTGAAAAATGGAAAAGAGAACGAAGAAGGGGGCCATGAGGACGAGGAGGACTTGAGCGCTGTGCAGATGATAGACGGCGAAGGCGAGGGCCAGCCAGGCGAGGAGGCGGACGGCGAGGGATTCGGCGAGGCGGCGGGCATAGGAGCGGCGGCGCGCGGAATGCAGGAGGGATTCTTCGAGGGCGAGGAAGGGAAAAAGGGCGAGGGAGAGAGGGAGCAGGCGCGCGAGGCGGGGGAGATCGAGCCAGGTGGTGGTGAAGCTGAAGCGGAACCAGAGGAAGAAGAGGAAGGTGGTGGCGAGGCCGAGAGTTAAGGCGAGGGCGAAAGGACGGGCGGGGAAGCGGAAGAGGGCGCGGGCGGAGGAGGGGTTGCCGGCGAAGAAGAGGAGGGCGGTGAGGAGGGAGAAGCTGGCGAGATAGTCGGCGGTGAAAATATGCAGGAAACGGAGAGGGACGCCGAAGGTGAGCAGGAGAACGGCGAGGGCGGAAGCGAGGGCGACGGAGAGGTAGAAGCGGGAATAGGAGAGGGAGGGCAAGGCGGGGGCGGGGGGATCGCTTAAGAGAGAGCGGAGGACGACTTTGAGGAGGACACCCGCGAGAAGGAGGAGGCCGAGCAAGCCGAGGTTGGAGCCGAGGATGGCGGGGGCGGAGGGAAGGGTGGGAGGCAGGGGGAGCGAGAGGAGGCGGGCGGTCCAGTCGAGAGAGAGGCGCAGAGCGGTCGCGTCGAAGATGAGGCTGGCGTGGGTGGAAGCGGGAACGACGAGGAGTTCGGCGGGAGAGGAGGGCGGAGCGACGGCGGCGAGGGCGGCGGCGGAATTGCGCAGGGCGACGGGATCGAATTGGGCACTGAGAAAAAGGGAGTGAGGAGGAGGCTGGGAGAGCAGAGGGAAAAAGAGAATTTCTTGTTCAACGCCAGGAGCCTTGATGAGCGGCGCGGGAGAGAGGGCCAGGACGCCGGCGACGGGGTGAGTGGAGGCGAGGAGCATGGCGATGGCCCCGCCCAGGGAATGTCCGGCAAGGATGGAATGGGCGGGGTCGATGGCGCCGGTGCGGATTTTTTCCTGGAGGAGAGCTTCGGCGCAGGATTCGGCGCGGGCTGGGGAAAAGGGAGCGGGGGAATGGCCGTGGCCGGGAAGGTCCGGGGCGATGACGCGGAGTCCGAGAGAAAGGAAGCCGCGGGAGTCGTAATCCATGAGGCGGGAATTGGCGGCGAGGCCGTGGAGGAGGAAGACGGTTCCGCGGACGGGCTGGGAGGAAGGCTCGAAGGTGCGTACGGAGAGAACGCAGCCGGGGGAGCGGAAGGTTTCGACAGTGGGGGGAGGAGGAGCGCGGCGGACGAGGAAGATTCCCGCGGCAAGGAAAAGAATGCCGGCGGAGGCGCGGAGCGCGAAAGAAATTTTCATGGGCAGGCTCCATGGGCGGCGGGAGGAAGGGGCACGGCGGCGCGTGTTACCATGAGGGGAGAAGCGGCGGACGGACGCGCCAGAGGGCGGGGGCGGCCGGCGGAGACGGGATTGAGCGGAGCGATCATCACACTGGCGGAAGCGATTTTGCAGTTTGGGCGGGGAAAACGCAATGGCCGCGTGGTGTTTACCAACGGCTGCTTTGACCTGCTGCATCCGGGGCACGTGCGCACGCTGGAAGAGGCGCGCGGGCTGGGGGATGCGCTGATCGTGGGAATCAACAGCGACGCGAGCGTGGCGCGGCTGAAGGGGCCGGGGCGGCCGCTGATTCCGGAGCGGGAGCGGGCGGAGATTCTGGCGGCGATGGAGTGCGTGGACGCGGTGGTGATTTTTGAAGAGGATACGCCGCAGCGGGTGATTGCGGGACTGTTGCCGGACGTGCTGGTGAAGGGCGGAGACTGGGCGGCGGACGAAATTGTGGGGCGGGCGGAAGTGGAAGCGGCGGGGGGACGCGTGGAGCGCGTGGCGGTCTACGAGGGATATTCGACGACGGACATTCTGAAGAAAGCGGCGGCGAGCGGCGAGCGGAAGCCCTCCGGCAAATCCTGAAACAATATACATGATCCTGGCAACGGCAAGAGAGCGACTGGAAGGAGTGCTGCGCCAGCCCGGACTGGAACGGGCGTTGGGCGTGCTGCGCGCGGGGGGAGCGGAAACGGCGCTGAGCGGGCTGCACGAGGTGGCCAAGGGGCTGGTGGTGGCGCAGTTGATGAAGGAGTTGCGGCGGCCGGGATTTCTGGTGGTGGAAACGAACGGCCGGGCGGAGTCGCTGGCGGAGACGATCCGTTTTTTCAGCGCGGTGCTTTCCCCGGGAGGCAGCCAGGGCGTTGCGGTACTGCCGGCGTTTGACGTGCATCCGTGGCAGGGGCGGCCGCCGCACGCGGACATTCTGGAGCGGCGGGCGGCGACGCTGCACCGGCTGGCGTCGGGCGAGGTGAGTTTGGTGATCGCGCCGCTGGCCGCGGCGCTATGGAGATACCAGGCGGCGGGAAGCTACAGTGCGCTAGGAGTGAAGCTGAGCGCGGGGCAGGACGCGGGGCTGGCGGATCTGCTGGCGCATCTGCGCGGGGTGGGCTATGCGCGGGCGGAAATGGCGGAGTTGCCGGGGCAGTTCGCGGTGCGCGGCGGAATCGTGGACGTATTTTCGCCGGAAGCGGCGCGCCCGGTGCGCATCGAGCTGCTGGGAGACACCATCGAGTCACTGCGGGAGTTCGATCCGCGCACGCAGCGGTCGGTGGGGCCGGTGATGAACACGACGATCCTGCCGCTGACGGAGAAGAGCGCGGTGGGAGCGGAAGCGGACGGTGAATCGAGCGCGGACGCGTATCCTTCGGCTTTCCCCAATGTGGCCAGCGCGCGAGGAGAAAGTTCGCTCTTCGAGCTTTCCGCGCAATCGCTGCGCCCGCTGCTGTTTCTGGACGAGCCGCAGGTTTTGCGGGAAACGGCGGCGCGGCAGCGGGCGGAAGCGGCGGAGAATTACGAGAAGCACGGGAGGGCGGATTCGCCGGAGCCGGGGCAACTGTTCTGGACGGAAGAGGAGTGGGAGGCGCAGGTCCAGGGAACTTCGCGGGTGCATTTGGAGCAACTGGCGCTGGATACGGGAGCGGAAAATCGCTTTGAGCTGCCTTCGCGGCCCTGCTCGAAGTTTCACGGCGACGTGGTGGCCTGCATGGGAGAGATGAAGTCGCAACTGGCGGGCGGGGGAACGATCTTCCTGACGGCGGCGAGCACAGGCGAGCGCGAGAGGCTGGCGGACATCTGCCGCGAGTATGAGCTGCCCTACGTGCTGGGAGAGACGGAAGCGATCGCGGAAGGGATCACTTCGGAAAGCTCGATGGAATCGGCGCGGCTGGTGCTGCTGCGCGCGCCATTCGGCGAGGGCGTGGCGTTTCCGGGGGCGAAGCTCACGATTTACGGGAACGCGGACCTGTTTGACGTGGCCCCGGCGGCGGAGCGGCCCAAGAGAAAAAGCGCGCTGACGGGTTTTCTGAGCGACTTTACGGAGCTGAAGCCGGGCGACTACGTGGTGCACATTGACCACGGCATCGGGCAGTTCGAGGGGCTGCGGCAGATCGAATCGGACGGGAGGCGCGGCGGGGAGTTCATGCTGCTGCGTTACGCCGAGGATGCGCGGCTGTATGTGCCGCTCGAGCGCATGGATTTGGTGCAGAGCTACCGCAGCATGGAAGGCGCGGCGCCGGTGCTGGACCGCCTGGGAGGAGTCTCCTGGGGCGCGCGCAAGGGGCGGGTCAAAAAATCGCTCGAGGATATGGCCGAGCGGCTGGCGGAACTGTACGCGCAGCGAAGAACGGCGAAGGGATTTGCGTTCTCGAAGGACACGCCGTGGCAGAAGGAGTTCGAGGACGCGTTTGAGTTCGAGGAGACCGCGGACCAGGTCGCGGCCATCGCGGCCATCAAAGCGGATATGGAGCGGGGCGTGCCCATGGACCGGCTGCTGTGCGGCGACGTGGGCTACGGGAAGACGGAAGTGGCCATGCGCGCGGCGCTGAAGGCTATCTGCGACGGGAAGCAGGTGGCGCTGCTGGCGCCGACGACGGTGCTGGCGTTTCAGCATTACGAGACGTTCAAGAAGCGGTTCGCGGCGTTTCCGACGAAGATCGAAATGCTCAGCCGCTTCCGCAGCGCGGCGGAGCAGAAAGTGGCGCTGGAGGGGCTGGAAGCGGGCCGCGTGGATATGGTGATCGGGACGCACCGGCTGCTCTCGAAGGACGTGAAGTTCCACGATCTGGGACTGATGATCGTGGACGAAGAGCAGCGCTTCGGCGTGAGCCACAAGGAGCGGCTGAAGGAGATTCGCAAGGACGTGCACGCGCTTTCGCTTTCGGCCACACCCATTCCGCGGACGCTGCACATGTCGCTCGCGGGACTGCGGGACATGTCGCTGATCGAGACGCCGCCGAAGGACCGCCTGGCGATTCAGACGGTGGTGGCGCCGTTCCGGGAAGATTTGGTTAAGCGGGCGATCGAAGATGAACTGGCGCGCGACGGGCAGGTCTACGTGATCCACAACCGCGTGGAGTCGATTTATTCGCTGGCGGCGCTGGTGAGCAAACTGGTGCCCAAGGCGCGGGTGGTGGTGGGGCACGGACAGATGGGGGAGAAGGCGCTGGAAAAGGTGATGCTGCAGTTCATCCGCGATGAGGCGGACGTGCTGGTGGCCACGACCATCGTGGAAAACGGGCTGGACATTCCGCGGGCCAACACGATCCTGATCAACCGCGCGGACCGGCTGGGGCTTTCCGAGTTGTATCAATTGAGGGGACGAGTGGGACGCTCGCACCAGAGAGCGTATGCGTATCTGCTGGTGCCGCCGGAGGCGACGCTGACGGACATCGCGCGCAGGCGATTGGCGGCGATGAAGGAGTTCAGCGAACTGGGCGCGGGATTCCGCATCGCGGCGCTGGACCTGGAACTGCGCGGAGCGGGAAATCTGCTGGGGCGGGAGCAGCACGGGCACGTCTCGGCGATCGGGTTTGATTTGTACTGCCAGATGCTGGAGCGGGCGGTGGCGCGGATCAAGGGCGAGGAAGCGACGAGCGACCTGCGAACGACGCTGAGCCTGGGGCTGGATGTGCGCATTCCGCAGGAGTACATCCCCGGAGAAAACCTGCGTCTGCGCACGTACAAGAGGATCTCGGCGATTGCCACGGAAGCGGAGCAGAAGGACGTGCGGCGCGAACTGGAGGACCGCTTTGGGCCGGTGCCGCCGTCGGTAGACAACCTTCTGGAGTATGCCGCGCTCAAATCGTTGAGCGAGCGGCTGCGCATCGCGGCCATCGAGCGGCAGGGGACGCGCATCAGCATGCGCTTCCACCCGGAGACGCAGCTGGATCCGGCGCGGGTGGTGGCGGTGGTGCGGTCGAGGAGCGGCATCCGGCTGGACCCCAGCGGGGTGCTGTGGCTGGAAGCGGCTCGAGGGGAGCCGGTGATTCCGGCGCTGAGAAACGTATTGCTAGGGCTGCAAGGGCAAGGCTAAACTGGAAATGAGAGGTTCCATGAGGAAAACGGCGGTGTTGGTGTGGATGGTGCTGGCGGCGGGTGCAGTCGCGGGGGCGCAGGAGAAGGGCCACGCGGTGGAAGAGATCGTGGCGCGCGTGAACAACGAAATCATCACGCGGTCGGAATACGAAAAAGCACTGGCGCAGGCGGCCGAGGAAACGCAGCAGGAATGCGTGAAGTGCACGCCGGAGCAAATGAAGGCGGCGCTCGAGGACAAACGCAAGAACACGCTGCGCGACCTGATTGACCAGTCGCTGCTGGTGCAGCGCGGCAAGGACATGGGCGTCAGCGTGGAGACGGACCTGATCAAGAGGCTGGACGAGCTGCGGCAGCAGAACAACCTGCCCAGCATGGAGGAACTGGAGAAGGCGGTGACCGCGCAGGGGATGAACTGGGAGGACTTCAAGAGCAACATGCGCAACGGGCTGCTGACCCACCGGGTGATTGGCAGCGAAGTGGGTTCGCACATCCAGATTGACAAGGACGAGATCACCAAATATTACCAGGAGCACTTGAAGGAATTCGTGCGGCCGGAGCAGGTGGTGCTGCGGGAATTGTTCTTGACCACGGAAGGGAAGAGCGAAGCGGAGAAGGCCGACCAGAAGAAAAAAGCGGACGGATTGCTCGAGCGGGTCAAGAACGGAGAAGACTTCGGGGAACTGGCCAAGAGATTTTCCGACGGGAGCACGGCGAAGCAGAACGGGTACCTGGGAACGTTCAAGCGCGGAGAGCTAGCCAAGGAATTGGAGGACAAGGTCTTCGCGCTGAAAAGAAACGGGCTGACCGACGTGATGGAGACGAAACAGGGATATTTGTTCTTGCAGGTGATGGAGCACTACGACGAAGGGCAGCAGACGCAGACCAAGGTCGAGCCGGAGATCACGGAAAAACTCTACGGGAAGCAGATGGAGCCGGCGCTGCGCAACTATTTGAAGACGCTGCGGGAGCAGAGCTACGTGATCGTAAAGCCGGGGTATACGGACACGGCGGGGCTGGGCAGCGCGCCCATCGAGGAAGTGAACTCGACGCCGGAAGAGCTGAAGGCGAAGAGGGGAAAGAAACACAGGAAGTTTCTGCTGTTCTAAGCGGGACTGGAATCCAAGAATGAAAAACAAATATGTCGGCGATCTGAATACGGAACAGGCGCTGACTTCCATTTTCCTGGTGTGCGCCAAGGAAGTGCGCAGCACGCGGGAGGGCCGTCCGTATCTGCGCATGGAGCTGGGCGACCGCACCGGAACCATCGAGGCGCGGATGTGGACGGGGTTCGAGCATGCGGCGAGCCAGGTTTCGCGCGACGACTTCGTGCAGGTGAAGGGGCGCATCGAGATTTACAAGAACAAGCCGCAGCTGGCGCTGGAATCGTTCCGGCGGGCGGCGCCGGAGGAAGTGGACCTGGCGGACTATCTGGCGCACACCGCGGCCAACGTGGACGCGCTGTACACGGAATTGCTGGCGACCGTGGCGGGGATGAAGAATCCCTGGCTGCAGAAACTGGTGACGAAGATTCTGAGCGAGCCGGGCGTGGCCGCGCGGTACAAGAAGGCGCCGGCGGCGAAGGTGATGCATCACGCGTATCTGGGCGGGCTGCTGGAGCACGTGATGAGCGTGTGCGGTCTGGCCAAGCTGGCGGCGGCGCACTATCCGGAGCTGAACCTGGATATTCTGATGACCGGTGTGATTCTGCACGACATCAGCAAGCTGGACGAGCTGTGCTACGAGCGGGCCATCGGCTACACCACCGAAGGGCAGCTGCTGGGGCACATCGTGATGGAAGTGGAGCTGGTGGGGCGGGCGATGGACGGGATCGAGGGATTTCCGGCGCCGCTGCGCACCGTGGTGCAGCACATGATCATCAGCCATCACGGGGAGTACGCGTTTGGCTCACCGAAGCTGCCCATGATTCGCGAAGCGCTGGTGCTGCATTATCTGGATGATCTGGATTCGAAGATGGCGGCGGCGCGGGCGGTGCTGGCGGTGAATTCGGGCGATCCGCAATGGTCGGATTGGAGCAGTGCGCTGCAGAGGAAATTCCTGCGGCTGGAAGAGTATTTGAAGCCGCCGGAGGCCGCGCCGGAAAAGGGCGGAGCGGCGAAGGCGGGGCCGGGGCCGGGACTGTTTAAGTAGTTTGTTCAGCGGGCGCACGCCAGAAAAAATGTCCATGAATTCCACAACGATTCCCAAAACCCTGAAAATTCGCGACGTGGTGATCGCTCCGGCGACGGTGCTGGCGCCGATGGCCGGCGTGACGGATACGCTGTTCCGGCGGGTCATCCGCGGGCTGGGTGGGTGCGGGCTGCTGATGACGGAATTCACCAGTTCGGAAGGGATTACGCGCAGCGCCAAGAAAACGCAGCGCTATCTGCATTTCGAGGAAGAGGAGCGGCCCATCACGGCGCAGCTCTTCGGGGCCAATCCGCGGGTGATGGCCGAAGCGGCGGCCATGGTGGAAGAGCACGGGTTCGACATCGTGGACATCAATCTGGGCTGCCCGGCGAAGAAGGTGGTGAAGTGCGGCGGATCGGGGCTGCTGCGGGACCTGAAATTATTGGAGGAGATTTTGCGGGCGGTGCGCGCGGCGGTGAAGATACCGCTGACGGTGAAGATTCGCGCGGGCTGGGATGAGGCGAGCATCGTGGCGGTAGAGGTGGCGCGCATGGCCGAGGACTGCGGCGTGGAGGCCATCGCGGTGCATCCGCGGACACGGGCGCAGGGGCTGACGGGCCGGGCAGACTGGAAGATTATCGCGGACGTGAAGCGGGCGGTGAAGTTTCCGGTGATCGGCAACGGAGACATCGCCCTGCCGGAGGACGCGGTGCGCATGGCGCGGGAGACGGGCTGCGACGCGGTGATGATCGGGCGCGCGGCGACGATCAATCCGTGGATCTTCCGGCAGATGATGCAATATGCGGCAACAGGGGCCTATGAGACCCCCACGCAGGCCGACAGGCACCGGTTACTATCAGGATACTACAGGCAAATTCTCGATGCGGAGAATCCCGATGCGGCAGGCAAAATGAAGCAGTTCGCATGCTGGTTTACGTTTGGGGTGAAGAACGGCGGCGAACTGCGGCGCGGGGTGCATACGGCGAGAACGCCGGGGGAAATCCTCGAGCGAGTCGACCAGTTTTTTGCAAAATCGCGCGCCGATGGGGAGGGGGAGCTTCATGGCGCAAGCTGCAACAGCGGCCTCGAAACAACGGGCGGAACGTAGAATCAACGTACATTTGCCGATGACGGTGCGCGGGCGGGAGCGCGGGGGAGCGATGTTCGAGGAAAGCACCTCCAGCGAAAACCTGTGCCGCAGCGGAGCGGCGTTCCGCATCCGGCGGGACGTGATGCCGGGAACGGACGTGGAAATTCGCATACCGATTTCGCAGCAGGTGGCGCGCCGGCCGGAAGCGGACTTCACCACGCAGGGGCGCATCGTGTACGTCGGGAATCAGGTGAGCGACGGCGACCGGCTGGTGGGAGTGCAGTTCGTGGGGCCGCGGTTTCACCGGGTTTTTCGCCGGGACGCGTAAGAAACTATTCCGGCTCCCGCTCCTCGCGGGAGGCGACCAGTTGATCGTAGGCGGCGCGGCGGGAAAGTCCCCGCTCCCGTGCCGCCAGTTTTAGCGCCTCTTTGCGGTCCAGATTTGCCTGCTTCATTAATTCCTCGACACGAAGAGCCAGAGTTTCCGCTGCCGGTTGCAGCGCGGCGGAGGGCTGCGCCTCGGGAGGGCCGAGAATGAGGGTAATCTCGCCGCGGGGCGGTTTTTCGCGGGACTGCGCGGCAAGTTCGGCGAGGGAACCGCGCAGGAATTCTTCGTGGAGCTTGGTGACTTCGCGGGCCACGCAGGCGGGGCGGTCGCCGAGAATTTCCAGGGCGTCGGCGAGGGTGTCGGCGATGCGGTGGGGCGCTTCGTAGAGGACGATGGTGCGCTCTTCAAGGAGCAGGCGTTCGAGGGCGCGGCGGCGTTCGCCCGCGCGCGAGGGCAGGAAGCCGGCGAAGACGAATTCAGCCGCGGGAATGCCGGAAGCGGAAAGCGCGGCGAGTACGGCGGAAGGGCCGGGAATGGGCACGACGGGAATTTTGTGGCGCACGCAGAGAGCCACCAGGCGGAAGCCGGGGTCGGAGACGAGCGGAGTGCCGGCATCGGTGACGAGAGCGATTTTGGCGCCCTGTTCGAGGTCCAGGACGAGTTCGGGAGCGCGGGTCATTTCGTTGTGCTCGTGATAGCTGACGAGAGGTTTGTGGATGTCGTAGTGGTCGAGGAGTTTTTTTGTGTGGCGCGTGTCCTCGCAGGCGATCTTGTCGGCCTCCTTGAGCAGGCGCAGGGCGCGCAGGGAGATGTCCTCGAGATTGCCGATGGGCGTGCCGATGACGTAGAGGCAGCCGGAGGAAGCGCCGAGGCTGGTCGAGGGGGGCATCGGAGTCGAGTCTAGCATGGCGCGGGGATAGCTGCGGGCGCGTGCTATAATCGCGCTTTTGCAGCCCGTGAGCGGGCGAAGGACGAGGAGAGTGCTCAGTGCCGTTGTATGAATACCAGTGCCGGAAATGCAAGAAGCTGACCGAGAAGATCGAGAAGATGACCGGGCCGCACCTGAAGAAGTGTCCGCATTGCGGCGGGGCGGTCGAGCGCATGGCGTCCGCGCCGGCGATCCAGTTCAAGGGCGCGGGCTGGTACGTGACGGACTACGGCGGGAAGACCGCGTCGCGGACCGAAGGGGCCAAGGCGGAGCAGGGAACCAAGGGGGATTCGGCGGCGGCGGGCGAAGCGAAGAGCAAAGAGAGCACGGCGAAAGAAAAGCCGGCGGCGGAAAAGAAGCCCGCAAAGAAGAAATAGGCCCTGCGCACAGTGGCCCAGTGATTTCATAATTACAGTTGCAGCGATTTGAGATAGGCGCGAAAACCGGCGCCAAGTTCTTCGTTCTGCAGGGCGATTTCGACGGTGGCCTTCAGGAAGCCGAGTTTGTCCCCCGCATCGTAGGAAATTCCATCGTAAATATAGGCCCACAGACCGCGCTCCTGCGCGAGGATGCGCAGGGCGTCGGTGAGCTGGATTTCGTTTCCGGCGCCGGGCTTGGTGCGCGCGAGGCAATCGAAGATTTCCGGCGGCAGCACGTAGCGCCCGGTGATGGCCAGGTTGGAAGGAGCGCTTTCCGGCTTGGGCTTTTCCACCAGGCCACGAATGCGCATCAGCCGCGCGCCCCAGGGAGGCTGCGGAGCGGGCTCGCCGTCCACGATGCCGTAGTGCTGGGTCATGTTCTTGGGAACTTCCTCGACGGCGATGGCCCCGACGCCGGTGGCCTCATAGACTTCCACGAGCTGTTTGGTGGCGGGGTTGGGTCCGGGAATGATGACGTCGCCGAGAAGCACGGCGAAGGGTTCGTCGCCGACAAGGTCGCGGGCGACGAGGACGGCGTGGCCCAGTCCCAGGGGATCCTGCTGGCGGGTGTAGCTGACGCGGACCATGCTGCTGATCTTGCGGATCATTTCGGCCTGGTCTTTTTTGCCGCGTTCTTCGAGGAAGCGTTCGAGCGAGCGGGCCGTGTCGAAGTGATCTTCGATGGCGTTCTTGCCTTTGCCGGTGACGATGATGATGTGCTCGATGCCGGAGGCCACGCACTCTTCGGCGACGTACTGGATGAGCGGCTTGTCCACCAGCGTAAGCATTTCCTTGGGCTGGGCCTTGGTGGCGGGAAGGAAGCGGGTGCCCAGGCCGGCGGCGGGAATGACCGCCTTGCGTACTTTTTTGGGGGAAGCGAATGGGGCGGGTTTGTCCATGGTCATGGAACTGCGTCGGCTCCCTGCACGGAAAGGTATGACGTGCTTTCCTTTGCACAGTAGCGGCCCGGAGCGGAGTTTGTCAATTGCAGCGCGCGGAGCTTGTGCGCAGGAAGAGACGTGCGGCGGGGCGCGGAGAGGGTGTGCTAGCATGAAATTGTGAGCATACGGATCTTGGGCATTGAGTCTTCCTGCGATGAGACGGCGGCGGCGGTGGTGGCCGGCGGGCGGGAGATTTTGTCCAGCGTGGTGGCCTCGCAGATCGATATTCACCGCAAATACGGCGGCGTCGTGCCGGAACTGGCTTCGCGCGAGCACCTGCGGCGGATTGTGCCGGTGGTGCGGGAGGCCATGGAGCAGGCCGGAATGGAGCTGGAGGAGCTGGACGCGATTGGAGTGACGCACGGGCCGGGGCTGGTGGGCGCGCTGCTGGTGGGGATTACGTACGGGAAGACGCTGGCGATGGCGCTGGGCAAGCCGCTGGTGGGCGTGAATCATCTGGAAGGGCATGTGCACGCGGTATTTCTGGAAGCGGCGCGGGCCGGGCGCAGCGTGGAGCTTCCGGCGGTGTGCCTGATTGTTTCCGGCGGGCATACGGTCCTGTATGAGGTGAATGCAGAGGGCGGCGGAGGGAAAGACGAGCCGGGGCTGTTCCGCTACGGCAGAATTGCGCAGACGCGCGACGATGCCGCGGGGGAAGCCTACGACAAGGTGGCCAAGCTGCTGGGGCTGGGTTATCCGGGCGGGCCCATTCTGGACCGGCTGGCGGCGGTGGAGATACCGGGCAACGTGAAAGGGCCGCGCTTCACGGTGGCCAAGATGAAGGGCAACAGCCTGGATTTCAGCTTCAGCGGGCTGAAGACGGCGGTGCTCTACTACGTGCGGGAGCACGGGGAGTTTGCTCCGGAGATTGCGGCGCGGGAGGAATCCATCGCGCAGGGGCACAGGAAGTTTGAGGAGATTCTGCCGTTGTGCAGTCCGGCGACGCTGGCGCTGGTGCGGGCGTTTCAGGAGTCCGTGGTGAGCGAACTGGCGGGGCGGGCGTTTGCGGCGGCGGAGCAGAGGCAGGCGGCCAGCGTGCTGGTTTCGGGCGGGGTGGCGGCCAACAGCCGGCTGCGGGCGGAATTTGAAAAGCGCGGAGCGGCCGCGGGGCTGCCCGTCTATTTCCCCAGCCGCGCGCTTTCCACGGACAATGCCGCGATGATCGCCGCGGCGGCCTATCCGCGCTTCCGCGCGGGGCTGCTTGCGGACCTGCAACTGAACGCCGATCCGGGCCTGAAGCTGGCCTGAGCGCGGGAACGCCGGAGAAATCCCCCTCAAAAGAAAACCGGCGCGCCATCGAGGAGAGGGCGCGCCGGAAGAATTTTTTCTGGAAACAGGCTATTCGTATTTTTCGAGCAGGATCGGGAACTGCAGCTTGGCCTTGGCCAGGGACTTTACTACCAGGCCTTCGGCGTTTTCGCTGGTCAGGTTGCGGGCGGTGGCCATTTCGCTGACCAGGAGATATTTGGCGCGGTCCAGCATTTTCTTCTCGCGGAAGGAAAGAGGCTTGCTGCGGCTGAGGGAAACGAGGCTTTTGAGGACGACAGCGACTTCGAGGAGGGAACCGGTGCGCATGCGTTCGGAATTCTCCTTGAAGCGATGTTTCCAGTCGTGATGGGAATTCAGCTTGCCCTTTTCGAGGAAGCCGAGAACCTTCATGGTGTCCGTGGAACGAATGACCGGACGCAGACCGACAACCGGCGCGTTGGACTGCGGAACCATAACGCGCAAGCCGCTCGATACCACGCGAATCATGTAATACCGTTCGGTGCGGCCATTCAGTACGCCGTAATTGATTTGCTCGATGACGCCAACCCCGTGATTCGGATACACAACCTTGTCGCCGATTTTGTAGTCCATAAGCTTGGGTAGCCCCCTGGAGTCCTAGAGGTTCCAGTGTAGGGAGAGGAAATGGGAGAGTCAAGGTATTTCGTGTGGAATCAAAGAGTTAAGGAAAAAACGGTTCCGGTTTGGAACTAGAATTGCACATTTATAATAGAGATAACAAGGTGCGTTACTCTGCCTCTAAACCACACTGCGCTAACGTTTGTGTTATCAACGGTTGCAGGTGGTTTACACTGTCAGAATGCTGATTCTCAGTCTGGACACTTGCAATGCCCATGGGAGCGCGGCGCTGCTCCGGGATGGGTCGGTCTTGCAATGCGCTGTCCACGAGACCGGCGAAGAGTACTCGATCTGGCTGCCGAGCGCGATGGAAGGGCTGCTTCGGGCGGAATCGGCGGCGTGGAAAGACATCGATTTCTTCGCGGTGGTGACCGGGCCGGGGTCGTTCACGGGACTGCGGGTGGGACTGGCGACGGCCAAAGGGTTTGCGGAGGTCTACGGAAAGAAGATCGCGGCGGTGCCGCGGCTGGAGGCGGTGGCCAGCAGGGCGTCCGAGGCCGGCGAGTGGGTCGCCGTGGCGGTGGAAGGCGGGCGGGGAGAGGTCTACAGCGCATTGTACCGGCGCGCGGGCGGAGAATTGCAGCGGGAAGGCCAGGAGTGCGTTCTGTCGGCGGAAGAGTTTTTGAGCCGTGTAGCGCGGGCAGTTCCCGGGGGCGGAGTCGTCTGGTGCACGCCGGGCACGGAACGGATAGCGGCGCTCGAAGGATGGGCGGCGCGGGTGGCCTTGGGCGACAAACTGGAAAGCGCGGAGGAGGCGCTGGCGCCGGCGGCGGGAAAGATGGGATACGCACTGGCGCGCGCGGGAAGACTGGTGGATGCGCTGGCATTGAACGCCAACTACATCCGGCGGCCGGACGCGGAGCGTTTTTGGGAGGAGGCCCGTGCGGGCAGTCATGCGCGGTGAGGTGCGGCCGATGGTTGAGGGCGATGCGCCGGCCGTCGTGGCTATTGGAAGACAGTGTCCCGAGGCGGCGGCCTGGCCGGAGGATAGTTATGCGCGGCTGAATGAGGCGGGCTATCGCGGATGGGTGGCGGTGCAAAGGGAAGAGGTCTGCGGGTTCCTGGTGGCGCGGTGCGCGGCGGGCGAGGCGGAGATCTTGAATTTGGCGGTGATGCCGGAACTGCGGCGGCAGGGGCATGCGCGGGCGATGCTGCGCGCGGTCATGGATGAGCTGAAGGCGGAGGGAGTACGCGAGGTGTACCTGGAAGTGCGCGAATCGAATGCCGGGGCGCAGGCGTTTTATATGGGTGCGGGCTTCGGGGTGTCCGGCCGGCGGCCGTCCTATTACGAGCAGCCGAAAGAGGATGCGGTGTGCATGGTTCATCGAATGGCGCCTTAAGAGGGTTGCACTGGAGGGGGCCAATAGCCGTGGAAATGAGATTGTCCGGATGTTCACAGACCGGGACGAAAAGACTATTGGATGGGCGGGGGCATTGTGCTACCGTACGCAAATGTAGTCACCACCGCACAGTCCAGGAGGTCTCATGGCAATGCTGCAGCGGAACCCCGGTGATTTCTTTTCGCAGGAAGAATTGGAATACCGGAAGCTGGAAGAACAGCACGATCGATACGAAGCAGAGTTGTTAAGAATCAAGCAGTCGGAATTCCACAGTGCGGAAGACCTCCTCGAAGAAGTCAGACTCAAAAAACTAAAATTAAAAACAAAAGACGAGATGCTGGCGTTTGCCCATCGCCATCACCTCGCGCACCCCGCCTAAAAGCGCGTCTCGCGGACCGAAACTGTCGTAGAATGAGTGCTTCGCTGGCGGTGTGTCCGCGCTGCGTGGAAGGGAATTCATGGTCCGCGAAGGATATACGTTTGGATTGCCAGTGCTGGCGGCGGGCACGGCGGCGCTGCTGCTGCACTGGACCGCGCCGGGAGCGCTGCTGGTGGCGCTGGCGCTGTTTGTCTTCTCGTTCTTTCGCGATCCCGAGCGGGTGATCCCGGCGGAGGCGGGCGCGGTGGTTTCTCCGGCGGACGGGCGCGTGGTGGTGGTGACGGAAGAGGAGTTTGAGGGCCGGACGGGGAAGCGCATCAGTATTTTTCTGGCGGTATGGAACGTGCACGTCAACCGCGCGCCGGTGGCCGGGGAGATCACGAAAGTGGAGTACCGTCCGGGGAAATTTTATGGGGCCATGCGCGCGCGGGCTTCGTTTGAAAACGAGCAAAACGTGATTCACATGAAAACGCCGGACGGGGAGATGGCCTTCAAGCAGATCGCCGGATGGATCGCGCGGCGGGTGATTTGCTGGAAGAAGCCGGGAGAGACGGTGGCGCGCGGCGAGCGCATCGGTCTGGTACGCTTCGGCTCGCGGGTGGACGTATGGCTGCCGGGAAACGCGGATATTCTGGTGAAGCCGGGACAGACGGTGAGCGGCGGGTCGAGCGTGCTGGCGCGCTGGCCGGCGGCCGGCGGGTAAGAGAAGGAATTCTGAAGTGCGATGATTTTCACGCCGGAGGAATTTTTCCTGCGGGAAGCGCGTTTAACGGAGGCGAGCGAGCATGGCGGACAGCGAACAACCGGCACTTCCTTTCGATCCCAAGGACATGAGGCGCGCGAAACTGCGGCGGGGAATTTACCTGCTGCCCAGCCTGTTTACGGTGGCCAACCTGATGTGCGGATACTACGCGGTGATGGCGGTGCTGGCCGGGGGCGGGAATGAGTATGACAAGGCGGCGAAGGCGATCGGCTATGCCATCCTCTTCGATTCGCTGGACGGGCGCGTGGCGCGCATGACCGGAACCAATTCGGAATTTGGCAAGCAGTTCGATTCGCTGGCGGACGTGGTCAGCTTCGGGATTGCCCCGGCGGTGCTGGCGCTGGCCTGGGGCGTGAAGAACGTGACGGAACCGGGGCCTATTTTTTCGGTGCAGCAGCTTTCGCAGATGGGCTGGATCTGCTGTCTGGTCTTCCTGATTTGCTGCGCATGGCGCCTGGCGCGCTTCAACGTGCAGGGCATGGCCCCGGGAGGTCTGGCGCACTTCGTGGGCATGCCCACGCCGGCGGGCGCGGGCGTCATCGCGGGCGTCATTCATGCTTTCAAGCAGCCGCTGCACGACTGGCGCTGGGCGGTGGCCTGGCTGCTCTTGTCGGCGGCGCTGGGCGCGCTGATGACCAGCACGGTTCGTTATAACAGCTTCAAGGAGATCGCCTGGACGCGGCGGTATCCGTCGCTGGGGATTGTGCTGATTGCGCTGGTCGTGGCGGGCATCTATATGTATTCGGAGATTGCCCTGTTCATCATCGGCACGGGCTACGCCGCCATGGGCGTCGTCATTCATCTGGTGCGCTGGCTGCGTCCGCGCGCCGCGCAGCCGGCGGCCTGACGAGTGGCCGACTCCATGCGCTCGACCCGCATCGTCATCGCCGGGGCTTCCTCGCTTCTCGGGGCGGAACTCAAGGAGTTGCTGGAAGAGAGCCGTCTGGCCGGGGCGGATTTTCGCCTGGTGGACGAAGAGCTGGCCGCCGGAACGCTGACCGAAGCGGGCGGCGAGCCGGTGGTGATCCAGCCGGTGGATGAGGACAGCTTTGCGCGGGCCCAGGTTGTGTTTTTTACAGGGACGGGCGGATTCACGACGCGCAATGCCGGGGCGGCGCGGCGCGCGGGAGCCAAAGTCATCGACCTTTCCGGCGGGCTGGCCGGAGAGAGCGGGACGCGGATGTGGATGCCGCAACCGGAAGCGCCTGCGGGCCAGAGCATCGAGGGAGAACAGTTTTGCGTGCCGGGAGCGCCGGGAAGCATGGCGGCGATGCTGGCGCTGGGACTGCGGCGGGTGGGACTGAAGAAACTGGCGGTGGTTTTTTACCGGCCGGTGGCCGAAGCGGGCCGCTTCGGAATCGAAGAGATGGAAGAGCAGACCCGGCGGCTGCTGACGTTTCAGCCCGCGGGCGGGGAACTGTTCGGGACGCAGGTGGCCTTTAACATGGCGGACCGCTACGGGGAATCGAGCAAGGAAAGCCTGGCCGGGGAGCGGGCGGGGATTCAGCGCGAAGTGACCGCCTGCCTGTCGAGTGCCGGGGGAAGCGAAGGGGTACGCCCGTCCGTGCAGGTGCTGCATGCGCCGGTGTTCTACGGGTATACGTTTTCGGCCTGGGCGGAGATGGCCGCGGAGTCCGCCGCGGCGGATGTGGCGGCTGCGTGCCGGGAGGCGGGATTCGCGGTGGCCGAGGCGGGAGCGGCGGCGACGGGGAACGTGAGCGTGGCCGGAGAAGCGGGCGCGCAAATGGCCTGGCCGGAAAGCGACGCGGCGAGCGCGGGTGCGTGGTGGCTCTGGGGCGGCGCGGACAACGTGAAGTTTCCCGCGGCCCAGGCGGTGCGCTTGGCGGAGAAGCTGCTGTGAGGAACGCGGGAAAGGAAGCGCTGCTGGTGGTGTCGCTTCTGGCGGCGTTGTTTACCGGCGGATGCGCCTATCACGTGGCCGGGCGTTCGCAGTCGCTGCCCGCGGCGATCCGCACCATCGCGGTGCCTTCGTTTGAAAACGCGACCACGCGCTACCGCGTCGAGCAGCGGCTGACCGAAGCGACCATCCGCGAATTTCTGGCGCGCAGCACGTATCGAATCGTTTCCGACGCGGCGGGAGCGGACGCGGCGGTGCGTGGCAAAGTGCTGTCGGTGGAGGCGACGCCGCTGCTTTTCGACACGACGACGGGCCGGCCGACGGCCATGCTGGTGACGGTGCGCTGCCAGGTGTGGATGGAAGAGAATGCCACGAAAAAAGAACTCTACCGCAACGACAATTTTCTGTTCCGCAACCAGTACGAAATTTCCACGGACGTAGCCAGCTTCTTCGAGGAGCAGGACCCCGCGCTGGACCGCCTGGCGCGTGATTTTTCCTCGCGGCTGGTGGCGGCGATTCTGGAGGGTTTTTAAGATGGCGCGCATCGCGGCCGGGGAACTGGGCGAGCGGCTGGCCAAGGGCAAATCCATCCCCGCGATTTTCCTCTATGGGGATGAGCCCTTTCTGCGGGACAGCTGCCGCAGGCTGCTGATCGAAAAATATGTGCCGGAAGCGGCGCGGGCCTGGGCGCTTTCGCGGTTTTCCGCGGCGCGCGGGGAGGCCGAAGCGGCGCTGGCCCAGGCGCAGACGCTGCCCATGCTCTGCCCGCAGCAGGTGGTGTTTCTGGAGGACTGCGAGGGGCTGGAAAAGCTGGGCGAGGAGCGGCGCAATGAGTTCATCGAGGCCCTGGGAGCCTATCTGGACAATCCCGCGCCGTTTACGACGCTGGTGTTGGAGGCCAGAGCGCTCGACCAGCGGATGAAATTCGCCAAGGTTCTGGCGGAGAAGGCGCTGGTGGTGGCCGTGGGTCTGGGAGAGGACCAGCGGGAACGGCGCACGGTGGCGGCGGGACTGGCGGCGGAACTGGCCGCGGAACTGGGCGTGAAACTGGAGGCGGGAGCGGCGGAAGAACTGGCCGAACTGGTGGCGGAGGATTTGCAACGTCTGAAAACGGAGATGGAAAAGCTGGCCATGCACGCGGGAGACAGAAAAACCATTCGTCTCGAGGACGTGAGCGCGCTGGTGGTCTCCACCAGGAAAAACACGGTGTGGCAGCTGGCGGACATGCTGGCGGCGGGGAAGAGAAAGACGGCGCTGGAGTTTCTGGACCGCCTGCTGCGCGAAGGGGAAGAGCCGGTGGCGCTGGTGGGCGGGATGGCCTGGATGTACCGGAAAATGATCGAAGCGCAGGAGATTAAGGGCGTGGCCAACGGATGGCAGGCGGCGCGGCAGCTGGGCATGCGTCCGGAAGCGGCGGAACTGGCGCTGCAGAGCGCGCGGCGGATGCCGCGGGCGCAACTGCTGGCGGGGCTGCGGGCGCTGCAGGAGTGCGACGACCTGCTGAAGGGCAAGGGGCGCGACCCGCGGGCGCAACTGGACTTCCTGATCGCGCGGCTGACGGCGCGGGGCCATTTGGCGTGAAGCGGGCAAAATAAAACAGGGCGGGGAGAACCCGCCCTGCGCATACAATCCGAAATGAAAATCCGGAGTTAAGCTTTCTTGGGGACGTGGATGGTGTGGTAGGCGATGCTCAGGCGCGACTTGTAGCGGTTGCCGGTGTTCTCGTGCAGCACGCCCTTGCCGATGGCCGTATCGATGGCCGAGAGCGTCGGCTGGAACAGATCCGAGGCCGCCGTCTTATCGCCCGCCGTGATCGCGTGGCGCAGCCGCTTCATCATGGTGCGCACGCGGGTGCGGTTGTTGCGATTCACTTCCGCGCGTTGTATAGATTGCTTCGCGCGCTTAAGGACTGATTTCTTCCGCTTCTTGATTTTGGTAGCCTGTCCCTGGGCCATCTATTGCTCCTTTGTGGCGTCTGCCCGAATTTCTAACGATAGACG
>Ga0315268_10000171_pt1 | contig 75096 bp, 82 predicted proteins | sample C1_top_MG_FD_204535 | JGI IMG/M metagenome (GOLD analysis project Ga0315268, IMG submission 204535) | Sediment microbial communities from Yellowstone Lake, YNP, Wyoming, USA - C1_top | ecosystem: Environmental > Aquatic > Freshwater > Lake > Sediment | place: USA: Wyoming | collected 2017-08-01 | reverse complement strand
TCACCCTCTCATTGAGGCTTAGGGGACCGCCGAGAACAGTCGGCTCTCCATTTAGGACTCTGAATGACGCGGGGCCACGAACTATGAGAGTGTTCCCGGCGCCGAGCAAGTACCGCATCTCGTTGACGATCTCCGCAATTCGACCGTTCGTATAAGATTCTTCAAGGCCTAGAATTCGGAGAATATCGCTAAATACGCTGTCGGTTCATGTCGTTCGACTCTGGTGATCGGCTAAATGAAGGCCGGTGAAAGCAAGATACCTGAAGAACTCTACTACACGAAAGAGCATGAGTGGATGAAGATTGAGGGTGACAAATGCCGTGTTGGAATTACTGACTACGCGCAGAATTCGCTACACGAGGTCGTGTACGTTGACCTGCCTAACGTCGGTAAGATTCTGACTCAGAACGCGGTTTTTGGGACAGTAGAGTCTGTGAAAGCGGTATCAGAATTGTGTTCTCCAGTGGCCGGCGAGGTCGTGGAGCGGAATGAGAAATTGACCGACTCGCCGGAGCTCGTCAATCAGGAACCTTACCGCGCGGGATGGATTGTGGTAGTTAAACCTTCGCATCTGCAAGATGACCTAAAAGGTCTCCTCAACGCAGAAGCCTACGGAAAATTCCTGCTGGAAGTTACAAAGAAGACATAAAGACTCCAGTGGACGTGCAAAGAGTTCTTTCATTGAACATGCATTAATTTAAAAATGCGTTGAGGGCAATTAAGGGAACTGACCTTTGCATGGATTTGTCGAAAACTGCCGCTCTCGAGGAACGCCTGAACCAATCGCGAGCGTTCAAACGCCTCGCTCTTCGGAAGCTGCGTGAAAGGAAACTGCAGGAAGGACAGGGATCGAGAGAAATGTACGAGACCATTGCATCGGAATTTCTCTCAATGCCTTCGCTGGACAATGTTGATCGGCTGTCAACTGTCCATGGCTATTCTAGGGTTCGCAGGGCCATAAGTATCCTAGACAATTTGGTCTTCGAGGAGTTCTTCTACGGAAAGCTGCATCTCTACCCGCTCTGGATGAAGCAGTTCACTCGCCTCCTCGACGCTGCGAGACCACGCGCTCTCGTTAGAGAGCTTCTCACTAGCTCTGATCAATAATCGACTTTGCATCGAGGTTCATGGTTCCGCAGCTATGAGCCTCATTGACGGTCTTTACTCTAAAGATTGTACATTGCCAACCTTTAGTTGGCGCGCCTAACGCGATTGATTAGACTTTCACGAAACCGAGGCTCTTTAAGTGCAAGAGAATTTCCTGAAGGAAACGCGAAGTATCTGTCCCGAATGCCATTCCGTCGTGCCCGCAAGCCTGTATGAAAGAGACGGAAAGGTGATCATGAGTAAATCATGCACTACACACGGCGCGTATGAAGACGTCTACTGGTCCGACTACGAACAGTGGAACCGCGCCAGATCCTATTCCGTTGTCGGTGATGGCCTCGCGAATCCGCGCACCACCCAGTCTCGAGGATGCCCATTCGATTGTGGAATCTGCCCAAATCACAAATCACAGACAATACTGGGCATCATCGACGTCACCAACCGCTGTAACCTGAAGTGCCCGATATGCTTCGCGAACGCCGCGTCGGTCGGCTATACCTACAATCCGACATTCGAAGAAATCTGCGAGATGATTGACAATCTCGCCGCCAACAAGCCCGTATCCACCAAGGCCCTCCAAATGAGTGGCGGCGAACCAACGCTCAGAGACGATCTGCCAGAGATCGTGAAATACGCGAAGGCTGCAGGAATACACCACACCGAGGTCAACACAAACGGGATCAGGATAGCGAACGATACTGCCTTCCTCGACCGACTCATAGACGCAGATGTTTCGAGCTTCTACCTTCAATTCGACGGCGTAACCAATGAGCCTTACAGAATCACACGTGGAGTTGACCTCCTCCCAACAAAGCTGAAAGCTCTTGAGAACCTGCGAAACAGGAATCACGACAGCGTGATCTTGGTCGTGACGCTTGTTCGAGGAGTGAACGACGATCAGCTTGGCCGAATCATCGACTTCGCCGCACAAAATCGCGAAACCGTAAGGTGCGTAAACGTTCAGCCAGTGTCGATAACTGGAAGAATCGACAGAAACAAGCTACCGGAGTATAGGATAACTATCCCTGACTTCATGAGACTTGTCGAAGAACAAACGAACGGTCAGATCAAGCGTGGCGATTTTCTGCCGGTTCCAACCGTTGTTCCGTTCGCAAGAGCTCTCGGAGCCCTCAGAGGCAGAACGTATCCAGAGTTCACGATGCACGAGCATTGCGGGATGGCCACATTTGCGTTTGTTGGTGACGGAAAACTAACGCCGATAACTCGGTACGCAGACATTGACGCCTTCATGACGACCATGAGCCAAGTGGAGCAACTGGCTCTGGCGGGCAAGAGGGTAAGAGCGAATTTGAAGATGATGAACGGCCTAAGGCACCTCAAGCTGAAAGTTCTGGGGCCGCTGTTAACTGGGGTTGTCAGAGAAGGTAGCTATGAGGCGCTGGGGCGACTGATGCGTCGCATCATCATGATTGGAGCAATGCACTTCATGGATCCGTACAACTTTGACCTAGAACGAGTCGAACGGTGCGGCATACATTACGCCGTTCCTGACGGAAGAATAATACCATTCTGCACCATGAATACCCTACATAGAGAGCAAATTGAGAGGCAATTTGCGAAGATCGAACAACCAATTGCCGCATGAGTATCCTATCCCTAGAGCCCTCAGCCGCAACTAGACAATCAATAATTACCGCTCCAAGTGCCACATAGGACTCTCCCGTCGATTGAGGATAGACTGTGCGCGGGTTTCGCCAGTAGAGTGAAGATGGTAACTTACCTTTTGTCAGACGTTAAGGATGTGATCCCGGTTGGCTGTGCGGGGGTTGACAAGATCCTTCATGGAGGTTTCCGGAGGGGCGAAATCACACTCGTATACGGCGAGGCGGCCACAGGTAAGACGACGGTGGCAATCCAGGCGGCTACCTCTGCAGCGCTCCATGAGATGAAAGTTGTCTACGTAGACTCGGACCATTCCTTCACCCAGCAAAGGTTCCAACAAATCGCAAAAACAAATGTCACCGATGTTAGCGAACGAATTATGCTGTTTCTGCCTGAAACTTTCGGCGAACAAAGAGTTCTCGTAGAATCTCTAGAGAACTATGTCACTCCGAGTCTAGGTCTGGTGATTGTGGATTCGATGTCGTCACTCTACCGAGCAGCCTTCTCCACGGCTGCAAGCATATTCAATCTCAACAGGGACCTAAGCAGGCAGCTTGCCTATCTCAGCGAACTGTCCGCTCAAAACAGAATAGCATGCATCATTACAAGTCAGGTTCATGCACGGCTCTCGCCCCCCCTAGGAGACATCGAGCCAGTGGCCCGCAGAGCAATCTTCCACTTCCCACGCACGATCCTGAAGCTCCGCAACACGCCGAGGCCTAGCACGAAGGAGTTTCTCGTAGAACGCGTTGACGGTTTAGATAGACGGGAGAGCTGTCTTGTCGCCTTGACGGAAAGCGGGCTTCAAGATGCAGAAAGCTAAGTCTTATGTCAACGCGCTCCTTCCCGGCTAGCGGATATCCTTGTGGCCCTCGGTGCAGGATTGGCTCGCCGCGCTATTCATCCTCGTGCCGATCTATTGCGCCAACGCCGCTCCAGTGCTATTCGGAGGAGGAAGACCGATGGATGGCGGCAGATTCCTCTCTGACGGAGAGAGAATCCTAGGAGACCACAAGACCATACGCGGGTTTGTAAGTGGGGTATTAATCGGGGTTATTGTGGGAGTGTTCGAATACCTGTTCATTTCTCAGGCGCTCCTATTGATCGCGATCTTGGCGTCAATTGGCGCCCTTCTTGGAGATCTTGCAGGCGCTTTCATGAAGAGGAGACTGAAGCTGAAACCGGGCGCACCGCTCCCGATAATCGATCAATTGGATTTCGTCGTCGGAGCAATCCTAATGGTCTCGGCCATTTACAGACCAACTTTAGGAACCGCTCTGATACTGGTATTGGTGACTCCGCCGATACATTTAGCAACAAACTTGGGAGCATACGCGCTGGGACTAAAATCGACGTACTGGTGACTCTGCTTTCGAATTCAGCCACCGATTTTCTGGGTTATGAGTGAATTCGAGTAGAACACGACGAGTAGAACCACGAGTGTTCCAATGATGAGCAGTAGGTAGGCGTTTCGTGGTCTGTAAGCATACCTCGTGCTTCTCAGTAGCATGTACAACCCGGCCAGGCCTAGAACGTAAAGAAAACCTGCGATGAGGCTTTCGTTGAGAGTTTGCTGCCCGAGAGTTCCCGGGATGAGGACCTTGTATCCACCGGTGGTCGGGAGGAGGGTAATCGGCCGCTCCAATATGTCGTAGATCCCTCCGGCAAGGATGAATGCTACTATCGCTATCACCAGAGTGACGAGAAGCGTCGTGGAGGGTTTCCTCCGCGCACCGGGCGCTCTGAATATGCGAATAGTGTAACCTACATTGCCAAGTGTACGTTGTAGCTTCCATGGCAATTTGCGCAGTCTGATTCGAAGTCCTTCGAGCATTTTCCGCAAGCACTCGAAACAGGAGACAACCACGAGGCTAAAATATGTTGCCTTGAGTCAGGCTCTTCAGCCGCATGTGGTGCGTGAATGCCGCAGAAAATCGTCTGTGCTGAATGTGGCTCCATCCTTTACCACGGTCTGGAGCTCGAGACTCCCACCGAGATCATACAACGCCATAATGGTCTTTGTCCACAGTGCAAAAGAAAACTTGATTTCGACTCAGAGAAGATGAAGATTATCCCATTCGAGGGGCAGCCTCAATAACACGATCAGAATCGCGGACTTCGGCGATTGCAAGCTGAGCGGCCGGTGAACCGATTTGTCCAAGACAGTCCAGTTGCAAGCTTTCCATGAAGAAAAAGGTCACCTTACAGAATTTGCGGGATTCACACTACCGCTCTGGTTCAAGGGCATCATACCGGAAGCATTAGCGGTGAGAAATGCAGCCGGACTTTTCGACGTTAGCCACATGGGGCGCGCTATAGTCGAAGGTAGAGATTCTCAGAAGCTGCTCGATCACCTATGGACAAATGACGTATCATCGCTCAAGTTAGGCCAAGGCCACTACTCGCTGATCTGTAACCCCGATGGCGGAATCAAGGACGACGGACTGGTTTTTCGTCTGAAAGACGAAGAATATCTGATCGTGTACAACGCGGGCAACCGCGAAAAGGATCTTCAATGGATTCAGGCGAACTCAGCCGGATTCACAGCGAAGATAACGGACATTTCCGACGACGTAGCAATGTTCGCGGTTCAAGGGCCGAAGGCGAGACAGATCACGCAGAGTCTCAGCAACTCGAATATTCTTGGCGTTCCGCGATTCGGGTGTGCGTGGTCGGAAATCAACGGATCGAGGGTGCTTGTCTCAAGAACTGGATACACTGGGGAGGACGGGTTCGAAGTTTTCGTCTGGGACGCCACAGTAAGCGATCCCACAAAAGCCCGCGTCGTGTGGAACAAACTTCTAGAAGCCGGTGGCCCCGTAGGGCTTGAACCGTGCGGCCTCGGCGCGAGGGATTTGGTGCGTCTTGAGGCGGGCCTTTGCCTATACGGAACTGACATGGACGAAACAACGAACCCCTTCGAAGCAAGGCTAGGTTTCGTCGTGAAACTGAACAAGAAATTCATTGGCTGTGAGAAGCTTAAGGCGGTGAAAGCATCTGGCACACCCAGAGTTCGCGCAGGCCTAGTGACTGAGCGGCGGGTCATCCCCAGACATGGATTCACGATTATCCGCGACGGCAGGCAAGTTGGGACTGTTACGAGCGGCTCGCTTTCGCCGTTGCTCAACACCGGAATTGCAATGGGTTACGTTGAGAAGGGGGTTGCCGAGGAAGGGGCCTTCGTCGAGGTTCGGGTGAGAGACAGAAACGAGATGGCGAAGATTGTCAAACCTCCCTTCTACGACACGACCCGATTCGGATACGCGAGAACGTGCTAGTCAACATGTTGCTTTCGTTTAAATCGCCCGCTTAGCTTTGAGACCCATCCTGGTTGGTTCTGGTCGGATTTCGACGGTTCGGCAGGGGCACTCTCTTCACGAGTCATAGCTTCAGTTGGCCGGAGAACATTAACAATAGGATTCCACCTTATCGCAGTCAAATTCGGAATCGGATTACCGCATTCTAGACAGTTTGCGAGATCGTCAGGATTGATCGTCCCACATCGTGAGCAGTAAACAGGCCGGAGTGTGTAACCACAATGAATACAGTATCTTCCCTCGGCCTTGATCTTTCCCTTGCATGATGGACACGCGGTTAATGCGCCTGTCATTAGGCCAACACTAGTGATAGATAATTGGTTCTTCTTCCCGACCGCCAATACCTCGCTCGTTTCGTAAAGATATTGTGAGAGCAGTTGCGAGTGTCGACGTGTTCATTAACCCTTTTATAACAGGCTCAAAGTCTAGTTGAAAAATCCGCGGGTGCATGAAATTGTCGGCGACTCGGCGAGCTCTCAGGAGACTGAGAAGCTTCCTGAGCAAGTATGTCAATCGCGAAGCGCTGGCCGAGCGTGTTCAGGGTACTCGCAAAGCGATGTCCGCTGTCTCGCGGGGAACTGTGCTTGAAGCCTTCGCGCTAGGTTTGATCATCGTTATTTCACTAGCTGCTAGACTGATGCCGATCCGTTGGGGGTTCTACCTAAACGAGTTCGACCCATATCTCCAATGGCGCATGGCCCAGTACGTTGTTGATCACGGTTTCTTGGCCTGGTTCCAGTGGCACGACACGTTGAGCTGGTATCCGTACGGCGCCGATATGCCAACGTGGAATCTGTACGGAGAAGCTTTCGTGGTCGCAGCGATCACAATGCTGCTTCGAGCTCTGGGCGCGAACGTGGCCACGTTCGATGTTGGAGTGGTTTTCCCTGTGTTCGCCGGAACCTTGACGGTTCTCGCTGCCTACTTCCTTGGAAAGGATGTTTGGGGGAAGGGCGTTGGCATGTTCACCGCTCTCTTTCTGGCTTTGAACGCAAGCAGCATTGGAAGAACTCAGCTGGGATTCTTGAGGCATGAGCCTCTTGGTATCCTGCTAATGATTCTGATCTTCCTCTTCTTCAGACGAGCTATCTCAGACAAGGCCTCAACCCAGAAGACAGTGGCGTACGCCGCCCTTGCCGGATTTTCCCTCTATTACCTCGCCGCTTCATGGGCGGCCGCCTACTACCCACTAGACCTCCTAGTGCTCTACGCAATCGTGCTCGCGATTCTCGGAAGAGAAACGAAGAAGCTTTTCCTGACCTACTCCGTCTGCATGGGCATCTTCCTCCTCTTCACGCCGTTTCTCGTGCCAAAGCTTGGCTTCCATTCGCTGAATGATCTGACATGGCTTGCAGTTCCGGTGGGTGAAGTTGTCCTGCTTGCTCGACAGGCCTCCACATATCTCGAAACGCGAAGAATGCAGTTGATAACACTGGCTGGAGGTACAATCGCAACGCTAGCGGTTATCGCCGTTCTATCTTACTTCAACATAATCTCAAACCCAAGCGGCAAATTCTATGCGGTTCTGAATCCGTTGGTGAGAGGCGACGTGCCAATCATTCAGAGCGTCGCGGAACATCAGCCGGCGACATGGGGCTCATTCTTCTACGAATTTGGGACCGTAATCTTCCTCACCCTCTTCGGCCTCTATTTTGCCGTTCAGAGGGGCAGAAATGATGACATCTTCATGGTCTTATGGGGAATCACCTCGGTCTACTTCGCGGCATCGTTCGTGCGTCTTACCCTGATTTTGGCGCCCGTCTTCTGTGTCCTTGCAGGTGTAGGTGCTGTCGAATTGGGCAAACCTGCAGTTGACATCATCAGAGAGGCGGTGATCTATCCGAAACGCAAGACGCGCGTCATAATGCGAATCGGAAGGGAATTCGGTGTGGCCATTTTCCTGATACTACTGATTTTGATCGTGCCTTCGTTCTGGAGGGCGGTTCAGGCTTCCTATCAACCTGCTACGATCGTAACATCAAGTATTCCTACAGTACCGTCTGCGGGAAATGAGTTGAAGTATGATGACTGGCTTGAGGCGTTGTCGTGGATGCGCGAGAACACTCGCCCCGGGTCGGTGATCTTCGCATGGTGGGACTATGGATACTGGATCACTGCGCTTGGCGATCGAAGAAGTCTCGCTGACAATGGTACCCAGAACGCCACCCAGATTGGCATAATCGCGCAGGTTTTCCTGTCAAACCAGACGTTCGCAATGCCGATGCTCAAGCGTTACAATGTCTCATATGTTGCCATTTTCATCACACCGTCGTCATCAGGTTCCACATCTGGGGTCACGTACCAAGGATTCGGTGAGGACGGCAAATGGTATTGGATGGCGCGAATTGGAAACAATACTATGTGGAACAACTACAAAGTGCAGTTCCTGGAGAAGTCTACTCCGAGTTCACAAACGCCAACCTACTATCGTGTCATCTACAACGGAACAAAGGTCGTGGGCAACGATACGATAACTGATGGTAATAAGCCGAATGACAAGACGATGCTGGGCTACATGATGGACAGGGCGACACTTACAACTCAGACCCAGAACGTTCCATACTTCACTCAGGTGTTCTCATCTACAAACCGTTTCGTCTTCCTGTTTCAGGTCAATTACGTTACAGAAACCCAAATCAAAGTCCGCCCCATCCGAAGTCCAGTGAACTACGGGGAGAACGTTACGGTTGCCGGGAACCTGACAGACGTGTACGGGCAACCCTTAGGATTGACGTTGGGCGTTGACTTAGAAGTCTCAAGGAATAATGCGCAGACTTGGACCAAGATCGACACTTATCCCGCCGCCGAGTTGGATGGGTCGTTCAACATCACATTTGCCCCGAGTGGGGGCAGCTATCTTGTGCGGGTGCGCTATCCTGGCACCGAGGGTGTCTTCGTTGAATCCTCAAGCGATCCTCAGCCTTTGGTGGTGAAAAGCCGTAACGTCACTTTGGGTCTGCGGGCTTCCACGACCACGGCAACTCTCGGACAGAACGTGACCTTCTACTGGACCATGGAGCCTTTCGTGCAGAATGCTAACGTTACGCTGTACTACACCTACGACAACAGGACGTATGAGAAGATCCAAAGTTTCTTGGCGACATCTCCTTCAATGAACTACACGTGGAAAGTCACTGCCTCAGGCACCTTCAGCGTGGTGGTCCAGTTCAGTGGAAACGAGAACTACGGCCAGGCTGTTAGTGCCCCTGTCATAATGAAAGTGTCCTAGTCCTCAGTCTATGTCGGCTGTCTGAGACGCGCATACTTGTCGTGGGGAGAGAACTTTGGTGGGTGTGGAGATACCGTGTCCGCCCCGCACTTTGGGCATTTCAACTTTAGCGTGTACAACTTGCAGCTAGGGCATTTCCTGAGCAGCCACTTCAACCGAGTCTGCGTCCCTCGCCGCCTAGGCTCTTGATTACGTTCAGCACTTCTTCCACGGCAAGGTTCAGAGTTGCTTGAGCGTCAGCGATCTCTTTGCTCCTCACTTCGAGGCGGTAGCGGGGAGATCCAATGGTGTAGATCTTGATCGTCGTTCCTCGGGATTTCTTAACTTTCCTCGCCCCATGTAACGCCTGCTTGACCGCCTCGACGCCCGCAGTCTTGGCGCAGGTCAACTCAACCGTCCCAGTCACCTTTGCCTTTTCAAGCTTAATCTTGCTTCGAGCAACCTCGGTGAGGACTTTAGCCCAGTCTTCGCTAATGCCGAGCTTCGTGAACGTCTCCTCGCCTTCATCAATTGCCTCCTCAAAGGCATCGTAAGGATTGTCGAACTTGCCTTCGAGGACGCTACGAATCTTTGATACGTCTTCTTCTCCAATCTGGAGCTTTTCCGCAGCACCCTTCACAATCGAGTCAGCCTTCTTGACCTTCTTCCATTCGAGCATCTTCTCAGATTTTTCTCGACCGGTAACACGGCGGAGAGAAAGGTCAACTTGCGCTCGCTGGGGGTTGACTCTCAGCACCTTCAGAACCAGTTTCTGACCTTCTCTCACGTGAACGCGAATATTCTTCACATACGTGCTGGCGATTTCGGAGATGTGAATCAGACCTTCAACATCGTCGTACTCGTCGAGCTTAACGTAAGCGCCATAGTCGACAACGCGCGTGACGCTGGCTACTACCAGATCACCAACCTCTGGATATTCTGGAGAAGTAGCCATCAGAACGCGCCTTACCCGAGGGACTGAACGAGTTCTCCTTTGAGTTTTGCTTTGCCCCCGGTCGGGTCGGCGAGTATCTCATTACATACGGAGCAATGGGGAGCGAGTGACGGCCTGTCGAATATTACCTGCTCGTTTCCGCATTTGGCACATTTGACCCGGATGAAGTTGCTTAGGGGTTTGGGTATCAATTCTCCTTTGACCACGATCACATTGCCTCTGATTCTTGCTGAGAGCGAACAGCAATGATGAAGAATCCACATAAGTGTTATGGCCTCATGTTGCTTATCGCATGTGGCTCGTGTGCAGTTTGACTGCGAAGACGGTGACGCTTAGAATCGATGTTGACACGCCAACTGGATCCCTTCTTCTCAACAGGCTACACCTGCGGCGGAGTTATCTGCGCTATCTGAAAACACTCATAGGTCTGATGAAAGAGTTCGGGATCAAAGCAACTTTCATGTTCATTCCAAACAGAACAACCCCCTCGCCCGAAATTCTGGGAGAGGTTCTCGACACGGGTTCCGAAGTCGCCTTGCACGCTGACGAGGTTCTCGCTACCAGGCTGACACAACAGAAGAAAGAGATGGAAGAGGCTATAGGTACACCTATCTCCGGACTGTCGTACCATGGAAGGGATCTGATAGATTTTCTCGTCCACAAGATTACACGCAAGAATAGATATGTGGCATATCACAATCCATTCTCAGCGATGCTCGCAGGGTTCAGGTACGACGCAACTGGCTACCTAGCGACCAAGCCAGAGTTTCTTCGCATGTCTGAAAAACGAATTCTTCTATTCCATAACTACCGCGACATCACGCTCGGCCCTCCAATACTGGACCTGGAGAGTACGCTACTTCAGCAACCAATGAACATCTACATGATTCACCCCAACTACCTCGACAAGTATGGTTTCAGAAGAGAGAGACGTCAGGAGATCAAGGCGATTTTCGATCATATCTCGAAAAGTGAAGTGCGGATCAAAACGTATGTTGAGATCTGTGAGGAATATGAACGGATGGCAGGATCCTGACAGTTACGAAGCGTCCTCATGGAAGTTGGGAACTCCTCGCGGCGAACATGTCAGGAAGAGGCGCCTGCAAGCGGTTCTGCGACTTCTGCAAGACGCCGAATCACTCGTGGATGTCGGAGCTGGTCCTGCAACACTAAGTCAAGACTTTCCTTGCGAAGTAGTCGCATGTGACTTCAGCGCGGGTATGCTGGGGAAGGCAAAGATGCGCGTTCACAACGCGATTCGATGCGATGCTCGATATCTGCCTGTCAGAGCGGGCAGCTTCGATGTGGCCTTTGAGTCCAGCTGCCTGTACCTTGTGGACGACAAGAACGCAATGGTGAAGGAGATGTGTCGAGTCGCTAGGAATCTCGTGGTCGTCTTTGAGTCCAACAGGCTGAGCGTGCGCAGGCTTTACGACAAGTACATCAAAGGTTTGGAAATGCGCCCTGAACATCCTACGCCGAGTGAGGTAAAGAGATACATGGCCGAAGCAGCGTTGTCTCCGACGGTCCAAATGGTGGGTTTCTCGCCAGTGTTCGGAGGAGCGTTCCTATTGAGGATTTGGAAACCGGTCGAATGGTTCGTTGAATGGTGTCCCGGCCTAAGAAACTTTGCAGGAGGGATTCTGGCCTACGCGCATATTGACAAGCGTTAGATCCGTTTGGGGAAGTTTCATTCGAATTCTCGCTCGTCATGCTCCGTCAAACACTCTGCGTGTGGTTCTCTACCGTTCACTGGGCGTGTCTATTGGTGCCAATACTCTGATCGGCGGCGGCACGTGGATAGACTGCGTTTACGTGAGGGGCAAGGTCAAAATTGGAAGCAACGTTCTCGTGAGCGGTCACTCCGTGCTCATTGCACATGACCCTTGGAAATCGGGCCAGATAGTGATTGAAGACGGTGCGTGGATCGGGGTGTCTTGCACGATAATCTTCCCAGTGAAGATAGGCAGGAATGCGATAGTGGGGGCGGGGTCTGTTGTAACCAGAGATGTTCCGGCTGACACTGTTGCCCTCGGTGTACCTGCAAGAGTGGTAAAGCGTGGAGGCCGTCAAATCATCAGTCAGGTCGCTGAGAGAGTTCGTGACATTTCCTAGGCGATCTCAAGTTTCCGCAGCCTAATGCCGAATCTGTAGACGACCGTGTCGCACGTTCGGCATGTGAGCCTCAGCAACTGTTTCTTAGTGGTTTTCGCGGTTCGCCTGAGTTTCGGGAATTTCTGGCCACCGTAGCCATGCTCGTCTCTCTCATGGCGCCGATTTCCTACAGCCATCGCCCGGTCCTTCCCTTTCTTGTACAATGAAATCTGATGATCAGTATGCGACTTGCATTTTGGACAGTAAGTGCGCATTTCTTTAGGGATCTTCATACTGATCCGGCCGAGCTCGCTAGCTACCCAGACGCGTCGTATTTATTGTTGATGGGTGTCGCTATGTGATTTGTTGAATTCCGCCAACATCAATCGGTTTCGCGGCACCCTGCTTGATGAGCCCTTCCGCGTTCTGAGAGGGAAGAGAACCTACATCCTCCTTCTTGTAGGGGCCGTAAATCTTCAAGTCTACCCCAACGATTTCGGGTATGTCCTGAAGAAACCTGACGACCACGAGCTCGGTCTCGAGATCCGGTGAAGGCGGCTGGCCGCTCGGCACGTTGCGATTCTTGAACGACGCAATGGAATTTCCAAGTGTCTTGACTAAGTCCTGTTCTTCATTCGTCAATCCATCGCTAATGACGGTGTTCCCTCCCTTTGCGCTCTCAATGATCTTTCTTAGCCGCATTTCTCGAAGTTCAAGCAATAAGCGCTCGGCGACAATCTTCTCCTTCGCCAGGATCCTGCCCTGCACTGTGTGCGCCTCACGTGAGTTGGCTTCTTCTCTGAGGCTCTGCAGATACACATCTGTTCGTCGATAGAAATCACTAGGCAATGGTTGGGTTATCGAAGAGGATTTCTCTGCCTTCCAAGCCCTGTAGAGTTCGCCGTACATTGCTAAGTCACCGGTACTGCGACTCCTTTTGCAACAAGGAGTACAGCGGCGGACAGCGGCAACTCGACCAGTTCATCAGAGTAAGGACCGAACGACTGATCGCCAATTCTCAGCATTGGGGCATCCATCACCCGGACCTTCTGTGTGCCATTGAAAACAGTAGGTTCATCAAACGGGTCAAATTCCTCCAGGCGGCTCAACTCAACCATGGAGGCCTTGAATCCCGTTTTGCCATTCAAAGTTTCCGGCATGCGAATCAGTCTGTGAATGTCCGTGGTCACCACGGTATCAATTTTGGCGGGGAGAGCCATTATCGTAAGCGCCTTCTCAATGACGTTTCTCCACACCCGATCTGTCACACCCCACCTATCTTGAAAATAGCTCCAGAGGATTTCGGTTGACCACGCTCTTTCAATCTCCTTCCTTTCGCTGACAATTTGACGAGCTGCACCTCGCGAGAATCCTAGCTCAACGAGCTGCTTTTGGTCCAGCTCGGTGATAAGCCTGTACACTCCTTTAGCGAGTCTGCCCCGCCATCCTGGATCTGTAAGCTGAGGTCCCACGACGACTGACTGTCTGTTCTCAAGGAATAAGTCCTGAGGACCCTGATATAGACCCTGTTCAGCCGCATCTAGACCCAATCCAATAACGTAGTCCACGAGTTCCTTTCTCTGCATATCATCTAGTTTCTTCAACTTCTCTGTGACGATGTGAAGGTGGTACCCTCTGTGTCCAGAGAAGAACAGATGTATGTCCTCGGACTTGATTCCGAAATCATCAGAGAGAAGCTCGACGAGCTTGAGGACTTCCTCCTTAGCCGCGATAAGGCAACGGTCGCAGAGCCAAGCTTTCTCCTCAATCTTTTCGCTGCCGCACTTTGGGCATTTTGCCGGTTTTCTTCCTCTTCTCGTCTCCTTGCATTTCGGGCACAGCCACATGTCGTGAGTTTCCTTGCAAGGCGTATCAATATGATCGGCATCTACATCAAAGACCACGTCTGAGCCCAACCAACCTTTCTGGTCCATCTCTAGAGCGGGCTGTTTGTAGTAAGCGGTCGAATAGTACACATCGGATGGGACAAGCGAAAGCAGAGAATCAGCGAACATCTTGAAATCGCGAAAGGCCTTGTGACGAACCATAATTCGTTCTCTGAAGAGAAGAAAGCCGAATTCTCGTTCGGTCATTGAGGATGGAAGCTTGATAGAGCCGACATTGGTCTTGTAGTAATCTAGGAATTTGCCTCTCAAGAAATCGAATCGTTTCACTGTCTCTGCCCGTAGCGACAGTTCTATTTCACCACTCAGGGTTGAACCCGGCTTTCTCTGACGGAAATTGCCGTTGGGGAAATATAGGTTGAGGAGGTTCCTCAACTCATAAATCTCAAATCGAGTGGTACCAATGCTCCAGAGGGTTCGAAATGAGCGAAGGTTTCACCAAGGTTGGTACACTCTCTGACTTTCCTGAAGGAAGGCTGAAGAAGGTTCAGATGAAGGGCGAGGATTTGGTCGTCGCCAACATCGCTGGGAAGATATACGCCATGACCGCAACGTGTACTCACCGCGGAGGTCCGCTCGATGAAGGAGAACTCAACGGAACGACTGTTGTTTGCCCATGGCACGGCGGCCAATTCGACATAATAACAGGAAAGGTGGTTAACCCTCCGCCTATGAAAGACGAGGCTTCATATGATGTACAAGTCCAAGGCTCTGACGTGCTCCTGAAGAAACGGTGACTATGTGGTATTCTTTTCAGATCAGGTCTCTGTTTCGTTCTTCTTCCTTCTTTTGCAATAGAGCAAGAGGCTGATTGCGATCGCGGCGACACCGAAAGCAGCCAAGGCTACCAAGAATGGAACGGGTTTAGCCGTTGTACTTGAAGGGCCAGGCGTGGTTATGTTCTGTTGTTCCTTGTAGTTCAACACAAGGTAACTCGTCTGATTAACGGGTAGGTCGCGTGTCAGGTCTGCAATTGCAATTGTGTAGGTTCTCGTCGTGTCAGCCGCAGATATGGCGATGTATCCACCGACCAATCGATACTCAACGTCGCTCTGTCGTGAGCTTGCCTCTTTGAGAGCGATTGTGTGCACTGTTCCTGCAGGGAAGTACAGATCGATCCACGATCCACTCGCAAGGTCCAATCCCTCAGCTCTATCCAGCGTAACTGGCACCGTGAGTTCAGGTGGGATTCCATTCAAGACCAGCGTCAAACGGTAAAGACCGGTCGCGGTTCTGGCGTCTAGCTTTCCAAACCCCCACATTGGCGATCCGGCTGTGAAAAGGCCAGTATTTCTGTCGAACCTAGCGTTCCGTCTTAGGATTGCTGCCACATCAGTTGCCTCTAGATTTGGAGCGTACTGGAACATGAGTGCCACGATGCCGGCTACGTGTGGCGCGGCCATGCTCGTTCCAGCGAGCACGCGGTGGAATGCATCGGGGTCGGATGTACTCTGCTCAACCGCATTCGATCTAGCGGAGGCAATCATCATGCCCGGAGCCACAACGTCGGGTTTTATTCTTCCGTCACGCGTCGGTCCGATGGAACTAAACGGCGCGATTCCGCCCGCTTCAACATCCTTCGATCCGAACGTTTCGCCTTTCACGCCCTTCCATGAGGTCTTCGTGATGTAAGCGCCAACCGTCACCACGTTATGAGCCGTTCCAGGTATACCAATGGTAATGTTCGAGTCGATCAGATATCCAGATCCTTGAGTGAAGGTGGCACCGGGGAAGACGCATGAGTAAGTGTCGACCCAAGCATCCCACAAGCCATTTGACCTGAGCCGACGGGGCTGTAGGGTCACAGCCCATCCTTCTTGCGGCAACTGCTTCTCAGACTTGACCTCAAAATACAGCTCCCTCCCTAGGTCGCCCGCGTTCGCAAATGCTGTCACATTGCCGTAGTTTACACTTGTTTCGCCAGCAGCGGTTGGTATCGCGTATGTTCTTCCGCTGGGAGTTCTGAGTTCTGCGGCTACTTCGTCTCCCTTGGCGTACCATACGTCAATGGCCAGGTCCGTCGTGCTTTCCTTCAGGGAGACGTTGAACGTAACATTGGAGTTCTCAGCGAGCTGTCCTCGAATGTGCGAATTGTCAAGAGCCTGATTACCTGCGGATACAACAACAGCTGTTCCTCTCGATACGAACTCGTCTAGTGCTATCTCCCATGGGTCTGACCCATCGTGTCCGCCTATGTTCCCGCCCAAGCTTAGATTGATCACTGCCCGCCGACCGAGTTCGGATGCCTTCTTGGCGATGTAGTTGATACCGTCAAGGATTTGTGACGATTCAAACGTCCAACTGGCACCGCTGCAGACCTCATGCCCGCTCTTCACGAAGATTATGCCTGCGCCTGGTGCCACTCCTATGTACTTGCCAGTTGCCTGTCCAGAACTAGCGGCGATGCCTGCTACGTGCGTTCCGTGGCCGAACGTGTCCGTTTCTGAACAGGTACCGGCTTGGATATCTGCTGAATCGCATTCCTGCCCATAACCGAATCCTGAGGGCGATCGACCGGCGGTTGTCTGGTCCCATACGTAGAGGATCTTCGTGGTTCCATTAGGAAACTTGAAATCGGGATGGGACACGTCGATTCCCGTGTCGACGAATCCGATGACTACTCCCGCTCCTGTGACATTGTGGCCTCCAGCGTCGCGCACCTCATCCCAAACGACGTTTGCGCCTATGTCCGGCACGCTTAGGTCCAATTGAACTGTGAGAGGCCACGATCTTTCGATTTTGGAGACAAAAGGGAGCCCGGCCACGTCGGGCAAGCGGTTCTTGTTAGTGTGAAGAACAGCGACCTCCCCCACTACTGTTGTGACGGTTCCGAAACTGCTGAGCAGCTCCACCTGCTGACGGTCAAAGCTGTTGCCCGATTGTACCAGCACAGTGATTTCATCGCCGTCGGATTGCTTGTAGAGAATCGTTGCAGACGGAAGGTGGTCGAAGGCAATAGCTGCGGGATTCGTGAACGGAGTAATCAGGAGAGCTAGAATTGCGGTTCCGAATATGTGTCCCTTCACCGTTCGTCCCTGCTCTGACTTGCAAATGGCCGGCGAAAGCTTGTCTGCCTTCGCTTCTGGAAGAGCATCCGGGCTTTTCGTCTATAGTATGTGAGTGGGTGCACGATGGTGGCGCAGAGTTCGTCGGGATTGACGCAAAGGCCGTGTGTTCTCATGGTGCTGCAGTTGGGGGCAGTATATTTCCTTCTTGACCCGCGCTTACCAGCTATGTGCTCCACTTGGTAGCGTGCGATTCTTTCCTCGAAATCGGTAAAGGACGTGAACATCTTGAGCAACTCCTCCTCGCTCGTTCCTATGTTGAGAAGGAACGCCGCCATCGCGAATCTTCCCATGTGAGAGATGTGCTTGCTAGCTTGGAGGAGACCTAGCAGTGTTTTCATACAGGGCGGCATGGCCGTAGCCATTACTGCCCGAGGCACCTCGTCCGCCGCTAGATACTGGGAACGTGCTTTGATTTGGGAGCGAAGAGTGGCAATGTGCGTATCAAGTTCTTTAGGCGCGACAAGTCCAGTCACCGAGGTCCGTTCAAGCACGCGGGCCTGAACTTCCTCCTCTAGCAACCTCGCGAAGTCTTCGCGTGGCAGCAGTACGTACCCTTCAGAGAGCACTCGGTTGACGAGTTTCCATTTCAGATCGCGTATCCTCGCCGAGTTGCGCACGTAGTCCTCGAAATGCAGCGCGAATTCAAAATGGCTTCCACCTACGTCACGATCAACAAGCTTTGCGTCCCACCCAAAGGAGGCTGTAGAGATTAGAATGAGCTTCTCGGGGAACTCATCTCTAAGGAGCTGATAGGCTCTCTTTGACTCAGCGAGAGCATATCGTCGGCGTGCCCGGTCGTCACCGATGATGCTAATCACCATGAGAGCGGTTGGATAAGCAAGGATGTCCACGTCTTCCTGCGTCAGTTCAGCGGAGATCTTGCCTGAGAAGACTCCCTGCCTGATCCGGTCGATTGCACGTTCAAGGATTGGCAGTAGTTCCGGCCTTGCCAGTTCCACTGGGTCAATATTGAATGACTTGATGTAGTCTGATGCTTCAGCAGTGAATGGGAATTTGGCGAGGTCGAGTTTTGTGAGAAGTACTTGCATGCTAGTAGGCCTTTACGAGGAACAGGCTTCTGGGTTCACCACTCGCCGCGGTTATTCAGCTTCAATTCTTGGCGCCAGATAATAAAGCAGCTTACCTTGCTGGGGCATCTCGTATTCGAGTTTGACGGGCATGTTGGTTGAGAATTCGAGTGTAACAAGCTCAGCGGCGGAGGATCCTGCCTTGGAGATTTCGGATAGGTAGTTTAGGTTGAAGGTCGCCTTGCACGGTTCTTTTACTTCCAACTCGAGCAGCGCGTCACTTCCCTTCTCTACTTCTATCCTTGCACCGCTCAACTCGGTAACAGCTTCCGCAGTGAACTTCTCCTGTGTTGTTTCAAATCTCACATTGTCGCTGACGGTTTGGATCTGGTCGATTATGTCCTTCAAACTGGAGCTTATCATCTTGATCTTCGTGTTGAATGCAATCTTCGGCGTCGGAACCTCCTCATCACCAGGGTCTAGCGTGGGAAGTGTGAAGGTCGTCTTCCACTTGCCTTTGATAACCATGCTCAACTTGCGGGTGTTTTCATCATAGGACATCTCAAGGGCGTCCTGACCGGCACCTCGCAGCTTCTTGACTATGTCCGAAACATTCAATCTTATTTTCGTTGGTTGGAGGCAGGTGTACTCCTCGAATGCAGACTTGTTCCACTCGAAATCCACCATAGCGACATGTGAGGGATCCATCGACCTCAATTTTACGCCTTCAGGTGCGGCGTTAAAGTCCGCTTCTTCAATCAGCGTGGAAATTGCAGCAAGCATGTTCCTCCACTGCCTCGCGTCACTTATCTTCGCTTTGAACACTACGCGACCACCGAATACCAAGCGGTCTCTACAGGAACAGTCCTAGGTACTTTAATTGAACGGTGAACAGCGCACTGCCTGTTTCCGCGATCTTCTAGGATTGCTCACGCCAAGTCGTTCCGCAGCTCGTGCATCTAAAGAACTGCGTTGAGGACTCATCGGCTCCTCGCGTCTGAACAAGCCAATAAAACGCTTCCTTGTGGCCGCACTTTGGGCAGTCGACCTTCGTCTTCGGCAACGTGCGAATTTTCTGCTCTTCCTTTCCGATCACGACTACATTCTCCTTCTGCTGCTCAAGCACTTGGACAGTCCGATCAGAGCGCTTCGTCTCGTATCCACATTTCGGGCAACTCAGGACAACGGATTTCTGCTTCTTTGTTGGAAGAAGCGCTAAGCCGCATTTCGGGCAGAACTGCACTTTTCGTAACGACCGGCTAGCCCAATCTCCGAGAGCTCCATTTAAGGGTTAGGGAAATTAACCTGGATTTTTCCAAATCCTGATGCGTCGTAAGTTCGGTTTTGTGATCAGTTCGGCCACTCTAAGCGCCTCCGGAAACCGGCGGGAAGTTCCAGAGCCGACCACGAAGATTTCGCGGGCGCGATCGCGATCCGTACCTACGGGCCTTACCGAGATTGATCTGCCGCCTGCTGAGATTCGGCGATTCGCTGCTCTCTTCGAAGGCTTCTGTGTCATTGCGAGGATGGGCAAGCCGATTTTGCGTGAGAGTCTTGGAATCATTTGGCTGGGTCTGGCAAATAGATCCTCGCGAAGAACGAGCGCGTGTAGCTGCGGATATTGGTGGCAGTTCCTTATTGCACGGCTGAGCTTTGCGAGGAAGTCCCGCTGTTTCGTATCTAGGATGCAGCTGAAAACCGCGTCGAGCCACAAGCTGCCTCTGAAGACCACGCCAACAAACAAAGTCTCGTAGTCTCCGATCGGCCGCGAACTCAGCCCAAGTATCCTGATCTCCTTCTTCAACAAGGTTAGCCCCGACTTAGTGGCCAATGCGTTCGGCAGAAAGCCTCAACAGATCAATCAAGCCTGCATCAAGACCATCTGGATTCTCGGAAAGCGCCTTAACGCTCTCATCGATTGTGATGAATCCCTTCCGGTACGCCTCAACGAGAAGAGACTCTGAAGCGTTCGCTAGATCCTTCCGAGTCACTCTTGTGCCCATCAGCTCGCGTAATCCACACAGTCGGAACGCCTCGGCAAGAACCCTGTCGCTCACCTTGGTGGCGCGAGGCTTTCCGCTTCGCCGCGTGAGGGCGAGCGAATAGATGAAATTTACGAACGCGTCACCTAAACTGGCAAGCTGCCGGTCCAGTAATACTTGGCGAACAGCGTTCGGATTGCGCATCAGGATGGTCCGACGGCTTCGGCGAATTTCTCGTTGAACTCTCTGTTCAATTCCTGAATGCCCGCAAGCGCATTCAACAGCGCCTTTTCCGGAGAGGCCTCTCGTTTAGTTCGCAGGTAGATGACGCTTGACCTTATCAGAGGGTGAGGCTGGTCGTATCCCGCCATCTCGACATTCTTGTCCTCAAGAAGGACATTCTGCAGGAGATTGCAGAAGGTGTGATCCTCGCCTATGATTTCAAATCGCAATTCATTCTTAGTCTTTGAAATGACTTTCACTTCCATTCTTCGGAACCTCACGCGCTCTTCCCGTAATCCTCTGCCAGTCTTCGTCGTTCCACATTCCCGCAGGAGGGACATTCAAGGCGCCTCGTAGTGAAATCCAGGACACCACCACACCTTGAACAGAACGCCTTCACGACCCCGAGACCGCGACCTGCCGTCGTCAGTTGTGGGATTCGGTTCGTCATGTCTATGACCCTCGCGCGAATAATGTCACCCGCTTTGCACACGTCGGACATATTCCTTTCGTATCGTGGACTCGAAGAGGAGATGTGAAGAATCGCCGTGAACGGATTCTGCAGCGATTTCCCATTGATCTTCCAGATGCTCACGGTAGCCATCTTCTCTTGTGTATGAGTCACGGAAGCCAGAACTGTAGTGCCTTCTCTGGGCAGTTCCGGAATACGCGTCGTCGGCACAACTGTTACTCGTTTGTTTCTAAGGTCGATCTTAGCGGTGCCTGTGAAGTTGGAGTAGATTGTGCCTTCCTGCTCATATGTTCCAGCTCCTGGCAGGAATTGCTCCACTACACCCAGCTTGTCTCCTGGAAGGACCGACTGACTCATTTCACGCATGACCTTACTCAATCAACGGCACCCGAATCTACATTCGTAGGCTAAATCTGCTGTAATCTCAACTCGACTTTTTGCTTGATCGCATCGATTCGCGTGCGTTTAGATTGTGGCCCCTATATAAGTACGGGCATGAACTGGACTAGCTCTGCTGGATTCTGTAGACATCGACGTCAACGTACTGTCTTCTTTTTCTGTGGAATTGGAATTGGTGAGCAATTTCCAACTTGTCCGATATGATTACTTCCGGATGCGTCTTGTGTCTGTCCAACCAGCGAACGAGGAAGCCGCGCGTTGACGTTTTGTGGATGCTGTATACTACGCTAGCCAGTCTTAACGCGACTTTGAGAAACCTCGTATCTGCATGTTCCTCCTTGGTTCCGAAGGGAGGGTTCATTACAACTGTATCGACCAGTCCGCGGAGCGGGTCGATTTCTCCAAGAACCCAGTCGATCTTCAATTTCAGTCGCCTGGCATTTGCTTGTGCAATCTTGAGAGCGGGTTCGTCCGAGTCGACGCCGATCACGTAGTCGGCTCCGAGGAGGGCGGTGCCGATCGCGAATCTTCCCGTGCCAGTTCCCAAATCGATGATGGATTTTCTTTCTATGTCATCGTGCACGTAGCATGCTTGGAATAGAATTTCAGCCGCGAGATCCGCTGGCACTGTGTATTGCTCGAGACGGACCTTGGGTTGAGGATGCGTCTGGATGGATTGAAGCTGGATTGTTAGGTCTCGTTTGCGCAGCAACATTCTCTTTGAGCACACTTCCCCGAACCTCAAGAATCTGAGGAGCCTTAGTCCCTTGACTGCTGACTCCTAATGCCATTCCTCCAATGTCATACCCTTCGTGTACTCCTCCCACCGCTTCTTTCCAATAGCGATCATAACCTCCTCAGGATTGAGGATAGGTTTGCGATATCTCTCCTGATCGTCAGTGCTAATCCGTGGGCATGAGATTTCGACCAAGGCGTCCAGATCGGTGAAAGACTCCAGGCTCTCAGGGATTACCTCAGTTGCGCACAGCAAAACCGCAGAGTAGTTGCTTTCTTCAAGGAGCTGTTTGATTCGGCGTGCCAAAGCGATGTTCATCTGGCTACTCTTCAAGCCGACCACTATTCCAACCTTCTTCGAATCTCTAAACTTGGTTATGCTGATCCACCTTTTCCTCAGGAGTCGCCTACAGACTTCGGTCATGTCTTTAGCGGTCTTTTGGAACGGGTCTACGACTATGGTTCGCTTTCCGGTGGCCAGCGGTATTCCGATCGCGTGGAAATCTCCTCCACTCAAAACCACAATCGCGTCGACTCTGTTCGCAATCGCACGTACGCTGCCGTAGTCACATCCTAGAACCTGCCCTTGATATTTGAGCCAACCAGATTGACGCCCAAGCATCACTTCCTTTCCGTGCTCTTCGAGAATGACTTTGGCACGATCGAGCTGTGACATGTGTTGAACATTAGATGCTAGTCCAATCACATGCTCTTTCTCCAGCAGTTGAACTGCTTTCAGCATGGGTTCGTCCACGGGGATTTCGGCTCGGGCCTCGACGTATAGGACTTCTTCGTCACGGAATTCGCCGGGAATCGCTGCGTGTCCCACATGAACAAGTAGGTCCGCCGCGATCGCGGCTTTTGATGTCAGTGCCAAATCACAAGCGCCGTAGCACGGGTCCCCCGACACAACAACTTCTGCGTGAGTCTCCGCTTCAAGTAGCTTGGCGAGTCTGAAGCCTGCCGGTTTCAGCCCTTCAGGCATCTGCAGCAGTACGCGTCTGGAGCCGCGCTTTCTTATCTCGCCGATTACTCGTTGTTCTTCGAATTGGTACAAGGGTGAACGAAGCTAGCTGGCTGCATCCGTCAATTAACCATTCTCCACGGTAGTACGGGTTGGAGTGTAAAATCAATGAACTTAGTTTGGTTGGAAATGCAACAGCGGATATTCCCAACCAGTCGGCGGTCGGTCTAGCTTGCTTGGATCACAGCCTCTGTTGCTGGTGCCACTAATTTCTCTTGACTGATTATGCAGGCAACAGAGAGTTTTGTCGAACCCACTCGAAGTGCCTCTTTTGCGGCATCGAGTGCGTTGCCGTTAACGTAGATGTCCAGAATTGATTGGCCAAACTTGATCCTAGCTGCTCGCCCGGTGGGTTTGCCGAAGGCTCTGCGCATACCTTCCTGCAACCTGTCGGCACCGGCGGTTGCAATCATGCGGTTTTCCCGCAGAATTATGTGCGGGTAGGGACGAAGATGTATCTTGTAACCAGTCTCTCCCAGTGCGTCGAAAAGAACCTTGTTTGCTGCAACTCGAGCGGCCTCAAGAGCGTTGTGTCTGATCTGGACCGGACCCTGGGCAACTAGGGAGAATCTGTATTCGAAGTGGCTCTTCGTGTCACCCATCATGAACTTGGATATCTTCGGAGGAGGCGCTCCGTGGATGTACTTCATCCTGGTGTAGGGTTGCCCCTTGGGCTGCCTGTAGTTGCGACCCTTCACGATTCATCCGCTCGAAGTTTTCTGCGTCAATGTGAAGTGGCCTACTTAAGTTTACTAAGCTTGCCACATGCTTTCCGAAACAGACCGATCAACAGGGATGCTTCGCGCCTGGAGATCATAGAGCGGTTGATTACGTTGCGAAATGCGCGCTGAGTCAGTCTCCTCCTGTGCACCTGTATGCTGCTCACCGCCGCTAGATGATCAAACCGAACCAAGAGTCTCTTCTTGGCTGCCCGGGATGCGATCTCCGACCCAGATGCAGTCTTTCCGTGGAATAGCTCGTAGAATATTATTGAGGCCGCTGTTGCTAGGTTGAGAACATTGTATTGCTTGCTTGCGGGGATTGTTACCATGAAATCGCATGCATCCACTTCCTGATTGTTGAGCCCTGAGCTCTCGCGCCCAAACACGATTCCTAGGAGCCCTCGGTTCTTCTTGGTTCTGTCAGCTAATTGTCTCGGTGTGATGGCGATTCGGGACAGGTTTGAAGAGCTCTTCGCAGTGATCGAGCTTGTTCCCACGACCATGTCAACATCTTTGATTGCTTGACTTAGAGTGGTTGTAATTCTGGCTGATTCAAGGACCGGGAGACCACGCATTGCGAATGCTCTAGCGTCACCGTTGAGGGCAGTCTTGGGGTTCACGATCCACAGATCATTCAGATCGAAATTCCTCATAGACCGAGCTATCGCGCCGATGTTGCCGGCTGTCTCGGGTTCGAGCAGAATCACTCTAACGAGCACTTATGCTCACTTTCTACCCGATCCGAGTGATTTCAGCTATTTCGATTGATAGGTCTGCGAACTCTTTCGGCGTGGTTTCGAAAACTCGTTTATCCGAGATTTCGATTTTCCTGGCAATTTCATTATATTGGCTGGGAAAGCGTGATTTTAGGTACCTTGTCATGACTCCTCTCAATTTGCGACGACGTTGCGTGAACACTGTTCGGATCAAGTCCTCGAACACCACTCGGCTGGTCCTGAGTCTAGCCGCGGGCTTGATGGTTACTATGGCTGAGTCCACTCTGGGCTGCGGATAGAAGGCGGATCGCGATACCTTCTGAACGACTTTCGCTTCAGCCTTGCTTTGGAGCATTACCGTCAGCCTTCCATAGTCGCGGGATCCGGTTTGTGCAGTGATTCTGTCAACGAATTCCTTCTGCAAAAGTAAAGCCGCTAGTGAGAAGTGGCTCTCCAATACCAAGAGAACGAGCTTGGATGAGATGTTGTAGGGCGGACTGGAGACGATCTTAGCGTCGTCTGGGAGAGTCATCTTCAGCGCGTCCCCTTCAATGAGAGTCAAACTAACGCTGTCAGCGAATTTTCTTCTCAAGTAGTTTGCCAAGGTTCGGTCCTTTTCAATCGCGATTACACGACTTGCTTGCGAAACGAGATTCTGTGTGAGAAAACCTAGGCCGGACCCAATCTCGACGACGGTATCTTTGCTAGTAAGTTCAGAGACCTCGATCAGCCTGTCTCTTACGTGTGTGTCTATTAGAAAATGCTGGCCGAATCGCTTGAGCGCTGGGATGCCCAGTGCTTGAAGCTCACGGCGCGCCCAACTCATCGGTGTGCACCAAGGGGTTTTTCGTTTCGACCACATATGCTAGTCGTGGAGAAACTTGGAGATATCTGTTTGACCGGCCATTTTCGAGAGGCCAGACAGCCTAATGCCGAGTCTGCGAGCCACAGCGCTCGGCATTGATTGCAGAAATTGTGCTGTCAGTTCTTTGACGTTCTTGGCAATTACCTTCGGATCTGATGTGGACGTGTCGAGGGTTCTTGACCGGTTGTGGACGCTAAGATCATTCAGGACCGCGATCATGCCTACCGATCGGCAGGTTACACCGGCTTCAACTGCTTTTTGAGCCACCGAGTTTGTCAGTTCTTCTAGCAGTGGCATAATCTCGGCTATTTCGCGAGTGTCCTTCTTCAATGTGGCTATTCGACTAAGTTGTGTCGGTTGATCCCTCTCCATCACCGGATCGTCGTTTTCTCCACGCGCTGCTCGGTAGAGGAACGTTCCGAGGCTGGTTCCAAACGATTCAATCAGTGAGGGCGACTCGAGGGCTTTGAGCTGCTTGACGGTTTCGACATTAAGCTGTTTCAGTTTCTCTTCGACTTTCTTTCCCACGCCAGGAATCTTACCAACTTGGAGTACCTCGATGAAACTCGTGAGCTGCTCCGGTCTTATGATTGTGAGACCGTCGGGTTTGTTATGGTCTGACGCGATCTTGGCAACTAGCTTGTTTGGTGCGATGCCGATCGAGCATGAGATGTGCTCCTGTTCGATTATCCTCCTCTTCAGCTCTCGCCCAATTTCCTCGGCTTTCTCGAAGTTGCCATTGGTCGTATTGGTGACCTCAAGGTAGGCTTCGTCAATTCCCGCTTGTTCAAACGCGTCCGCCCAGTCTCTTAGAGTTTCCATTATCCTTCGGGAAACCTCCTCGTATTGGGGACGGTTCATGGGCAGCAAGACCGCACCCGTTCCGTCGAGCAGCCTCTTCGCTCGAGCGATGGGAATTCCTGCCTTGACACCGTATTTGCGAGCCTCATAGTTGCCACTGCTCACCACTCCGCTCTCTTCGGTGCGTCCAGAATAGACGCAGACAACCACAGGTTTGCCTCTTATAGTGGGGTTCAGCTTTTCCTCGCACTGCGCGTAGAAGTAGTCAAGGTCAACATGCATGACTGCCCTTTGAGTCAAACCGTCCGATCTCTCGGCGCAGTAGTCTACATTGCTCTTGAGAAGATGCGGTATTTCTCTCCGCCGCTGAGCTCATCCAGAATCCTTTTTGCAATGACTTTGACTGGGTCGCCTGTGCTTGTGCGATCCTGTATATCCTTGAAGCCTGTGAATGGTTTCTTCTCGCGAGCGTTGATTATTTGCCACATCGACTTCTTTCCTATGCCAGGTAACAGCTCAAGCGCATGCATGCGCGGAGTGATCGCTTGGGAGTTGTTGAAGAATGATACGAATCTCTGTTCTTGGTTCGCGATTAGTTCCTCTAAGACAGATAGCACTTCGGCCTTGGCGTTCGCGGTTAAGTCGCTGTAACCGATTCTTCCAATGATTCGATTGATCTTCTCGCGACGTTCCTTTCCGATGTAGACTCTCTCGTGCAGATTGACTTGGGCTCCCGGCCTCACCTCGGCCTCAAGTAGCGTGAAGTAAGTCTCACCGATGATCTGAACTGTGGGCAATGCTAGGTGTCGCTGCTTGTCTGTGACGGGTCTGCCGTATTGGAGGTAGTCTAGGACATATGCGTACTCCTCGTAAAGGCGAGGAGGTATACTGCTCTCAGTGCTGGTTCTGAAGGTTTGGGAAGGCGTAGTTGATGTGCCTCTTACTTCCGCTGGGCTTTCCTTATGTTCACTCATCCTGTTTGTCCCCAAAACTCGTTGCGCTGACTAGGGTCTCAGAGGGTGCAGCAGGGCCAGCGGTACGCTTCACTAGATCCCGTTTTTGCATAGCTCAGCGTAGAATTCTGCAAAGTCCAGCGCGTCCACTCATTCAAGTCAGTTTGCCGGGAAAAAAGCCTTCCTGTATGCAGGTCGTCGGCTGAATCAGGGAGAGTTGTTACTCGCGGTAGTTATTGACAAGTTTGAGAATACCATCTAGCTGCGAGGCGCCTATGATTCTCCCTTTAACCGTCAAAATAGTGCGTAGTTCCTCTACGTATCGTGGCATTGTGTTGGCTATCTGGATTGCATCCTTCCGGTCCAACTGGAACTTCTCGGACAAATCCCTAACAAGCTTCTCTGCCTTTGCAGGGGAGATCTTCGAGAACTTCGAAGCATAATCCAAAGTGCGTCTCTGAAATTCGCCTAATTCTTCTTCCTTCGCTCGCTCTAGGATTCGTTTGGCTTCAGTAGTGGGGCTGGGTCTCGAATCAACTATTTTCCTAGGCAAGAGGGTCAACTCAGGCGGTTGGGGTCAGATGCTCGGGGCGCGCAATAATCTGCTTCGTTTGACTTCCCATCTCCACCTTAACGACGTAGGATTTCCCGCGCTTGCCGTGAATTATCCCGACTCTTCCGTGGTATCGTCTGTGGGGCATGCCCTTGTGGACGGATGGTTCAATTAGGATCGTGACCTTCTCTCCAGGTTGATAGGCTCTCAGTATCCTGCTTAATCCAATCTTTCCGCGTTCACGGGGTTTCTTCCGAAGAAGAGCTCTCGTTCTGGAACGATAACCCTTTGACCGCTTCATTGAGATTCACCTGAATTTTGTCAGCACACTGGTAAGCGGCTAATTAACCTTCTTGGCCTCTGAGTCGTGGCAGCGTCTATAATCGACGACTATTCCGCGTGGACATTGATGGTTAGGATGACATTGGACTGGATTTGGTGTGTCATGCTCGCACCGGAAACGGCATTCTCTTTCCGAGAGCCACGCCGCGGCGCTTCATGCTCTTCATCATCTTCTTCATCATGAAGTATTGATTGACCATTTCCTTAACTTCCTTATCGGAGGTGCCCGATCCTCTTGCGATTCTTCTTGCTCGCGACGTGTCTACGAGCTTTGGATCTTCAACTTCCTCTCTCGTCATTGATTGAATGATTACTTTCCATGAGTCCAGTTTCTTCTCGGCGGTTTCCATCGCGTCATCGGGCAGATCGACTCCTCCAGGGATCATTCCCATGAGCTTCTTTAGCGGCCCCATCTTGCGAACCGCAACCATCTGATCATACATGTCCTTTAGAGTGAATTTTCCCTCAAGAAACGCTCGGGCTTTTTTCTCAGGCACCACAATCTCAGCGTCTCGGACTTTGTCGACGAGCGCCTTGATATCCCCCATTCCAAGAAGTCGACCGACAAAACTGGAGGGGATGAATTGTTCGATGTCGCCGATCTTCTCGCCTGTTCCCACAAACTTGATTTTGGCGTGAGTTGCCGCGACAGCCGAGAGTGCGCCGCCTCCTTTCGCTGTTCCGTCCAGTTTGGTGACGAGAATGGAACCAATCTTTGTCGCTTCATTGAAGGCAGCCGCTTGGGACATCGCTGCTTGGCCTATGGAGGCGTCAATCGCTAGGACGATCTCGTCGGGGCGTATCTGATCCGCGAGCTGTCTCATCTCGGTCATGAGCTCCCCCTCGTCTTTGTGGCGACCGGCGGTGTCCACGATGATTAGATCGTTCTTCTCCTCACTGAATTGCTTCATTCCGCTTCGGACAATCTTCAACACGTCTCTGGAGTTGGGTTCGCCGTAGACAGGCACGTGCACTCTATCGGCTAGCTGCTTCAGTTGATCATAAGCTCCAGGCCGAAAGGTGTCAGCGCAGACGATTCCAGGGCGCATGCCTCGCTTTTGGTAGAATCTGGCGAGTTTGACGGAGGCCGTCGTTTTGCCGGTGCCTTGAATTCCGACAAGCATTATGACGTTAGTCTTGCCTGGTTCAATTGTGAGTTTCGCCGGTTCCTCGCCAAGGAACCGCGTCAACTCCTCGTAAAGGACTTTGACGACGTGCTCACGTCTAGATATGCCCAGTGGCAGCTTCTCTTCCAGAGATCTCTTCTCGACCGCTTGAGAAATTTGTAGAACCAGGTTTACGTTAACGTCAGATTGCAGGAGCGCTCTCTGCAGGTCGCGAACGAGCTCCTTTACGGCTTTTTCGTCGACAACTGCAAGCCGCAACAGTTTCTTCACGGCGTCGTTCAGAGACTTTCCAAGGCCTTCGAGGGCGCTCATGCCTTCTCTCCTAGCTTGCACGGTCGAAATTGCAGGTCGAATGAGGCAGGGTTCTATTCAACTTATGTGCGAACCATTTAATTAGTCGCTGGTGTTGCATGGCCGTCCGATCCTACATCAGCTAGAAGGTTATGTGCCATGTCGGGGAGGCTGTCTGAGAAAGACGCCTTCAGAATTGTGGAGACAGCACCAGTACCCAAGAACGCAGTCATGATTAACGGCTTACCCGATGTGGGCCTCGTCGGGTTGATTGCGGCATCACATATAATAAATTCACTAGATCTGAAAGAGGCAGGATCTCTCGAATCTGATCTTCTTCCCCCAATGATAGTTTTGCACGGCGGGATCCCTAGGTCGCCCGTTCGAATTTTCGCTGGCAACTCCTTGGTTGTCATTATCTCCGAGACCGCGATCCCGGGCACGTTGCTCAGGCCCCTCGCAAATTGCCTAGCTGATTGGGCACGCAACAACACTGCTGAACTCGTGCTGTCGTTGGGCGGCATGGCGGTTGCCAACAGACAGGACATCGAGTTCCCAAAGGTTTTCGCGGCAATCTCCGAAAGGAATTTGGAGTCGAGGTTGAGTGGGGCAGCTGAGATTCTAGAAGAAGGGTACATCGTCGGTGCGTACGGCCTGCTACTTCGACGATGCGCCGAGATCTCTGTCCCCGCTATCACGCTACTGACACAGTCGTACTACAATCATCCTGATCCGGCCGCCGCCGCGGCGTCTCTGAACGCTGTCAACAAGATAGTGGGATTGAACGTCGATACGTCAGAGCTTCTTGGGAAAGAGGAGGAAATCAGGCTGCGGAGCAAAGATATGATGCATCGAACCCACGAAGAGCTAGCCAAGATGAACAAATCCCACGAGTATGACCTGCCTCCACTGTACGGGTGACAAATCGGTTATGTCCCACGAATCGCCAGTGCTCCACACGTCAGGGTGGAACGTCGTTGGCGCTTGCATAGAGCCTCTCCACAATCTCACGATGGTGGCGTCAGAAATTGTCCTGACCATTGATCTGCCATATGTGAATCAGAAACAGGTGAGGCTGAGCTGCCCTTCCGACGACGTTCTAGAGGTATATGCTGAGACAGCGAGAAAGATCACCTTCAAGGATCTTGGGATCAAGCATCGTCACGGGGAGTTCACGTGTTATCATGCGCGGATCAGAATACCCGTCCCATTCGACGAAAACAGAATCAAGAGTCGTTTCAAGAGAGGAGTGCTCGAAGTCCACCTTCCCCGACTCAAGTAGGCAAATCACTAAGAATCGTCAGGGAGAAGCTTACCCATACCCGCTAGTACGGCTTGGTCCGTTCCAGCGCCGCCAAGGTGAGTAGCGGGAATATCACTGTCGCGTCTCCCACGATCGTCGCAAGTTTCGTGCGGCCTTTGATTTTGCCCCAGCTGATTGCCTCTTCAAGCGGTGCCCCACTAGCTCCGCCCCCTTCGGGTCGATCCAAGGTGATCTGAACCGCCGCGTCAACTCCACCTCTATACGAGTTTGCAATGAGAACGTGATGTTTCGGCATTCCGCCTCCTAGGATGATTACGCCAACCTTTCTAGATTCGTAACTGAGGTCGACGAGCTTAGAGAAATCTCTGAAGGGGTTGATGAAGAGCGTGTTGAGTCGGCTAAACGTCCACAAATTCAAACCTAACATTGAATCGAATATGCCAGGGCAGAACACTGGAATCGAGCGTTTCCGAGCTACGCTTAGAAGCGATCGTTTTCCCTTCAGCTGTCTCCCGAATTCCCACAGCAACTCATAGCTGGCGATGTTCGCTCGGCTGGTTTCAGGGATGCGCGCCAACATCCGGTACGTGTTCTTCTCCAAATCCTCAATGGCCCTTTGCTTCACCAAGAGGTCGTAGATGCGAGAAAGGCCTCTCTTCCTTAGAGCGGCGTCGCTCATGGTCTCCGAACCTACCAGATGCCTGTGGCCGAGCGCTTCGAGCATGTCGTGGGTTACGTTAGCTCCTGTTGTGACCGCTCCGCTCAGCAACTTGTGATCCAAAAGGTCCGTCAGCACTGTTCTGAGGCCACCCGGAACGATCGGACCGGCCAACGAAATGAAATTCGAGTAATCTTTGCTCGCGAACATCTCACTGAGAATTCCAACGGCTTTGCCAAAACGGGCCGGACCGAGGACTTTCACGTTCTCCATCTGTTTCGCAACGCTCGACAGCGACATCCCGCGCTTAATCCTCATGTGTGAGACTAGTGTCAATGATGGAGCCTTCGCGGAGAGAACCAGCTGCGGACCAGATTACCCTTTGGTCCGCATGATCTTATTCTGACCCAGCATCTGCCAATACTCAACCTCAACGCCAGGAGCCAGCTTCGACTTGATGTCCTCATCCTCTGGCATGGGGACTTCAAAGGTCTCATAACTCTGCATGTCCATCAGCTGAACATTACTCCCCACAAAAGCGAGAACTTGACCAGTCTTCTTCTCGATCATGGGCACTTCGATTCGCGCATCAACGGGACTAATGACGTTCTTCTTCGTCCCAGTCGTCACGCTGATTGCCACAATCCTCGCTTTGGCCGCTCCGTGTTTGCCGGGTTTGGATTTCTCGAACTCCACTATCTTGCAGGGCTCACCATCAACCACAATGTAGTGACCAATCTTCACTGACCCGACATCAACTGGCTTGCTCAGCGTTCTTCGCCTGTCAGAGTTTTAGCCCGGAAACACTGTACGCTCCGCATTTGTCTAAAAAGCTTGTCTGGCAGAGGAGTCTTACGATCGATGTTTCAGTAATACAAAATCACGATACCGACGCTAGTCTTTGAGTCGATTACTTAATTATCCTAGCGCTGGTAGTGGTTTTCCGCCGGAGAACCCAAAATTGCCGCTCAAGGTTGGCCTCGTGTCCAGGCTTGATGATCAGCGAGCGCTTGACGTCGCGAAGTCCCTGGCCAAGCAATTGAGAAAGAGGGGAATCTCGGTTGCTGCAGAACTTGAGCTGGCAAAACAAGGTCGACTTGGCGGAGGCATTGACTTCTCTGATCTCCGGGCAGATCTGATTGTGACGGTTGGCGGAGACGGAACTGTTCTCAAGACTTGCATGAGCATCCCTGAGCAAGAGACTCCAATCCTAGCTGTAAACATGGGCAGGCGAGGTTACCTGACCGAGGTCGAGCCGCGGGAGGCTGTCCGTGCCGTGGAGCTTTTCATGAAGGGGAAATGTAGGCTTGAGAAGCGCGCCAGATTGGCGGTAGATCTGAACGGAGTACACGTCGTCGACGCACTCAATGAACTGGTGGTTTCCTCGGGCAGTCCTTCAAAGATGCTTGATCTTCGATTGTCCGTGAATTCAGAATCTCTATTCGACTTTCGAGGAGATGGTGTCATAGTGTCGACCGCTACGGGCTCAACAGCGTATGCGCTTTCAGCTGGCGGTCCCATTGTCGATTCAGCGGTCGACGCGTTCATCGTGACTTTCATATGCCCGCTTGAGTTACTCAGGCCGGCAGTAGTATCCATGGACAGGTCCTTGTCGGTTCAGCTAACAAAACCTAGACTGCGGGCATTGATCGTTGCGGATGGAAGATCCCAGCGAGAACTGACGCAGGATGTTAAGCTCACTGTCAAGAAGGCACAACGATCAGCCGTTTTTGTCCGTGTTGGCCCAGTGCAACCCCTCAAGAGCTTGATGCGTCTTCACGAGACGGAGCGAGCAGGTTTCTGAAAGTTCTGGTTCTGGATACTTCAGCTCTGATAATGGGATTGGACCCTCTCGGCCTAGACCTTGAGAGCTACTCAGTGCCAGAAGTCACAGACGAGCTCAGGGGTCAAACCGGTCCCTCAATTCGTGTTTCCCTTTCAACCTCATCAGGGAAACTGAAGATTCGCAGCCCTTCAACGGAGTCTCTTGAGGAAATCGGATCAAGGGCCAGCATGCTTGGAGACGAGGGGGCGTTGTCCAAGGCTGATAGAGGAGTGTTAGCGCTTGCCTTAGATCTGCGAAAGGAAGGCACTGCGCCAATCATTGTTAGTGATGACTATGCTGTTCAAAACGTTGCAGAAGCTGTCGGTATTGCATACCAGTCGCTCGCAACACTCGGAATTCGCCAGAGATTCGATTGGACCTTCTACTGCCCTGCGTGTTTCAGAAGGTACCCAGGCGCTCTAGAGATGGAGGTTTGCCAGGTTTGCGGAACGAAACTGAAACGCAAGCCGCTCCGAAAAGAAGCTGCGAAGAGCCGATACGTGAGACCCGCCTAGAATGGCTGGTGATCTGGGCGCCGACGCGCGTAATCAAACAGGTATAGTTGCGCATACCCTGCCCAGTCGTGGAAGCGTTCACGGAGGAATCTGCGAGCAACCAGTCTGCTGATCCGTTTTCCTTTGAAGTATAGCTCGGTAACAATCCGATGAATCCAGATATCGACCGGTGCTGCCTCTCTCTTTCCGAGCCCGTACAACAGGAAGCAATCCGCAACTTTCGGTCCAACGCCAGGTAGATCCAATAGCTGGCTGAAAGCATCGTCGTACGAGCAGCTGGCTAACGCATTAAGACGAAGCTCGTCCCTGTATATCATCTTGGAGACTTCTACAACCGACTTCGCTCTGTATCCCATCGTCGTTTTAGAACGGAGCTGGCTCGCGGTGCATTTGGCCAATATCTCTGGTGATGGGAACAGGTAATGAGTGGAGCCGTCGGGGAAGACAACTCTGTGTCCGAAATGCTGCATCAACAAACGTGCCCTTCGGTTCAGCAATCGAACCGAGTTGTTCTGCGAGAGAATCGAAAAGATGAGGCTCTCGAAAAGGTTGGTTGCCCGCATCAGTCGGAGACCTCGAAGACGACGGAACGTCGGGCCGATCGGGTCCTGTCCAATGCCGAACGCCTCGTAGAACGAATTAAGATCGTCCCTCAATCCGAGGATTGATGTAAGGTGCGATCTGAGCTTGACATCTAGGTTCTTGATAGTTGTTGCCTGGTCCACGATGACTCTGATCGTGAAATTGTCAACTCCCCCCATCTGGCTCACTGAGTATTTTACGGGTAGATCGTCGAAAATCTCTACATCTGTGAACGACGATCCTTCTCTGATCCATTCGGGCTCCGCGGTTTGGGCGCTCAGCAATGTCTCTCGTAAATCTAAAGGGCCACTCACATCATCGTCTGAGATCAGCATGGAGTGAAGTTTTGTCGCAGTGGACATTGACGATCGCGTCGCTCACTCAGAGAGCGCTTGCCCTGTCAAACGGCGCGTTGGCAGAAGTTATCAGCTCATATAAGAGCTAAGTCAATTGTTGCGAGCAGTAGCGCAGGGGTCATGGTCAGTGGTCGCTCAGGAGCTTGTTAGAAGGGCACAGGAATTGAAGTCCAAAGGGCTTTCAACCTATGAGATTGCAGACGAGCTGAAAGTCCAACCCGACACAGTCGTCTGGTTGCTACTCCGGGGCAAAGAGCGAGTTCTAAGACCTGCACCACACGATGTGTTTGTTGACTGGAGTCCCATCGGTGCCCATGGAAAGCGAATCGAGGCGATAGCCAACGCCTTGGGCGATCTAACGCGTGAGGCGGTGCGTTCGGGGGATTTCGAGGAGCCCGAAGTGATCGTCGCTATAGAAGGGAGCGGGATGATCTTGGGAGTTGCTGTTGCCAAGGAGTTGGAGAAACCGTTTGCTGCAGTCCGTCCACAACGGATCGCGGCGAAGAAACTTCCTGGACTCATCAACCCTTCATTCCACAGTGTCGAGAGGAAGCGCGTTCTCATTGCGGACGCAGTCTTGCGCGCTGGAGAGACGCACAGAGCTGCGCTCCAGACTCTGCGTGATGCGAAAGCGAAGCCAGTCGCAGTTGTTGTGTTCGTTAACAAGAGTGGAAAGACAAAACTCGATGGTGTCCCTCTAGAATCCCTGATTCAGCTACTCGCTGTCGCTCCGCCGTAGAATGTCATTCCTTCCACATCTCCTCAACCTTGCCTGTCTTCTCGTTCCACACCTGGCGATCTTTGTCTTCCTTTTCTGCGGAGATCAATAGAGAGCGTTTCGGATCTCTCAACGGTATGATGAAATACTCAGTGAGTCTCCCCTCTTCATCTTTGAGGGTTAACTTGCGTTTGGCATCCGCAACGGCCATCGTCTGAGGGTCAAGGTATTTGCACATCACGTATTGGCCGCGATGGTCGAGTGATCTGACTTCTAACTTGCCCTTCTTGCCCTTGGTCAGGACGGGGTCTGGGAAGTCCATTCTTGCTCACTGCGCATGCTGCGCGCTTGTGCGTTAAACTTTCTGATCATCGTTCGAATTTTGCGATAAAGTACCCGATTTCATCAGTGTGTGGATGAAATCTCTGGCAGAGCGTACCGGACTGTCCAATATGAAGTCCGCTTGAACCCAGGATCGGAGTCTGACCTATTACGCTCAATCCGCAATCTCGTTCCGCAAACTCGACGACTTGTTCGCATTCTTCGATCGTGAAAGTGCAAACGCTGTAGACGATTATGCCTCTCGGCTTTGCAATCTTGCTTGCGGCCCTGATGAATTGTTTCTGGTAATCTGCAAGGCCACGGATTCGCCTCGAACTTGTGAAGTCATACACTTTCGGTCTGAGTCCTAAGGCACTGCAAGGGGGGTCGATGAGAACGCGGTCGGCGTTTAGACCGCCAAGGTCCTCTTGCAGGTACCTGCTGTCATGGATCGATAACACAGCATCTTTGCATCCAAGTCGAACCATGTTCTGCCGAACACGGGCCACTTTTGAGGCATTTCGGTCGAAACCGAGAACTTTGCCACAGTTTTTGGTCAATTGACTAATGTGGGACAGTTTTCCGCCTGGTGCGCAGTTCATGTCAACGATTGTTTGACCCGGCTTTGGTTCTAACACGCGGACTGCTGTCATCGCTGCCAAGGATTGAGGGTAAAGCAATCCATCCGAGAATTCAGGAAGTTCACGGATCTGTGGCCCGCCAAAGCGCCGTTGAGTGACCTGAACCGCGAGGCCCTTTCTGAAGGTCAGCACATCGTTTGTATTCATAAGAGCTCTCCCAGATGCGATCGTCTCTCCGAGCTCCGAAACGATTGTCACTTCCTCTCCGCTTCGCATCGCCATGCAGTTTAGGATGCCGGGGGCGTAGACGTCAGCTCCTTGAAGTACTGACTCAGCGGTCTGCTTATCCACGACGACTTCTTGACCGCTCCTTGCGATCTCGTAAGGCCCTCGAATTCGCACGCCGAGCGCTTCGGGGATCAGATTGTTTCGTGTGATTTCCAGACCTTTCTTACGGAGTCTGCGTTCCAGTTCGTCGGGATGTATCTTCAGGGTGTTGCATCTGACGTAGTATGTGCCCACAGGTTTGGTAAGTGATTGGAGGACTGTGGTAGTGTCATCGCAGAAGACTGACGCAGAGGCCTCTATGACGTCCTTTGAGAATCTCGCTTCAATCGATGTTGGCAGCCGTAGAGATTCTACTCGGCTCATGATAACCTTACCACTATCTTCGTTTGCTGCCTGAGAGATAAGCAATCGATGCGCACGTATCAAATCATCATGTTCAGGCGGCAGGGTCGATGAGAATAGAAATATACGGCGACAGGGAGACGGTAGAAGATGGCTGGTCAACTGAGCGTGCAAGCGCGGAGACGACTGGTGCTGTTGAACATTTTGGGATTGGCCGCCCTCATCGCGTTCACGGGTTTGGTGTATCTGAGAACGCAAGAAACCTTGGTCTTGCTTGTTGGCGGGCTCATTTCGGTCGTATCCGTACTTGGAACGTCTATGGGCAAAAGCTGAAATAAACAAAAAGAGCCTGCTTGGTCGTGACCGATAGAGTGATCACCGCGTCTCGCTACAAGGTGGGCTAGCACTTGGATCGGAACCCGCGCCAGTCTTGGAGACAATTGGGTTCATTTCTATCGATTGAGCGAAACGTTCTCGTAATGAGCCTAACGGCATTTCTGATAAATTTCGGAGCGCAAGCATTTCAACCGTTTATCCCGCTCTACTTGGATTCATTGCAGGCCAACATTCCTCAGATAGGAATGGTCTACGTCAGCATCGCCTTGGCAACGAACCTGGCCTCCATACCCGGAGGGATCTTGGCAGACAAGATCGGAAGGAAAATCATCATAGTCATCGGGAATGCGCTCGGCTTCGGTCTCTTCCTTCTCCTACTGGGCGTCAGCACGTGGACGATGGCCCTTGTCGCGCTCTTTGCCGCTACTGCCTTCTCCACGTTGGTCCAACCTGCCTATTCATCCTCAGTTGCGGAGTCGGTCAAAGTTGGCGAGCGAAGTAGAGCCTTCGGCACATTCTTTGCGTTGGTCTACTTGGGATTGGCTTTAGGGTCAGTATTCGGAGGGCGCCTCCCGAATCCAGGGAGATTCGAGTTCAACATAATCGTCATCGCCGCAATGGGGCTTGGTGCCGCAGCCTTGAGAGCAATTTTCCTAAGAGAAACTCTTTCCCGTAATACGATAGCCTCTGTTACTAGACCGCAACAACGCTTTTTCGCACGTCGTCTGTCCCGTAGTGTTTGGCTCGTGCTTGCTGTCATGCTCTTGTACAATTTCGCTGCGGGCTTGGGTCAACCACTCTATGCTCTGTTTTCAACAAGACAGCTGTCGCTCTCACAGAATGATTTTGGGCTAATGGTGGGCGTAGGGTATTTGGCGGCGATGTTCGGAGCATTCGGAGCCGGCAAGATTTCAAAGAAACTGGGAGTGAGAAATATGATGATGCTCTCGGTGGTTCTTTCCGGGCTACTTCTGCTTCCATGGTTGTATGCGCCGAACTCGCTTGTCGCTATCGGGTTTTTCGCGATTTCAGGCTTCTTCGCGCAGTTCTTCTTCGTTGGCAATCAGACTCTCTTGGCGAACGTTACACGACCGGAGGAAAGAAGCTCCATCATCGGCCTAGTCACGACAATCGCCGGATTGAGCAGCATTATCGCTCCGTACGCTGGTAGTGAGCTTTGGGTCACTTTCGAGGCGAGAATTCCGTTTCTGATCTCGATTGTTATATCTGCCCTTGTAGTCTTGCCGCTCTTGGTCCTTCGTGAAACACCGCTGGAGAGCACCTAGGTTGACCTTACGTTTTTGCGCGTAGCAGCATTCTTATCTCGAATCGCTGAGCCTTCGGTCAAGTGCAACAGTTTTGCCGCAAATCTTTCCCGAGGCCACAGTCGGCGCACTGGTTGTCAACGCTAAGGGTGACGTTTTGATTGTTCGCTCTCACAAATGGAAGAACAAGTTCACCGTCCCTGGCGGCCATATTGAGCTGGGAGAACGAGCAGAGGATGCGATCAAACGCGAGGTTCTGGAGGAGACAGGTCTGGATGTGGAACCTGTCAAACTGCTTTTGGTGCAACAAGCGGTCTATCCCGAAGACTACTACAAACATGAGCACTTCGTGTTCATGGACTACCTCTGCAACACCACGAGCTCTGAAGTGAAACTGGATGGCACAGAACTTCAAGAATCAACCTGGGTGAAGCCCGAGGACGCCCTCAAGCTTGACTTGGAGGAGTACACGCGAAACTTTGTCGTCAAGTACCTCGAAGAGCTGAGAAGGGAGGGATCTGTTCGTTAGGCTCGGTCAATCTCAGGCAGGACTCCCAGTGTCCGAAGCAGCCTCGCGTGTTCCTTTCTGGTAATCCATTCCACGTATAGATATTCAGCGATCGCATCATCACCCATTCCAATTTTGCGTGCTTCCTCAACCGCGCACTTGTACGCCTCGATCTCGGTTGGACGGTCGACGTAACTGTATGACTCGTCAAACAGCTCTTTCCCTTCCAGAAGCTGCTTAACATGAACTAGTTCGTGAATGAGGTCAAGGTACAGGTAACGGATATCAGCGCTCTTGAGATACTCTAAGCCGATCACGATGCTCCCATCTTCATCGTTGACGTACATGTATCCGGAATCTGGAGTCAAAGTGACGTATGAGTCATTGATCATCTTACTGAGAAATCCCGGTCTACCAACGCACTTCTTGAGAGCTTCGATATCCTCGAAGCCAGAAAACACGTCACGTAACCTGTATCTTCCCTCGGGCAGATCCCTTTTGACCTTGAAAGAGTCCAAAGTTCGGTCTCGACAAGCATCTTAAGAGAATGTCACTTAGTGTATCACATTATGACGGGCACGAAGCGCACTTCATTGACTGAACTGCTCAGAGGGCCTTTGATCGCTATCTCCTCCCCGCAGTACTTGCACCGGTTCTGTTTGTCGAGGTGCCAGCCTGCGATGTCGAACCCGAATCGCTCCACAACTACCTTTCCGCAACTCGGGCAATACGTGTGCTCAAGTGGGTGTCCAGGGACATTGCCAAGGTAAACGTACCTCAAACCAACACCTTTTGCGATCTCGTGATGCTTCTCGAGAGTCTCCACTGGTGTCGGGGGGAGGTGCATTAGCTTGTAGTCAGGGTGAAATCTGAGAAAATGAATCGGGGTGTCCGGACCAAGATTATCGAAGATCCAAGACGAAAGTCTCTTCGCAGCTCCTAGATCATCACCGACTTCGGGAACGATGAGGTCGGTAATCTCGATGTGGACATTCGTCTTGTCTCGCATCTCGAGAAGCGTCTGGAAAATGGGTTCTGCATCCGCGATGCCAATGTACTTCCGGACGAAACCCGTTTCGCCGCTTCCTTTGAAGTCAACCGTGATGCAATCCAGAAAGTCCCGCATTAATCCCACGGTTTCAGGCGTATCGTACCCGTTGGAAACGAAGATGTTAATCAGCCCATCTTTGCGAGCCTGCACACCGATATCATGCGCGAATTCCATGAAGATGGTTGGCTGATTATACGTGTAGGCCAATCCTTGACAACCATAGCGCTTCGTCATCTCAACAACCTTCTGAGGTGTGACATCCATTCCTTCGATCTTCCGTCGTTGACTAATGTCGAAGTTCTGACAGTAAGAGCAGAGCCAATTGCAGCCACTCGTTGCAACTGAGAAGATCTTTGTCCCCGGCATGTAGTGGGTCACCGGCTTCTTTTCGATTGGATCCACATGACCGGCTATGATTTTGCCATATACGAAAAGCCAGAGCTTGCCTCCAACATTTCCCCGAACCCCACAAAGCCCAATCTTGCCTTCAGGAATATTGCAGTATCTTGCACACGCCGTACATCTTACCCTTCCGTGTGGGAGCTGCTCGCACAGTGTCACTTCTTTGCCTGGAGTCGTTGCCGTCACCATAGACGATTGGGAGTTGAGGCTCGTGTTGCGTGGGGAAGCCATTGTTTCTTGTTCTCTATACGACATTCGGCTTGGGGTTTGGGATAAACCTAACCCTGCTGGCTCTCAAACAAGTTGAATGCGCATAAGGTCGGTCGTTCCGCCAGGTGTTGAAGGGTCGCCGCACACGACGATGATTCTGTCGCCTTTGTGCGCGATCTTGCTCGCTCGCGCTTCCGCTTTTGCGGCTCTGAATATTTCCCGCGTGGTCGACAGTTTCTGGACCTTGTGAGGGTACAAACCCCACAATAGCGAGAGCCGGTTCATCACCGGATACCTGTATGTTAGTGCAATGATGGGAACGGGTGACCTGAACTTCGACACTCTCTGGGCTGTAGTTCCTGTTCGAGTGTGGGCAACGATACAGCTTGCGCCGAGCTCGTGGGCAACCTCGCACGCAGAGAAGCTGACAGCGTCTTGGATCTTCTTCACGAGAATTCGCCTGTTCTCAAGCAGGTCTCTGTAGGGAATGGTGGCCTCCGTGGCAGCCGCGACTTTCCTCATAACTTCCACAGCCTCCACTGGGAATCGTCCCACCGCGGTCTCTTCCGATAACATAACGGCGTCAGTTCCGTCAATTATCGCATTGGCGATGTCGGTTACTTCAGCCCGCGTAGGAACGGGATTGGCGAGCATCGACTCTAACATCTGCGTGGCGGTAATCACCGGCTTGGCCGCAACGTTGGCTTTGGCGATTATCTTCTTTTGAAGAACTGGAAGTTCCTCAACGTCCATCTCAACCCCAAGATCGCCACGCGCAACCATGATCCCATCTGCCCAGCGGACAATATCGTCGAAGTTCTCCACTGCCTGTCTGGTCTCTATCTTCGCTATGACCCAGGCCTTGCTCGGTTTGATGAGCCGTTTTGCTTTGACAATGTCGCTACTGCTCGTTGTGAAGGAAATCCCTAGGAAGTCAACCCCATGTTCCACAGCAAAGCGAATCAACTTAACGTCCTTTGAAGTCAGAGCATGTAGGCCAAGTTTCTTGCCGGGCACGTTCACTCCTTTGCCGGAAAATAGGGTGCCTCCTCTGGTGACCCTGCACACTACCTCACTGGTTCTGGCATCTTGGACTTTCAGGCGAATTGTGCCATCGGTCAGATAGACTAAGTCACCGCGGCTGAGAGCGTGCAGGAGTCTCGGGTGACTTAGTGGGACGACCTTATGATTTCCTATCATTCGCCTAGACGTGAGTGTGAGAAGGTCGCCCTCCTTGAGCTTAATCGGATCTGGGAACAGTCTTCCAACGCGAATCTTGGGACCAGGGAGGTCAAAGAGCACGCCAATCGGTTTTCTTAGCTCTCTTGAGATTGCGCGAATTGTCCAGACTCGGGCTGCGTGCTCTGTTGTTTCACCATGAGCGAGGTTTATCCTTGCAACGTTCATGCCCACCTTCGCGAGCTGCGTAAGCATTTTGCGAGAAGCTGTTGACGGCCCAATAGTACAGATTATCTTCGTCTTGATCCAATCAGCAGGCACATGCCTCACCAGCCGCAGAGGCAGCACGTAGTTCTAATCAACATTTACGATAGCTCTCAGAAGTTCTAGTCAGCAAGATTGAAGTTGCACGGAGGCGAAGTGGGCTGTTCCAGCTGAGTGCGCATGTCAGCAAAAGCAATCGTGTACGTCGTACTGGACGGTGTGGGGGACCGACGAGTTTCGGAATATGGAAACAAAACTCCTCTGGAGATGGCTCTCACTCCGAACCTTGACAGATTGACTTCCAAAGGTGTTATGGGCAATGTCTACACCGTGAAACGGGGGATCGCGCCTGAAAGCGATGCTGGCGTATTCTCCCTGTTGAGCTACGACCCGTCGCGACTCGATCTCTCACGGGGGGTTGTCGAGGCTCTTGGTAGTGGTCTCGCATTCAAAGATGGCGAGTTGGCGCTCAGGTGCAACTTTGCGACGGTACAAGATGATGAGCTTGTGGATCGACGGGCCGGGCGAAATGTCACTGATGGGGAAGCAAGAGAGCTCGCGGAAGCGATTAACGCTGCTCCTGAACTCAGGGAGCTCTGTGAATTTGAATTCAAAGCGACAATCGGCCACCGCTGCGCCCTCGTCCTTCGCAGGAAGGGAGGCTTGTCGGATGCTGTGACCAACCTTGATCCGGCCTACGCGCGTCGGGGGAAAGTTACAGTAGCGAAGTCTGGAGTCAAACTGCCAACGCCGATTCCTAAGTGCAAACCACTGAAGAAGAACAGAATCGCCGCACAAACAGCAGAATTGCTTAACGAGTTTTCTAGGCGGACATACGAAGTTCTGCGAATTCATCGTGTCAACGTTGAACGAGAAGCAAGAGGCGATTTCCCAGCAAACTTCCTACTCATGCGAGATGCCGGAACAAGACTTCCCAAGGTTCGGACGCTTCACGAAAAATTCGCGCTGCGATCCATCGCTTTGGCAGACATGCCTGTCGAGCTCGGAATAGCCAAAGTGGTGGGCATGGACACAGCGGTCTTTCCGCCCCTGCGAACCTCAGATGCCTATCTGGAAAGGGCGCGCAAGGCAGTTGAGTTAACTGAAAGTTACGATTTGGTCTATGTTCACTTGAAAGGTCCAGACGAGCCGGGTCATGATGGAGACTTCGAAGGAAAGAGGAAAGCTATTGAGTCCATTGACCTTGGGTTCTTTGCCGAACTTGCGGTCGAAAGTTGCCTCATATGCGTCACGGCCGATCACTCAACCCCCTGCGTCGATAGGAGTCACTCCGACGATCCTGTTCCACTACTGATCTCAGGTCCCGGAGTCAGTTCAGACGGGTCACTGCGCTTCACCGAAGCCAACGCTGCGAAGGGAAGAATCGGCACTCTGAGGCACGGGTACGAGATTCTCCCCATGCTTGTCAAGATCAGCGGCTAGCTGTGCCGAGTCCGCTTCAAGGAGCTGTGAAATGCCACAGGTCCTTATTCTTCAACACGTCCCGCAATAAGGCGGTTGCTTCCTCGCCGTCAAGGCTCAGGAGAAACTTCCCAAGGTGCTTACACATGTTCTTGGATTCCATGTTCTTCCGCCAATCCTCGCAGTCATGTAAGATTGCGCGCCTTTGCAGATCGATTCGTACAACATAGTCCTTAACCTTGCCCGAGACTACGTCCGCGGTTCCCCCTGTTATTGAAACAAGCGAGTCGTCCATTTCCTTTGCTCGTTGAAGTCTAGCTGATCCTGAGAATATCTTCAGGAGATCTTCCAAAGTCAGCTCGTCAATGTCCCTATGTGAGGGTACCTTTGGTGGTGGGAGCTTTTTCATAGTTGGCTGGCTTGTGCCGAAACCTTTCAAGGCGTCGTTTATTCTTTGATCGATGTAGGCTCTTTCCTCTTCCGAGTACTTAGATTGGTTGGACCAGTCATCGAAATATCGCCGTGCGGCTCTGGCGTGCCAAGAGGTGTGAAGGGGATAGCGCCAGTTCTCTGGATCCGCGTACTGGGATTGGTCCTTGGGGTAGCCCTTTGGTGGACCGTCGCGGCCGAAGGGTTTCTTGCCGGGTTTCCTTGCCGTCATCTGGGCGCTCATCCCAGTAAATGTGGTTCTTTCGTTTATAGAGCACTTATACTACATGCCAAGAATCTTAGTTCGACAGGCCTCATTTGCAGATGCGAGGAGCAAAACTCGCCCTCGGTAATGCTCTGTGAATCACGAATTCATTATTGCCCCCGAAATGTATCTAAAGACTATTTACAATCTTGAGCTGAGAAATGGAGCTGCACGTACGGGAGACATCGCCAGGATCCTCGAAATCACTCCAGGCAGCGTGACAAACACGCTTGAAGTTCTAGAATCGAAAGGCCTCGTAGCCCGTGAGCCCTACAAAGGCGTGAAACTCACAAGCGAAGGCACCAAGCTTGCCCTCTCAGTCTTCCGTCGTCACAGACTGGCAGAGAGGTTACTAACACAGGTCTTGAAACTTGACTGGGTGGAGTCACATGAGCAAGCTTGTAAACTGGAACACGCCATTGATGACAAACTCGCCAGCTCGATAGAGAAGGCTCTCAACAACCCCCAGACTTGTCCACATGGAAATCCAATTCCAAGCGAGTCAGGCTCAATGCGCCCGATGAAGGATCAAGTGCTCTCCGAGCTCGACAATGGGGTAAGTGCCACGGTTAGTCGCGTTCCCGATGAGAACACTGAGCTGCTGCGCTATCTCACTACGCTTGGAATGTTTCCGGGCGTTAGAATCGTAGTAGAAGAAAAGGCGCCTTTCAAAGGGCCAATGCTAGTCAAGGTAGGCTCAGGTTCGTATCCTCTCAGCCTGGATGTTGCTTCCGGGATCTACGTGACCAAATCATAATCGGCCTTTCGCCACGTCCCCGACCACTATTGATGATAGTCCAGAATAGACCCTCAGGCCAAAGAACGCGCCGATGATACTTCCGGCGACTAGCGGTGCCAGCCAGATGCTCGGCACAAGTGCCCAAGGAAACAAGTACCTGGTGAACGGATAGTAAGTAGCATAGAATATGGCGCCCGTCGCGGCTGATGTTATGATGACAGCTCGTGCAAACGTGAAAAGTCGCAGCATGGAATCGTCCAGAACGTCAAACGCTGCAACGTAGAGGATCCCCCGTGGAATGTAGATCAGGAGCTGGCGTACAGCATCAGATACGCGTGGATTCCAAAGAAGGTCAGCATTTCCTAGCGAAAGATGTGAATAGACATCCCACCAGCCCGCGACAGTCTGCATCACAGCCCCTACGGACCCTAACACATGGCTCGTTTGTCGAGAAACAAACGCCATTTCGTCCGCCCATACGTCAAGCCAGTTACAGAAGACGGAAGTCTTCTTTGACTGTTGTTAGAACTACATGGGTGTTTGTTCTGTCCACGAAAGGCATGGCGAGAAGGCTCTTAGTGAATTTGCTGAGCTCATCCCGATTCCGAAACTTGGCGATCACAACGGCATCAGTGAGACCTGTAACGTCATACACTGCGCACGTGTTCTGGAGTTTTCCTATGGCCTCCTCCATCTCAAGGAGCTTTCCCTTTGAGACGGTGATTTCAGCGATCACGGTTAGCTGGTAGTCTAACTTCTCATAGTCTAGAAGTGCAGAATATCCCTTGATGAGCCCGTTCTTCTCCATCTTTCGGATTCGAGAAAGCACCGTCCCCACAGACGTGCCCGCGCGACGAGCGATCGCTCGATAAGACCGCCGGCAGTCACGAAGAAGCTCTGAAAGTATCCTCCGGTCAGTTCCATCAATGGCCATATGTTCAGGTCGAGGCACTGAATTCGCCTCAATTCAATACAAACGTACAATCCTAGTTAAGTTTGATGTATGAACGTGCAGCTCTGCAGGCCAAATAGTTATATTTGTTCAGAGGAGCCATCGCGGGTTATATGCGAAGCGAGGGGGCAGATGCTTTGCTCGAACCAGCGAGTAGCATAACATTAAACGGGAAGAGAAGCGCGGGACCAGGTTCGTTCTCGCGTGCACGCTATCGCCTGGAATCACAAGAAGTCCCTCCGCGACGCAAACAGCCGCGACCCTTCAACCCACGCGTAGGCAAGATCGGCCTAGCTCGCGAACTTATTCGCGAAGCGCTTCATATCGGCCTCAGACTTAGCAAGAGAGAGTATCGGAGGCTCATTCTCAGCAGGCCATGCATATACGGGGTCTTCGGAGGAAGGTTTGGAGGATTCCACCCCATCAAGGACAAATGCGTCGGATGTCTGCGGTGCGTCCAAGAATACCCCGGAATATGCAAAGTCGACCGAAATCCAGAATTCTTCAGATCCGCAGACTCGTACTGGATTCCGGACGAACTCGCAACAACCAGCACGACCCCCGCATTCATTGTATCCTACGAAGCTTCCACGGGAAAAATTCCAGTTAGGGGTATGGGCTACAAAGGAGGTTTCGCTGGTCGCGGTTGGGACGGAATCTGGACTGACATGTCCGAGATTGTCCGACCCACAAGAGACGGAGTGTACGGCAGAGAGTATATCTCAACCCTCGTCGATCTGGGTAGAAAGCCCAAGTTCTTAGAATTCGAAAATGATGCGATCTCCGTTTTCTCCAAAACAGTCGAATTGCCTATCCCGATAATGTTCGATCATCTTCCAGCTGCTCTGAATAGTCAAAGCGTTACAACCTCGATTGCCCGAGCATCGAAGACGGCTGGCACATACTTCATCGCGTCGCCTGATCAAATCAAGCATCTTCCGAACAACGAGGCCGAAAGGCTTGTGCCGATCGTGTCTTCTTCGGCTGTTTTCGACAATGTCGAAGCGATCAGAGGAGCACCTGCCATTGAGCTGACGGACTACGATGCTGCCGAGGTCCCGCAGATTTCGGATTTGAATCAGGACGCTCCCGTTATTGTGCGGCTTCCCCTTACCAGAAGTGCAGATTTGGAGGCGGTCCAGTTGGCCCGTGAGGGAGTTGACGCGATACATCTCGTAGCCAATTATCATGGTGAGAGCTGGGACGCTGGGAACGCCCGTTTCGTGAGCGGCCTACTTCGCTCGGTGCATGAGCGTTTGGTGAAGGAGTCGCTGCGAGATGAAGTCACTTTGATCGCCAGCGGAGGGATCACGTTGGCTGAGCACGTTCCGAAGGCAATAATCTGCGGTGCAGACTTGGTCGCTTTGGACACAACTGTCCTTGTGGCTTTGCAGGCACAGTTCGTCGGGGAATGTGCATCAGCAGAGACGGGGAGAATTAAGGAAGAAACATTCGATCCTGTTTGGGGTGAGAAACGCATTGTGAATCTCCTCGCTTCATGGCATGATCAGCTCATCGAGATTCTTAGCGCCATGGGGATGCGAGACGTTCGAAGGTTGAGAGGAGACGTCGGACGAGCCATGTTCAACGAGGATTTGGAGAAGGAAGCCTTTGCAGATATCATCAAGGGAACGTGAACTCATAGCAAGAAAGCACTCAGACTTGGTGCACCGAGGAATCGAAACCCTACCGAGTCTGAAGTATGGTATTCCCGGCGCGCTCGGCAACAGGAGATGGACCGCGGAACTCATTTTGGCGACGTATGAGCAGGCGACCACGGGAAACCCGCCAGTCGAACTGGAGTTCAAAACAGGCCGGTCAGGGGGAGGATTTGATAGGCTGGACTTCAGAATACCCGAGAACACAGCCATGCTTGAAGATCGAGACCTCGACCTTTCAATTGATCTCAACCGCCGTTCTTTCGGTCAGAAGATCAGTATTCCTCTCCCGGTCTACGGTGCAGGCATGTCGTTTGGATCGGTTAGCCTTAATTTCATGCTGGCACGCGCCATAGCGGCCAAGCGCCTGAGCACCTTCACTTGCACCGGGGAAGGGGGGTATCCTCCTGAACTCTTGGCATACAAGGATCATGTCATTACCCAGGTAGCCACGGGAATGTTCGGCGTTCGGGAGGATACAATCCAAGCTGCGAAAATTGTCGAGTTCAAGTACGCTCAGGGTGCGAAACCTGGCTTAGGGGGGCATTTGCTAGCAGACAAAGTAACCTCTGAGGTCGCAAACATGAGGGAATCTACCCCCTTCACCGCCTTGTACTCACCTTTTCCATTTCACAGTGTCTACTCGGTCGAGGACCACAAGAAGCACGTTGACTGGATTCGCGCGACCAACCCGGAATGCCTCGTCTCAGTGAAAGTGTCAACTCCTGTGGATATAGACATGGTAGCCATCGGGAGCTACTATGCTAACGCGAACATCATCCATATCGACGGCGGCTACGGAGGAACAGGCGCAGCGCCGGAGATTGCAAAAAAAAACATCGCGATGCCGATTGAATACGCAATTCCGAAAGTCCACCGCTACTTAGTGTCCGAGGGCGTCAGAGACGAAGTCACCGTTATGGCGAGTGGTGGAATACGAACAGCGTACGACGTGGCAAAAGCTATCGCACTCGGAGCTGACGGTTGCGTAATCGGCACCGCCGAGGCCGTCGCAGTGGGATGCACTCATTGCGGGAATTGCGAGCGAGGGCGAGGCTGCCAGGTTGGGATAACGACTACCGATCCCGAACTCTCCTTGTTGATCGATCCGGAATGGGGAGCTTGGCGGATCGTGAATCTGTACGAGTCTTGGTCGAAGCAGTGGAGATTCGTCCTTGGCAGTCTTGGATTGCGTTCGATTAGAGAACTCAGAGGAAGAACAGACCTGCTGAGATACAGGTGAAATGCAATTGATTTTCATCTCGCAGATAATTCGTTCCAGAGCGGCTCTGGTTACAGGGATGAGCCTCGGAGCCAAGGTGGAGGCCGAGGGAGGCTGCGGAGTAATCGGAGTTGCATGCTCCGAACCCATTCCAGGCAGACATCTGCTGAAAGCACTGATGCAGATGAAGAATCGGGGAAACGGGAAGGGTGGAGGAATCGCAGCACTTGGCCTGTCCCCAGAGAAGATGGGCGTTTCGAAGGAGGTTCTCCAAGAGGACTACTTGCTTCATGTTGCCTACCTCGATCCGACAGCACTGAAAGCAGTCGAAGCCGAATTCATCTCACCGCATTTTCGAGTTGACTCCGCGCATTGGGTTCCGACCGTTGAGGATTTCAAAAGCATCGAAGGCCTGACTGTCAAGCCTCCGCCCGTTCGCAGGTACTTCTGCAGGGTAAAGGAAGAAGTACTCACCCGATTCATGCAGGAGATCGGCGTCCTCGACAGACAGGCCGCTGAGGACGAATTCGTCTACCAGAATAGTTACCGACTCAACAAGAAGTTCTATGCGTCCCTCGGAGATAAGAAAGCCTTTGTGCTTTCGCACGGAAAGGACATTATGGTTCTCAAAATCGTCGGCTACGGAGATCAAGTCATAAGATACTATCAACTTGAAGACTTTGATGCCCACGTGTGGATCGGCCACCATCGTTACCCGACCAAGGGTAAAGTCTGGCATCCTGGAGGAGCGCACCCATTCGTTGGCCTGCACGAAGCCCTTGTGCACAACGGAGACTTCTCGAATTATCATTCCATCTCCGAATATCTCGCGCAGAGAAACATCTACCCGCTCTTTCTAACCGATACAGAAGTCGCGGTATACCTCTTCGACCTCTGGAGACGTGTCTACCGTTATCCTCTCGAGTTCCTAATCGAAGCGATGGCACCAACTACAGAACGCGACTTTCAGATGCTGCCAGAAGCAAAGAAGGCGATCTATAGGGAAATACAGACAGCTCATATTCACGGATCGCCTGATGGTCCTTGGTTCTTCATCGTTGGCCGCAGCGAAGACAACGGACATCGGCTTCACCTACTCGGCATAACAGACACGTCGATGCTCCGTCCCCAAGTTTTCGCACTACAACATGGCGAAGGTGTCAAGGTTGGTCTAGTCGCGTCGGAACGCCAGGCAATAGATGCCTGCCTCAGAAATTTGGCAGCCGAGGACTCTAGGTTTGCGGCTAAGGCTGATCTATATTGGAACGCCCGAGGGGGAAGCTACACGGACGGGGGAGCGTTCGCATTTACCGTCGACAGAATAGGGGAAAGCGGGGAATTGAAGTGCTACGACAAATTTGGCCGCGAGGTTCCGGCCCCGCTCAAGGCGGCTCCGCAGGTCACTCTTGATGGAATTGCGAAATCGGCCCGCATAGAATCGACACCATTCTTGGCGGACCTCGCGCACGGGGTTTCTTCCATTGAGGATTTCTGTGCTCGTGTCGCGCAGAACGGCGGGAGAGACGATGAGGGTAAAGTTGCCGCGGTTGACGCATTGAGCTGGCTTCTGGATCGATTACACACCTTGCCCTTCGCTGGTGAAGGTAGAATTCACGCCGAGATCGAATCTTCTCTATTTACTGTCCTGCGGAGCTTTCAGAAGATTGGTGTAGGATCGCGAGGTTGGGTGTTGGTGGACTTTGCAACAAAGGATTCGCTCCGTCCTCCTGTTGATAAGGACGATACGTTACTGATCGATGTATCCGATTTCCCAGCAGAGGGCTATCATTCAGCTTCCAACATGATCGCCGCGGCTTACCGGTCTGGGTGGAGGCGCGTAATATCGTTTGACTGGAGGGGGCAGAGGTTTTGTGGCGTGGGACTGGGGGCTAACAGTGACGGCTTCAGACTCGATGTGTACGGAAATCCCGGGGACTATCTCGGCTCCGGTCTCGATGGTGCGGAGATCTACGTCCACTCCTCTGCGCAAGATCAAGTGGCGCAAATCATGAAATCTGGAAAGCTGGTGATCTACGGGGATGTGGGCCAAACGTTCATGTACGCGGCGAAAGGCGGCGATGTCTTCGTGCTTGGAAATGCAGCCGGCAGACCGCTGATAAACGCTGTGGGTCGACCAAGGGTCGTGATTAACGGAACCTGCTTGGACTACTTGGCGGAGTCCTTCATGGCTGGTGACCCGCTTCACGGTGGGGGGTTCGTGATTTTGAATGGTATCGGGCACGGAGAAGATGGACAAATCAGGGAGCTTGACTTTCCGTATCCTGGGGGCAATCTCTTCTCACTAGCTTCTGGGGGAGCAATCTATGTTCGAGATCCGCACGGATTGATTGGTTCTGATCAGCTGAATGGTGGCCAGCTGACAAGCCTCAAGGAATCGGACTGGGAGTTGCTGTTGCCCTACCTCAGGGAAAATGAGAAGCTGTTCGGAGTGCGGGTGAGTGACCTTCTGAAAAATGGGAAGGATGTTGCGGAACCCTCCACAGTCTACAGGAAGGTTGAGGCGGTTCCGCTGAAGGCGCTCGCAGAGATGCACTGAGAATCGTGGCTACTTTGCTGGTGGCGGTGGTGGCACGTCTTTTCCACACTTGTCGCAGAACGTTGCGTACCCCGGTATTTGTGAGTTGCAGTTTGGACATGACTTCAGTTTGAGACCCTTCGTTCTAATGTACTGGTGCATCATCTTTGTCAGTTCCGTATAGCTCAGAAGGGCACCTTTTGGTTGTCCGGTGAGCATTGAGAGTGTGTCGTCGGCTACGATGGATCGCTGAGTTAGCATACTCTCTCTAGGCATCAAATCACCTCCACGCAATCAGGCGACTTTCACTTCGAGTTCGAGCCGTTCGAATCGCGTTTCGGCTTCACTCTCTCTCAGAGAGAGAATTCGATTTGTCGATTGGAGACTGTCCCATGCACACGGGCTGCATGGTTGAGGTGTGATCTTCACATGTTTGAGACAGGATTAGATGGCCATAGAGGCGTATTTTCCCTTAAATTTAGAGTCGGGAACGGTGAATCGGTCAGAGTTAATAAGAGTCTCAGAGGGCAGAGGCATGCCCCAATGAGCCTTCGGTGAAGTCTGAAGCTTATAGTCAATAGGGCTCGAAACGAGGCAATTCGGATGGGGTAGCGGAGCTGGCCGGTCTAAATAGAATACTAGTCGCCATTACCCTATTGGCGGGCACATTATAACGGTAATTACGCGGACACGCTTGGCCGAATGAAAATGTCAGACAAAACAAAAACAACTGGTGACCCGTCGCCGATCGTGACCGTCGCAGCATGGGCCGCAGTAAGCCTCTTCCTCATTCTCGTTGCACTGATGACCGCCCCCGTTAGCGAGTTCTTCGGCGGGAGCTCTTTAGCGATCATAAGCGCCACTCACGGCCTCCTTGCAACACTGGGGGTTTTGGTTGGCACCGTGACGGCCTATCTGGGTTGGCGTCTCTTTACGGGAAAGATCAAGGCATTCAGCGATCTGAAAATACTTGCCGCAATCTCAAGCCTCATTGCAGGGGCCACGATTATGTTCGGGAACTGGATCTACATCGCTTATCGTGCCCCTGGAGGTCCAAGGGCATTCTTCATGGAGAACAATCCAGAGATTCATGAGGTGTTCTTCGAGTTCAAGGAATTCATCGCTCTGTTTCCGCTCCCATTGGCGGTTGCAACGACTTTTGTGATTTGGCTGTACGGGGACCAGCTGATAGAGAACAAGGCATTGCGAACGTGGGTCGGTATTGCTTTCGCCGTGGCATGGGGGGGCCTAATAATCGCCTACCTCCTCGGCGCGGGCATAACGAAGCTAAGGAGCATCTAGCCAATGGCTGAGAAGAAACCTAACGGCGCGGCCATCGCAGCCTACCTCTCAGCCATGCTGGGTCTACTTGTCATGGGCGTCGTCCACACGATGACGGACGCGTCAGCCGACTTTTCCAAGTGGGTTTTGTCCATAGGCAAGCTATGGATTCCGAACGCACAAGGGATCGGACCATACAGCGGGAAGGAAACCTTCCTACTTGTAACTTGGCTACTCAGCTGGGCTGTGCTAGACATGCTACTTCGGAAACGCGACGTCAAACTCGCTGCTCCAGTCGTCGTTTTCGTGGTAGGCATGGCGCTCGCAACACTGTTCGTCTACACGCCATTCATAGACTTCTTGCTAGGCAAGTAGCGCGCGTACGTCACTCCTCCTTTTTCTCATTCTTTTGTCAATGTCGCTTTTAGGTGACTGCACAGCATGTTCGCTGCATGCACTTTCGTTACGAGCGAGCTCCAGACGTTCTCGAGTCGACTTTGGAAATCATCAAAAAGCTAGATCTGAAGCACATACCCAAGCATCGGGTCTACTGTTATCGAAGCTATGGATCCAGGTCCCGCAATGTGATCGCGCGGATTCATTCCCTGCCCCGCATCTGGCAGCAAGCACTTAGCGAGCCTGCCTACTACGCGATCGAAGTCTTATCTGAGCAATATGACGCTCTGCCGCGCGAAGAGAAGGAGAAGACATTGATCCACGAGCTTCTTCACATTCCCAACTCCTTCGGAGGAGGCTTCCGACATCACAAGAACTGGGTTAGTCGACGTCGAGTTGAGATGCTCTATGAGGCGTTGAAGGGCTCACAAGATTGCGACGAGCCGCCCAAGCCTCTTTGAAGTTCTCTTGGAGCGGCTCTTCTTCGCAAGAAGTCGCCAGCCCGCCCAAGCCGCGATGAATATCAGTAGCGCATAGGCAAGGAGGTTGATGTACCGGAACGCTTCGACGACCGAGTCCCAAGACGAGCCAAGCCACCATCCAAGGTAGGTCAGTGTGAGATTCCAGGGAAGGCAACCAGCAAGCGTATAGAGGCCGAATCTCAGCCTGTTCATTCTGTACAGACCGGCCGGGAATGAGATTAGCACTCTCGCCGCGGGGACAAGCCTGAACAGTGCGACGGCTATTGGGCCGTAGCGATTGAACCAAGCCTCTGCTCTCCTCAAGTGTTCTTCTTTGATGAAGAAAATTACACGATTTGTCAGGAGTCGCGGTCCGAGTTTCAGTCCAACGTAATAGTCCGCATATGAGCCAATCATTGCCGCTATGGTAGTGATCGCTATGACTGACCAGAATTCCATCGCGCCTGTGTAGACCAAATAGCCCGCGAATGGGAGAATGATCTCGCTTGGGATGGGGAATGCAGCGGCTTCCGCGAGCATCAGCAAGAATACGCCAGTGTATCCAGCTCCAGATGCAAGTGCGATAGCATTCTTCGGGAGATCCGTCAGTACAGAAACGAGGCCCTCGGGTCCTTCTTGCGCGTTCGTCTGCGCCACGTCTTCTAGGTAGCTGATTGAGACCAAGACTACTGGGAACACGAGCAGTAGCGTTACAACCAGTCGCCGAACCCAGAGTCTCATTGTGCGGTCGCCTTTCAATCCGACGCTATTTGCAGGAAAAAGACTATGATTGATTATCCAATCCACTTTTCTTGGTGCTTCTCGTCGGAATCTTTGAAATGACCAAGAGGCCGACCGAGAGCGTGAGAGTCATCAGGAGCGCAATGTTGTGTGCTTCTGGAATCGCGTTGACCATCTGAGGCACTTGCAGGACTGTTCCTTGGCTCCCGGGAGCGGCACTGCCACCCACGATTAGCCCGAAGCTAGTTGAGACCATGTAGATAGAATTGAGATCGGGACTGCCCGCGAGGGGAGATGATGACGAGACGGGGTACCAGCTGATCCCCGTCCACTGGAGTATGGTGGCTGAGTCACCCACAGCCCAAGCCTCTTGGGGGTTCACTTGTACGACTGAATTCAAGTTGCTTGATGTGGAAATCGCTACACTTGTCCAAATCGCTCCATCATAGTGAAGGATTGTGCCGCCATCTCCGGCTGCCCACCCATGAGTTGTGTCAGAGACGAAGACCGAGTTCAGTTGAGCTCCCGTCTGTGGGGCTAGTCTCATCCACTGCCCGTTAATCGCCTGATACGTCAGCATCTCTCCTCCGTCACCTACCGCCCACCCTTGAGAACCGCCAAGCATGTGTAGGCCGCGAAGCGTTTTGGTTGTTGGAGAGGCCATTGAGCTCCATGATCCTCCAGAATATCGAAGGATCACTCCGTCGTCCCCGACAGCCCATCCATTGCTGGAATCTGCCATGAAGACTGACCGCAAGCCGCCTCCAACGACCGGCGATGGAGATTGAACCCAGCTTCCTCCCGAGTAATGAAGAATTAGCGCATCCCCCGCGAAGCCTCCCACCGCCCACCCTTCAGATGAGTTGAGCATGAAGACCGAAAAGAGGTCCCCAGCCGGGCCAGACACAATTCCACGAGTAAACGATGCCCCGTTCCAGTGAACCACCACTGGCTCGCCAGCTCCAGAGCCGCAACCGCCAGTCGCGCAACCAACGATCCACCCATCACCACTACTCGTTAGGTAGACGGAGTTGAAAACGGCCGATGGAACCCCCTGTGGGTGCGCACCGATTGTGATTATGCTTTCGAGTCTAGCAACAGCAAATCCTAGGCCGCCAGAGAAGTAGACGGAGTTCAGATCCTGATTCGTTACAAGCTGGTTAGGAGGAAGCGCGGAGCATATCCCCCCTGAGTAGTGCAGAACTGTGCCCGCTGTTCCCACTGCCCAACCCTCCGTTTGGCTGACCATGAAGATCGACTTCAGATCTTGGCCAGTCGTGCCCGGGGAGACCGGGCCGGTCCATGTGCCTGAAGTGTAATGGTAGATCGTTCCTCCGTTTCCAAACCGCCCATCCATCATTCGAACTCACCATGAAGACAGAGTTCAGCGACGTTCCAAGAGCCGAGTTCAATACCCACCCACCTGAAGTATACTTGTAGATCAGCCCGCCGGATCCGACAGCCCAACCCTCGCTTGGGCTCAGCATGAACACAGAGTTGAGACCCGCCGCAGCGGATGAAATCAGGCTCCACCCTCCGCCGAGTCCAACAGTGCCAGTCCAGTGCCAGAATGCGCCGGACACTCCGTCAACGGCCCACGCGTCGCTTGGGCTCAGCTCAAAAACTGAGGCCAGTCTCTGCGCTGATGGAGCCGTGAGTCCAGTGGTTGCGCTTGACCATGTGACCTGATCTCTATAGATCGCGTTCCCCGTTCCGCCGCTTCCACCCACGGCGAAGCCGGCACTGGAGGACTCAGAGCCAGGTGGCCCGAACGAGACGCCAAAGAGATCTGACGTTGTGCCTGAGGCAATCTCACTCCAGAAAGACCCATCGAAGTGCAGAATCACTCCGCCGTTTCCAACTGCCCAACCATTGTTCGGACCCAAAATCACCACCGAGTTGAGATCACTCGTTGTCGGTGATGCGTTTGCGCCCTTCACAGGATCCTGAAGTAGCGCGAATCCCAACAAGAGAGCGAACAATATGACCTTGCGTGCGTGCAACGCTACTTCTGCCACTGGTCCATTGGACGTCAAACGTTCCTTATCAACTGTCGGAGGCGCGATCTGAAGTCGTGAAAATGATTGATATGTGAGGTTCTGTTCTCGTACCGCGGTTTCGTATGTCAAGCAGATATCGCGTAACGAAAGTCACCGCCAGGGAGATTCTTGATTCGAGGGGAAATCCAACCGTCGAAGCCGTGGTTCGCGCGGGCGGGATGTATGCCACTGCGGCTGTTCCATCAGGTGCGTCCACTGGAAAACATGAAGCCGTGGAACTTCGAGACAAGGATCCAAAGCGTTTTGGCGGACTTGGCGTTCTCAACGCAATTCACAATGTCGAGAAGGTTATTGGGCCGAAGCTCATCGGCCAAGATCCGCGGGAGCAAAGAAAAATTGACCAACTGATGCTCGATCTGGATGGAACTCCAAACAAGTCACGCCTTGGCGCGAATGCAATTCTGGCGGTCTCTTTGGCTGTGGCGAAGATGGCTGCGCAGGTCGAACGCAAGCCACTCTACCACTACTTGAGCCATGGCAAGGGGCGCGTACTGCCAGTCCCGCTGATGAACGTCATAAACGGCGGCAAGCATGCCGGAACGGGCCTTAAGGTTCAGGAGTTCATGATCATTCCATCAGGAATGAAGAGCTTTTCAGATTCGATACGAGCAGGATCAGAGATCTACCAAGCCCTCAAGCGAGTTATCAAATTGAAGCATGGGCCTCAATCTATCAATGTAGGAGACGAAGGCGGATTCGCGCCACCAGTAACCAAAACCAGCGAAGCAATCGAACTACTTCTGCAAGCAATATCGGAGGCCGGCTACCGTGCGGGGGGAGATGTGTTTCTAGCGCTCGATTTGGCGTCGTCAGAGTTCTACGAAAACGGGCGATACGAAATTGATGAAGAGACGAAGTCAGCGGATGAGTTGATGGATTACTACACGCAGCTTGTCGACCGATTTCCCCTCCGTTCACTGGAAGACCCATTTGAAGAAGAAGACTTTGAGCACACAGCACAGCTGACTCGGAAGATAGGCGACAGAGTCCAGATCGTGGGCGACGACATCTTCGTCACGAACATTCCGAGATTCAAGAAAGGAATCGACGCGGGAGCCGCCAACGCGTTGCTTCTGAAAGTGAATCAGATTGGGACACTGACTGAAGCGATTGAAGCTGCAAAACTCGCGATGAAGAGCAGCTACGGAGTGGTCACAAGCCACAGGTCGGGCGAAACCAGCGATACGAGTATTGCAGATCTCGCGGTCGCGTTGAACTGCGGACAGATAAAGACCGGAGCGCCATGTCGCGGCGAGCGCACAGCCAAATACAACAGACTGTTGAGGATCGAGCAAGAGCTGGGACCAAAAGCCCAGTTTCGACCTTTCTAGAAATTGAGATAACCAGAACTGTTCTGGAAAAACGGCGTTACGAATATAACGATCCGCAGCGCGAACAATGCCATTCCTGGTGCTCCTCGATGGACGCGTACCAATGTCTGACCAGTAGGCTCGACGTTCGCGAATTCGATTCCAAACCGGTACCAGCTGAAGTCAAGTCGAAGGTCCTCGAAGCCGCTAGACTGAGTGCCACGGGCATGAATGTTCAACACTGGAGGTTCATTCTGATCGAGAAACCAGACAACCTGAGAAAACTCGCGGAGGATAGCACCACCGGCAAATGGGTCAAGAACGCGAACTTCGCCGTCATAGTCCTCACACAACCAAAGTATGGTTTCCACTTGATCGATGCCGGGAGGGCAGCTGAGAACATGCAGATTGCAGCCTGGAACTTTGGTGTGGCGTCGTGCGTGTTCACCGGCGTGAACAATGAACCGTTGAGGAAGGACTTCAAGATCCCAAAGGATTTGGCTCCGAGCTTGATCGTGGGATTCGGATACCCAACCAAGGCGATCGTGGGGAAGAAGAATCGAAAGCCCCTCCGAGAAGTCGCCTTCCTCGAAAGCTACGGGCAAGATATTCAACCGGTCGGTCGCACATAGAGTGATGATTCAGTACTTGCCGTTGTCCAAGTCAGAACTGGAAGCTTTCCTAAAGAAACCTCGCATGGCTCACCTTGCAACGTCCACCAGAGACGGGAAACCGCGCGTCACGCCAATCTGGTATGCATACGAGAATGGAATGTTCTACCCCACGACACGACAGCGAAGATTGAAGGGCGGACAGATTCAGAAGAACAGCTCAGTGTCGCTCAGCATTGCCAACGAAGAGCACCTAACGAAGAGCACCCCTACGTAGCGGTATCTGTCTTCGGAACGGCTGAGATTGTGAAGGAGAATCGGGATTCGTGGTTGAAGCGAATCGCATCCCGGTACGAAGAGGCAGAGGAGGTTGAGCGCTGGTCAGTAAGGTGATCAAGCAGCCAGATAGAGCAGTGATCGAGGTGAAGGCCGAACGGGTTATGAGCTGGAATTACGGGCGCGACGATGCCGAGCGGCAGGACGAAGGCCAATCGATGTCCACCGGAACCTGAAAGGCGAACAACTAGGCTCTGCGAGTTTTCTCGTATTCCCTCTTTCTGCCTGCAGTGATGGTAGTTCTCTGTTTCTTGAAGTGGGGCTCGAGTTCTCTCATCTTGAACTCGAAAAACTCCCCTGCCTCCTGGCAGTCTTCAATGTCACTCTGAGCGTATCTGGCGAGAAATGGAATGAGGAGACCGTAGGCTTCTCGTCTGAGCTCGGGCTCACTGTTCATCCTGTCCACGGCTTTGCTGGTCATGGCGTTTAGTGATTCCTTCAGCTTCTCGAGTCGTGATTCAGTTTCTGTTCGTGTGGACTTTGAAGTCGGTTTCTTGATGAATGTGAAAATGAAGTCGCCAACGAATGCTCCGATCTGCATGGCGTGGATCGTGGTGTTGTAGGATCGGATGGGCTTCTGATAGTGAATCCCTTCCGGGTGAAGGGTGAATCCAGCGCGCGAAACGGAGATGACAAAGCTTGCTACTACGCGTATGTCGTTGCTGTTGAAAGTGGAGACCAAGTATCGCTCCGGCTTGAGGACCCGATAGCACTCTGTGAAGACTTCATGGAGGAGTTTCTCGTAGTCATGCAAGCTCTTGCGCTGAGTTCTGTTAACCACGATCTCGTTTCGCTTGTCTATCGTCTTGCCTCTGCTCAACCAAACGTGCCAGAAGTCTGAAAGTTCGCCGTAGTTCACGTTTCCTCCGTACGGCGGGTCGGTAACTACGGCATCCACGCTTTCGTCGGGGATGGGAAGTTGCGATGAGCTCTGAGTTAGGATGAGGAATGAGGAATCTCCGCTCGTAAGGTCATTAAAGCTCCCTGCCGGTCTCACGTAGTCTCCAACTTCGCGGTTGCTGTATTCCTTCCCTCTGAGTACCGCACGCATGCGACGTTCAAACGTGTTCCACACGTTGATCTCTAGCGTTTTCGGGTAAATCCAGTACGCGTGCATAGCCCAACCCTCCACGACATGCCCGCGCAGGTGAGACTGGCGACTGGCCCACTTCAGAGAACTACTGAACGCGAACCGCAGCATTTCTCTGTTCTCGCTATCCTTGGTGGCATCGATCTCTTTCAGAAGAATCGATAGGGCGAGGAGATTTCTTCGCGTGAAGAGTTCGTGAAATGATCTTACTTTCTGATTCAGAAGCGAGTTTGTCTTGTCACCTGCCGGAATTGGAGTCTGAGGGTACCAGAGGTGCTTCCGACTGATGGTTCGTGCGAAATTCCTCTCGATCTTCTTGGCGAGCAACAAATCGCTCGGATTGGCTCGTTTCAAGTCTGAGGTGCCGCAGGCTGGGCAGATGAACTTGAGGCGAGTGATCACCCTTCGATTCTCATCCCACTCGATCCAATCTGCAATGGCCGCGCCTCCGCAGCGTGAACACCTCGTGGAGTAGAGCTGTGAAATCTGTTGCTTCACTCGACGGCTCACAGTCGCAAAGGCTTGAGCGACTTCTTTCAGGTTCGTAAATCTGCATTCCATGTCAGTAACGTAGCTTGCGATGGGATTCACGTCAACCGCTATAACTTTCCTCCGGAGCTTGAGAGCCTCCACCGCGGTCACGCCTCCTCCGCAGAAGGGGTCGAGAACAATCTCGCCCGATTTTGAGTAGTGCGAGATGAGTTCGCGGAAGACATTCCAGGGGCGTCGTGCGAAGTACTTGTGCATCATGTAGACCGGGGTGTGTGATTCTGCATCCAAAACTTGCTTGAATGCGGGGATCAACGGCCTCGGCCCATCGCTCTCCGTCCTCGCACGACTGCGAATAAAGCACTTCCGCGTCTTGGTCTGCAAATGATCTGGTATTAGTCGCCAGTTGGCGAAATGTTCGCGCCCCACTATGCAGCATCCAACAAGTGGCTTATTCCCGCTTCACACCTAAAGTATGGGGAAACCCGGCAGAGGCAGCAAGCCGCATCTTGACAGAGCAGGTAGGGGCGAAGAAGACTAAGCTGAAGCTTCTCCAGGTTCAATCGCATCTCCAGCAAGACCCGAATGATCCAGAGAGCGCGCATTGGGATGTCTGCTTCGTGTATGGTGGAACCCTGAGGGCTGTTCAGAAACCGGAATGGTTCTCGGAACTCAAATTCGTGAAGCCAAACGTTCTTGCGAGCGATGACTTCACTCGTGGCCACGGCGACGTTTTGAAGGAACTCGGAATAATCAAACGGTAGTGGACTGAGCCACCGCGCACGATTCATCCTTGCACAGCGCGAGCCATGACGAGGTCTTGTGGCAGTCAGTCGATAAATCCAGCCTTGCCCATCTAATTGTTCGGTGAGAGTGAGACGCAATTTCGAATCGAACCCGTGAAACTCGGTAAAGCGTTTGCGTTGGCGAAGGCTGGTTGGCCTCCTTCGCAACGGAGACCAATCCCGGGATGGCCGGACAACCCACGCATGCCCGTTCCGAAGTGAATCAAAGGAGGTGCATTGAAGCAATGTGTGGATATGGTGGAAGAAGATACTTGACGAAAGCAGAGAAGATCGAGTGGCTTGAGGAATACAAGAGCAACCTCGAAAAGGAACTTCAAGGCGTGACTGAGCGAATACAAGAACTCAAGCACTGACAGTGATTGAGAAGGTATCCGTCCAAGCGGGGGCGGGGACCTTACACCGCACCTTTTTTCTTTCCCAGCCCAACATCACAGGACCTGTGACGATCCATGGCCAGACTGGAACATGCCATTGATCTGCTCATCTACCTGTCCGTCGCCCTCGGCGTGGTGCTTTTGCCTCAGATCTACTCGCTAGTTCCACCTTGGTTGTTCTATGCAGTCTTCGGCGGTTGGATTGCATACCTGATCGTCGCTCTTGCAGCTCGGTTTCACCACAAGGCAGCTTACCCCGCTGCCTTTCTGCTCGCGGTTGTGACCCTGCTGTCTTCCCTTCCTGATCCCACCCATTACTCGTTTGCCGGCGCGGGCATGTGGCTCGCCACAGCTACTTTCGTCACTGGCTCTGTGCTACAGATCTGTCTACTCGTTTTGATATCCGTTCATTTCCTGAAGCTTCGAAAGGGGAACCGGTGAAGATCGCAAACCGAATCACGATAACAAGGCTTATTGCGAGTCACACAGCGGAAAGGTTGCGGTAAAGTTTGAGTGGCGTCAAAGTAACTGTTGTCTATTTTGGCCAGGCCCGTGAGATCGCTGGGGTCAAAGAAGATGAGTTCACGTTGGCGTCACCTGCTAGAATAGAACACGCGTTCGCGAAATCGATCGATGTTCACCCGGGATTGGCTAGGATCAAGGAGATCATCCGTCCCTTGCTGAACGGTCAATGGACGGAGCGCGAGGCAGAGCTGAAGGACGGAGACCGAGTTGCTCTTCTCCCGCCTGCAGGAGGCGGCTGAGGCTTACGTGCGAAGGCGGCTCTGTTCATTGCGTTAGCGATCGTAACACCGCTCTCCATTCTGCTGACCGTCATAGTGGTACCTAACCCATTCATCCACAACCGACCGTGGATGCGCATACAGTCCGCCATGGTTCTCCACTTGGACCTGATCCAATATGACGAGGTTCTCGTGGTTGTCAGCTTTCGAAATCCAACTCATCGAAACTACGTCATAGCTCTGCAAAGAGCGAACTTGGAGGGAGTTTTCTCAGGCGCCCTCAACGAAACAGTCCAATCCACAGTGACTTCCTTCCGGTTTGCCGCAAGCCCGCCGAGTCCCACGGTCCAGCTGAGCGCTTGCTCAAACGCAAGTGCAGGGTTGGTTTTTCAAGGTCGGCTTGGACTCGGGAATCCAAAAGGCTCCGACCTTACGGGACAAATCAGTGTTGTCATGAACGTCAGCGTGGGCGGCGAGCCTCTCACTCTTTCAGAAGTCGTGAGCTTCGTCTTTACTTGGAATTCCGAGAAGAAAGTATTCGAAGCGACGAATGAGCCAGATGCTGATGGCCGCAATGAATGCACACTGCCGTGGCTAGACACCGCAACCATGATAACACGCGATTGGCTGGCGCACGTTTAGAACTCATTCGTAAGCTCTGAAAAGCACGCTTTTGGCTCGTTGTCTGTGTGGCTTCGTCAGTCTGGGACGATCATGACCTTGATGCATTCGCCTTTGCGCATCAGGTCCATGCCTTTGTTGACGTGGGGGACCTTGATTCTGTGTGTGATGAACTTGTCGACCTCAAACTTGCCCGCCGTTAGCAGGTCTAGTGCGGCCGCGAAGCTGTAGTTGGAGATGAAGCTGCCGATGTACTCGATCTGCCTGAAGGTTATGTCGAACGGTTGTATCGGAACCTCAGCGCCTTGCGGGTTTATGCCGAACTGCACAATTCGCCCTCCGCGGCCAACTAGAGCCAACGCCATTCTGGTAGCGGGGGGTGTGCCCGCCGCCTCTATGACCACATCCAAGCCACGGCCTTCGGTCATATCCTTGGTGAGTTTGACGGGATCCTCCTTGGAGGGGTTGATGACGTTCTTGGCACCGAACTTGCGTGCGTTCGAAATCCTCTCGTCTTTTGTCTCGTAGACAATGAGCTTACCTGCCTGGCTGTTCTTGAGGAGTTGGAGGTAGTGAAGGCCCATTGGGCCTGCTCCGATAATGCCTACGAACTGCCCAGGTCGGATGTTTGCCCTCTGAACTGTGTTGACGACGCAGGAGATCGGGCCTGCTAGTATTGCTGCGTCCAAGGACATGTCGTCGGGTATCTTGTAGACTGAGCCTGCTGGCGATCGGTTGTATCGTGCGTATCCGCCGTCGTCATGCTCTCCTAGAGTGACGATGTTTTGGCAGAGGTTGTCTTTGCCCGTCCGGCAGTAGTAGCATGAACCGCATTTTATGTCGACATCAACCGCGACCCTGTCACCGACTTTGACGTTCTTGACTTTGTCACCGACTTTTGCAACTGTGCCAGCGTACTCATGGCCTAGGATAATTCCTTCTTTGACTGGATGTTCGCCTGCAATGATTTTCGGATCGGTGCCGCAGATTCCGCAGCCGTAGATTTCTAGGATTACGTCGTCCGGCTTCTCGATCTTCGGTATCGGATGATCTTCGACGACAAGATTGTTCACTCCTCTGAATACCGCGGCTTTCATGGTATCCAACGCGTTGCAACCAGCTGATCGCTAGCCGCGTGTGTCTCTTTATTCGTATGGGAATGAGAGAAAATACCACTATGTACGCGTTCACGATGCAAGGGCATTTCGAATTCCGACCATCAAGTGCGCGATTTCTTCCCGAGTTGCCTGGTGCCTCGGTACTTGGCCAATGATCTGTCCGCGATAGATTACGGCTATCGTGTCGCTTATTGCGAATATCTCGTCGAGGTCATTTGATATCAGTAGAACTGCCGTGCCTTGTGCGGCGTGCTCCATCAGCTTCTGATGAATGTACTGAGTTGTGCGGGCATCTAAGCCGTGCGTAGGCTGGCTTGCGATCAGCACGGAAGGTTTTCTCGACAGCTCACGAGCTACGAGCAGTTTTTGCAGATTTCCACCTGACAGTGTGCGCGCGACAGATTTTGGTCCGCGAGCTAGGATCCCATACTCCTCGATGAGCCTCGTTGTCTCGCGTTCCGCTTTCTTCCAGTCGATGACCAACCCCTTTCGGATCTCTGGAGTTCTGAAGCTCTTGAGGACGACGTTCTCCTCAAGGTTTAGGTCGGGTACAAGCCCTTCGCCGACTCTGTCGTCAGTGATGTAGGAAACTCCTCGATCATGCTGCTCGGCTGGATCGGAAGCACTAACATCTTCTCCAAGCAGTGCAATCTTGCCGCCTTTCAGGGGCCTGATGGCTGTCAGGGCCTCTGCGAGTTCCTTTTGTCCATTTCCCTCAACTCCGGCGAGACCTAGGATCTGACCTTTGTGCAGAACGAGGTCCAGGTTTCTGACTGCTTCATGGCCCCTGTCGTCTTGCACGACCAAACCTTCTACGCGGAGGATCTCGTCTTCAGCCCGCCTCTCCTGTTTGGTTGCTTCGGGCGCCATCTCGCCGCCGAACATCATCTGAATGATTTCTCTTGGGGTCTTGAACTCGCTCTTGCTCAGGGTTCCCACTTTGACACCAGCCCTCAATACCGTTATGCGGTCACAGAACTCCACTGCCTCGGGCAGTTTGTGGGTGATGAACACGACGCTCTTCCCTTGGGTCTTCAGAAGCTTTATCGTGCGAAATAGTCCCTCAACTTCCACAGGCGCCAAGACCGAAGTGGGTTCGTCGAGTATGATTATGCTGGCTCCTCTGAAGAGAACTTTGAGGATCTCCACTCGCTGCTGTTCGCCAATCGAGAGCTCCCAGACGTTGGCTGAGGGGTCGATGGAGAACCCGAGTTCACTCGCGCGGGTGTTAATCTCGTTGGCGAGTGTCTTCATGTCTTTGGCTTGCTTGCGGGTCACGTCGAGTCCGAGGGAGATATTCTCGACGACCTTGAAGCTTGGGACGAGTGAGAAGTGTTGGTAGACCATGCCGATTCCAAGTTTGAGTGCGTCCTTCGGCGAGTGTATTCGGGTTTGCTCATCGTGAACGAAGATCTGTCCTTCGTCAGGTTGGTAGTAGCCTGAGAGGACGCCCATCAGCGTCGTCTTGCCTGCGCCATTCTCTCCCAGTAATCCGTGGACCTCGCCCGGTTGTAGGTCGAAATTGATCGCTTTGTTCGCGACCACGCCAGGGAATCGCTTTGTGATGTTCTCCATTCGCACGATTTGCCCGTTCTGTTCCTTCATTACAGCTCCCTCTTGTACGGCCTTGCCAGTGCCGGCGGGAAGCGAGCCCGCCTTGCCAGAGCGACGAGGCCCAAGATGGTGAAGATGTAGGGCAACATCAGCACGATCTCCGCCGGGACGGTTCGCAGGTAGCCGAGAGCTTGAATGCCTCCTGCTAGTGATTCGGCACCGCCGTACAATAATGATCCAAGAAACACGGTTGCGGGATTCCATCGCGCGAACATGGTTATGGCGATGGCGACGAATCCTCTTCCCTGAGTCATGTTGTCTTGGAAAACGGAGACTTGGTAGAGAGATAGGTAGCTCCCTGCAAGGCCCGCCATTGCACCGCCGAAGAGGAGAAGGGCGTAGCGATAGAGGAAGACATTGACGCCAGCCGTGTCCGCGACCATTGGGTTTTCACCGAGCGTCCGTATCTTCAGGCCGAGAGAAGTTCGGAAGAGAACATAGTAGAAGATAGGGATGAGTAGGATTCCGAGGTAAACCATCGCTGGCTGATTGAAGATGCCTCCGATGATGGGAATCGTTGAGAGCGGGACAATGTTAATCGTGTCCTTTGGTGGAAGAGTGGGGAGTCGGCTCGTTCCGTACAATACCCTGAAGGCGAGGCTCGTTAGTCCTATTGCTGCAATGGAGAATCCGACGCCGACGACTATTTGATCTGCCTGCAGCGTCACAACGAGCAAGGCGATGATGAGCCCGACTAGCATCCCTGTCAGAACGCCTATCAGTACACCGAAAACGAGCGAATTCGTCATCACCGCTCCTACGAATCCTGTGAAAGCTGAGATGAGCATGATTCCCTCAAGGCCTAGATTGAGAACTCCTCCGCTTTCCACGTACGTTTCTCCGAGCGCGGCTAGTAGTATTGGCGTGGCTGATCTGAACATGCTTCCAAAGAGGAAGGTGAAGAAGAGCACCACTGCAGGGTCCACGAGTTCGCTCATTCTCTGTCGCTCCGAATGTTCAGCTTGACTCTTTTCACGGACTCGCCGGCCGCGAAGAAGAGCAGCATCAAACCGAGTATTACATCAATGAAGAATATCGGTATCCCCATCGCTCTGTGCATTTGATCACCACCGACTAGGAACGTTGAGAAGAGGAATGAGAACGGTATCGCTGCCAGCGCATTGAGGTTCGCTAGGAAGACCAATGGAACGGCCTCAAGTCCATAACTTGGCACCCACTCGGGGTCGATGTTTCTCATAACGCCTGCAACTTGAACGCCACCAGCGAGCCCAGCCGCTGCACCACTGATCAATAACGAAAGTATGATCAGCTTGCCAATTGGCAGCCCAGCATATCTCGCCGCCTTGAGGTTGCTTCCAATCACCTTGAACTGATATCCGTAAGTCGTTCTTGACATTAGGAAATAGACCACGATCGCAAGCGCGATCGCAATTATGAGACCGATGTGAACTTGTGTCCCAGGAATATCAGGCAGTTCAGCAGTTCGAACCACGGGAGTTGTCATTGGATGAGTCGAAATGTACGGGTCTCGAAGAGGGCTCTTCACAAGGTAGAGCTGCAAATCAATGGCGATGAAATTCATCATAAGCGTCGTGACAATTTCGTTCAGTCCCCAACGCGCCTTCATGATTGCGGGCAAGAGGACCCAAGCGATACCAGCAACCGTTCCAGCCGCGAGCATTAGCGGGATGAGTATTGGCGAGGGCAGGGGGCCGAGCGAGTAGCCGACCACATTCGACAACAGCCCTCCGATAATCATCTGGCCCGGAACGCCAACATTCCAGATGCCCGCTCTGAAGCACACGACCAGACCGGCCGCGACGATCAGAAATGGAGTCGTCTCAACCAGTGTCTTCCTCAATCCGAATTCGGTGTACCACGCCTCAGTGAAGATTGTTTGATAAACCAGCCCTGGATTGGAGCCGATCATTACGAGGATAATGGCGCCAGCAATGAAAGATCCGATCAAAGCGATGATCGTAGAAAGAGCGGGACGAAAAAAGGCAAAAAAACGGGGGGGTTTCGGTCTGCTGATTTTCATGGTTGATTTGACTACTTAGTGGCTACTCGTAGCCTAGTTCCTTCAGGAGTGCATGGAACTGCTCCGGAGTATCAACCAGTTTAATCTGGATTTCTCCGGCGCCGACTTTCTTCACGATGTCAGCGACTTGAGCTGCGATGTCCCCTGGGACCTTCGGGTTCAAGTCGAGTAGATATGCGCCGCGATTTCCTGGGGTCATGTGGTAGAATCGTGTTCCGTAGATGCCGCTGTACACGTCGGCGACTGCTTGGTCAAAGGCAACTGTGAAGTCCCAGATCACGGAGGTTAGAAGGATGCCCTTCGTGTCTATACTTCTCTTATCGCCGATGACGTCGATGAACCACGCGCCCTTTTCAGAGCACGCGTCCATCTGTCCAAAGGATGTTCCGTCGCCCATGCCAAAGATGACATCCGCGCCTTGTCCGATCTGAGCCAGTGTAAACTCCTTCCCTTTCGCCGGATCCTCATAGGAGCCGACTACTGTGAAGAGTAGCTTCGAACTCGGATTGGCAGCCTTGAATCCCTGAGCAAAGGCGCCACTCATTCGGAGCCAGTTGGCGTCGGTTTCAACGGATTGGACTATTCCAGCGACATCGCTCTTCGTCAGAAGCCCTGCAAGATATCCAGCCGGATAGGCAGCTTGGTTTCCTTCCCATAGATACGTACCCAACTTGTTTGGTATTGCGTCTTCCGGGACCTCACCGTAGCCATGGATTAGGATCATGCTGTTACCGGACTTGCCAGTAGCAATGATGTTCTTTGAGAATTCCCTGTACCCTCCACCGTGCTCTACGATTAGGTCGAATCCTTTGTTGATGTAGTCCTCCGTTGCTCGAACCGGTTCCTCGCCATATCCAAGCCCTTCGCTGAACGAGAATTCTGCATTGTACTTCTGAGCTACTGCTCGAAGCCCTTCGACACCCTGTTGTCCCCAGCTGAAGTCATTTGCCCTGCTGGGCGTGACTACAGCTAGCTTGAGCTTCTTGCCAACGCCCGCGCCAGTTCCCGTTACAGTCTCCGTCTGAGTGACAGTTGTCATTGTGCCTGCTGGAGCAGAGAGGTACCCAGCTGCACCGCCTATGATGAGCCCTGCGACTGCGCTTGCACCCATGCCGAGAAAGTTTCTACGTGACACTTCTTTTTTTTCTGAACTCAAAATTCCTCAGGCTAAGTCTTAGTGTGCCAACTATTTGAGACTAAGCGACATAGAGTATTAGCGGTAAGCTACCCCGCCATTACAGTAAAGACCGACCACCATCGTCCACCGAAAACAGCTCGAAATGACGGAACTCATCGATTGGAAATCCGCAGAAATGGTCACCGGGCAACTCGTAGATCGACTAGGTTTTCGGAAGTCTCAATCTCACTAAGAAGGTTACAGTTCATCGGATGATTAGCCGCCGAGTTGTCGGCCTTCTTCTACGTTCGCGCGGCCGCGTTTCGTTGCTCACTATCCTTTCTCAGCTTTGTCAAGAGCTAGGTACCCTTAAATGAACACCGGAACGGCCTCTCTGCGAGAATTGTAAGGGACGGGTAAGCCACGACCGACCAAGAGCTCGCGGTGGATATTCAAGGCCTCACATACTCCTATCCTACGTCACAGCAGCCGGTGCTCAGAGGTATCGATCTGAGGGTTCGCAAAGGCGAGTTTCTTTCAATAATGGGGCCAACAGGTGCGGGCAAGAGTACCCTCTGCCTAACACTGAACGGCATAATTCCTCAGTCTCTCGCGGGTGTTCTGAACGGGACTGTCGTGGTTGACGGGATGAGCACTGCGAAATATGGTGTTCACCAGTTGACGAGCAAAGTGGGAATGGTCTTTCAGGAACCTGAGAGTCAGCTTTTCGCGATGCATGTCGAAGAGGAGCTTTCCTTCGGACCAGAGAACCTCGGAGTCCCGCCTGACGAAATCAGGCAAAGAGTGGAGTGGGCTCTCAAGGTGGTTCGCATGGAACCATTCCGCTACCGCTCCCCATTCCGACTTTCCGGAGGCCAAAAGCAACGGGTTGCCATTGCCGCAGCTCTCACAATGTATCCGAGCATCTTGATTCTTGACGAGCCAACGGCGGGCTTGGACCCAATTGGAAAGACGGAGGTCTTCTCTGTTGTGCACGATCTGAAGAAGATGCGGAACATGACCATAATCATGGTTGAGCATGAGAGCGAAGAAATCGCACGCTTCTCCGACCGCATCGCGGTGATGGAGGGCGGGAGAATCATACTTCAGGGAACGCCGAGGGAGGTCTTCTCGCAAACCGCGACCTTGACGAAGATCGGCCTGAATGTTCCGCAAGTCTGTGAGCTTGCGCAGAAGATGAACGATGGCTCTATGGGCAGGCATGGGTACTCATTCATGACTCTGGACGAAGCTGAAACACAGATACGCAAAGATTTCGAAATCGGCAATCTAGGCGGTCGCACGAAGCTGACCGAAAACGCGAACTCTGCCTCAGAGGAAGGAGTAGCGAAAGGAGGCAACCCGGCCGTCGAAGTAGGTGACCTCCACTTCTCCTACGAGAGGGGCACGGAGATCCTCCATGGGATCAACCTGAAGATTCGCAAAGGAGAATTCGTCGCGATCATCGGACAGAACGGGTCGGGCAAGACTACGTTGGTCAAGCACTTCAATGGCCTGCTTCGCCCCGACAGTGGCCGCGTCTTCGTTAACGGCGAAGATACGGCTCAGAAGACCGTCGCTCAGCTGTCGCGGACCGTGGGATATCTCTTCCAGAATCCGGATCATCAGATCTTCAGCACCTCGGTGGAGGACGAGATTGCGTTCGGTCCGAAGAACCTCGGAGTCGGCACGGAGGAGACGACTGAACGCGTTAAAGAGGCATTGAAGCTTGTGGGGCTGGAGGAATACAGGAAGGTTCCGCCTTCCACGCTGGGGTTAGGTCAGCGCAGGAAGGTGACGCTTGCCGCTATAGTCGCCATGAAGCCGGAGGTCATGATCCTTGATGAGCCGACGACCGGAATCGACTGGAGCGGCTCGCTCCAGCTAATGGATTCGGTCACCGAACTCAACAAACTGGGACACACGATCATCACAATTACGCATAGCATGCGAGTCGTCGCGCAATACGCGCAGCGTACCGTGGTCTTGGCTAACGGAGAGGTGATTCTGGATGGACCCACCAGAGAAGTCTTCTCCAAGCCAGACATCTTGGAGAGCACGTTCTTGTCTCCGCCTCAGATAACCTCGCTCGGCCAGAAGCTCGGAATCGGAGCGGACGTGTTGTCTGTTGACGAGTTCTACTCGCGACTGAGGGAGTTGTGACGAGATGTCGATGAGGTTCGACCTGTACATCGAACGTGAGTCACCGATCCACAGGCTGGATCCGCGGGTCAAGTTGATTGGGGCAGGTTTGGGGATGCTCTCAGCCGTAATCGTCTCCAATATTGCCTTTCTCGCAGTTCTCTACGCCTTAGTCATCTCGGTCTTGGCGGTCGCGCGAGTTAGTTGGCCGAAGTTCTGGTTTGCATTCCGTACGATCCTGCCGGTCTCGATTATGATCACCGCCCTGTGGCCTCTCTTCTATCGGACGGGCATGCCAGTGCTCTTCAGCTGGGGGCCGATTATCATCACACTCCCAAGCATCATCGCGGGCGCTGCGGCGGCTCTGCGAATCAACGTCATGGCCTTCTGCGCATTCGCGCTCCTCTACACGACACCGCAGGGAAAGTTGGTGCGTGGACTCGTGAGGTTGAAGTTACCTTATGAGTATGGGTTGTCTCTCGCGATCGCGCTTCGCTACATTCCAACGTTCGGCGGAATTGTTCTGATGATCATGGACGCGCAGAAGGCGCGAGGTCTTGAGTTGGATAAGGGGAACTTCATGCGCAAGACGCTCAAGTACGTCTATGTGATGGCACCTGTTGTAATTACGGCGTTGAGAATGGCTGATCAGCTGTCGCTCGCTATCGAGTCGCGTGCATACGGCGCACCTGTAAAGAGAACATATATCACTGATCTGAAGATGCGAGTCGCGGACGGATTCGCGCTCACAGTTCTCGTGGTTGCTTTTGGTGGTCTCGTAGTCGCAAGGCTCTTATACGGACTTGGCGCGTAGCTCATCGATTGGGAAAAGACCTCATGACACAGATGCAACGAAAAGGAATGGGGCCGCGAGAAATCGCGCTCTCCGGAATAATGATCGCCGCAACTGCAGCTCTAACAATGCTCATCAGTGTTCCATTTCCGCTCACGAGAGGCTACTTCAACCTTGGCGACGCTATGGTTATGCTTGCAGGTCTTCTGCTTGGCGCTCGACTGGGTGGGATAGCAGGAGGAGTGGGTTCTGCGATCGCAGACGTCCTTCTGGGATTCGGTTACTTTGCTCCAATGACTCTGCTGATCAAGGGCACAGAGGGCTTTTTGGCAGGTCTGATTGGACACAACAGGAAGTTCCCAGCGAAAGTCGCAGGGGTAATCGCGGGAGCAATCGCAATGCTTCTCGGCTACTTCTCGGTTGAGACTCCGCTCTACGGAGTTGGAGCCGCAATCGCAGAGCTAAGCACAATCAACATCCTTCAAGTAACCTTCGGAGCAGTCATCTCTCTGATCCTAATTCAAGTCGTCCAGAAAGCGTACCCAGCAATTATGGCGTACTCACCTCCACCGGTCTCCACAAAGTACGCTGTAGCAGTTGTCGTAGCCGTAGTGATCGTTCTCTCGGCCATCGTCGGATTCTATGTCACCCAAGGAATAGGATAAACAAGACCAGCACACATAGAATCCACACTCCTCTTTTTGATGCCCGTTCAAGGAATTCATCGGCGCGTTCACGCCGTCTTACTCTGTTCAGATCAATCACGGTTCGAAAACTCGATCATTTTGATCTGCTAGTAACTTCAAACCGACTTAGCGCGGAGCAGAGATACATGCAGCAATAGGTAGCCTATAGAATGAGGACTATCGATTAATAGACAGCAGAAGAAATCCTTCAGCATTAAGGTGCGATTGTTTTGTGGAATAAGGCCAGAGAGCCTGTGAGGCTTCTGATGACGCCAGGTCCCGTTGAAGTCTCTCCGCGAGTCCTCGCCGCCCTGGCGAGGCCGCAGATCTACCACTACTACAAGGGATTCGTTGACTTCTTCGACGAAACGACCGAGAAGATGAAGAAGATCTTCCAGACGAAGAGCGATGTGATCATAATGCAAGGGGAAGGCGTGCTCGGTCTCGAAGCCGCGGTCCTAAACACGATCAATCCCGGCGACAAGGTTTTGGTTCTGGACAATGGGCCGTTTGGCAAATGGTTCGGAATATACGTCGAGAACGCTGGCGGTAAACCAGTCTACTTGACCTCACCTAACAATGAGGCGTTTCACGCAGAGAAGCTGAGAGAGAAGCTGGACACAGAGAAGGACATCAAAGCAATGACCGTAATTCATTGCGAGACGCCGGCTGGAATTCTCAACCCAGTCAAGGATCTGTGCCCCATAGCGAAGAAGAGGGGAATCTTGACGATTGTCGATTCTGTAGCCGCCCTAGGAGGCGTCGACATGAAGCCTGACGAATGGGGAATCGACATCTGCTGCGGCGCGTCCCAGAAAGTGATTTCCGCGCCACCGGGATTGACGATGGTGTCGATCAGCAAGGATGGGTGGGATGCGATTGACGGCAAGAAGAACCCGATCAAGAACTCGTACGTGAGCATACCGGACTACAGGGACACCTGGCTCAAAGCGAAGCGTTTTCCGTTCACACCATTGGTCTCGGAGATTTATGCGCTGAGCGAGGCCGCTGATGAACTCCTCGAAGAGGGACTTGAGAACTCCTTCAAACGCCATCAAATGGTGGCTGATGCTTGCAGAGATGGAGCGGAGAAGATAGGCATGAAGTTGTGGGCCAGAAGACGGGAGGATGCCTCCAATACAGTAACCGCTTTACAGATACCGCCCTTCACAACTGACGTAGAAATCGTAAGAGGCATGGTTGAGAAATACGGCATATTGATCGGTGGCGGTTACGGGGAAACAAAAGGCGAGCTACTCAGAATCGGACACATGGGATACCACGCAACCCTACCCAACGTCATCGCAACTCTCGCAGCCATGGACGGAACCGTGGCCGACATCAAGAAGAACAAGCGAATAGCCGTCGCAGCGAAATAGAAACACGACCCCGATTCTTCTTTCAATCCGTTTTTCGATTGTCCAAGGCCTGACTGATGATCTTCGACAAAATACCAATCGTGGATGCTCATACTCATCTGGGGTATTTCGGCGGATGGGCAAACGTCGGCATAAACGCGGACGAATTGCTTGCACTCAACAAGGAATTCAACGTCGTCCACACGGTGGTTTTCTCGCTGCCCGCAGCCACGGAGCTCACTGCCGAGGCAGTGAAGAGGTATCCGAAAGAGATCACGGGCTACATTTGGCTCAACCCCTATGATGGAGAAAGAGCCGTTAGTCAGCTGCGCTCCGCAGTGAAGAACTGGGGCTGTAAAGGGGTTAAGCTTCACCCGCTCTTCCAGAGCTTTGTCGCCGACGACCCAGTCGTTTATCCAATAATGGATGAGGCTAGAAAGCTGAAGATTCCCGTCGCCATCCACTCAGGCCACCCGCCCTTCTCGCTACCCTGGAGCATAGGTGAACTAGCCGAGGTGTACCCTGACGTGACGATGGTCATGCTTCACATGGGACACGGACACGGCCTCTACATCCGGGCCGCAATCAACACAGCAAAGAAGCATTCCAACATTGTCTTGGAAACGTCAGGGATGCCAATGCACACAAAGATCAAAGAAGCGATGGAAACCGTCGGTGAAGATCGAGTAATGTATGGTTGCGATATTCCATTCCATCATCCGTCAGTAGAACTGCAACGAGTCAAAGTGGCGGGGCTCAACGAGAGTCAGCTACGCAGAATCCTTCACGACAACGCAGTCGAGAAACTAAAGCTCCCACTCGAGTTTGCGTAATTGCTCAGACGCGTACTTGAAGTGCGAATCTAGGAGATTCCGAGCTCCCGGAGTTTCTGTTTGGTCGGGACGCCCTGTTCGTCCCATCCTCGGAGTCTGTAGTAGCTGTCGAGCGTGCGATTCACGTCGAAGGTTTGGCCCTTGGATTGGCCGTCGGGCATTGGTTCAAGAAATCTCGCTGGCAACACGTCATCCTTCCTTGTGTAGCCTTCCCTTAGGTTGAAGAGGCGCTCGATGTTGTTGATCCTTTCTCCGACCTTGACCATGTCGGGGTATTTGTGCTTCATTCCTGTCGCCTCGGACATTAGTCGTTCTATTACCTCTGGGCTGAAGCCGAAGTCGAGGCAGAAATCGCAGAAAACCGCGGTGTCTATAGGCGAAGTCGTAGAGTCTTGGAAGTTGACGACCCATTTAGCCTTGTTCTCGTCCTCAGCGAATCTATCTACTTTCTCGGGCATACCGAACAGCTCAACAGCAATCGTCCAACCGTCGTTATGGTCTGCCCCCCGTGACGCCGTCGCATAGTTTAGTCCGATTCCCTTGGCTCCTCTCGGATCGTACCCGGCCATTTCGAGCCCCTTCACGTGCATAGCATACTTCTCTGCATTCCCACCGAGCTTCTCGGCTGCCATCCTGACGCCGTCGGCTAACGTGTCACCCAACCCTTCTCTATGCGCCATCTTCTCCATTAGCCAGAGCAGACCCTTTTCGCTTCCGA
>Ga0315268_10000170_pt1 | contig 75420 bp, 75 predicted proteins | sample C1_top_MG_FD_204535 | JGI IMG/M metagenome (GOLD analysis project Ga0315268, IMG submission 204535) | Sediment microbial communities from Yellowstone Lake, YNP, Wyoming, USA - C1_top | ecosystem: Environmental > Aquatic > Freshwater > Lake > Sediment | place: USA: Wyoming | collected 2017-08-01 | reverse complement strand
TATAGATAGATGTGAGAGAGTAAAAACGAAAGAGAACGTCAGAAGAAGGTCTTATCCAGGCCCTTTTCCATAATCTTCTTCAGGAGCAGATTCCTGACCTCTTCATCTTCCATCAGCTTGTTCATGACATTATCGCTTTTCTGCCTTTGATTCTCGATAGAAGCCATAATTTGCTCGTCCAATGGCAAACCGCATTTTGTGCAAAACTTCGAGCTTGGAGAGTTATGATCCTTGCACCGCTGGCAAACCCTGAGCTTTAGTTTGTCTTCTTGAGGGTTCTCAGCTTGAACCAGCCCATGTATCTTCAGGAAAGCGTTATCCACATCCCGTCCCGATAGATGAACGTAGGTTGCTGCCATCTCAGAACCCTGGACCCAACCGAAATGCTCTTTCATCTGGGCTTCCGTCAGCTTGTTTGCCAGGGCAGTAGCCCTAGAATGCCTGAAAAGGTGAGGATATACCTTCTTCTGGATTCCAGCTCTCTTCGCAATCTTCTTGAGCGTCGCATAAACCGTTCCATGTCTCAGGCACTTGTCGGTTTTCTTGTTGTTTTTGTATTGGAACCATAGCCAGGCTTCCGGATCATTAGCCCTAGGGTAGGCATTGAGCCAGGAGGCCAAAACCGGCGCTGAACTGATAATCCGGACCCTCCGGTCGCCAGTCTTGCCAGTTACCCTCAAAACCGCGCCATATTGGTCAAAATTGACGTTTTTCATCTGTAAGGATAGGAGTTCACCAATCCGGCAGCCAGTCTCGTATAAAACCAAAATCATGGTTTTATCGCGCGGGTTTATCGCAGCTTCGGTCATCTGAAGGACTTCGTCTTCGCTTAACAGGTCTTCGGGGAGCTTATGGTTGAGGTTTTTCTTGCTTTTCTTCAGCCAACTAATCTCTGGAGGGACAACCTCATCATTTCCTTTGAGCCATTTGTAGAACATCTTCAGCATGACTTTGAGGTCGTATTTTGTATGCTCAGCGTAGTCGCTTCTTTCGAGATTACCGACTAAGGCGATCAGGTCGTCTTTTGTCGCCTGCCTGAATGATTTTCTGAGCCTTTTCGCCAATAATCGCAGGCAATGGATTATCTTTGCAGCCCTTCCGGGCGATACTCCCTTGGCAAGCTTGATTTTGGAGAACGAGGCTATATCGCGAATATTTTCCGTGCCTATATTATCTTTCCTGAGCTTGTCCATCGCTTGTTCAAGCCTGCGCTGAAAGTCGTATATATCCACCTTGTTCATGCACCCAACTCCAGCGGAAGGTCGGCCATCGTGCAGATGTGCTGTTTTGGGCTATTTTACCATTGATGCGAATATTGGCACCGTAGTGTAAAAAGGGTTCTCAGACAAGCCCTCTGACTGCTCCGGGGGCTTACCTTGGTTTTTCTTTAGGTTTTCTACTCTCCTCTTCAAAATCCGGGCTGGGCATCCCCTCGCTGAGTATTCTGCAGCATCTCCTGCGGATCCCGTTCACAAAGGAATTCGGGTCTTTCCGATTCTCCGCAGGCAGCATAGAAAGCACCTCGCGCGCCTCATCTACGCCCTTCAGATATGGAATGAGGGTATCCACAGCATTTTTCCTCATCATGGGATCCGTTGACTCCCAAAGCAGCCTGACCACGTCTTCGAGCGGGATTTCATCGCCTGGTTTCTCCTCTATCGCTTTCTCGGTTGGATCGATTGCTCTCGGATCCTCATTGACAATAGTGTCGAAAACGAATGCTCCTGGTTTCGAAGAGTGCGGGGGCGGTTGCGAACGCTTGAGGGGAGGGACAGGCCGATCTGAGACCCTTGCGACGCTCCTGCTTCTGGCGATCACCCTTGCGATATATGGATCCCCAGGGTCTGGCCTGAGGGAACACACTTCATCATAGATAGTTCGTGCGTACTGCTGCGTCCTGGTCGCCGCATTGACCAAGGTCTTGGCTATCACCATCCTCGCTGTCGGGTCGCACGAATCGCTACCGAGTGCTTTGACCAGCGTGCGGATCAGAGGAGAGATATCCATCTCGCTCTCCTCGATTTTGCTGATGATGATAGCGACCGAATGCTTCTGAGCCACAGTTCCGAATTCCAGGAGGTTCTGGAGTTGCTCGTATGACTGGGTGAGGTCGCAATCGATGTCCGATGCGTGCACCAACACAGACAGCAGGTTCCCGATCATATCCTGGTCCGTGTTCGCCCAGCTGCTGCATTCGAGCCTCAGCGCGAGGCATACGGTTGCGAGGACTTCTTGGAGGAGATCCTTCCGCTCCTCTTTCACCCGGAGGAGCGCGCTGATAGCTTGTAATTTATCGGTCCGGTGATCAGGGTCTGTATCGAGAAGGCGGAAACGCACCTGGGCTTTGGTCAGCTTGACCTGCTTCCTGATGGATTCCGGTTTAGGTTCGCCCCTGGATGATGGCACGATGTCTGCCGGTACGGTCTTGGATCCGTTGCCTTGCCTGAATCCTGCCATAGCGCTCATCCGCCCCCTGTCTTCGGATTTTTCACATCCGAATCAATGATATCATGGCAGACAATAACCAATTCCCCAACCAAAGGATCGTCTGTCTTCATATCCTTGATCAGGCCTAAAACCTCTTTCGCGCGTGCAACGCTTTGGTTGGCGTAATCGTGCAGCTCAGTGAAGGCCGTGATTGAATCGGCGGCTATATCGCAGCTGAGGCGCTTTATTGACCCCTCAATCCCCTCGTCGTGGCTTTTCTGCGCCGGATCATTAGCAATGGTCATCCTGCAGATCTGGGCTATCGCCAAGACAGCCTGTTCGTTCTTGCAGCCATTGATAGCGTCCAATGCGTGCAAGGCCTGCGTTTTCCCTTGGGATGCGTATAACGATATTGCGCATACGACCGCGCTGGATTCTATAGGGAAATTGAAATCCAATCTCTTGACCAGCTTGCAGATATAATCGGAGATATCGTCGCCTTTTGCGGCATGGACAGCATATGCGAGGATCCCTTCGAGGCGCAGATGCATGTCCCCTGCATCCAGGCAGGAAGAGAAAGACCTCACCAAAGCATCCTTAAGCCGCTCTTCCAGGCTGTCATCACTGCCCCGGAGCAGGATCGCCTTCCCTGCTTTGGCATAATCAAGGCGCACATTGGGGTTCGGCTCGGAATTGATGCCCCGTATCACAAGGACCAAGGCCCGGGAATCAACTTTTCCTTTCTCGTCCATCAGCCGGTCCAGCCTGCCGGAATCGTTCATTCGTCTCTCTATATCAGGCGAAAAGACCCGGAGCGCCAGCTCAGGAACAAGCGGTTTAGCAAGCCAGAAGGGCTGCTTTGATGGCTCACCGACCCGTGAAGGATTAGTATTGGTGGTCGCACTGCCGGAGCTAGCCTTATTCATGTGTTTATTATTGTAATAAAGAGTTTAAAAATGTAAGGAAAAAATGGAAAAATGAGGTTTTGCTAAAAAACCTCAACCGAGTATCCTGGTCAGTTCCGATTCGAAGACGGATGGGTTCGAGATTATCTTATGGGCCTGCGCGCGGATGTCCTTGTATTTCGAGAGGCGGGCGAGGTTCTTCAGGGCATCCGTATCCTTTTTCAGGCTCTCAAGGGCCATGGATCTAGCATCGCGGAATTTGGAACGGCTGGCCACATTCAATAAAGCGTTGCTCTGGCCTGCAAGGCGCTCGACGGCCGCGACACGGCAGTCCTGGTACGGGGACATTATGGCAACATCCGCGAGGATATCCGGATCGTCCAGGGTGGAGACCATGTCGGAGAGCAGCATGAGCGCCGTTGATTTGGCGTCGTTGAAGCGCGACTCTATTGCTATCTTGCGCAAGGCGTCAGGGTGCCTCCAAAGCCTGCCGATAGCCAGGCATCTTGTGTCCTGGTTCGGCGAGATCTTCGCGACCTCGGATAATGTGTCCACATCCTCGATGTCCTCGACATGGGCCGAGAGCAAGGACGCTGCGCCTTTCCTGACTTCCACATGCCTGGATTCGAGCAATAATGACCCGAGCGCTTCGCGGTCAGTGGATAATGATTTCAAGGCCGAAAGGCGGGTGCTCCTGTAGCTGGATTCCTCAGCGACTTTGCGCAGAGCCGGGGAATCGCTGGCTATCCTACTCATCGCCGCCTCGCGCGAATCCTGGTTCGGTGAGCGGGAAGCGACGCGGGACAGCGCATTCGGTTCGGTCAGCATATTGACCGCATCCATGCGCGTGTCCTTGAAAAGCGACGAGCATGCCACCTCGATCACAGCATCTGTCATGGATGAGAGGTCGTCTAGTGCCGCAGCGCGCGTATCGTCGTACGGACAGTATTTCGCGATATCTATCAATGCTTCCGGATCATTCACCAGGTGCGATATCGCTGCCAGGCGCACGAACTGGAAGCTCGAGAATATCGCCAGTTCAGCAAGGACGCGCGCTCTTCCGCGCAGCCTATCCACAGCGTTCAGCATCACAAGGCGGTCTCCGCTCACAAGGACCTTTGCCAGGTGTGCGAAGCTGTAGCGCTCGTTGTGGCCGTGGAAGGCGGAGCTGAAGGCTGAACCGCCGCTCCGTTTCCTTGTCTCTATCTTGCCTCTTTTTGCATGGGTTGCAACCTCGCTCACGAGGCTCGAGCTAGGGTGCACTCTCTTTCTGGGACTGGTTGCCATGCGGATAAATTCAAGATTAGATTAATAAACATTCCCCCAGGCCACCGAGGAGAACGCTGATCGCACTTTTCCGTTTCCACAGGCAAAGGATTATAAGCACAGTTATACACTAATATTAACATATATCCGATATAGTCAGCGTCAGTGATTTCTATGAAAAGGATGGATGGAAAAGCACAGAAGGCATATTCACCAGCCGAAGGCAGCCCCCTGCGCTCCGACGTCCTCTCAAAGCTGAAAGACAGATCAATAAAATGCATTACTGCTGACAGTCGGGTCGTCGATCGCGCTTTCAACCATCTATTCGGCTTCGAACCATTGGTTTCCAGAAGCCCCGAAGATGAAAATGTGCTCGAAGGCCATTGGAGGAAGAGACTTTCGCAAAAATATTTGCATTACATCGAAATGACGAACGCATTGCTTTCTGGCAGGATAAAAATCAATGAGGAGCATTGCGGGGGTGGAATAAGACCAGCTACCAGAGAGGAGATAACGAAGATGCTTTCTGGAGGGCCCAAGGGCGGAAGGTGGCTTCATGAACGAAAGAGTGAATATTATTCAGAAAGTTACAATTCAAATGATGTGTTTCAAGGCTACGGTTCACGCGGACTGAAAGGATATCCAATGGATGTCGTTGCGCATATGAAAGAGCTTTATGAAAAAAATGGAAGAACGATCCGCATATTGGACGTCGGTTCCTGTGACGCATATATGCTCTATCAGCTCAAGAGGAAATTCAACAAGCGTGTGGAAACCCACGGGTTGAGTCCGTTTGACGAGGCGCACTTCAAGGTCGATTATTACCATAAGCTGACAGCAGAGCGCATGCCAGCTGAATTCAAGGGCTATTTTGACCTTGTTATCTCCAACCGCACATTGGAATACGTCCTCCTCCCCCATCATGCGCTCAATAACATCGTCCAGTCGATCGCACCGGGGGGCAGGGCGGAGATAGAGTGGAACGACCATAGGCTTCCGATCATGGAATCTCCGGAATTGGCATCGTGCCTTGACGGATATCTGGCGCGCGGGTCGCTCGAAGATACTTATGAGCTGCTCGAGCAGGGGGAAGCTGAACACAGAGATCCGGAACTCAAGAGGACCCCTGATGTCCGTGAAGGAATAGCCCAACTCCTAATCAGCAATCCCATCTATATGCGGACAGTGCTCGCTTGGTGCAAAGAGGTCGCGGATTTGATGAATGTAGAAGGCATCGAAACAAAGATTACGTATTGGGGAAAGAATTTCGTATGGGTACCTGCCAGGTTGCTAATCGAAAGGAAAGATTAGGCCCGGATTTTTCTTTGCATATTTTCTCCAATAATTTTCCGCTCACTCCTTTGGAGCGGTAATCTTTTGATACGTGTAGAGGTAATGGCCGGCTCCGATCAGCAGGTATGGCAAGGAAGCCCATGGGTTCCTGCTGAGGATTCCTATGATTAGGCCGAAGATGGCGAAGAAGCCAGGGAACGTAAGGAGCGCGAGATGGCTCTTCTCATCCCCTATCATAGATGGGAAGAGGATGAAATGGAACAGTAGGATATCGGCCATGCAGACCGCGCCGAGCACGATCGGAAGGAGCGAATCGCTACCGAAGTACGGTGCTATCATTGCCTGGATGGAGAAAGGCTGTGTCGCTCCTTCGGAACTGGTCGCGAAGAACAGCACGAAAAGTAGCAGAGGATAGAACATCCCCAGCGAGAGATATATCATGGTTTTGTTTTGGTCTGCCATTAATATCGCCTATCCACATTTTGGTTTATTTTAGTATTTTTGTCAAAGTAGTTTGGTTAGGGCCCGAACCTGACTTAAAGTATGACCTTTTCGCCATTATAGTATTCCTGGGGGCAGCCCTTGCAAACAGCCGGAATGCAGCCACGCAGATGTTTTTTTCGGAATTCCTTATATTCTTCCGAGTTGTAGATTGCATCTATCCTTTGGCTCATTATGTTTCCGAATGAAGCGCAGCACACATTGCAGCATGGCGAGACTTCGCCTTTGCAAGTGATATAGACCCCTGCCCACGGCCAAGGGCAGATGAAAGACCGCGATTTCTCGAAACCCTGGATAAAACAGTCCAGCCCGCTGTTTTTCGCGAGTCCTGATGCGCAAGAAACCTGGGCTTCTGCCATCGGACGGTTATGACTGGACAGAACGGACCTGGATGCATTGCCTTTCACCTCCCGATCGAATTGGACGTGCTGGCAGCGCACCCCGTCAAGGCCGGCCTTGGAGGCGAAATCAACGACAAGAGGCAATTCGCTGATATTCTCCTTCATCATGACAAAAACCAGGAAAATCTTCATCCTTGAAAGAGCAGAATCGCGGGTTGCGGCAAGCGATCGTATGTTAGAGACCAGTTTGCCGAAAGACGCGCCCTTCCGTATCTTCTCGTATTTGGATTTGGTCGCGCCATCCATAGATATGCCGATGGCGTCAAGTCCAGAGCCCGCCAAAGCGCGGCACATTTGGTCTGAGAGAAGTTGGCCGTTGGTGACCAATGTAACCCTGATCGATCTGCTTTTGCAATATGAGATCATGCGCAGGATGTCCCTGTTCAGAAGCGGCTCTCCGAAACCCTGCAGGTGCACGTGGAGAGCGGAGGGGATGCTATTGATTATCCTCTTGAAATCAGCATAGGAAAGATCTTCAGTCTGGTTGCGCTTTCGGTCAATGGATGACGGGCACATGAGGCAGGAAAGATTGCATCTCACAGTAGGTTCTATCTGGAGATAGAGTGGCATGGCTGATGACCGGGCCGACCTGATCCCGAAGGATTCGACCAGACCCCCATAATGAACCGCGTTCAGCGTCCGGCTGGAAAATGGTTGCGCTGCGACGAGCGGCAGCAGGTTTTGCAGGTTACGGAAAAACGAGCGCATGCGACTAGCATAACCTAGGGGAACTTAATAATGCTGGCGCTGAAAATGATTCGATGATATCGGTGATAATCCCCACGTATGAGGAAGAGCGATTCCTCACGGGGTGTCTTAGTGCGCTCAAGAAATGCAGGACAAACGATTACGAGATAATCATCGTGGATGCCGGCTCAAAGGACAAGACGCTTTCAATAGCAGACAGCTTCGGCTGCCGTATTGTGATAGGAAAGAAAACCGGGGTCGGAAATGCAAGGAATGCCGGCGCGGCCGCGGCCCGGGGCGACATCATCGCCTTTTTGGATGCTGATTCGGTGCCATGCGAGAACTGGCTGGATATAGTCGAAGAAACGTTCAGACGGAATCTTCAGGTTTCGGCGATCGGCGGACCGACTGATCATGGCAGCCTGCGGTACCGGATCGCAAACTTCCAATTTTGGCTCAACCCCGTGACAAAACATCTTGGTTTCTTCTATTTTTCCGGTAACAATTCAGCTTTCCGGAAGGGGTTCTTCAGCTCATTCGGGGGCTATAAACCGATTCTTTGCGAAGATGTGGAATTGTCCCTGAGGATGAGCCGATGCAGCGAGAGGATGCTATTTGTAAGGGCGATGGAGATGAGGCTCTCGCCAAGGAGATTCGAGCGGCAGGGTTTCTTCAGGACCCAGATGCGATGGCTTGGGAGTGACTTGAAGATATTTTTAGGAATCCATGAACCAGGTGAGGGATACGGTTCAGAAATCAAAGGATGAAACCGGCGCGCCTCATGATTGAGCCGCAGATCCTTTTCGTGTCGGTGAAATGTTTCAGGCGGGCCATGGCAACTTGTTTTTCGGTGATCATGCCATGATCCGACGTCGCCTGCCTTATCCTTTCTGCGATCTCATTGCGGCTCATGCACAGCCAGCCGATATTGTTCTCGACTACAAACCTTGCATTACCCCTTTCCTGGGGCATGATCGCAGGATACCCTATGAGAAGCATCGGTGTGGAGGCGCACACCGCATTCGCGATGGAAAGCGAGCCGGCCTTGGTTACCATCAGATCCGCCGCTTCGGTGAGCGCGAAGAGTGTTCGTTCGCTCACAAAGCCATGCGCCCGGACATCTACGTTGCTGATATCCTTCGGCCTGGATGAGACGGCCTTTAAAAGATCAATGCTTGTGCCGCAGAGGACGTCGATGCGCAATCTTCCGGATGGGGGATTGATTGAATCCAGGATATGGACGATTTCTTCAGATCCGTGCAGGCTGCTCGCAATCAGAATCCTTCTGGAAAGTCTGCGGATGCGCCTGCCTTTCTTTCTTGGATGCGGCACCGGAAGGCCGAGCACGCTTACCGACCCTGGTGAAGCCCCATGTTTTCTCAGGATGCATCCCGCTTCGTCTGTCACCGTTAGGTAACCCGCAGCTTTCTTATGGAACCAATCAGTATGCATCCCTTCCCCGAAATCGGCGACATAGACCATGACGGGTATATCCCTCTTCAGCTGCTCCAGGGAGTAGAATATCCCTTCAAGAACCCATGGCGATGTGCATATCACGAGGTCGCAGGAATCGAGTCGGCGCCTGAGCGAGCTGTGGACCTCTGATTTCACTATTGGCAGCATATTGGGCCGGGTCAGGTAGCTTAACTTGACCAATAATGAGTTTACCGCGAGATTCCTATAAAGGAAAAAATTGTAAATCTTGCAAAATAGCAGATTCCCGAAGCCGTCCGTTTCTGTAAAGGGATCGGCAAGGTCGACCTGGACCATGCCTCCGAAGTACCTGCGCAGACCCATGCCCAGGTTTTCCGCAAGGTATTTCAGCCCGCCACCCCCGCTAGAGTATACGAGCAGTACCCTTTTCTTTTTCATATCAGAACCTCATATGAAGGGACTCCTGGCAATTTCCCAAAGCGCACCGACCGAATCCCGTGTTCTTTTGTTCCGAATCCTGTTCCAGCATCCGCCTAGATTGCCTGCAAAAAGAAGGTCCTTTATCTCATATATGTTTGCGAGGGCGCAATAGAAGAGGCCGGGGTCCTTGAAGGCGTGCTGAAGGCAACGCTCGTGATGAGGCCCGCAGGGCTTGATCTCCACGCCATCCAGGATGTTCCCGATCTTTTGTGAGAGGGTGAAACATGGGAAAAGATTGCTGTCCCAGTCTACGTAGAACATCTTATCCCCGCAGACACAAGGATATTTCAGGGGTTCATTGGAATAGAAGCGGAGGAATTCATTCAGAGAGTCGCTGGTGTTGTATATAGGATAGCGCCCTTCCCGCTTCATGCTAATCAGCTGGTTGAAGATGTTTTTCGCCTCCTCTTTGGAGAATTTGAGGTAAGGGGCGTCACTGAACGCCTTCCAGCTCGATTTTTGCTCTGTTTGAGGATAGGAAAAGGAGATCTTTTCGAAACCGAGCCCGCGCATGGTTTCACAGACAGATCGGACATCCTTGGTATACTGTGAAAGGATGACCCCCCCATAAAAATTCACAGAGTGTTTTTTCAGGAGGGCCGTGGCCTTCCTTATCCTGGCGGCCTCTTTTTTCCTGATCTCACCGGTTGGCAAGCAGAAAAAATCCAGGTTCACAGATACCCCGACAATATTGATATGCGCCTTCCCGAGGTGCCTTGCGATATCATCGTTGATGAGCGTATTGTTGGTTGTCAAATAAGCGATCACAATATTGCGCCTGACGAGTTCCTCCATAATATCAAATAGGCGGGGGTGAAGCAAGGGTTCGCCGCCTGTGAGCGCAACTAGGCATATATTGTTCCGGGCAAAGAAATCGATCACCCTGGCCGCGTCCTTCATGGACACGGATCTTTTTTCCCGGGTTTTCTGAAATTGGCATCCGAGGCAGGATGAATTGCAGTGGTTGAGAATCGCCCAGATCGCCATCCTGGGGCATTGCCCCTTTGCCAGCTTCCGGAAATTATCGAGTTTATTTAATACCATGGTGGAACATCCTTTAGGGTGCGGTTCTTGGGTTTCACAGATATCGAATATGATATTTATAATAAATACGGCAAAAACCCCATCTCGTGCTTGGCCGGAACCGCTGAAAAAAGTCGCTTTGCCCTGAAAGATGGCCACGGTTTCATCTCTTACTCAGAATACGGCTCTCTTGCCCTCGTCCTGGGCGAACCCGTCTGCGCTTCCGAAAGGATACGGGGCGCGGTCCAGGAATTCCGGGAGTTCTGCCGTAGCAATCAATGGCACGAGATATATTTCTCCACGCTGGGAGATTCGGAAGCTGGTTTCCCCAAAATTGAATACAGAAAAATATACCTGGGGGAAGAGGCCCTCATCCCGCTTCCTGTCTTGCGCCACAAGAAGAGCGTGCGCAGGATGATCCGCAAGGCGCAAAAAGAAGGGATCGTGATGCAGGAGCTATCCGGAGGGCGGTTTGCGCATGAGGAATTCTGGAAAGGATGCGGGGAAATAACCGATTGCTGGCTCAGGGAAAAGGGCAACAACCTCATCTCTTTCATGATCAACAACAGGTTTCTTGATTGCCAGGCCCACCAGAGGTCGTTCATTGCGATGCGCAAGGGGCACGCGGTTGGATTTGCCATAGCCTATGAGGTTCCAGCCGCCTCGGCGATGTACGTGGATGTGACAAGGATAGGCCCGGGAGCGCCTAACGGCACAAGCGAGCTGATGGTCGATGCTCTTTCGAAAATCGCCACGGCCAGGGGTTTTCGGCACCTTTCACTCGGGATGGCTCCGCTTTCGAACCTGGAGAAGGATACGGCTAACCAATCGTTTTTGAAAATAATATTCTCCATGCTTTATGAGTACGGTGGGTGGCTCTACCCTTCGAAATCCGAACTCTCCTTCAAGAGGAAATTCATGCCTTTGTGGAGGCCGGTCTACGCATATTGCTCCAAGGAAGCTGGCTTTCTGGATTTCTATAACATGTTCAGGATATTCCAGCCGCTTTCCCTGAGAGAGAACTTTTTGATGCGTTTTTTTGGAGTGAAGCCCGAGGCTGGCGATGGCACTCTTCAAAAAGGAAAAAATCATGGTTTTGGATGAACCCTAGCCTTTTGCCCTAAGAGAAGCATAAGTCAAAAGGCTCGGGAATGGGGAAACTGAGATTTGAACTCAGACAACTAGCTCCCAAAGCTAGCAGCATACCAGGTTAGCTCATTTCCCCGAAACTAAACTTTTCTAAATCTTTCTGAGGGAAACCAATATTCCTTTTGTTTTTTAAATCGGTTCAGTTCTCGACCTTCTTCACAAGGACCATGACAGTCCTGAATTTCTTCACGCAGAAACCATATCGGGAATAGAGGTCCACAGCAGGGTTATCCGTCCTCACCTTCAGGAAAATCGGCTTCCCGCTCTTTTTCATCAAGGCAAGGGCACGCTCGATGAGCAACGCGCCCACCCCGTGGTTGCGCATGGAATCCATCACGCCGATCCCCTGGAGCAAAAGATGCTGCCCATGGTTTATCACATGGGCGAAACCGACCGGGGTTCCGCCGAGCTCGGCGACTATTATGATATCGTTCTCGCTGAGCTTGACTATCGCGCAGGGGAAGATGAGGCCGATCAGGCTTTCCACCGACCTGTGCTCGGACGGCTTCAGGACCCGGGTGCTTATCATAGGATCATAACGATATGAAATCCACGTCTATCCTTTTATCCTTGATCTCTATAGAACAGGCGTGCATGCGGTTGGCCGGGGGCAGTTTGATGAGGAATGTCTCGCCCAACTTGTCTGTGCCCATATGCTCGTGCACATGGCCGAAGATAGCGGCAAAAGGCTTCTTCTCATTGATTATTTTCAATATTGATTCGCTTCCGATCAGGCGCCCCATCAGGACCTCGTCGAAATGGCCTTTGGGCGGACAGTGGAGGAGAAGGATGGTATTATTGTCGATAGGCAGTTTGGAGAGCCCTGCATAGAAATCGTCTTCGCTGAATTCACCGTAGGTCCCGAAAGGGGTGGGCAGGCTGTAACCGAACCCGACGATATTGAAACCGTCCTCTATCTCCACCCTTTTCCCATGTACGCACTGCGGGCTTTTCTGGAGGATCTTATTGACTGCCTCATTGTCCCAGTTCCCAGGGATGATCAGGCAGTTCGGAAAGGCATCGAGCAAAGTGAGCGCAAAAGATACGTTCTGGGAGATGTCCCCGCAGACAAAGACGCGGTCGTGGGACTTCGCAATGAACTTCAACCTCTCGAGCGCGGCCTCCTCCCCATGGATGTCAGAGAATGCCAGGATCCTCATAATGATTTCACCATGTTTTTCAGCCAGCATATTGCGGATTGCGCATGATCCCACACTTCACTGCGGCGGCGCAGGCGGTTTCCCAGGCGCGCTTTTCTCAGCCCCGCCTTTCGCTTTCTTCCTTTCGTATTCGGCCATGATCTGGTCGTATCGGGTATCAAAATCCTTCTTCAGTTCAGCAGATATGTCCCTTTTCGTGAATGCATCGGCCCGCACAGCAAGGGCCAGCTTGTTGGCTAAAGCGCGCGCTATCTTCCCGCGCACCATCTTCGGGGATGCGGAGATCCTCGGGTGCTGGAATATAATGCCGTGCTTCGGAGGGTCTATCCTCTTGTTCTTCAGGTGCTTGAAGAGCGCCTTCTCGGCGCCCAGCACCTGTATCGTGCTTGCCGGAAGGATGGCGAGCCTCATCAGGGAACCCACATGGGATACGAGTTTGGCCGCTATCTCAGGCCCGCCAACGACAGACATGTTCGGGCAAATCTCGATCGCGAGCGTTTTTTGGTAAGCCAGATATTCGTCCCGGAGCTTGCCGAGCGAAAGGATCTCCCGCGCGAGCGTGTGGCACTGCGACATATCGGCAGGCTGAAGCATTGCGCCAAGGCTTTTCTCGCTTGATGCCACGATCTCTTCGGCTTTCTTCTGGCCGAATACCGCGGATAGCTCTTTCGGATCCAGGTTGGCTCTGTCAATGTTCAGGACAGCTTCGCAGTATTTCAGTTTGTCGTCCATGCGAAGCTCTGGGAAATATATGCCGTACCAGTCCTCGAGCCTCTCGCCGAGCTGGTTTATGATGCGGTCGAGATCCTCTATGGTCCGGGTGACCCCTCCAAGGAGCATATCCCTGCTCCGGAGCGCTGCGCTAAGGCTTTCCTGGGATCTTTTCATGAATCTTGCGCGCTTGTCTCTCCTTTCTCCGCCTTCGCCGGATTCGCCAAATCCCCCCCGCCGTTCGGACCCGCCGCGCCTCTCGTATCCGCCACGGCGTTCGTTTCCGCCGCCACTATCAGAGCGTTCGCGTCGGTTATAACCGCCATATCCACCGCGACGTTCGTCTCCACCCCCACTTCTATCAGAGCGTTCGCGACCACCATAACTACCACCCGATCGTTCGCTCGATTGTTCTCGTTTGGGATATGGGCTTTCGTGTCGTGAGCCTTCGTGCGCACCTGTGCGCCTTGTGTTATCATGCGCGCCTGCGCCCTCATGCCTTGGAGCGCTGCTGCTGCCTTGATGGGGCCTTCCGCCCCGCCTGTTCTCGCGTCTGTCGTTCTTGCCGTACATGAAAATGAGCACCTCTAGTTGAAGTTACCCCGCAACAGTTTAAAAACCGCATGAAAACCGCCCCGGTCGGAAGCAGTATCCGGAACGACGCTGGCGCTCGGGCGCCGGGTTATATAACTGTTCGTTCGAATATGTAGTTTCATGAATGAAGCAGAGAAATTGACCAAAGATACAGTGAGCAACGGCGGAGTCTTGGCCCTGCTCTATTTCGACATACACGCGGCCAATAAAGAGGCAGTCCAGGAGCTTGGGACAGGATTCATCAACAGCGTAATCCAGAGGCCGGACGTCGTCTTCGCTTATGGTGAGATCGAGGAGCCCTTCGATGCCGGGGAGAAGAAGAACTGGACGAGCAGCATCGAGCTCAAGGTGCTGACAAAGAGCTTCTTCGGCCTTGCGAACATCTGCATGGACCACTGCCCGTACAATGTGGAGATACTGCAGCCGAACGAGATAAAGCTGCCTCTTGCCCAGGCGCACGAGCTGCTCTGGACAATGTCCACGATAACAGCCGAGTACAAGAGATACATATTGATGAAGCTCGCGAAACCCGAGGAGCTCGCCTCGATCCAGGAGACCATGAGATACAGGGCTGAAAAAGGCAGAGAGATCATGGGCAAGAAGGCCAAGGCATCAAGCGGAGGGGGAGAGAAAGAGCCGGGCAAGGGAACGCAAGAGAAGGGTAAATAAATCATCGCACCGCAGGCAAATGCAAGGGGAAAGAAAGGAAAGGGGATAATGATGGAAAGACGATTCGTCAAAAGCGGGATCCCGGGGCTGGACAAGCTCCTGGGCGGGGGATTCCTGGAAGGCAGCATCACGACGGTGAGCGGCCCGACAGGCTCAGGGAAAAGCACCCTTGCGCTGCAATACTTATACAAAGGTGCGAGCGAATTCAACGAACCCGGCCTCTACATATGCATAGAGGAGAGCAGGCAGGATTTCCAGTTCCATGTGAGCGGCTACAACTGGGATTTTGCCAAGGCAGAGAAGGAACGCAAGTTCATCCTGCTCGATTATCCGATACATGAAGTGGACCAGATTCTCAACCAATACAGCGCGATAGCAGAGATCATCAGCAGCACCGGCGTGAAAAGGGTCGTCATCGATTCCATCATGCCGATAGCCCTGTTCTTCAAGGAGGATGACGAGCGGAAGAAAGGGTTCCTGAAGCTCATCGAGAACATCAGGAAATGGAATGTCACCACGCTCATCGTATCCGAGGATATGAAAGCGACGAACCTTGGCGTTCTTCCGAACTCGGCATACGGCATAGAGACGTTCACAGATGGATGGATCAACTTCACCAACAACTATGACCCGAAACGGGGGGAGAGGGTAAGGATGATCGAGGTCCTCAAGATGAAAGGGATCACCCATTCATACAAGCCTTATCCGGCCGTGATAGACGCGAACGGTGTGACTATCGTGATGGAAGAGATGGCCGCACCTGAGCAAAGGCCGCGCCCCAGGATACCAGGCGAGATGAGCCTTGCTGAAGCGATCCTGCCATCTATCGAGAAAGAGCCGGGGATGAGGCAAGGGCCCCAAAGGCTGGCCTTTGCCGGCAATAAGAACCCGTTCGCTCCAAGCGAGAAGAGAAAAGCGCCGCCCCAGAAACAAAAAACACCTGGCGCGCTGTCGAAAAGCGCTGGTAAGGGAGCGGTGAAGGCGGCTGGGAGCGGTTCGAAAAGCGCGATCGCGCCTGAGACGCCAGCAGCTATCGCGAAAAGGCTCGCTGCGGTTAAGAAGAAGCTGCTCAAGATGAAGAAGAGAGGATGATGCCCCAGACGAGCTTCTGGCTCGCTGGCTTTAATCTTACGTAGTCTTGCTCGAGCACCAATACCCTTTTTTTAAGCGATAAAATCTTCTCTATTTCCTCATCGCTCGCGTTCTCGAGGATTATATCATGGAAATCAGACAGGTCGAAGCCGTTCTTTTTTGCATCTTCGATGCTCGTTATCTTAGCCACAAGCAGATTTTTCTCCTTCAGAAGGGAGAATCCAGGGGCAGCCCGGTCGAGGACGATGCGGCATTTCAATGATAGGAGCTTCTTGATTATCGCGTCTTTCGGGGCGCATTCCACCTGGACGTTTATGAAATAGGTCAGCTTGTCATAGATATCGAGATTGGCGGAGTTCCCGTTCAATGCATCCAGGTCGACGATATGTATGAGCTTGAAGCCATCCTCCTTCATCCTTTTCGCTACATCGATGGGTTTCCCGAGGGATGATAGCATGTCTTGGGCGAATGCCTGCTTGTCCCGGATGAAGACGACTGGGATGCGGAGAGGCGGCATAGGCTCACTTGTTTTGGACCTTGATTAGCGCCGCTTCTACTTTCATCATAAGCTCGCTGGCCTCTTTCATGTTTCTGAGCGTGACGGAAGCGGCCGCTTTCTCGCGCTCTCCTATCACAGCGACATATGGGATGTTGAGCGAATTCGCGTATTCGAACTGCTTGCGGAGCGCGCGTTCGTTGAGGTCTGTCTCGCAAGGGATACCAGCGAGCCTGAATTTGGATGCGACATCGAGCGCGTAACTATAGAATTCAGGTTTCACTGCTGCGACAAGGACGAGCGTATCGGTTTTTTTCTGCGCATCGCTGGGCATTCTGGCGCTTATTAGTGTAATCAGGCGTTCGATCCCTATGGATATGCCCACGGCCGGCGTGTCCTGGCCGTAAATCCCGAGCAGTTTGTCATATCTTCCTCCTGCCATGACCGTTCCGATGTCCTCGCTCAGTTTCACCTCGAAGACAGGGCCTGTGTAATAGCCTAGGCCCCGGACAAGGAAAAGATCAACCTCGACTTCGAAATCGCAGAGCGAAACGATTTCCTCGAGCTCTTTGGCGCCATCTTCGCTGAACTTTTTGGCAAGCGCAAGCTTCTTCTTGTTGTCGCCTTTTTCCATTATGATTTTGAGCAGTCCGCTGGATTTCTCTTTCCCGAGGATCTCTAAAAGGAGCTGCTCGACCTCTTTCTCGCCTATCTTGTCGAGTTTGTCCAATACGCGGAAAACCTCTGCTTTTTCCTCGTCCTTTATCTTGAGGCTCTCTGCGATCCCGTCCAGGATTTTCCGGTTGTTGAGCAGGATCCTAGGTTTATCGAACCCGAAGGCTTTGCAGATTGTGTTAGCAATCGAGAGGAGCTCGGCCTCGCAGCGCATGGAAGAGCTGCCTACCATATCCACATCAGCCTGGTAGAATTCTCGGAACCTGCCGCGCTGGGGCTCCTCTTTGCGCCAGACCACGTCGATGGCGTAGCGCTTGAAGGGCTTTGGAGCGTCCGTCGAGGCTGCGTAGCGGGCGAGCGGTACGGTCAAATCGAAACGGAGCCCGTACTCCCCGCCTTCTATCATGAAAATCTGCTTGTCGACTTCAGGCCCGGCTTTGGCTCGCAATGTCTCGAGGTATTCCATAGCCGGAGTCTCGAGAGGGCGGTAGCCGTAAAGCTGGAATGTTTTCCGTATCCTATCAATGACTTCCTCCCTGACGAACATGTCCTCAGGAGCGATGTCCCGCATGCCTTTTGGTGTGAGCTTCATGATTATCATTTCCGCTTGAACGGTTTTTAACTATGTATAATATCCGGTTGGGCTCCACCGCCACCTTTATTTCGCATTGATCCATGCATTCCAGACAGGTTTGGCTGTCCCATCACCACGGTATAGCCCCATGCTGTTGAAAGGTTCCGGGGCGTTCTGATCATATAGGAAGCTCCAGACCGCGATTTCACCGTCCAGTGATTTGGTCTGGTTGAAGAAGATGCCTACGAAATCCGCCTGCTTTGAATCGCTGCCCTCCCATCCGGCCGGGGATGCTGCGCTATGCCAGCCGATCTCTGTGAACGCGATGGGTTTATCGGTGTGCGATCTTATCTCGCTATAATAGTCGATCGGGATATCCGATGGGTCCTTGAAGACCAGCGACGGGTATGTCGTGAAGGCGGCAATGTCGGATTTAGGGAAACGATCTATGAGCGACCATTCGGCCTTTGATGGGTCGTTGGATCCGCCGAAAAGGCCCCCGCCCATGCCTTTCATCTTCTCAAGCTGGAAGATCGTGAAAACCTTCGTGCCTGGGGATGCCGCTTTCACAGCATCATAGACGTCGCTGTAGAAGCTGGCGAAATCCTCGAAATCCTGCGGGGATTTCTCGTATAATATATTCACCTCTATCCCGATAGCCAGGTATTTCGGTTTGTATTTTCCGGCAAAGGATACGGCTTCGTCCTTGTATCGTTGTTTTGTTCCTATATCCATTGTCCGAAGCAGCTTGCCATCGCTTTGGGTGAAGAATTGCGCCTCGACAAGCGGGATATAGGAGTATGTCGGGGATAAGCCCGCCACCACAGCCGGCGCGCCATTCGTGTTCCCAAGCTCATCCCAGTCGCCTGCCCAGCTGACGATATCCCCAGCTTGTTTCGTTTTTGAGAAGAAATCCGTGAAGTCGGTCTGACTGAAACTCTTTGGTGAGAGGCTGACCCCTTTATGCTGGAACGTATTGCCCGAAGCGGGAGGGATCGTTGTGTTTGTCGTGTTGTTAACCTCTCCGGGCGGAGGCTGTATGCATCCCATCGATAGGACCAGGACCACGAATATGACCCCGAATAAGAGCAAGCGTCTGTATGCCATGGAAGGGATTGGCGGGATAAAGATGATAATTGTTCGCTTGAAACGGGATGATGGATAGATGCTCCTTTTTTATTTCTTATCTAACATTCACTCGTTGCTATTTGTTTACAGCCCCGTCGTCTAGCGGTCAAGGATAGGAGACTCTGGATCTCTTGACACCGGTTCGAATCCGGTCGGGGCTACTATATTTATTCTTCCGGAATTCTACTCTCTTTAGGAGCACCAGATATTCTTTAGGAGCACTAGAAGTCGGTGGACACCGGTTTGACCTGGGCCACCGAAGCCAGGCTAATTATTTATTCTTCCGGTATTGTGCTATTTCATCGCACAGAAAAACAGATCAATCCCATATCGTCGTCATGAGCATAGAGGGCGGTCCCCACTTTTCCTACATAGAACCGTTCCTTGGCAGCAGGTTCTGCAGTCCTTTTCCTGATTTCACTTATTATTGATTGGACTTTGGCGCGGGGGGTATTCTTCCCCCTGATTATTGCGCTAAGGTCTTCGGCTCCATTTGTATCGGTCACCTGTCCGCTTGAAAAATCGAAATTGAATCTGAGGTTTTTCGTGACCCCGTCCGTGACCAGGAGGCCCCCGCGGCCTTTGCGTATGAACCCTCCATCGCTCGTTATTTCTGCTATATCGTCTCGGTCACATTTCAGTACGTTTCTTACCTTTCTCCGTTGGTCCAAGTAATCATCGACAAGCATGTCGCGTATCAATACCCCCATAGAACCGCTGAGATCTTCCATGCTGGCCAGGGCTTTGACTCCGGTTTGTCCAAGCAGGAATAAGGTTGCATCACTGACCCGATATGCCCTAAATCCAGCATCCGGCCTGATTCCTTGGTCGTGGCTAAGACAAACTAGAATCGCAGTAGAGCCGCCATGCTGATATTCAGGAGACCGGCTTAGCAGCTTTAAGTCGTACTCTACCATGGGAATCAGGTCATTGACTTGGACACCGTTCGATAAAAGTTTGAGGATGGTATCCGCCACTTTTGTCGATATGAGAGTGCCTGAAGAGCCGAATCCGTCGAATAGGCCGAAAACAGCGGTTTCTTTGCCAATATGGCATATCGCCGTATCCTGGCATTCATCATGCGTCCTCTTTTTTCTGGTTGCGGCTTCAACGGTCAGCCAGTCAGATTTGTAGCTGAATGAGGCGGATTTTTTCCGGTCAAGCCCCAGGCGGATGCTTACGATCCCCCGGTCTTCTGTAAGGATGCCATTCTGGAAATCGCTTTTTGGAGCGGTGGATTGTTTCATTGCTTTTGTCATAATAGTACATATTATATAACAAGTATTAAAAAGGGTAAGACGCTTGTGTGGTTATTTTTAAACTAATGTGAATATTTAAAACTTCTTCGGATGTGAATATCCATATGTCAAAATCCTTCAAGGTCAAAGGGCCTGAGTATCAGGATACAGGGCGCGGATGCCACGCAATAATGAGGATGCCGATTAAATCGGTCAGATCGGCTTCAGAAACCATCCGTATGACTGTCAAAACCGGCATGTTCACCGAAGAGGGCAAGAGTATAAGACAGGAGATAGAAGGAAAGAAAGAATTTCTTGTGAAACTCGTTGGAAAAACCGGAAAAGCCCAATTCCCAGATCGCATGTTCGGGGAGTCGACGATCATATTAGTCGGCAGGTTCGGATACATTGATGATGAAAAAATCGCGGAGTTGGTCCCTGGGAGCGAGGCGGTAGAACCCCTATTAATGACGATTGAGCGCTACCGTGAAGAATTATTGGGGTTGTTCAAGGAAGCCAGGGCAAGATTCGGAAAAAAGTTTGCCAAGTCCCTTAGTCCATCAGACGAGCTATCCGAGACGCGCGAGCTGTTGATGCTGAAAGCAGAACGTATCCACCTCATTAAAAATTTCTTGGGGATGGAAAAGGAGGGCATGCAGACGATAGATTTGAATAGGCTCACGCCCCCTGATTTCGCTCTCGTGTTCCCCCAGGCATTGGACACCATATCTTCGGCTTCTGGATGGATTGCCCTCTTCAAGGAAAAACGGGCAATAGAGATAAGCGCGTATTCTTTCTATATCGTGTCTGGTACAGGCAGGGGGAACTTGCGGGGAGTCCCGTTTGAATCAACCAAGCGGGAAATGTTCGGGGCAGGCAAAGAGGCATTGATATCGTTCAAAGGAGAGTAGGGACCAGATTGCGAAGCGCATGAAATATGCGCCAGTTGATTCGTTTCAGGATGGTTTGGTGGATTTCCTGGTCATTCGGCACGGTATTAAGAATTTTACCAATGACTACTAGGTTCCATGAACCGCCCCAGCAGCATCAGTGATGCTATCGCGAGTGCTGAGTGGGATGCGATCGCGAAAATGATCGCAACGACCAGCACTGGGATAGAAGGCAAATCCCCAGCCTCAAGGAGGTTGAGGACCAAGGCCGGCCTGGTGAAGATGATCCTTGTCAACAAGCTGGGAGGTTTCAACGGAAACGACTCCATAGATATGGCTTTATTTATCTCCTCGTTCAAGACAATACGGGCAATAGAGCAGGAGTATGATGAGAACAAGGTGAAGAAGCGGGAGTTCGTCACCCTCCTCAAGCTGCTCCTGCACAAGTTCGGCAAGCAGAAGCTGAAAGTGCGCAAAAGGCTCGACATGCTCAATGAATTCGACAGGATGAAGGGGGTTGTTGAGAATGGGAATGGCACTCTATGAGAAACCGCTGAAGGTTGAACTTGAGAACCATGAGCTCATCGTGAACGGGACCAGGTATCCGAGATCCGTCCGGACAGTCAAGGATCTTGCCAAGACCCTGATGAGCACCTCGAAGATCGAGGAGCGCAACAGCTTCGATGTCTATTACATGTATCGGGGGCTGGTCGTGCACTCGGGCATCAGGTTCGATATCACGGTCATGCCGCCAGGCCCTTTGGGCGAGGAATACCCCAAGACCCATGGCCATTACCATCCGATGAGCAGCGATGGGGTAGCTTATCCTGAAGCATACCAGGTCCTCCATGGGAGATGCACGCTCCTATTGCAGAAGAGGAACAGAAGCGGCACGGTGGATGTCATCATTGTCGAGGCCAAGATGGGCGACGTTATACTAATCCCGCCGGAATACGGCCATGTGACCATAAACACAGGGAAGGACGACCTGGTGATGTCGAATTTGGTCTATGACAAGTTCGAATCGGTCTATGGCGATTACTCTACGAACAAAGGCGCGGCTTATTATTTCCTGAAGAACGGCGACATCGTGCAGAACTCCAATTATTTCGTGAACAGCAGCGAGAGGATGGAGCCGAGAGATCTGAACGCGAAATACAACTTCTCGTGCGAGGACCTGCTATCGGAATTCAACCTGGATCCGGGTAGGTTCCTGTTCCTGGAGAAGCCGGGACTCCTGAAAAGGTCGCAATAGGGATTTTTTGTCGCGAGCTATAATATCGGGCTTTTTATCATTTTTCAAAGCGCGACTAATTTTATTGTCTTGACCTTCCCCTGCGCAATCCGTTCATTCCCGCCGCCCGAACCGCCGAGCTCTTTTATCGCGCGCTCGAGAAGCGCTTTCGCGCTCTGATTTGAATTCTTCCCTGCTGCTGCGAGTATCGTGCCTGATTTGTTGAGAAGGACAGCGGCCGCCTTGTCGCTTTCTGCGATCCGTGTCGCGAGCTTCCTGATAGAAGTATCATCCAGATCAAGGATTTTCATCACGGGTTTGCCTGCATACTCCTCAATCAGCTCGTGCGCTTCCTCCTGGACAAGCTCTTCGCTCAGCTCCTCGATCTTCTTCCGTTGCATCTTCCATTCGTCGAAGAAGCGCTCGACCGTCCGCTTCAGCTCGCTTTCTGATACGCTCAGGACATCCGCTGTCTCATGGAGCATATGCTCGCGCTCCTGCATGTAGGCTATCGCGACCGAGCCGCATTTGTATGTGATGCGCTCGATCCCGTCCTGCACGCTCTCGCGTTTCACAATCTTGAAGCAACCAATCTCACCTGTCTTGGAGAGCATATGGTGCGTTCCGCCGCAGGCTTCGCTGTCTATCCCGCCTATACTGACCACGCGCAATTCCTTACCTGGAACTGCACCGCCCTGGTAGAGGGTGAATCCGTATTTGGCTTCAGCGGCATTGCGCGGGAGTATCTCAGTGGCTATCGGAAGGTTCTGCATGATATATCCATTGACTTTCAGTTCGATTTTTGATAGCTCTTCCGGAGTTATCTTCTTGTAATGCGTGACATCCAGGTGCGCCTTATCTTCGTCTTTATTTGACCCGCCCTGCCAGATATGCTGTCCGAGCACAGAGCGGCAGGCTGCATTCAGCATATGGGCGGCAGTGTGATGCCTGGCGATGATCATGCGGCGATCGAGATCCACAATTCCCTGGACTTCCTGGTGCTTCTTGAATTTCTTTGTGTCTTTCACCCAGTGAAGGACGACACCGGCCTGCTTGGTCACCATCGTTACCGGGACGTCATCGATGGTCCCTGTATCTGATGCCTGGCCGCCGCCTTCAGGATAGAATGCGGTACGGTCGATCACGACGAACTTCCCATCGACGATTCCGAGAACTTTCGCTTTGAACGAACGGTCGCGGGTGTAGCAGAGGGGTTCGGTTTTTGGGAGCGCAGCTATATCTAGCGAAAGGACTTTGACAGCCGGCGCCTTCTCCAAAGACGCTTCCTCGCCATCGGCTGCCCTCACCTGTTCATAGAAATTGCCTGGCATTTCAACATCGATATCGTTCTCGGCTGCTACTTCCATCACTGATTCAGGCGGGATGCCGTTGCTCTTGTAAAGTATGAGCAGGTCCTGCGCTGTGATTTTAGCCCGCTCAGACCTTTCCTTATTGGAGATGCCTTTCTGCACACCAGTCTTCTTCACCACATTCAGGACGATCGATCTAGCTTTTTCCTGCGTCGCGCGGTAGCGCTTATCTTCCTCGGCTATTACATCGACCGTGGTCCCGATGCCATTCTTCAGGTGCGGGAAAAGATAATCAAGATGCTTTGCATGGCCCTCGATTATCTTCGCATAATCAAACTCATAGCCATAGCGCTGCTGGAATCCATAGACCCTGCGGAGCAGGAGGCGCAGGTTGTATCCTCCTCCTGCGTTGCTCGGGAGCATCCCATCAGTCACAGTGAAGAGGAGGGTGCAGAGATGGTCTGCTGAAGCGTAAAGCGCCTGGAGCGGTTCCAGGGTGTCGAACAGTTCTTTCTTGGTTATGCCGAGAAGTGTAGCAATACGCTCCTTCTCTTTTTCAAGATCAGGGACTTCATCCTCGTTGAGGCTCCCTGAAATCTTCGCGAACCTGAGGAAAAGGTCCTTGTCGACTTTCACTCCGGTCTCGCGTTTCATCTCATCTATCACAGGACCGAAGACGACTTCGTAGCTTGTGGGTTCGCCTGAAGTTATCCATGCCAGGCGCGCAAGGCCTGAACCCATATCTATGACTTTGGTCTTCAGTTCCCGGTATCTGGTCCCGGCGACGCTTTGATCTCCTGCCGGGGTCGTCTCGTACTGCATGAACACGCAGTTTCCGAGTTCCAGGCCACGGCAGAAATACTCTATGCATGGACCGAAATTGCCGCCACCGACCCAGACATCCTCCTGGAAGATTATCTCCTCTTCAGGTATGCCGAGAGCATTTAGGTAGTTGATGTCATGCATCAACGCCTCCTCTTTCCAGTAGAACAGGCCGGTCTTCTTGGTATTGAAGGCGTGCTGGCCGATCATGACGAAATTAGTGTAATGCCTGCCGCTCACCCCGACATTCGCTATATCTGGAAAACGGATGCAAGGCTGCGGGACTATCAGCGGGTTGGCCGGAGGCTCGAGTTCCCCGTTCACCACATAGGGCTGGAAATCATTGATGGATGCTATGGTGAAATATAGGTCGTCGCGCCATCTTGCGACTGTCGGATATGGTTTGATATAGCCATGGCCGTTGGAGGTGAAATATTTCTCTATCACTTTCCAGGTGCCGATATAATCGAGCTTCTTCTTGACAGGCGTGTTGCCGATGAACTGGTAGCCTATGCACGATGGGTCGCCGCATAATGTACGCTTCTCTTTCGACCAGAACATGCGGGCGCATTTGGAGCATTTCTGTCGCATGAAGCCCCGGTCATGGAGCACCTTGAGCTTGTAGTGCTTCTCCCATTCCGAGGCGAATTGTTTCCGAAGAGCGTTCTTGTCGACATCCATAGATTATGCACCTGAAGAATGATGGTTGAATTGATTTGATGATTAGTTGGCTGGATAGGATTTTAACAGATGCTTTCATCCGCTTTCCATCCTGAACGTATCGATGAATGTCGTGCGGATAGCATCTGCGACAGCCGGGTCGAGCGCGATGATCCTGACGCGCACTTGCTTCGAGCGCTCGGGAATGTACATGCTTATCGCATAGCCTGTGTATCGGTTCTGGAATCCCTGGAAATGAATGTCGAATGGGAGCTCGGCCGCGTACGCGTCCCGGCCGAACGCATATGTCGTGATATTGCCAAACTGGTATGCGTTGTCGAGCAGGCCGGCAGGGTCGTTCTTCTTATCCTGGGTCAGGAAATCCGCAGCAGCCTGGGTGGGATGCGACTGGTAATCCTTGTCATAATTGTCTCCGTAGGTCTTCACCGTGTCAATAACAGAGACGACCATCACTTCGCCTGTGTTGTCATCAAGGTCGTGCTGGCCGGCGAAAAGCCCGCTCGAGTTCGAGGTCTTCATGTCCATCGGATATTCGAAACTGAAATCAGGGAAATAGAAGCGCGCCCAGGTGCTTGGGAGGGTCACGTTTTGCGTAACGTTTTGAGTCACGTTCCCCGAAACGGACTGGTTCGTGATATTTTGGGGAGTAGTGTTTGTTGGATTCACTGTTGGCGTCGTATTCTGGTTCTGGGTATTGTTCGCTGCGCCCGTACCGCCTTCATTGCTTTTTATCAGGCAGCCTGAGAGGAGGATGACGGATAAGAATAGAGCGACGATAAGCCCGAGCTGGGCTCTCATCCTTGATTTGGGAGCATCCATGCATTCCTCTATTCCAGGCAAAATGATTAAAATGGCGGTGATACAAACCCAAAATCATGGAACTCCACGACAGAATAATAGAGCTTGCGCTCGCGCGCTCATTCTTCTTCCCCAGCAACGAGGTGTACGGAGGGAGCGCAGGATTCTACGATTACGGGCCTGTGGGCGTGCTCATCAAGCACAAGATAGAGAACCTCTGGCGCGAGACCTTCATCAAGGCAGAAGGCAACCATGAGATAGAGACGAGCATAATAACGCCTGAAGCTGTGCTGATAGCATCCGGGCACGTATCGAGTTTTGCCGACCCGGTGATAGAATGCCAGAACTGCAAGACAAGGATGCGGGCTGACACGCTTGTCGAAGAGAAGCATTACTCGCTTCATGGTGAACGATGGGATGGCAAACTGGAATCGCTCGATCGAATCATCGAGGAGAAGCATATCGTATGCCCGAAATGCAAAGGGACATTCGGGAAATCGTTCATGTTCAACCTCATGTTCGCGACCGGTATTGGGGGAGAGAGGAGCCCGGCATATGCCAGGCCAGAGACAGCGCAGGGCATATTCACTTCTTTCCCGAGGCTATTCAAGAACCATGGCACGAAACTGCCCCTAGCTGTAGGGCAGGTGGGGCGGAGCTTCAGGAACGAGATATCTCCCCGGAAAGGGCTCATCAGGATGAGGGAGTTCACCCAGATGGAGCTCGAGTATTTCTTCAACCCGAAGCATCCTGAGATCGAAGGCTTCGAGAAAGTGAAAACCCAGAAGATGGCGATGATGGCTGGAGAGAAGCTTTCAGAGATGAGCGCTGGCGAACTGGTCGAAAAGAAGCTGGCGGCCAATGAGATAATGGCATACTACCTTGCGAGGCAATGGACATTCTACACTGCTGTCGGGATAGACCCGGCCAGGATGTATCTACGGGTCCTTGACAAATCCGAAGTCCCGCATTACTCGAAAGGCAACATAGACATGGAGGTCAAGACGTCTTTCGGGGCGGTCGAGACCATAGGGAATGCGTACAGGACCGATTTCGACCTATCTCAGCATGCCAAACAGAGCGGAAAATCGATGGATGTCTTCATAGAGGAGGAGAAGGCGAAGATTGTCCCGCATGTTTTCGAATTGTCCATGGGCGTGGACAGGCTCTTCTTCTGCCTGCTCGAGCACTGCTTCAGGGAGAAGGACCAGAAAGACGAGGCCGGGAAATGGAAGCTCGGGACTGAAAAGGAATGGGAATGGTTCGATTTCCCGCCTGAAATAGCTCCCTATCATGTCGCGATATTCCCGCTCATGAAGAAGGATAAGCTCGATTCGAAAGCTTTCGAGATCGCGGAGATGCTACGGAGCGCCGGCCTGGATGTCACGTACCGCGACAGCGGGAGCATAGGAAGGCGTTATGCGAGGGCTGATGAGATAGGGGTGCCGTACGCCCTCACAGTGGATTACCAGACCTTGGAAGACGGCACTGTCACCATCCGCTACAGGAACGACGGCAAGCAGGAAAGGGTTAAAATCCAGGAGTGCGAAGGCCGGTTGAGGAAGAATCTCAGGAATAGGAAGGTGTCTTTATGAGCACGAAAATATTGCTTGTTGGTTTCGCGGTTATTTCGCTTCTGATGCTGTTCGGATGCAACAACCCAAACCCGCCAGTAACCAACGGGACGAATCAGACCATCCCGCAGAACCAAACCCAGAACCAGACGCCAATCACGATAATCGTAGGGAACCAGACCAATCAGACGACCCAGACCAACCAGACAAAACCGCCGGTCGTGGTTCCGCCGGTGAATGAGACGAACCTCAGCGCGATAGAATACATCTACGATCCGAGCCAGCCGCTCGGCGTGTATTTCATCGATGTAGGCCAACCCGGCCTGCATGGGAATGCCATCCTGATAAAGAAGGGCGATTTCGACATGCTCCTGGATGCTGGCCCGGCAGAAAGCGCTGGCAAAGTCAAGGATTTCCTGACTTCCAAGGGATTGAACAACATAGATGTCCTAGTCTCCACCAATGCGGATCCCCGCAACTACGGAGGGATCGGCACAGTCGCTGATAATTTCGCTATCCAGCAGTTCTGGTGGAACGGCGATGCTAGAGGGGACAGCACATATACTACGCTGGTCAACAGGCTCAATGGAAGCGTCAAGAAGACGCTTCAGATAGATGAAGGGTTCAAGATGGATCTGGACGGGATCCATTTCGAGGTGTTGAACCCGGCCGATCCCAGGTTCATGGACATCAACAACGATGCTATCGTGATGAAGGTGAGCGATCGGAACACATCCATCCTGCTCACATCCTCCATCCAGACCGGCCCCCAGGGCAGGCTCATCAACGACAAGACCATCAATCTTAGCAGCACGATAATGGAAGCGCCGTATTTCGGAGTCGGGGCTGGGACGAGCAACATCAATTTCTTCCTCCTGACCGCGAAACCGAAAGACATGATAATAACCGGCAGCTCGGACGAATCCGCGACGAACGGCGGCTCCCGGGATCCGTTCAAGAGGCAGATGAAGCAGTACAACATCACCTGGCACGAGGTCTATGCCAACGGCACGATAAGGGTGATGGTGGATGGCAACGGATATAACATCCAATCGCTCGGGGTAGGGCAATAAAATCCTTTTAATAAATTTGCATCCATGAGTATGCCACCAACTTTTTGGGCCTGTAGCTCAGCTAGGAATATTGGCATGAATATATGTGGTCAATAGTTCCCTGAAATGGTAGAGCGACGGACTCTTAGGGTTCCGGTTAGGAATCGGAAACCAAGGGATATCCGTGTGTCGGGAGTTCAAATCTCCCCAGGCCCGTTTTTCCTCTTTTCCTAATTCAGGTCGGATTATACCCTGGCCAGTAACCATAGCATTTCTCTCCGTAATTTGTCGGGTCCGATAGCGACAACAAGGCTATGCATTCGTCGTCCTGCGCGACCCTGTAGATGTCGATTTCATATGCGTCTTTGCCATTAGAGATTATACCGGATGAATGGCAGGCGTCCTTGCCCTTGTGGCTGATTACCCCCTTCACCGTCAGGTTCATCGAAACAACCGAAGAGGTGTGGAAAGAGCCATTGTCGCCCAGCCTGCAATCGGCAATATCATATGAAAGGTTGACAGGGTTCGTTTTCGCGAGCTGGTCGTCCAGGGAGCTTGGGCCGCTGAATGTCGAGAGAAAGGCAAGGAAAAGCACACCGAAAAGCAGTACGATTCCTATCAAGGCGATAATCATGATATTGTTTCCCAAATCCATTCCAACCACTCTTGCAGAACCTAATAGGCATCATTCTGATGGATAATTTTTAACTGGAAGGGTGCAGAGTATCGCACGGATGGCATTAGACGGGGAAAGGGCGGAGGATTCCTTCAGGAAAGGCAGGATCAGTTTCAGCGACAGCGCCCTCAGGCAGTATGAGAAGAGCAATGGGATTGCCGGGAACCATAGCGGTGTGCAGATATGCCACTGGACAAGGAACTCGCTCAGGGGCGGGAAAGGATGCTACAAGGTCAAATTCTACGGGGTGGATTGCCACAGGTGCTGCCAGATGTCTCCAGCGCTCGCCTGGTGCAACGAAGCGTGCGTGTTCTGCTGGAGGCCCATGGAGTGGATGAAGAAGACGAGGTTCTCTGATGACGAGGTGGATGAGCCATCCGAGATAATAGAGAAAACGGTCGCTGCCCGGAGGAAGCTTGTCTCAGGTTTCGGCGGATTTGCTGATGTCAATAAGGCGCGATGGAAGGAATCGTTCCAGAAATTCCCTTCTCACTGGGCGATATCGCTTTCTGGAGAGCCGACTATATACCCGAAACTCGGGGAGATTGTGAAAAAACTGAAAGAGAATCCGGAAGTGAAGACGATATTCATAGTGACGAATGGCCAGGAGCCGGAAAGAATAGAACGTCTCGCGAACGAAAAAAATTCCCTCCCAACCCAATTATACGTCTCGCTCGCAGCTCCGAATCCGGAATTGTTCAAAAAAATAAACCGGAGCGTATACGCGGATGGGTGGGAAAGATTTAATCGGACGCTCGAACTTCTGGCGAGTTTGGAGGGAAGATGCAGGCGGGCGATACGGTTCACGCTGATAAAAGGAGTTAATGATTCGGATTCGTATCTCCCAGAATACGCCGCACTAATAGAGCGATCGCGGGTGGATTTCTTGGAAGTGAAATCGTATATGGCGCTCGGGTTCTCTAGGAAGAGATTAGGAGTGGCGAACATGCTCGAGCATCCGGAAGTGGTGGAGTTTTCTAAGAAGCTTGCCAAGCACCTGCAAAATTACTCGATAGTGGACCATGACGAAGCGTCAAGGATTGTATTGCTCAAGAGGAAAAATTCGAGATACGAGAATATGATAACGAGCAAGGATGGCTAGGATTCCTGAATTTGTTTTCGCAAAGACCAAATCGTCAACATACCCAACAATAACCCCAAAAATGCAGAGACTAACGCATTCGTCTTGGGAAGTTTATCCTGATCATCTTTGAATTCTTCCGGGAGAGATTTCGATGAAACGCCTTTTTTTCCAAGATATTCCGCTGTTTCGTAAATCAATTCCATATCATTTTTTTTCGGAGTCCAGAAGCTTGGGTTCATTTGGTCTTGACGGATGGTTTCCAGGTTATCTTTGATGACTTTTTCAGAGCATTCCTTAGAAGGATTCCCGCAGTCAGTCGGTTTTCCCTCTTTTTCCCTGCTGTAATCGCACTCGATGTACTTCATTCTGATAGGATAGCAGGTCTGGATTACTTCATTAATGACTTTTTCCCTGCGTTTTTCTTGAGCGCTAAAGCAACCAGCGGAGTTGCTGATGGCTATGCCTGAGACAAGTGCCATCGCGAAAAAATGCCTGGCAAATTCCTTTCTAGCTTCATTCTTGCGCTCGGTTGTTTTTTGTTCCTTGAACTGAGCAAATCTTTTCATATCATCATCTATCACAAAATTAACAATTCGTAGATATAATGGTTTTTATGAAAATTTACCCTAAAAATGGATAATCTTAAATAATTAATCATGAAATGTAATATTATGGATAAATCAATAGACAAAATAGATTCGCACTTACTTTATGAACTGGACTGGAACGCAAGGCAATCCGAGACAGAACTCGCCAAGAAGATCCGCCGTTCCAGGGAGAGCGTCCGCTATCGGATGCATCAGCTTGAGAGGAAGAAAATCATCAACGGATATTATACCTGGATAAATTTCGCCAAGCTCGGTTATCAGGCATACAAAATATATCTGAAGATAGGAGGGAAAGAGAGCGAGATAAAAGAGTTCCTGGATGCGATGAGGAAGAGGACCGATGTTTTCTGGCTAGGGATAGGCAACGGCGCTTGGGATGTGGGCCTGACATTCTTCGCGAAGACTCCGGAGGAATTCTTCGAGAGGAAGAATGATATCTTCCCAAAATACAGCCATATCATACTGCAGAAATCCATGGGGATGATTGTGGAGGGCTATATGTATCCGGAGACTTCCCTTCATCCAGAGGAGAAGGATTTCGTGGTGATGTTCGGACGGCTGGAAGAGAATAGTCTCGATGACATCGACCGGAAAATATTGGCGTCATTGTTCCATGATGCAAGGGTGAAAATCGTCCAGATAGCGTCAGAATGCGATGTGAGCGTGGATATCGTCCGGAATAGGATGCGGATACTCAAGGAGAAGGGGATAATATTCTGCCATAAGGCGAATATAGATTATCATAAGCTGGGGATGGAGCTCTACAAGGTCTTCCTGTATTTCGATTCTTTCTCGAAAGCCGATAAGAAAAAATTGTTCGAGATCGCAAAGTCAGAACCGAGCATACACCGCGTGCTTATAGTCATCGCCCCATGGGATTTAGAGCTCGAGATAATGGTCGAGAATTACCAAGAATTCAACCGAATCATGCACATGCTGAAAGTTCAATTCCCGGATCTCCGTAACATTGAGAGCGCGACCCTTGCCGAGGATTCCATATTCCCGGCTGAAGATACGGTCATGGGATTGTGAAGAATTGGCTCGCCGCTTTGTTCCTCAGATTTCAAGATTAGCGAGCAATTTGCCTAGGTCTTCTTTGATATCCTTGGAACGCCAAGAGCCTGCCGCATCCTGCTCCTTCATCCAATTTGAATCGAAGAAAGCGCGCAGACGGAGGCTGAGATCCCCTTTCATGCACGGTGTTCCCTTGGACGCAGCCTGCATCATCAGCCATTCCGCATTTCCGGAGATGGCTAGGTTATCGTCAGATAGGGCAGCGACCGCGACAGGCAAGAGGAGGCGGTTCTCTTTCATCTTCCGGTAAGCCAGGCCCACCTGGCCATCTAAGAGGAGCGTCCTCAGTTCAACGATTTCATCCGCGAAGGTGCGCTCCTTCTTGGGTTTTTCCTTGTCGACTATCGGCGCTTTGCGGCATAAGAAACGAGGGAGGACAGTAACTGCCCTAGGGTTGGGATTCTCAATCTTCTTCTGGTCGATAGCTGATATGGAAAGCGCACCTCCTTCTCATCGATTCGGCATATAGCTGGCGCGGCGGCCTTCGACGATATAGCGCCCTTTCGAGAACGAGTCAACGACTTTAGCATACGCCTTGTGCTCTACTTCCAAAATCTTCAGCGCAGCTTCATCAGCGCTTTTACAATCGCTGATATCCACGGCTTCCTGATAAAGGATCGGCCCGGCATCGAGCGTCTCATCCACAAGATGAATAGTAACACCGGAGATCTTCGCGCCATAATCGAACGCCTGCTTCTGGGCGTCCACCCCAGGGAATGAGGGGAGGAGAGACGGGTGTATGTTGATTATCCGGCCCTTATACGATTCGAGAAGCTTCTTCCCTTTCAGCACAACCATGTAGCCGGCGAGGACGACCAATTCGATACGATTCGTGTCGAGGATCGCTTTTATCTTCTCATCCATCTCTTCGCGGGTTTTGAAATTTTTTCGTTCGACGATTTCGACCGGTATCTTGTTTTGCTTCGCGATCCCTATCGCTGGCGCATCTGGTTTGTTGCTTATCAGCACTTTTATCTCGGCGTCAACGCGCCCGGCATTTATCGCATCCTCTATCGCTTTGAAGTTGCTTCCGCGCCCGGAAGCGAGTACCGCGACCTTGATCTTTGACATGATTATTTGATTGATAGAAGGCATTTAAATCTTAAGACACGATAGCGCATCCCATGGCATCGAAATACGACCCCATGATGGTGCCGGATGTGGACCACCCTGTCCTGTTAGAGGAGAGGATAAGCGGTCTGCGAAAAGATGTAGAGGTGCGCTGCATCGCGCTTCTCCACAGGATCAGGGAGCTCGGGCCCTCGAGCAAGGGAAGATTTACCCTGAGGCTGAAATCGTACGAGGAGAAGACCCTGCGGATCAAGCAGGCGCAGACAGATACCTACAGCATACATGAGCTGCACGGGCTCCTGAAGGAATCCGAGACGATCTCTGAAGAGGTCGAACGTCTGGCGCATGGGGGATTTTGAATTTGTCCAGCGATGCGTTTGCGCATCGACTAGGATTCACGATGCCTATTTCCTGCCAAAATAGATAGGTTTTTATTGGAGTTTTGTTATAATATATTATACTTAGTGTTTATTGGTGAAAATGGATGTTAAGCTTCATCATCCCGACCCTGAACGAGGAGGATACCATAAAAACTCTCCTCGGGAACCTCGCGCCCCAGCTGGACAAAGGCGATGAGATAATCATCGTGGACAGCTTCAGCAAGGACAGGACTGTGGAGCATGCAAAAGCGCTCGGCGCGAAAGTCATCATGCAGCCGAAGAACGGCATCGGCCTCGCAAAAACCGCCGGCGCTAAAGCAGCGAAGAACGATGTGCTCGTTTTCCTTGACGCCGATTGCGTCCTCTCGCCTGGTTTCGCTGACACGGTGAAGAAGCATTTCTCCGACCCGAAAGTGAAGGCCGTCGGGGGTTACGGGGTCTATAGCTCAGACTCGGCGATCTGGAGAGGCATATACAACATCTACGCTTATTCTGTCTTCCAGGGTGCGAGGGCATATCACGGTATCACAGGGAAGTTCTGGATGGCAGCCAACAACGTCGCATACAGGAAAGAGCTTTTTTTAAGCGTGGGCGGCTACAGATCCGTCATCTGCGAAGATACTGATATGATGAGGAGGCTGGCGCCATCCAAAGACGTCAGATACGATTCGAAGATGAGGCTCGCCCTGTCCGACCGCAGGTTCAAGGAGAAAGGGTTCTTCAGGACAGTCGGTCTCTGGGGCTGGAGCAATATAGCCGCTACTTTCGGGAAAGGTTTGTGCACAGACGGATATAGGGAATAGTTTTAGCATAATCCAATTTTATTCGATTTTCCACCGTATCCCGGATCCTGATTTATCTTCGAGGATTATTCCGATCTCTTTCAGTTTCGAGCGTACCATGTCCGAGCGGGCGAAATCCTTCTTTTTCCTGGCTTCGTCGCGCATCGAGATTATAAGTTCGATAGCTTTTTCCGGGTCATCAATGGCGCTTTCCGAGCCGAGCTCTTTTATTAGTTTTTGGAGTGGAGCGAGCTTATCATCGAGCTGGGATTTCTTCTCCACCAGGCCTATTATGAAGAGCATATCCTCTACCGCTAGGCGAATCTTATCCAGCTGCTCAAGGTCATGCTTCCCTTTTCCGATATGGGTGTTGGAGAGGCGCAGGAGCCCGAACAGGGATGCGATTGCTTCGCTCGTGTTCAAATCCTCATCCATCTGCGAGTAGAATGAGGCGATTAAGGCGTCGCACTCTTTACGGAACGCGGGGTCCGCGTGCTTGGACGGGTTTTTTGGGTTTTTTTGCGCGCTCGTACCTGCGGAATCCTTTTTGTTTCCCAGCGCCTCCCTGATCAACCCGAGAGAATTGAAGATGCGCTCCACCCCTTCCTCCATGGAATCAATCTCATCGGCCGAATAATCCAATGGGCTCCGATAATGGGCCCTGAGATAGAAGAGGCGCAGCGCGTTGGGAGTATTCCTTGAAAGGGCCTCTTTCAGGGTCACGAAGTTGCCGAGGGATTTGCTCATCTTCTCGCCTTCGACGGTCAGGAATCCCACATGGACCCATAGGTTCGAGAACTTCTCATCGCTAGCTGCCTGGCTCTGGGCGATCTCGTTCTCATGATGCGGGAAGATGAGGTCCCTTGCCCCGCCGTGGATGTCCAATGTCCGGCCGGCGTATTTCTTGGCCATTGCCGAACACTCGATGTGCCAGCCCGGCCTTCCTCGCCCCCAGGGAGAATCGAACTCGATTATCTCGCCGTCTGTCTTCTTCCAAAGGGCGAAATCGCCCGCGTCCTTCTTCGTCTCATCCACGTCGTATCGCGAGCCGGCCCGTATCTCCTCTAGGTTCTGGCCGGAAAGCGCACCGTAGCTTGGGTAGGAGGATATGTCGAAATAGACCCCGCTTTTCGTCTCATATGCCTTGCCGGCATCTACCAGGGTCGCGATCAGGCTTATGATCTCCGGGATATGCTCTGTGACCTTGGGGTAGATATCAGCACGCATGATGTCGAGCCGTCCGAACAGCTCGAGCGCCTCGTCATGGTTCTGGGTCGTCAGTTTCACCGGGTCTGCTCCGGTCTCCTTGCACCGTTTTATGATCTTGTCTTCGACATCCGTGATGTTCTGGATATGGCATACCTTGTACCCTCTCCGGATCAGGTAGCGCTTGAGGATATCGAAAGAGACATAGGCACGGGCATGCCCGATGTGCGCAGCGTCATAAGGCGTCAGGCCGCAAACATACATGATGACCTTATCTGGGGATATGGGCCTGAATTCCTCGACTTTCCTAGAGAGGGAGTTGAAAAGGCGCATGACGATACCCTGAACGAGCGTATTAGGTATGGATTGTGCCCCCGAAACATTTTATAAAGATGACATGCGAGTGTATTTCGACGCTTTTCGCGTCTGATAGGGAGGTTTAGGAGGTAATCTGTTATGGCTGATGAAAAGACTGCTCAAAAAAAGGAAGCTGCATCCGCTCAAAGCGGTATGAGCGAAGACAGCAAGCTGTTCGGCGCCCTGTGCTACATCATTGGTATCCTTGTGCCGCTGTTCATCCTGTTCACAGAGAAGAAGAATGACAAGTTCCTGGTGTTCCATGCCTGGCAATCGCTGATCCTGACCGTCGTATACATGGTCGTCTGGTTCGGACTGGCTGCCGTTACCATCGTAGCGAGCTTCGTCACCATGGGATTCGGCGGGCTCCTGGGATGCCTTTTCCTGCCTGTCGCGCTGGTTGCTATTGTGATCGCGCTTTATGCGGCATATCAGGCGTACCTCGGGCTGAAGTTCAAGATACCAGTCATCGGAGACTTGGCCGAGAAGCAGGCGAACAAGTAATCCCGCCTTCTTTATCTTTTTCATTTTTGTTTCTTTTTATCCATTTTCTTCTGTTTTGCCAGCGGTTAAATTGATTTCCCTCTAATCCTATCGCTATGGCAAAGGATACGAAAAGCAGGATAGGGTCACAGGCCCGGCTCGCCACGGCGCAACCGATGCAGATCGAACCGAAAGCAGCGCCTGCGGATGTGGCGGCTCAACCGAAACCTTTAGAACCGAAGCCGGCAGCGCCCGCCGCTGTGCTGGGTCCGGATGGGTTGTCAGGCGAAAGCAAGGGATTCGCCGCGATATCATATTTCCTCGGGATATTCATAGCCCTCATCATATTCCTGATGAAGAAAGAGGATAAGTATGTCAGGTTTCATGCAGCACAGGCTATACTTTTCGACATATGCATCACGGTGGTTTCGATGGTCCTGATGGTAGCGCTTTTCATCATCCTTATTGTAGCCGGGGTCATAACGCTCGGATTCGGCTTCATGGTGGGTTTCCTGGGGATGTGGGTGGTCTTCATGGTATATGGCCTGCTCCTCTTTGCGTTGCGCCTCTTCTTCGCCTGGAAGGCATATCATGGGGAAATGTTCAAGCTGCCGATACTAGGGAATGAGGCGGAGAAACTGGCGGGATCCTGAATCGATCCGTTTGGGTGGGAGCGATTCGCTTGGATACGAGCTGTTCGAGCGCATTTGAATCAAAGGAAATCGCTCAGGCCCATCTGCTTGGACTGGTCGTCCTCGAAGATGCTCCTTATCTCTTTTGCCAGGAGTTCAAGCCTCTGGCTTAGGTAAGGCGGGAGGTCATAGCGCTTCACTATATCGCTTGTTATCGAGAGGTATTTCTCTATACCGCCCTTGTTTATGGTGAGGAGCAGGTTTCCCCCGCATCTGGAGCACTTTCCTGCCAAAGGCGTCCTGCGGAATATGGTATTGCAGTTGACGCAGCGGAAGGTCTGCCTGGAGAACGAGCGCAGGTTGCCGTAGAGGTCAGGGATGAAATGGCTCATGATGAGCCGTTCTGCAGCATCGCGCTTGTCTACTGCCCGGATCCTCTCCTGCAATGAGAATTGGATGTCGATCTTCTCCGGGATGGAAGCCAGTTCCACGTACGCTGACCGCACCACCCCTTCATCTATCGAACCGCCGGTATGCGTAATCGGAAGCTCGAACTGCTCCTCTGTCCCGAGCACATCCTTGACTGTGCGTATCTTGACCTCGCCAGGCTGTGCGTAGCGCTCGGCGGCTTCGTAGAACTCAAGGGGGTAGTGGGATACCATCTCGATGCAGTGCGCCTCGTCGTCCACCTCCTTGGGGTTGATCTCTATGGAGAGGACGAGGGGCGCGTCCATCGTCCCGCCGCGGCTCTCGTTCAGGTATTTCCTTGAGAAATTCAGGAGGCAGTCCATGAGGAGCATGATACTGTCTTCGTCGGCGTCGCAGTTGCGTCTCTTCGCCGTATGGAAATAGGGATGGCCGTAGCCCACATTCGCTTTCGTGAACCCGATGATGCGGCAAAGGGCCCCGGCGCTCGTATGCGGGGAAAGACCCACCGCGAGCTGGCCGATGAGGTCGTTCTTCGTCTTGATATTATAGAAGGGCTTGATCCCGTAGAGGTTGATGAGCATTTCGTCTATGAATGCCGCGACACGCATGAAATACACGGCGCCGTTATCGGACAGGACTATGTCCTGGTGGCGCAGGGAAAGGAGCTGGGTTGGATCTGTCAGCTCGTTGCCGAGGTAATCCCGTTCGTAACCTAGCTTTTTCGCGGTCTCGACATCGATCCCGATCTCTTTAGGGGTGAAATGCGTTAGCGGAACGTCGGTGGCATCGAACCGGGAGGTTCCGTCCCGGAACACGAAAACGTCATGTTTCGCGCGCAGGAACCCTTTCTCCAAGCGCTCGGGGATATGGGTCGGGTTCGTTAGGCCTTTTACGCCTTTCACATCCTCTGGCGAGATGCCGAGGCGCGTCTTCACAGTCTCATAGAGGACGACAAGGTCCACGGGCCTCTCATCGAAGCTGACGGTCTTCATGTCGCAATGCATTGGCCCATCCACGCGGTTGCCGCACTGCTGGCATATGTTCTCCATCACGCAGGAGCCCCCGCAGACCTCGCATCGGCGATAGAAGCCGACGCTATTGCATTTTGTGCACCTCATCCTGACAAGATCCAGGTTTATGGTCTTCTCGCCTTCGCGGCTCTTGAGCGTACGGTACTGCTTGGTCATGCTCCGGTTCTTGAAGGAGCCTGTGGGGAAGAGTACTTGGGGTTTGCCATCCATCGCCCTTTCCTTTGCTTTCTCTGGCCTGCCCATTCGCGCCCCGATATATATCGGGGATTTTGCCTTGGTCCGAACGAACATGTTGATTATGTCGAGAGCTTTGGCTGAATCGCTCCATACATTGTTAAATGCGAAGAGATCCAGGACTGGCTGCTGGGCTTGCGCTTGGAAGGAATCATCAGCTTGCTTGTTTTGCGTCTCAGACCCTTGGGTAGCTCCGGGGGAGACGGATTTCTCGTTCCATACGCCTATAGATGATAAGAGGATGAGCGCTTCGTCGCCACCTATCACTAATTGCCCGTTTTGGACATCGTGCTCGACCAGAAGCTCTTCCAGGATCCGCTTGGCCGGGTCATTTGCCGGGAGGCTTAGCGAAACGAGCTTCCCGTTCTCGGTCTTGATCTGGCCTTTTACAAGCCAGAAAGCTAAATCCTTGAGCTGCGCAGCGGAAATATCATGCCAATGGAATGTGAATCTCGGGTGCAACGGCACATTGTGCAGTTTTGAAAACAAGAGGAGCTCTGCGGCATCCATGTTCCCTGAAGGCGGGGAAAGCCCCTTGGCCTCGAGCTCCTTGAGCCACCATTCCTCGCAGTATCCGCTCGGCATGAGAGGGTGGTTGGTTTTCAGGAAATCGCCATATGCGCACAGCATGTCCCCGAGGAACATGATCTCGGCGACTTCTGGTTTGACTGATTTGGCCTCCTCGATGGTCCTGACCTTCATCACGCGGCCGCTCTTCAGGCGCACGACAGGCGGTTCCATCATGTCATAGGCAGCGACAACGCATCCTTTCCCGGGCCGTTCTATCTTCATCTGGGTGCCGAAAGCCAGGAAATTGTCCACCAGGATCATCAGGGCCGGATGGATGTTCTTGGCCATCAGGGAATTGGTCTTGCTGCGGCCATAACGTAACCGGAACCCGCCTTTTGCCGAAGCATGGGCGAAGACCGGCCTTCCTGCCACAAGCCCTTCAAGATATGTGGTGTCTGGTTTTATCTCGGTCTTATCAGCCTTCTTCTTGATCTTGATGACTTTCTCCAGCCAATCCCAGCCCAGGTTCAGTCTCCTTGTATATTTGAGGACCTTGGCTGCTTTGGCTGCCAGGCCTTCGCAAAGCACGAGCGGTACGCCGCCGCGGACACGGTCGGTCTCGACCCCTGGGACTCCGCGGTATGCTGATACTTCGATATCTTCTGTCGGGTCTCCATCTATGCAGATGGGGCAGTTGCCTGCAAGGACCGTGATATGCTCTTCAGGCGGCATGTATTGGAGGTGGGATACCCTGCCTTCGTATACATTAACCTCTTCGATATAGCGCTTGATCTGCGAATCCGTCGCGCGATAATCCCCAACACCACACTCGCGGCGTGCGATATCAGCTAGGACCAGGCTGAGGGCCGCTGCGGTCCCCCCTGCGCTCCGGATCGGGCCGGCGAAATAGACAGCTACGTAATTGCTCGCATCCGGGTTCTGTTTTATCTTTATTTTCGAGATGCCTTCGGTAGGAGCTACAAGCACGCCTTCTGTGATTATCCCAAGACCAGTGCGCACAGCCTGCTCGATGAGGGCCTCTTTATTGCCTTTTATGAATTCGCCTGATGCGATCCTTCTCGATATGTCGAATGCGATATCCTCTCTTGGCATCCCGCCTGCTTCAAGGGAACGGATGGTTTCTGCGATTCCAGGGGGCCCCACGATACCTTCAACCCGCGCAGCGACATCCTTGGCTATCTTCACTTCGACTTCATTGCTTGGGTCGAGCCCGAGCTTCCTTGCTTCGCTGGCGACAGAGTAGGCCCGTTCCAGGTCATGGCGGAGCATCTCGAAATAGCGTTGGCTGTCCATCCGGACGACCTTATGTTGGTGAACAATTAAATGAGGTGCTAAAAAAATGCCGAGGGGGGAATTTGAATCCCCGACCTCTCGATTTCTCAGTGAGTGCAGATATATCATCGGCGTTCTGCCTCATCACTCATCGGATTTTTACCTATGAGTCGAGCACTCTAAACCAACTGAGCTACCTCGGCGTGAAAACTTTTGTCTTCAGTAGCCGAGGTTCTGACGAACAAATAGTTCGGCAAGACCTCGGCGTGAATAATTAGTTAATTGTGAGGATTGTTTAAAAACCGCCCGCTCCTTCAGGGTATTGGGCCTTCCAAGCCGCCGCGATTTTGGGGAGATCCTGCATGGAAAGGAGCGGCGTCCTGCCGATCCCGGCAAGCTTTACGATCTCAGGGTCGGATAGCCTTGCTCCAAGCCTATCGAGCCTTGATTGCAGGACCGAAAGCGCGGCGCCCCTGTATTCCTGCTCGCTTCTGGTGAAAGCGAATATCGTCTGGCCGACCGGCCCCCCGCCCGGGCGATATCCAAGCGTGCGCACGAGCTCAAAGACCATCTGCAACGTTGTCTGGGTCAATTCCCCGGTGAACGCCTGCGAATAGACCCCGCCGAACTTGTCGAACACATTGCCGAAAGCCATCCCGGCGAGGGTGCCAAGGACAAGCGCATCCTCTTCAGGTATCAACTCTTTTTTCATCGAAATGAATGCATAGACGGCGAGTGATGTGGAGACCTTGCTGTTCAGGAATCTCATCGTATGGCAAACTTCGTCTGGTTCGGAGGGCTTGGTGGATAAGGATCCGTATCTCGCGGTGAGCATCCTCATGCTGGCCATCTGTTTTCCCACATTGTAATCTGAAGATGCAAGCAGGTCCAAGACCTTAGAAACTTTCGCCCTGTCGACATCCTTCGGATCGGCTGAGACCACCTTCAGCCTCCTCCTGTAAATCTCTTCCGCATTAGGTTTGCCGTATTCCTGATTGTTAAGCAGCATCGAAGATATCGGTTCCAAGCGTGCGTATCTGTATGCGTTTATAGAGAAGACCGCGTCTTCCAGTGCATTAGCCGTATCGAGCAGGACGCAAGAACCGTCTTTCTGAATCACTGAATTGTCTACGCTCCCATTATGGGTCAGTGCGAATAGGTGCGCGGTGAATAGACCGTTCTCGATGGTCCTTATCACGCTCCCGTAATGTCCCGCGCAGTCATTGATGAAAAAAGCGTATCCATGCCTGGAACAGATTCTGAACCACTTATCTGTCAAGGCATTATCTGGTCTCTCTGCCAAAGTTACGAGCTCATCGAGGAGGGGGTCGCCGCGTCCTTTGGCGCATGTTTGCATGAATCTCCCGAAGCTGGCTAGGAAAGGGTCCACATCCAGGATGATCCCCCGGTCCGCTTTTTTCATGCTGAGGAAAGATTCGCAGAGTTCGGAGGCGAAAGCGTTCCTTTTACGCATCCGCTCATCTGCAGGCGCCGCAAGCGATGCTATCTTCATCCTGTATCCGCTTTGTTTTGCCTGCCTCTCAAGCTGGCTGTTATCCATGACATTTAATTACATATGCTAACATTAATAAACATAATATAAATACTCGGGAATTTCTTCCAGATGCGCTTCCGTCTTTATCCGTTTCCCCGACTTCATAGCGAACCATAACATATATACACTTTATTGGAGAAAGGTGGGAAAGACGACCGGTAAGACCCATCACCGGGACAGAAGAGCTGATACAAATGGAAGACGAAATCAAGAAATGCGAAAGCTGCGGAATGCCCATGATAACGGCATCCGAATTCGGCGGAAGGAAGGTAGGCAACAGATACTGCGCGCACTGCACATATCCGAGCGGGGAATTGATGGCCAGGCATCTCGTGTTCGACAACATGGTAAAGTATTACATGAAGATGAGAAGGCTGGATCGCGCTGAATCCGAGAAATACGTGAACGCGTACATGGCTACAATGCCAGCCTGGCAATGAAAAGTTTCGTCGTTCAGGGCATGCCGGAGCGCGGAAGTTGTCGTGGAATTTTATTTTTGTGATTGTGACTTTTCGCCGTGAAAAGTTTGTTTTATATTTTGATATAGCGCAAATGGAACGGGATTGAGAAAATGAGCGGCGAACCAGAAGAGAGTGTTGTGTTCAAGGGGATGGCGGCGCAGGCTGCGCCGAATGCGGTCAGCGATGACCAGAAGATAAAGATGGGCATCTGTCCCGTGTGCGATAATAAACTTGCATACCAGGAAGGGTGCAAGCTTTGCTACGCCTGCGGATGGGGCGGATGCACGACCTGAAAAAAAGATCCTGATTTTTATTACGTCATCGTCCTCGGTGGCCTGAGTAGGACCTAAACTACCGCGTTGGCCGTTGTGCTCCGGGGTCCAACGCCACCTAGTGCTCCGGAAGAGGACATAGAAAACATTTATAATGTGGAAAACATAAGTATATCTAATCACGGGCTTGTAGCTCAGCAGCAGAGCACTCGCTTTGCAAGGCTTTTTGACTTCAGTTTTTCTTAGGGCAAAAACCCTGGAAAAAGCCATGAGGAAATCACTAAGCCCGAAAATGCGAGGGGCCGGGGGTGCGAGTCCCCCCAAGTCCAATTTTTCCTATGCCGCCAGTGATGGCTAGGTCGAACCTCATGAAAAATTGGACTGCCGAGACCGAAGGTCTCGCAAAGTCCAAAATCCCGGGGTTAATCCCCGGTTCCTTATTTTTTCCTAACGGATTTTGGACTGTTCTGACCGAACGATAGTGAGGTCAGAGACAAGTCCATATTTTTATTCTATATGTCTTATCCTTATCCTTGCGGTTATGATGAAAAGAGGTATTTCTGAAAAAGGATGACATCGTTACGACTGAACCGCACTTAAAAATTCAAAATCAGGGCGTAGAAACCATGGATAAACGGACCGAGGGTATCCTGCACATCCTGTTCGCGATAGTTATCGTCGCGCTCGTGCTCTATTTCTCGAGCAATATCGAAAAATTCAAGGAATTCGGCTATCTGGGCGCATTTGTAATATCCATGCTCAGCTCTGCGACCATCTTCATCCCGGCACCAGGATGGATGGCGATAATAGCGATGGGAAGATACCTTGACCCGATGACGCTCGGTATCGTGGCGGGGGTAGGGTCTGCTATCGGCGAGCTGACAGGTTACGTTGCTGGAGACGGTGCCCGGGACATAATAAATGACAAGATCAAGGAGAACAAGAACACCCATAAATTGATAACTAATTACGGTCCGCTCGCGATTTTCGTCCTCGCATTCATCCCGAACCCGCTTTTCGATGCTGCTGGGCTGGTCGCAGGTGCGCTAAAGCTTCCGTGGTGGCAGTTCCTAATCGCTACAGGGGCAGGAAGGGTGCTGAGGTACATACTCTTGGCGATGCTGGGGGCATGGACGCTGGGACTAATTTCGTGAGTTGGGGGGAGGATCAGAAAGGACCATGGAAAATGAGGAGGGGGATTTGCCCCCTCCGCGTTTTTTGAAATAGCGGGGATTGGATTTGAACCAACGGTCTCTGGGTTATGAGCTTCGCCCGGAATGCTTGTTATAAACAACCAATCCGTCCAGCGGGAACTCCAAGCTTCCCAAAGGGCAAATTCCATTTAATGAATTTGTTACCCCGCTTTGCTTGGAGATTTTAACCCAGTTATAGGTTATTCTAACAGAAAATCAGTCAGAACGATTCTAATATCTGACGTCCGATTTAAAAGGGTGTCTCTTAGACGTAAGGGGAAAAAAAAGATCTTGCCACCTTCAGATTTCGTTCATTAGAAAATCCTATATTATCGAACCACTTTCGTAATTTTTCTTTTCCAGCAAGAACAACTCGAACCTTGCCACGCTCTAAATTATTGACTTGTGGTTGGAACCCATTGCTTGCCATTATATCGATTAATTGTTGTTGCATTGGAGACGGGCAGATTTTCATTTCTATTCGTGGGTATCTATTGCCATTATTATTTACTACTGCTATGCATCCATCAGTATCCATATAGCCTCGCAGAATAAGTTTATCCAACGGTGAACAGAGGAATTTATTTGGAATCAAAGCGCGATCCCATTTTGGTGCAAGAACAAGTCCTTGATTCAATAAGTAATTTAGGTGTTTTCTCCCCAACAGATAGATATCGAGCGTATTTTCGCCTTTTCTTTTGTATATTAATGGTTTTTGTTTGAAGATGACAGTCATAAGTCGGATGATATATCTCGAATAATCCCGATCTTTTTCAGAATTGAGGGTAATTTTAATTCTATATTGGATTTTATTTTTTCCATCGACCTTAGAGGAATAAACTCCCAGAGATCCATCGCCAAGAAGTATCCCGACGAGTTCGGACAGCTCTCGTTTCATAACAAAGATTCCGATTTCTGGTTAATAATGAAATAGAGACGTGATTTCCGCAACAGAAAAAAGTTAAAGGAAATGAAAAAGTAAATAGAAAAAAGAATAAAAGGAAAATTCATCTGCGCTTGGCTGTTTTCTGAGCAGGTTTGTATTTCGGAGCAGGTTTTTCCTCCGGCTCCTCTTCTACCTCCTCCTCAGGAGCGCTCTCTTCAGCCTCTTCTGGCGCGCTCTCCTCAGCCTCAGGTTCCGGCTCCTCCTCAGGCTCCGGCGCCTTCGGAGCAGGCTTGGAAGGCCTTGAAGGCCTGGTGTAACCCATCTGCTCTACCAAACGGTGGACCATCTCCTTCTCTGTCTCTTCGTTCTTCTTAGCATCCGCCTCGTTCTTGCCCTTGAAGTAGTAATATCCTGAGAAGAACATCAGGAATGACGTGAAGACCAGGACCCCAACGTAGAACGGGATCACCAGTATCGGCAGGTCCGCAGACATCTTGCTGAATTGCGTCGGCACGACCACGCCGCAGGTCCGGAGCTTGTCGATGTTGTTCTTCGCGATGAATTCCACTATTCCCGTCATGATGTCAGTGCCGTATAGGTAGATGACATACGTCGATGCCACGATCACCAATACGCCAAGGACCAAGAAAAGATAGCTCACGAACTTGTTTTTGTTCATCACATCACCCAGCAGTATATCATGTCAAACTAAAATAAATCCTTCGTTTGCCCTTTCCGTTGCACTTTTACTGGATTATTCCGATCCGATCTTCGATCCGATCTTCGTACCGCCTGCGAACACATTTGACGGCTTCTTGTATCGGACCGAGAGCTCGCCGCCTCCTGCAAGCTCGTATTCAGCAGTCACTGTCGGCTCGGACGGGGCATAAAGCGCCTGGGTATGCCAAACTTTCGACATTACGGCCCCGATCGCGTTTTCGTCTTTCCCTGTGGAGCAGGCAACAAGCACGACCACAGGGTGGTCAGTAAAATAGCGGCTGACACCCTTCATCTCGCCCTCATCCATCAGATCGAGCATGCCTTTTTCGGTCTCAGGCCCGAGTTTGACCGAGTCAGGAGACCCATGGCCGCCGATTATCAGGGTGCCGATCCGCCCATAGGTTTGGCTGGTGCGTCGGAGGGCATCATAAAAGCCGTCTTCGCTATCCGTTTCGACGATGATCACCCGGTATTTCTTGCTGAGTGCATCGAGCTGCTTTCCTTCCCCGTAGAACGAGCCGTTATAGTCGTTTTTGTTGAACACCACGAGCACCACTGGTTTGTCAGTGTTTTTTGACGGGTCGAGATTCTCATAGAGGCTATCGAGCATTTTCGGAGAATAGCGATAGAAAGTCTCTATGCCGAGGCGGCTGTATAGGACCATTGTCTTCTGCTCGCCCAATTCGTCGATCGCATAGGCGAAATTGGCGTATAGCATCGGATCGTTGCGCGGCGGCTTGACCAGCCTGTCCGCAAGAGTCTTGCCCTTCAGGTAGAGCTCGGGGTTGTCGACGACCAATTCTATCAGATGCATGGGAGCGGTCGATAGGAACCGCTCGATACTGGCTATGAGCTCTTCACGGCCGGCTTCAGGCACCTCAGAGAGCCGCCATGCGACCCAGTTTCCGAGTTTCCTGGCGAACTTCTCCGGCATGTCCTCATATTTCGAAAAAACATGGACGCAGCATCTCACGACGTATGGCGCCCATGCGCCCGCATTCTCACCAAAAAGCCGGATGATTTCAGCATAATCCTTTGAAGCACTCAGGGAACCGATATTGAACGATCCTTTCCCTACGGCATCGATAAGATCCGCCAATGCATCGTTCGCCTGGGAGCCTGCGCTTTTCCTGATCGATCCTACTATAGCGGCTGCCTTCCGAACCATCTCCGGTGTCATGATATTTTCCGTGCCGGCGTTGATGGGGCTGTTCAGGGCGGCATTCAGAAACGCGAAAACATGCCCAGCGTCCACCTGCCCTGCAATCCTCCCTATCTCTTCTAATAGGACGATCACGGCTTTTCCTGGAGATGCCTGGGCAGCGAGCATCGGCCATTTATGACGGAATGCGCTCAATGTCAGGTTCTTGTTGCCTGCAAGTTCCATGAGGGAGTTGAGGGCATACGTGTCCCCCCTCACGATCCTTGCAAGCCTCGCTATCGCTGCGATGTTTTCCGGGTTCTCGATTGTGGCGGGGCTTTCGTACAATGTCCGATTATTATCCAATGTCATCCTCAACTTTGATTTTTCAAGAGAATTCAATACCATCAATGCTGCCGGCGCATCTGCCCCTGCCTGAGTTATCAGCGATTCAAGGGTATGAAGGAATTCCGGGGTATTGACCCTTTTCGCATCGAGCAGCTTTTCCATCCCTATGAGAAGATCGCCTGTGCTCATGCCAGGCATCATTGCCGCCTTTATGATGATCGCCTCGATCCTCATCCAGGTCTCCGGCGTCATATCAGTGGCCATGGCGGATTTGAGTAGCTTTTGGAGCCCTCCAAGGCATAAATTCAGCTTATTGGCATCAGAATTCCTTAGGAAAATCCCTATGATGCCATTTTCATCAAGCATCTGCCCCCTGAAGAGAGGGCTCCCGATGATGTCGCGTATCGCCCCTGTGTCGATCATGCTGACCGTTTTTGAAAACAGCGTCTTGCCTCTTTGCACCTGATCGAGCCTGCTGTCCAGGGAGACGAGCTTCTCTATCATCGCCTGGTCAAGCATCTCTGGATGTGATTGGTTCAAAACTATTGCCCATTCGAAGACTGCTCGCGTCGGCTTTTTGCTCATCTCAGCTATTGATTCGAAGGTAAGGAACAGTTTTTTCATGGCTACGGATTCCATGAGGAAGCAGTGTTGGATGACCCCCAATGCCGCGGCCGCATCCTTCCCGTTTTTTTGGGCGATGTTTTCCACAAGATGTGAGAACCTTTTTGGGAAATCAGGCACGCTATCGACAAGGGGCATTGCCCAGCGGAGGGTTTGGAGGGCTGCGAGCACCGCCTTCCCGTCCATGCCTGTTTTTTCTGCGGTTTCAACCAGCATCGTCGCCGCATTCCGTATCGAAGGATCCCCTGGGATCCAGAGCAGCCTGATATATTCGAGCGCATTCGCGCTGTCCTCCCCTGCAAGCCTCATCAACCTCGGGACTATCCCGTGGCCAAGGGAAAGGTTATTGATCATGAAGGCAGGTTGAATAAGTATCGCGTATAGCGCTTCCAAGCCGCTCTCGCTTTTCTGCGCGAGCCTCGCAAGGCCCAGCACCTCTCCGGCAAGATGCTCATCCATTATCTTCGGGTTGATGTTCGGATTTGTAAGCAGGAACCCGAATGCCTTGATCGCGCCATAAACCTCGTTCTCTTCGGCTTCCGACAGTATTGCAGCGATCCCCTTCGCGAATCCTGAGGCGATTTTCGTGTTCAGATCCGCTGGCTTGAATTGCGGGTTCGAAAGCGCCAGGGCAAGGGCTTCAAGGGCATGGCCGATATGCTCGCCAGTGCCCTTTGCCGCGCTCTTGGTCGCTGCTTGGATGAATGCAATAAACTTATCTGGGAAAGAGAAATTCAACTGCGAATTGAACTGCGGCGATTTGACGATGCTCAAAACGCATCCGAGCGCATCCGGCGTGTTGACCCCATAGGTCTGCGCGACTATCCGTATAGTATCAAGGACGTATTTGTTGTCCCGGGAGTAGCTCAGAATCCCTTCCATCAGTTTGAATGCTTCAGTTGCCCTTCCGCCGGATCTTTCTGCGACCAATTCGATGGTCCCGAGCATGCCTGGCTTGAATGATGGGTGGCTGATCAGCCTGCTGAGGTTGTATAACGATTCAGGATCCCCTCCGCTTGTTCCGGCCACCCGCTGGACAAGGCGGATGATGTATTCCTTTGCTTCCGGAGGCGCCTTCATCCTGGTTAGCTGGTCGAGCATGTTCTGCGTGATGTCGCGGAATTCGGCAGGCAGGCTCGAGATCCTAGGCGTTTCGGCTTTTTTTGTCGTTCCCATTCAGGATGAGATATCTATGAAAGCAAATAAAACTGCTAGCTACGGCGCGAGCAAGGTATAGCTTGCGTATCGAAGCGCTTTTTCATCTCAAAGCGAAATAAATCCTCCGGTTGTCCTTGCCCTTGTTCTCGAGTTTCAGCATCTCGATTTGGCCGACTTCCTTGAGGTTATGGACATGCGTCCCGCCGTCGGCCTGGATATCGATTCCGGGGATCTCCACGATACGTAGCTCGCTGATAGATGGTGGAAGGGCCCCTGCGAGTTTGACGACTCCGGGGATTTTCATGGCCTCTTCGCGCGGGAGGGCGTAGATTTTCAGGGGGATATCTTGCGAGAGCGCTTCGTTAGCTTTTCCCACGACAATATCGAATTTCGCCCTGTCGAACTCGGCCAGGTTGAAATCGAATCTTGTTTTGTCTGTCTCGAGCTGGTTGCCGGTGATCAGAGCGCCGAGCCCGTTGAACATCATGGCGCCAAGGACATGGGCTGCAGTGTGCATGCGCATGAGCTTGTAACGGCGCTCCCAGTCGAGGACGAGATGGACGGATTCGCCAACAACAAATTCCGCAATCCGCTCGAGGATATGGACCGTCTTCCCGTCCTTTTTCACCACTTCAATAACGCGAGTCTCGATATCCGAATTTGTTTTTATTATTTTTCCCGAGTCGCTCGGCTGCCCTCCCCCTCGCGGATAGAATATAGTCTGGTCGAGGATGATTTCCTTGCCATTGGCGGATTGGATAATGGCGTCGCATTCCTTGAGATAGCTGTCATCGAGATAGAGGGGTTTTGTCATGTATTTATAAAATGGGAAAAGCAATTAATAGACCAACGAAGGGGAATGATGTTTATGGCGGTAGAAAAGAAAGTGATTGAAGCCGAAAGAATCCTGTCGCAGAATGTCCAATCCGAGGCGGCTATCCTGCAGCAGAAGCCAAAGCCCGAGCTTACCAAGGTCGAGCCTACGGTCCGGCTCACGAGCGTGGTTGGTGGAATGATTCCGACGAAAGTCGGAGAAAAGGAACGAAACATCACTGAAGACCCGGTGAAGATATTCCTTAATGGGGCGCAGAAGGAGAAGGATAAGCCCTTGACATCCCAGCAGATGGGCGGGATCATCACCGTGGGAAAAGCGGGTCCGGATTTGATGGATAGCTGCTTAAAACAGGATAATTTGAGGCGGATAGTCCAAACAACCACCTTGTTTAGTTACTTCGGTTCTTCTCAAAAACCCGTCCAGTCCCAGAAGGAGGCGACCGTATGATACCTGACCTTTTCAAGGATTGCAAGGTGCAGTACGCCTACAACCAGAGGCAGAAGATATACAGCGTCCTGGTGAAGCTCGATAACCGGCCCAGGATAATCACCCTGAGGATAGGCGACGATTTCACAGAACTATCCCTGGCCGACACGAAAGGGAATGTCCTTGAGATAATCAAGCAGGAAGAGGGCAAGGGGATGACAGTTTTCAAGGCTGATTAGATGGCTGACTCCTCTTTATCCAAGATAAACGCAGCCAAAGCCGCCCTCGAATACGTCAAGGATGACATGTGCATAGGCTTGGGAAGCGGAAGCACGACAAAGGAGTTCATCAAACTCCTCGGCGAGAAGGTGAGGGAAGGGAAATTGAAGAAGATAACCTGCGTCACAACATCGTTCGACTCCAGGTTCCTTGCGATACAGAACGGGCTATTTGTGACAGAGACAGATGCGATAGACGAGATCGATATCGCCGTGGACGGGGCTGACAAGGTGACGAAGACCGCTCTCCTCAAAGGAGGGGGAGGAGCGCTCACCCGGGAGAAGATAATCGGCTACAACGCAAAGAGATTCATCATAATCATAGACGAGAGCAAGGTCCATGTCGGCGAGGTGCTGGAGGGCGAGGTCAATATCGAGGTCCTCCCCTTTGCAGCGCCTATCATCATGAAAAGGCTGAAGCAGTACAAGCCGGTCATCAGGATGGCGAAGGCGAAGCTCGGGCCGGTCATCAGCGACAACGGGAGCTTCATAATCGACTGCCAGATGAGGCTCGAGAACCCGAAAAAGACAGAGGAGTGGCTGGATGCCATGCCTGGAATCGTTGAGAACGGCATATTCACCAGATTCGATATGATAATAGTGGGGAACGAAAAAGGAGCCAGGACGCTCTAGACTATTTCTTCAATAAACTAAACTAATAGCGCGAGCGCTAAAATAGCGACGATAAGCGAGAAAAGGAATGTTGCTGGTGAACCAGCGATGGTGGCGCCCCATAGAAGCGCTGCGGTGATGTTGGCCGGAAGGCCGATGGCACCGGACGCGCCATCGAATGCGCTGAGCGCGGATCGGGATTCATCTTTTTTGATATTCAGCAGGATGAATGATAGGGGCGCGGAGTACAGTATCGAGAGGCTAAGCCCCCAAAGAGCGAGCGAAAGTATTGCTATTATGGTGGAGCTCGGGAAGACGATGGCAAGAATGAGCGCTATGATCAGGAAGATGGCGCTTGATACGAGGAGTTTCTTTGAACCTAACCTCAATGACATGAGCGCGATCCCTGGTGAGAAGGCATAACGTGCGATCACGAAAGCCAGGAATCCCAAGGATGCGAGGATCAAGCCGGAAGCGATGTAGATCCTGTAGATGAAGAAGAACGGGCTGAATGAGGCGAGCAGGAGGAGCATGGTGATGAGGAAGATGATTCTTGTCTCTTTCGAAGAAAGAAGCGGTTTCAGGGAGATGATAGGGACCGGCGTCTCGCCGGATGCTTTTTGTTTGGAGTTCGGGATGAAAACGCGCATCAATAAAATCAATAAGAGCGAGAGCACCCCCAAAGCGAGCGCGATCGAGAATATCTGCTGGAACATGTCGCTGGATGCTGTTGGTTGAACGGATAAGAGATAAGCGAACAGCAGGAGAAGCAGGAACGGGCCCATGACCAGGCCGATCGAGCCGCTTCCAGAGATGAATGGGATGACAGGCATTAGCTTGCCGCCCTTATCAGCGCTGCTCCCAAGGAATTTGTCTGAGCGCTCATCGTCCCCGAGCTTGATGAAGAATCTTCCCAGGATCGCAAATATCGGCGAAATCATTTGGAATAGCAGGACGGAAATGAGCGCTCCGACCGCGTAGGATATCGAAGCGATGCGGAGCCGGATATTTTTTTGGTTGAATGGATCCGGAATCGATTCGAGCACGAGTTTCGAAAGCGACCCCACCCCTTCAATCAACCCGATCATGAGGATCGGGGCGCTGGATGATACGATCACGAAAAACAGGATGAGCGCTCCAGCAAGCGAGCTTGCGGTATCGGCAAGGAAACGGGCTAAGGAGGTTATGGGATGACCGGGGTCATCGTGCGCGGCCATATCCAGGGCACCTGGATCCGCGGTGCTTTTTGCCATGAAAAGGGATTTGGTACTAACTTATTAAAGATTGGAGAGATACCCGTCCTGTCAATCATTTAGGATGGAGGACGGTATCGGAATGGTGGATATCCCCGAGAAGATCAAAGAGAAGCTTCGCATCCCGGTGGGCTCGCTCGAGACTGATCCGGTCAGGATAAAGAAGATGTGCGCTGGGTCCAGGGTGATCGCTGTCGGAGATATCTGCGTGCTCGAGATGCTAAAGGTGTGCGTCATCCCTCACTTGGCGGTATTTGATTTCGTATCGAAAAGGCAGCCGCTGGATTCTTCATTGCGCAAAGAGCTCGAGCGGCAATTCCCGAATCCTGTTAGATACAAGAATCCGAAGGGTACGCTATCGGAAAAACTGATTAATGACGCTCCGGCCCTGATTGAGCGGGGAGGCGCTGTGCTTATCGACGGGGAAGAGGATCTCACGACACTCGCGTTCATATTGGGAGCAAAAGACGGGGATACCGTCGTCTACGGCCAGCCGGATAAAGGGATGGTCGTGGTGAAGGTGGATAAAAAGATAAAGGACAAGGTCAGGAAGCTGATCTCAGCCGCCAGAGCCCTTGGTCATGAAATAGAATGAGATATATGTGAAGAATATCAGGACGACCGCTATTATGATCTTCATCTGGTCGTCCATCCATGGCAAGAGACCCGAGGCGAAATATGTGACCCCTCCGCCTATCACTACTGATAGGATGAGGATCAGAACTTTCATCCCTGTTCCAGCCATAGCGACACGACTTCACAGATTATTCTGGGCCATTCACTCGGCTGGTGCGGATGAGACGCCTTTGGTGATGACGATAACGTCCTCGACTGATTTGACGTTCTTGTACATCACGCTCTTCTCGCGCAGCGCCTTCTTCGCATCATCTTTGCCGACCGGAAGCGGCTCGATGAGTATCCTCGATACTTCCCCGGATTCGAAATCCACTATGAAATCCTGCGCCGTCCCGACGAACTTGCCGGAGTCGGTGAAGATGTCCATGCCGTAAAGCCTTGAAAGCTTGGTAGTCATTTGATCAACCCTGACGGAATATGTTGAATCGGATTAAAAAACCTTTCCCCCTCTTATCAACGACGATAACATGGACAGGGCTCATCTCATCTTCGGTATCTATCTATTGTTCTTCGCAATATTCTTCGCCCTAATAATAGCTACACCGCTTGTGGCCTTCGCAAGAGACGCAAGCGGGCTCTACCAGCTTTTCGCTGCGACATGCCATCAGAAGATCTCTCGGTCGCTGTGCATATTCGAGAATGGCGGGGTCGGGGATTGCACGAATCAGAGCGGGCAGTTCGTAGATAGTTCGGATGATCGTACGCAGATAAGCGCAGTGATCGATGGAAAACTCGGCTACAAGATGCCAGTATGCGCTAGGGATATCGGCATATACGGAGGGATGCTACTGGTGGCGATCCTTTATCCGTTCGTCCGTCGAATCGACGATATCGATGTCCCGCCGGTCCTCTATCTCATAATCGCGATAGCGCCTCTTGCTATCGACGGCTCGATTCAATTGATCTCGGACCTCGGCTGGCTCCCTTTCGTGTATGAGAGCACGAATCTCATACGCCTCGCGACCGGTTTGCTCGCCGGCGGGGCCGCTTCGTATTACGCGATACCGCTCCTCATGAACATGTTCGGGGAAGAGAAGGAAATCAGGAAGCCATATTCGGCGAAGCAGACAGAAAAGAAAGGCTACAATTCCCATAAAAATACATTTATAAAAACTTCTTTGGATAGATAACGGATATATGAGCGATCACTACGCCAGGCTGAATCAGGTGGCCTGCGCAAGCAATATAGCAAACAAGCTGTCCTTCAACCAGACCCAGAAGCATCTGGACCGGCTTAATATCCGCCTCGCTTCATATAAGGAGCTTTATGATCGGGGGCAGATAGTGCCAGGAAACAACCTCCACTCGATATGGATCAAGAATGACCTGGAAAGCGCTATCGAGAAGTTCGAACAGGAGAAGAGCAATGCCGATGCAAAAAAAATATATGGCAGAAAATCCGTCATGGACCGGATAAAATCGATCGCATCTTCTGGGTTTTTGGCAACCGCAACCGCGGCGCTCGCGAATTATTTTGAAATATGGCAGCCGATCAAGGATATCATGATTTTTTCCGCTGTATGCTTCTGCACTTGGCGGGTAGCGAAGGCGATATGCGATGCCTGGACTGAAAGCTATGAAAAATGCGTAAAAAAACTGGACGAGGCGCTGAAGCACCTGGCAGCGGATGTGCAGGATATCAGACTATATTAGAAGAAATTCAGGGGCCAATCGGCAGTTTGGTCAATAATCGTCCAGCTTCTTCTGTTTTTTATCAACGGCTTTTTTAGCTGGTTTGTCATCCTCCAATATCAGCTGGCCGAAAACACCGTCATAGCCAGGGATCCATCGGACACGCCCTTGGTTCGAGCGGATTATCGCGTCTGCTATCTCCGGCGATGTCGCCAAGCGCACTTGCTCCTCGCTCGCTTCGAAGACAGCGAATTCGTTGCCGAAATAACGGACAAGCTTGCTGATCTCTTCGCCGATGACGCTTGAGGTCTCTGGTTTCTTCAAAGCTTTCGAGATCAGGGTGGTGAGAGGGATGATGTGCTTGAACGGGACAGCCCGCTCTGGGGTGACACCGTATTTGCGGTCAGCCAAATCGGCGACCCGGTGCATCACGCCGACTGTTATCTTCTTCCTGCAGACGGGGCAGATATTCTTCTTCTCCTTGGATTCCCAGGGCGTGAGCAGGACATTGCACTCCCTGTGGCCATCATAATGGTATTTCCCCTCTTCAGGATAGAACTCGTATGTCTTGACGAAACCCTCCCTTGTTTTTATCGCGTGGATGAGGGCAGCGAACGAGATTTGGGGGAGTTCGAACACGTTCGCTTCGCGCCCTAATTTCCCCAAACTATGCGCATCGCTGTTCGAGACGAGCGTGTATTTATCCAAGGAGCTAAGCATCCAATTCATGGCAGGATCCGACGATAAACCAGTCTCGAGCGCGAAGATGCGGTGCGCCTGGTCCTGGAATGCCTCTTCGATAGAATCAACTCCGGATTTCGAGCCGAATACCGAGAACCACGGGGTCCAGATATGGGCCGGGATAAGGACGATTTGGGGGGATATTGCATTCAGTTCCTCCATCAAAGCCGCGCTCGACATCATCAAGATAGGGCGACCGTCTGCCTTCAGGTTCCCGTATTTCGAGAGGCGCTCGTTGATTTGGGCGGCTATTTCGAGCGAGGGAGCGAGCACAACGTGGTGCATCTTCTTGGCACGTTCATCTGTTTCGCTGATAGGCTGCGAGGCGCCGGCTGGCTGCGATGCGCCGCTAGTTCTCGTTCCGCCTTCGCGATAGATCACGCTGATTTCGCTGGAGAGGATGAAACGCGTGTTGTCGTATCCGTAGAGGCCTGCAGCATCGCCGGTGTCCTTTTGGTCTTTCGAGAAAGCGTTCTTCACCTCCTCGAAATATATAGGATGGGTGAAATCTCCGGTCGCCATGATGCTGATGCCTTTCTGTTTGGCTCCTTGTGAGAGGCCTGCTATGTTGCACTGGGGCGAGGTCGCCCGGGCGTATTTGCTGTGCACATGGAGGTCGGCTATGGCTCGCATGGGATGGAATGGCGGACAAATCATTTAAATTTAGGCCGGTTAAATCAAAGCTGTGAAAACCGAGACTAAGAGTACTGGGAGAAAGGGCAAAGAGGATACAGGCATGAGCGAAGGCGAGAAGACCTACCTACGGCTGAAAACCGCTACGAAAAATTTCTCTGACTTCTTCGTCTGGCCGACCACGGTACTCAACGACGCTTATTCCGCAGCCAAGGGATTGTTCGACCCGAGGAAGATAGATGGGATTTTCAATGAACGGATCCAGAAAGCGGACTTCCGCGCAGGGTTCCTGATTTTCCTCGCTGCAAGCATCCTCTGCGCGCTCATCATATTCTTCGGATTCATCGCGCAGGCATATCTTCAGGCATATACGTATGATGCCCTGAGGCAGCAGATCGGCTCCAGCGTGGATAGCGTGGTGAATGCGTCGATAGGGCCGGCGAGCGCGGCTTCGGCGCTGTTCGTGCCCCTGAGCCTGCTCTTCACGCTTGTGATAGAAGGCATTGTCTATACTCTCGCGAAAGCAACGCGTGGGAAAGGGACGCTTGCTACCCAGTTCTACCTGTCTTCGCTAGTCGGCCTCGCTCGGGGCATCATGTCCCTGATAATGCTGTTCGGGATCATCTATTGCCTCGGGACGCTTGTCGCTATCGTCTATATCATACTATTGGCGTACCTCCTGCTCTATGTGACGCCTAAGGCTTATGCCAAGGCCCACAGCATCAGATACTTCCACGCCCTCATATTGACGATCCTGTCATATGCGATTCCGCTGGGCCTGATTTACCTGCTGAGCGGATCGATGCTCAAGTTTTGATTGCGTTGATTCCTGCTCAAGCATAACACCTTTTATGCCATATCCTCAAATGTTAGAACCAGAGAATGGTGACAATCATGCCTTTTGACCCGAAAAAATTCATAGCCAGATCGCTCGAGGACATCAAGAAAACCATTGGGCGCGCGAGGGCTATAACAGCCGTATCAGGCGGAGTGGATTCATTCGTGGCTGCGACCTTGGCCAACAAGGCTGTCCCTGGGCAGCTCATCGTCGTGTATGTGGACAACGGTCTGATGAGGAAAGATGAGACGGCCAAGGTGAAGAAGGCAGCCGAATCCGTTGGCATGGACCTCAATGTCGTGGATGCGCGAAAACGATTTTTGGATGCCCTTGTAGGCGTGAGCGACCCTGAGCAGAAAAGAAAGATAATAGGCGAGCTCTTTGTACGCGTGTTCGAGGAGGAGGCTGGAAAAGCCAAGGGCAAAGGCGTGGATTTTCTCATACAAGGGACTATCGCCCCGGACTGGATAGAGAGCGGGGGCTTGGGCCGGGACACCATCAAGAGCCATCACAATGTCGGCGGCCTCCCGGAGAAGATGAACCTGAAACTTTGCGAGCCTTTGCGCGAATTGTACAAGCACGAGGTCAGGATGGTAGGCCGAGAGCTCGGGCTCCCGGAACCAATATTCAACAGGCAACCATTCCCGGGGCCGGCCCTCGCCGTGAGGATTGTCGGCGAGGTGAGCGAGGAGAAGGTGAAAATAGTCCAGGAAGCATGCGATATCGTCGAGACGGAGATAGATGCGGCAAGCTTGTCTGGCAGGATGGAGAAACCGTGGCAGTATTTCGCTGCGCTTTTCCCCTCTAAAACCGTTGGCGTCCGGGGGGATGAACGGGCATATCAATATACAATCGTTGTGAGGGCGGTGAGGAGCCTTGATGGCATGACGGCCAGCTTCTCGTACATTCCACACGAAACGCTCGAGCGCATCTCGACCCGGATCACAAATGAGATACGTTCTGTGGGGCGCGTGGTGTATGACATCACGAACAAGCCGCCTGGAACGATTGAGATGGAGTAGAGGAGTAGACGAAAAAACCACTAAAAAACTCATCGTATATTGACTTCGCAGAGCACTTTAGTCCCTGTGAGCTGCGGGTCCAGCATGGCGTGTGTCGACTTGAATTTCGCCCTTAATTGCACCTTGGAACCAGAAGGTATACCTCGGTCGATCAGGTTCAATGAAAGCGTTTCGTAGAATGTAGGGATCACGGTATCGTCGAGAATGGCGCGCACCAACTTCAGGGAGATCTGCGTATCGCAGCCTGTGACGGGTTTCAGCAGCTTCTTCCCGCTTTTGTGGCTGACCAGATAGAAGGTAAGATCCACCTTGTCGGCAGCCAGATTGCGCCGTAAATCCCTTGACCCGATCATATGATTTTCACCATATACCAAATTCCCGAAATCTAAACCCAAAATCACAATCCAAAAATCACAAACCAAGATCACGAACGCTCGTTCGTTTCGATTCAATCCAGATAAACGCAGCGGCGAAACCGGTTCAGAGCCGCTCGAGAGCAGCCTGTATGCGGTTCTGTAGCGATGCCTGCCCTTCCGGCAGATACCTTTGCACATTCACTGCGATTCGGGCATAAAGATCCGCCCTATGAGCCTCGGGATAGACCCCTTCGCTCGGGATGCGTGAGTGGTCTGCGACAATGGATATCGTGTTTATTGGGCTGTGCGCTTCGAGGCTAATCCTCGGCAGTTCCCTTCGCTCTGGTGCGCGGACCTGCTGCGCATCCCGTTCTGCCTCCTTATATGCCATTAGACCACTTTATACGATATACTGTAATAATATTACGAAGCATCATTCTTAATACCTTGCATGGATGGAGACTACATGGCAGAAGCCGAGAAGGCGCGCGAATACCTCGCACGGGGCAGGTACAAGGAGGCTGGCGAACTGCTTGACCAGATGCTGATGCGCTCCAAAGATAATGATGAATTGTGGTACCTCCGGGGCGTGGTATCGCTGAAGCTGAAGAGCTATGACGCAGCGAACGAATCCTTCGAGCGGGCCTTGTCCATTCGCAGGAAAGCGGAATATCTCAGGACGCAGGGCATGGCGTTTTTGGAGATGTTCGAGGTAGAGGATGCCATTCCTGCCTTCGAAGCGGCTTCGAAACTGGAACCGAAGGACGCGGTCTCGCGTTTCTTCCTAGGCATCTGCTTCATGATGATGGACGACCCGAGGTCTGTCGACCACCTGAAGGAAGCCATCGCCCTGGATCCGAAACGGACGAAGGGCCTGCTGTCGAATTTCTATTCAGTAATGTTCGGAAAGGACAAGCGGATAAGCCAGGCGCAGAAAAAGAAGATGATGGAAAAGATAGGCTCCATCTCCTGAAATATTCTAATGTTTATTTCTTCTCCATCTGCGATATCCGTTTCTCCATCTCCTTGAGCCAGGACATCTCCTTTATCACATGGGGGGTGACTGTTGATGCGAATTTCATAAGCGAATTCGTCCCCTTGCGCGAGAGCCATTGCTTGCTGGCTTTCAATTTACGGAGGTATCCAGGGTTCGCAAGGAGCAGCTGGGCCAAGATGTTCTCGTAATGCGCCCTTCTCTTCTGGGCTTTCTCTAGGCGGCGTAGGGCGCCCACCTCCGCGGTGGTCCCGCGGCCGCGCGCCTTCTCCATATCAGATTTGGCCTTGGCCTCCTCATATGAGTATTTGAGCGCCTCGGTCATGAATTTCTTGGCCGGGATCTCGATGAGTTCGTCGCTGATCAGGACCAGCCATCCTTCGCGGATCAGGGACTGGTCCAGCTTCTTTATCGCCAGGTCAATATCATCCCTAGTCATCTTCCCCGAGACATACCCTTCAAGGAACGGGTAGCGGACAAGGAGCTTTGTCGTATCTATCAAGCCGCCTTGGCCCTTCAGGTGTATGCCTACGTCCTTGAGCCTTTCCCTCCAGGATTGGATCTGCTTCAGCTTGTCAGCGGCCATCTGCGGCGGGAGATTCGGCCGCTCGAGCAGCCATGATTTCTTGGAAAGGACCTCTCCGATGTCGGGATCCTCTAGGAAGGCAGCGAAAAGCTCCGGGAAGTACCGTTTCAGGCTCTGGAACTCGTCCAGGTTCAGGAGCAGCTCGTAGGTGACCTCCTTTCGTTTCTTCATCATCTCCAATTCGAGCGCGTGCATCTCCTTCTTGAGGTCCTCATCATAGGTCTTGCGGTACTGCGTATCGAACTTCCTCAGCCTGATTTTGCGCTCCCGGATGTAGGATGCTGCGTCTTCCAGATAATCTATGAGGAGCTTCAAAGGTCTCACTTCTTTTTCGACAACGCGCTTTCGTATTCCTTTTTCATGATCAGCGAATCGAAATCAAGCCTCGGGGTCTCGCAGATGACTGTCCCGGAATATCCGTTCTCTGCAAGCAGTTTCATGAACGGCTTGAAGGGCGGCTCATTGTTCGTGTTCAGGGCGAAATGGTTGAGCTCGCCTTTTTCCGAATAGTTTATCTCTGAGAAATGGCAGTGGAAATGTTTCACGTAGTCTCCCAGCCCATCCTCCAGCTTTCGGAATATCGCTCGATAGTCGTCTTTGCTCTTTATCTTGAAATCTCCTCTTGCATGGAGATGGGCGAAATCCGGGACAGGGACCACCATGTCGAGCTCCTGGGCGAGCTTGATGTTCTCATCCAGTCCGCCGAATGCGCTCTTTTTGCCGACGGTCTCCGCGCCGAGTCGTATCTTGATGTTTTGGGTTTTCAGTTCTGATTCGATATCTTTAAGGTTCGCTTTCGCCGCATCGAACGCTTCTTTGGGAGTGAGTTTTTGGTAGAAACCAGGATGGAAGACTGTGATATGGCCGCTCGCGAGAGATGTTATTTTCGCGGATGAGATAATGTGGCGCTTAGAATTCGCGAGCTTTGTTTTGTCATCTGTGCAGAGATTGACGAAATAAGGCGCATGCGAAGAGATGGAGATGTCGAGCTCTTTTGCCGCTTTCCCGACCTCGATGGCGGCATCCTCCTGCATCTTCACGCCCTGGACGAATTCCATCTCCATGGCGTTGAGGCCTAGCTCCTTGCAGCATCGGACACCTTCGAGCGTGCTGGTGCCGTTGCATTGGATAGGGATGCCGGCAGGGCCGAAACGGATCGCGCGAGCGCTCATGCAGGATGTTGGAAGGCAAAGGATAAAACCGCATCGGCAGATGAGACGAGCGATACGGATAAGGAAAAAAAGAATAAGGGAATTGTCTGCTTACTACTGGCACAAGTGGTTGTTCTGGTTGCATACCTCGCCGGTGACGCAGTTCTTGTCCTCGTCGCAATAACCTGTCTGGTGCTTGCAGTAATGGTCAGTGTCGCAGAACTGCCATGAGCCGCAGTCGGCGAATGTGCTGCACCTGTCCTTCAACGGCGTGCACCGGTGCGAGCCTCCTGAGCAGAATTCCCAGTCATTGCATTCGTTGTCCCCTGCGCAGAAACCCTGCCTTGCCACGCATTTCTTGAGCGTCATGTCGCATTTCGACCAGCTGGTGTCGCAGTTGTCGTCATTCACGCAGTAGCCGGATTTAGCCACGCAGCGGTGGGCTTTCACGTCGCAGTTCTGCCAGTTTTCGCAGTCGCCGTCAAGGTCGCAGCGCCCCGCAATCAGGTAGCAGCGCTTGCTCACGACATCGCATTTCTTCCATGCGTCGCAGTCGGTGTCGCTGGTGCAATATCCAGGAGCAGGGCTGCACTTGTTCGTCGCCGGGTTGCAGAACTCGTATGTGGGTTCGCATACGCTGTCCGAGTCGCAGTATCCTGGGGCTGCCCTGCAATAGTTGGTTGAATCGCACACCTGCCAGATGTCGCAGTTGGCATTCGTCCTGCATCGGCCCTCGGAGAATATGCATTTATGGGTCTTCGCCAGGTCGCAGCTCAGCAAGGAATCGTTGCATTCTGAATCGGCCGTACAATAGCCTGGAAGCGTGGCGCAGTTATGGCCTGTCGCATTGCAGTATTGCCAGGCATAGCAGTTGGTGTTGTCGTTGCAGCTGCCTCCCTTCGTGTTTGAGCTGCAACCGGCATAGATCATGGCCAAGGCTACAAATAGGCCCAATAATATGAGATTCCTTGAACAGGCTACCATGGATTGGAATTGGCCTGGAGGTATTATAAGAGTTTCAGCCTGCGCAGGGCTCCTGGCAGGGCGCTTATATCCTGGATCGAATAATCTGCCTTGGTAGCCTTTTCGGTTCCTTTCCCGTATTTGCTGCCCATCACCCTGATAGTGCAGATGCCTGCTGATTTGGCTGGCAGGATGTCTGTATCTTCACGATCGCCGACCATGACGCAATCCCCTGCTTTTGCTTTCAGGGTCTTCAAAACCGAACGGAAGAATCGTTCATCCTTCTCCCTGCCCATCTCGCCCGAGACGAATACATTGTCGAAATAAAGGGCTATCCTGAGCCTGATTAGCTTGTCCCACTGCTTCACGGCTATGCCGTTTGTTGCTATATGGAGCCGGAACCCTGCCTCTTTGAGGCGCAATAGGGTCAGGGGAACTGTGGGGAAGGGCTGGATCGAGGTCTTGGTGTCATGGTAAGCGGCGACTGCGGCTGCGACGAACCTGGATGGGTCCCTGATGCCTCTTTTACGACACAAGTCGTCGAAATGGTGCTCGTAATTAGACCCTTTTTTGCGGATTATAGTCCCGAGGTCGGAAAGAAGCTCGTCTGGGTCGGCTTTAAGGCCCATCATTATCATCGCGTTGACAGCGTTCCTGCGGGCTTGCGCTGCGAATTCGCTGGAGGGGAAGAGCGTATCGTCGATATCGAAAATGACATGGTATGGCATAAAGGAAGAACGAAGAAAGAGAATATATGGTTTTTGCCGAAGGGATTGTTCACTTGGCTGAATTAGATTCGGCCGGGGTGGTCGATTCGGGTTCTGCAGGTTTCGGTTTGGCCTTCGAGAAATCAGGTATCCCGAGAGGTATTGTGTAGAAGCATTCCCGTGGCGGCGGCTCGATATCGCGGGTCAGTTCAGACTTCAGTATGCCAGAAAGATCAACGGATTTGACAGTGCCAGGCGTGCCGTTCGGTACAGTGGCTGTAATTGTCGCCGGCACGAATATGCCGCTCATCAGGATTTTTCCTGATATCCGGACATCCAGCCTCTCAGGCTCGCCGACAAGGCCGACTATATCGCTTCTGTGGCTTTTGATGACCCGCAAGGCATAACCAGCGTAATCGCGCAGATGCTCGGCTGAGAGCGAATTGGCCTGCGCACTCGAGAAATCGCAAATCACAGGGCCTTCAGGCTTCTCGTAGACAGGGGCCTGGTCGCCGCAATCGAGCCAAAGCGAGTATTTCATGGATCCTACGCCCTGGTCCGTGGCGTCCTTGTTGTAGACTACCTTGACTCCTTTGCGCCCAAGGTCGTCCTTTTCTTCCCTGAGCGGATCAGTCGGGAAGATGCGCCTCCACTGGACCTCGCCGACAACCAGATGCGGAGTGAATTCGCCCTTCTCGTTCTTTATGCCCCTATGGAATATCTCGATCCTAGGCATCGGAGGGGTCTTTATCTTGCCCTTTAGCATATCCTCGCAGATCTGGTCGACTGAGCTGAAACTCGGGCTGTCGACATCATCTTCTATGCCCAGGTCATAGACGCGGTTGCCGATAGTGAAATTATCGCAATCCTTGCCTTTTTCGCCGGCTTTCCAGTCGCACCTTCCATCGCCATCGACGTAAGCCGGTTTCGGGGCTTCGACAGTTGTGACAGAGGAAGCTATCGGGGGGCAGGTGATCGGCTCCTTGGTTTTGAATGATGTATTGACGCATAGAGCGCCAGAGACCGCTAGAGCGCTTACCGTGGCTAATACGCCTGCCAATTTCCTGGTGGAGGATTTTTCCTGGTCTTTCACGGTCGGGTTCGTCATAATCATTACCTCAGCTGCTTCCCAGGTTCAGGAGAAGCAGGTGTTTATGAATATATATAATTGTGTATGAAAGGATTTAAAAAGCGATTGTTGGAGCAGGTGTATTGCCCGGGAAAAGGGGAAAAATATATAAAAATGAAAAAAGAATTCAGTGCTGCTGACGGATTACTCCGGTGACTGTCACTGTGCACGGGTTGGTCCCTGGTTTCGGCGGATTGAACTGCACGCCGTTGAAATTGGTTGTGAACGAGGTAGGTTTTCCGTTCGCTACAACAGGACCCCAGGTCAAAGGTACGCCGGTGGGGCTCACAGAAACTGATTCCGAAAGGCTGACCGGGCCCACCTTGACTTCTTCGGTGAAATTGCCTTGGTTCTGGAGCACCAGCTGGCTGCGGGCATCGTTCGTCACGACATCCTTGCTTTCGCATTTTGAATGCGGTTCGGTCTCTTCCGGCTCCTTGGTCCCCGGCTCGGTCTTCTGAGGCTCGGCTTTTACTGTTTCCTTCTTCTTACCGCCGTACATGTTCGGGCACCATACCTCATGCGTCATGACCGCTGTCTCGATGGTGCGGTTGTCGCCGTTCGGATTGTATGTATCGCGCACCCCAGGTTCACCTAGGGCGTTCGTGCTGTTCTTCACCTTCTCGTCCTTGGTGAATATCACTGCGGCAACCGTCCTTATCCGGATTGGTTTTGTCCCGAATTCAGGCGCATCCACGAAAGCGAAGCGCGGCTTCTCAGGCTTCTCGCTCTCCTGGCAGAGCCGGTCTATCTCGCTGTAGCTCAGGCTCTCTTTGTTGCCTTCGTTATCTCTCTGGTAGATCCCATCCCCGACAAGGCCGCAGTCGGAAGGGACTTCCTGTTCTGTACCCTCTGCAATCATTTTCTTGACCACACGACCCTGCGGCTCGCCTTTTGCGAACTCGCACTTGCCGTCGCCGAGAACGTATTTCGCGTCCTTGAGCCCTTTCTCCGCCCGCTCAGCGCGATTCCTCTCGCTGGTCACGGTCTGGCTGAGCTCGTCGATCTGCTTCTTGTAGAGCGAGGTGTTGGTATCATGGAAACGATAGATGGCCAAGGTCGCGGCAGCGACTGCGACAGCGCACGTCATGCCCACATACCTCATCCGGTCTTTCGGTTCCTCCACATTCTTTCCCGAGTGCTTCAATTTGTTGTTCATGTGTGATCACCTAATTATTATCAGCTGGACCCTCCGCTTATCATCGTGCCGTTGGGCCCGGTGTTTCCGTTCCCGCTCTGCGCATCAGTTGGCTTCTTGCTTCGATCAGGTCTGTACGAGAAGAAGGCAGTGCATATCAACTCGAACACGACGTATCCAGCGATCGCGTATTTGTTCGCGAAGCCGCTCAAGTAAAGCGCTGCGGCCGGGGCGAGCCCGGCGCCTCCGAAGAATGTCGCGAACGAGAACCAGTCCATCTTCTTTGGTGATTTTTCCGGTTTCGCATCCTTCGCTGTTGGTTCAGTTTTTATCACCACGCTCGGTTCTGTCGCGAAGGATCTCTCAGCAACCGCCGAGGCTCCGGATACTGCGCTCTTATGAGGAGGCGCTTGCTTTTGGGCGCCAGCTGGTTTGGGCGAGGCGCTGAACTCTACGCTCGGCGCAGACTGCCTTCCTGCTACTAAAGGAATCGGGGAAGGAGTCACTATTACGTTCCTTGGCGGTTGCCCAGGTGATCCGGGAGTATAGCGGAAGCCGTCGTCTTCGTTGCCGGGCCCGGTTAACATCGCGATGTTTAGTCCCTTTGACGCATCCGTTCCAGGGGCTGGAGATGGCGGGAAAGGGTCGGACAGAGAAGTGGGGAGCTCCTTATCCTTCGAACCGTGCGCTGGTTCCGCAATAGGTTCATCTGGCTTTTTCGGTTGCTGCTTCGGAGCCTTCGGCAGGGTCGCATCAAGATCTATTTCAGCCTCCGCTGGCACGCTTCCTGCGCTGGATTTTGCTGCTCCTGCTCGGAGCGAGCTCGATGGCTCCCTGTACGGGGTCTCGTCGAGATCCGATGCTGCCTGCGGGCTTGATGAACCCGCTGCCGGTTTGGGGCCGGTTCGTCCCTGAGGCCCGGGCCCTGATACGGACGGTTTCGATGGCTCCATGAACGGAGTCTTGTCGAAATCCACGGCCACCTGCGCAATAGGCTTCGGGCTAGCTGCTTTAGCTGGTCCGCTTGCATCTGGTTTGTTCAGAAATATTGGTTTCCTTTTTACTTGTTTTTGATCTGCCATTATTTTCTACCCCCTTGATTAATGCTTTTCAGATTATAAGTAACGAAGTTCGACAATTCTTTTATCTTGGATTTGTCCAATGAACCGCCGCCCATATTGGTCCATGTCACGATTTCCTGCACGACGAGCGTCTTATCGGAGAGCAAGGTCGAAACAGCCTGGCTCACTTCGGCATTGTGTTCCTTGAAAAGGGCCTCCATGGCCTTCAGACGCTCGCTAGGCGCCTTGTATCCCTGCGCCCTCACGACCAGCATCCTGACAGAGCGCGCGTATTGCGTTTTCAGCGCATCGTACTTCTGCTTGAAGATCTCGGGCGGATATCTCCTTCCAGGTGCTCCTGCTGCCTCACTCATCCTGTCATTGAGCGCTTCGGCCGAAAGATCTGTCAGATCCTGGAGCGCCAAAGAAGCGACATCAGGATTTTGCAACCATATATTCGGAAGCCCCTGCGCAGGTTCGGATGACGTGGCAAGGGTGGTTAGGACCTTGCTTTTCATCTCGTCGATAGCCAGGTGCATCTTGGCCAAGTTGATTATGAACTCCCTCGTAGTATCCAGGGACGCTGGACTCAGCTTGGCCACATCATCATCTATCAGGCCGTTCTCGTTGGCAATAATCAGCTTCAAGGCAGCCTGCCAGTCGCCTGGATGCTCGGATGATGCTTCCTTCATATGTCTGCGGCTGTCCTCTTTGGATAAATCATTGACTATGGCGCCTATCAGGAATGTCCCATAATAGCCCTCGACGAATGTGGATGCGGCTTTCATGATTACATCATCTGGGCTTCCTCCCATGATTTCGAAAAGGTCGCGCCTCAGGACACTTCCCTCTTGCAATTCCTTGAGGTCTGAAAGCGTGTCCCACATGTTGGCATTGAAGATGGCCTCCAGGTCATCTGCATCCTGGTCAAGGACCGCTGAAGCGACCCTCACCCTGCCCTTGAAATCATAGAGGCAATCCCTGGCCCTGCGCGTTATCAAGAGGCTGTCTTTGGCGACGTCCTCGGAATCGACCGCAGCATGAAGGATCTTTCCGAGCTCGTCTTTGCGCGTAGCCTCGTCGGCGAGCACATGCTTGAGGGCTGATTTGATCGCAGCTTTCTGGTGGTCAGTTTCTAGATTCCTGATCCTGGTTGAGAACGCAGAGTCTCTCAGGAGCACGACGGTCTCGGCGACCATGAGCGAGCCGTACATGCCCTCCACTATGGTCGCTTTATCATCCAGGTATTCCTTGGATACGGTCTTACCAAGCACGGTTGCGAGCGCTGCGCTCAGCGTGAATGTGTCGTGTAACGAAGAGAGATGCTTCAGCGTGGTCGCCGGAGCGGTCTCATAGAGATGCTCAAGCTCATCTTCTGCGCTGATCGCTGCTTTTGTTGCATCCAGCGAAAGCGCGGCTGCGACCAATTCGATCGAATCCTTATGGTAACGCAGCAAGGAGGCGCGCCTCATGATTGCGATCTTCGCCTCAGGCGCGGCATAATCCCCGTTATCGTCGAATTCCTCTGCGGCTGTCGCGCTCCTGCGCAGCGTCTGGAGGGCGGCATCTATCATATGCTTGTGATCCGGGCCCAATGCGTCTATGCCGGATCTGGCCGCGGCCTCATCAGAAAGCACAAGCGCATTGAAGACCCTCCTGCGGACCTCGTACGCGTATTGGGTTGTGAGCGCATCCCTTGCCTGCCTCTCATGATCCAGGACCGAGACGCCGAATGCTGATAGCACGGCTTTCTTCCTATCCTCATCGCTCATCCTGTAGATGGAGCCATAGAGCTCGAGGCTGAGATTCTCGTCGTTGAATATCGGTAATGGTTCGGTGATGTCGGCTTTCTTCATGGTGCCTTCAGCCTCTGCGTATCTGTAATATTGATATGATATCATCTCGGCCATGAGGATATCTTTCGCAGCAGAACGGACGGCTGGGGTGCTGAGCACAGTGTCGTTCGCAATAGACACGAGCGCAGAGACAGCATCATGGCCTTCGGCCTTCAATGCCTTGATGGCCTCCTGCGGATCCTTGCCGTTTGTTATGCTATCCTGGAGGAGCCGGCCTGCATGGCGGAGCAGGACATTCTCATAGGATTGTTTCAGTTCGTCCCTGAAGCTGTCATCCGATGCGAGATTCGCACCGGCGACTGATTCCAGGTAAGAACTGTCGCGGACGCAGAAGCGGAGCCTTCCCAGGATGTATCCTGGCGCAAACGAGACAAGCATGAAGAGCTCTTCCTCCTGGTTGTTGCTCTTGATAGCATCGCTGAACTGGGAATCCAACACATTCGCGAGCTGCGACTTGGCGCATTTGCGCACATTTTCAAGCGCAGAGACAATATCTGCCGGCCTCGGGAATTCGCATGCGAGAGCGCTCGTCAGCTCATCGTCGGACGATTTCCTGCTCGCTATCGAATCCAGGGATTTCAGGAGCCCTTGATTATATATAGAGCCTAACGCGCTCAGCCTTTTGACCATGTTTTCCACGTTCACGTCGTTGAGGGCCAAAGCGGTCTGCCTGACCATGCAGGCGAACATCATCCCAGGGACGCGCTCGGCAGCTTCGTTGAGCATGCCCTCGAATTCCGCTGGTCTGAGGAGGTTGAACTCAGAATCCTGCCTGGCGACCTTTGCGAGGTTGTCCTTCAAAGTATCTGGGGTGAGGCCTGTGAGCGCGAAAAGCGCTTTGAGCGTTGTCTCTGGATCCTGATGCAGGAGATCGAACATCTTCTCCTGGCTGTCGTCTGAGAGCAGGACAGCCATTATCTCGGCGTTCGCGATGTCTTCGCATGTCGCTTTGAGCCTGGGGTAATTCCTCGCGATCAGCTGGAATGCCTCGGGATTCTTCGCGAACATGTCGAGGACGGCGAGCTGCTCTTGGGTGAGATTGGTATGGGGTGAGAGTTTCGCGCTCATCATTTCGGCCGGGACTTCATCCGATATCGCCCCTTTGCGGGAAGATAAAGGCGATACGGTTGCTCCGGTCGCAAGATAGGATTTGCCCAATTCTTCCAAAGTCGGTTTCAGCTTGAGTACAACAGGATTTATGACCTTGTCAGCAACTGGATCGGTGATTCTTGCCGAGACAGTGTCCACGAGTTTGGCTGCGACCCCGTCTACAGTCGGCATGTCTTTTTGGAGCTCTTCTGTGACGCCGGCCACTATCTTGTCGAACATATCCGGGTTGTCGAGGAGGACCTTGAGCGCTTCGCCGTTAGTTGTGATGCGCTTGGCGACCGCTAGTGCAAAGGTGTCCACGAATTTCGCATCACCAAGGAGGACCTCTTTCAAAGGCTCCCAGATCGATTCGACTAATAGCTTCGCGATCTTCGCTTTCTCTTTGAGTACGCTTATCGTGTCGGTTGTGCGTTTGACTTTCTGCGCCTGCTTCGCAAGCTCCTCTGTGGTCAACTTTGGATCGGATGCCATCAGGATTCGCCTCCTTTGGGTGATTTCGCTCCATCTGTCAGCGTCTTCATCGCGGTCATGGATGGAGGTTCTGACCGGAAGCTGTTGCCATCCCATAGCCGCTTCGCCTTGTCTGTGAACGCCTTGAATGAATTTTCCATCCTGATATCAAGGGTCGCTCCGGCGAAGTCATAGCTCTGCTTCTTCATCTCTTCCTGGAGCTCTTCGTTATCGAGGATGATCGAGAGCGTGCGCAGATGAGAGTCAAGCTTTTCCAATGCCGAGACGGCTTTTACTTCGAGCAGCGTCTCTTCGCTTACGCCTTCTGCGTTGAAACTTGGTTTTTTGATTTCGCCCTCGAGCTGCGATGCAACTTCGTCATAGGCCGTGTCGATGCTGGGTTTCATGCGGGAGAATATCTCGCCGATCATCGCATCTGTCGCTGCGAATCGTTTGGAGAGTATCTCGGCCTGCGAGAGCGTTGGTATGCTGACGCTTGCCGTTGCCTCTTCCTTTGCAGCTACTGGTGCCGCAACTACAGAAGCGACAGGCGCTGGCGCAAGGAGCGGAGGCTCTGATGGCGGAGCAAGTGACGGTATGTCTTTGGATTTGTCCCTTGATGCAGGGGGTTTTGCCGGGCAGATCACGGGGGCAGGGCTTGGCTTAAGTACAATAGAACTCTCTTCTGGACCAGGAGGCGCTGGGAATGGAGGCGCGAGCGTGCGTTTCGATGTTGCCATGGTCGTATCGCTACCGGGGATGAATCCTGCTTCCTTGAGCGCATCGACCAGGTCGGGCATATCCGGTGCTGGCGCCTTTGCTTCGGCAGGCGCCGGCGGTTTGCTTGATGGTTTTGCGCTTGCGAGCTCTGTGGCTTCAGTTGCTGCGCTTGTCGTGCCCGGGGTAGACGGGGTCGATGACAAACCTTGGATCTTGTTATGCAATGCGTTGACGCTCTCAGTGTGCTTGAGCAGCATATCACGGGCGATGCCTTCAGCTGATTTCGCATCTTCGGCGGATCTCTTCATCTGGACAACAGCATCGGCATAAGCCCTGACCAGGTAGTTTATGGCCTGCACCAGGGTCATATTCTTGTTGCCTTCTGCTGTCTTGACTTCGATGCCTTCTGCCCAAACCTTGAAGAGCGGCGCCATCGAGGAGAATATCGTGTCGATCCTCTGCATCTTTTTCATGGAGTCCCTCAGTTTGGAAACAATCACCTTGAAGGCCGCCATGCCGGTGAGCTCCTTCCCTTCGTCATCCTCGACCTTGAGGGAGTTCAGCCCGCTCGTGTATTCGGTGAACGCTGCTTCCAATCGACCGGCCTTCTCATCCATGGCCTTTGCGGTAGAAAGCGCTTCCTTGTTCGATAAATCAGCAGCTAAGGCGGCAGTGTGGGATCCTGTCGCAGCTTCCCGTGACTGCTCGACTTGCCTTTTGCCTTCCCTGATCTGGGCTCCGGTCTCTTCCAGCTTCCTGTCGACCTCGCCTTTCGATCTTGAGAATCTGCGGTCGAGCTCTTCATCGCGCGATTTCTTTGTCGAATCGAATCTTTCGTTGAGCTTGGTGGAGATTTCTTGTGCCTTGGCTTCCAGGGCAACGCGGTTCTCGGCGCCTTTGCGTTCTGTCTCAGATACGATGCCGGCCTCGATGCCGGATGCGACCTGGCGGATCCCGTCTATCATGACCTGCGGGAGATGCTCGAGGCTTGTGCGCCCTATCGACTTGCCAATGCTCTCTGTAAGCCTTTGGAGATCTTCTTTCCATCTGAGATTCTTTGCTGGAACCGCCAACCATACCACCTCAATACATCATCTATAGTCTATAGTAATATGTGTGTTATTGCATAATTTAGTGAGATGTTTATTTAAATGTTTGCTTAAGTAAAAAAAAGTGGAATAAGAACCATATCCAGCTTCTCCATGCCCTTCTTGCTTCAAAGCCATCAACCTTTGACCTGGAACCCTTCGTCCAGCCTGCGGCAGTTCACGGTCCGATCGTCGTCTTTTCCAGGCCTCAGCTCGGAATTGGATAGATGATAGAATTGCTTCTGCTTGAGGCTCGCCTTGCCATCCGAAGCGATCTCCACGATATACGTGCCGATGGGATCCTTGCCGGATTTCCCTGAGATTTGGGTCTCTGCGCCGGGTTTCAGCGAGAGGAGGAGGTTACGGTCAAGGTCAGAGATCGCGATCTTGTTATCATCAAGATATGATACGAGTTCCGCTGAGTTAGCGAATCCGCCCATCTGGTTGTACTCGACCGAGTGATGCCGAGCGATATCCATGAGCTTGGATCGCGCCTCTGCTGAATCATTATCAGAGGACTTGACGATGATCACGCAATCCTTCTCGCAGATGTTGTCCCAGAGGCCGTCTGATGCTATTGCTATCATCATCTTCCCAGGATGCGTGATTGGGATAGGGGAGTAATTCCTCGTGCTGTTGTTTATGTGCATGAGATGCGCAGAGCCTCCGAGAAACGAAGCCACATAATTGGTGATCCCATAGCTCATGGAATTGTTCTGGACGCGCTCTTCCGCTGCCTGTTCAGCTGCTGCGACCATGGCGAGCATCTCCTTTATCGGCAATTTCTCGAAGCTCGCGGGCCCTCCTGGCAATGCCTCTTTCATCTCCTTGAGCCTGTTGCTGGTCTCAGCCTCAAGATTTAGGCCCACTATCTTCGAGTGCGTGAGGGTTGCGAAAACCATCTCCGGCTCATCGCCCTCGAGGCTCATGATCTTGCAATCGCTGTCGCCTGCATGGGCTACCCACATAAGAGCGCCTTTCTGGAAAGAGACGGTCGCGGTGGTGCCCATGTTTATCTGGCTTGTCCTGATATATCTCTTGGATGTATTGAATATTGTGGAAGAGAGGTCATGATCGCTGTTGAAGATCTGGGCCATCGCTATCGAGATGTCGATGGTGGAGAACAAGCGCCGGAGGTCCTCTGGTCCCTCGAACCACCCTGCAAGAGCGAAGACATCGAATATGTTCTTCGCTATGCTGCTCGCCACTGACCCGCACGAATAGCCGCCTACGCCATCGAAAACAGAATCAACACGGCCGAGCGATCCGTCAGAGTAAATGATGAGCGCGGATGATGCCACATCCTCATTTGTCTTGCCATTGAATGCGCGGTAACTTGCAGGCTCGCTTGAGATCGTGGTAGAATCCAGCCTGCCGCTTGATTTCCAGTAATCCATTCCCAGGAAAACCATCAGCGTGTGGAACTCCTCTTCCCTGCGCGCGACATCTTGGAGAGTGATAGGCCGCAGATTGATGTCCTGATTGAGCAGCCATGCCGCGAAGACGAGCGGCTGGTATCTGTGGACCGGTCCGTCCTCGGGGCACATGTCATCGAAGACGTCTTTCAGTTCCATGAATTGCGCCGGGTCGGTTGGGTCTATTGCTGGGCGACCGATCTTGCGGCACATGAGCGAGAGCATCTCTAATTCTGTGCTTGTGAATTTTGGATCATTCGAGAAGCGGATCTTGTGGATCAGATCCCCGAGCGTCAGGAGATCCGTATTGTTCCTGCGCCAGAAATTTCTTGCTGTTTCAGGAGATATCTCGAAAAAATCCTGCAGCCTCCGTAAATCATTCTTGGTCGGTTCGTCCGAATCTGGCCCATGTGTTTTGACTAGTGTATCGCGCTGGTGCGCTGACAAACCTGAGAATAGGATGTGAACAGCTTCCATCTTCTTATCAGCGGCCGTCTCTGGGATTTCGTACATCGAACAGAGGCTGAAAAAAGCATCCCTGCGCTCCTGCACCTCTGCGCGCCAATCCTTCTCGCCCCACCCAGCCGATATGAAATTTCTCATCCTGAGCTCGCGCACGCCCGGGTGCATCATGAGGAAAGCCCTCAGATCACGCTCTGTGATGCTATCGGCTGCGGCGGTTTCCTTCCCTATGGCCGCTCGGATCAGAGCGATATGACGGTGATTCATCTTCTGCATGTATTGGGCAGCCAGCTCGCACATCCCGCTCGTATCTGCGATCGCCGGAACAGCCTGCGGAGCGAACGCGCCGTGCAATTTCTTGAAGCTGAGGTCCTGCCTTTCGCGGGCCAACCTATATCCGAGCGCGGTCGTATCGAAATCCAGGGCGGCCTTGCGCACGTGGCCAGTTTCCGGCGTGGATCCAGCATCCTGGTTTTTTCCACTTCCATCGTTCTGCGAGGATTTCGGAGCGGCCATCACGATCACATGTCTTTCCAGTCTGATAAGATGTGGAATAATGTTTATAAAAGAGGTGTTTTTTTAACTATTAATATGGAGCTAGAAAAAAAATGGGGTTTGCACGTCTATTAGCGTTCATGGCTTGACCGGTACCTTGAACAAGGCTCCGACAAGATAGCCTGCTATCGCTGCTGTCCCCCCGATAACCATGAGCTCGATTCCGCCGCGCAGCCATCTGCCGCTTGTCGCCGCCCGCGTGTATGCGCCGATGAAGAAGAGCACAGCGCAGGCGATAGCGACAGAGGCTATCATGGCATCCCGGACAGGCAGGAAGAAGAATGCCGCAAGCGGGATGAAGGAGCCGATTATAGCGCTGAAGCCTACGAGCACGGCCTGCCAGAATGCGGACATGTTCGCCTGCGGGTTCTCCAGGTTCAGCTCGTCACGCATCATGACATCGAGCCAGATCTTGGGGTCTGAACATATCTTGTCCACGACCTGCTCGAGGAGCTTGCCGCTGAATCCGCGCTCCCGGTATATCTCGCGTATCTCCTCGCGCTCGACATCCGGGACCGTGTCCATCTCAGATAGCTCGCGCATACGTTCGGCGTTGTAATGCTCGACTTCAGCCCGGGTCGAGGTATAAGCCACAGCGGCCATGCTGATGCTCTCGGCGAATGTCGCTGCGAGGCCTGCAAGGAGGACTATCTGCGTGGAGTTCGTGGATTCCGCTACACCTAGGATGATCCCCAGCACATTGACGATCCCGTCCTGGCTGCCAAGGATAAGGTTTCGGAACAATTCGCCCTGGCCCAAACGGTGGAAACTTGGCGCATCGAAGGATTTCTTGAGAGATGTACCCTTTGCCATCGATTCCAGATTAGCGTGTAATATTAATAATAGAATGGTGCGAGCGGCGCGGAATAGCGCAAAATTATATAGACGATGAATACTTTCTTACTGCGGAAATTAAGTGTGCCAGATCTTCTTTATACGCTGCCAACCAGTTATTTTTATGACGAAAATAAAAAGACCAAAAATATCGGATGACAGAGCGTTAGAACTTTTTGGAGCCATGATTGGAGATGGATGTTTATCAAAATATTTTGCATCTTATGAAAGGCGGACATTATACGTAACGTTATTGACTGGAAATTCATTAAGGAAAATGAGTATCAATTATATTTGAGCAATATTTTGTCAAATCTTTTTGATGTAAATTGTAAACCGAGAATAAGAAGAAATTCTTCCAATACTACGATATTACAAACTTCAACTAAAAGAGTTTTCGATTGGTTTATCGAGAATGGGTTTCCAGTTGGAAAAAAGAGTGGGATAGTGATTCCGAAAAAATTATTGGGATTGCCTAAGAATAAACTCAACAATATTATAAGAGGAATTTTTGATACGGACGGCTGTATATCAGCAAGAAAAGATGAAAATTATCGTTATCCATATATTTTTATATCAAGTTCGAGTATAGTTTTAAGAGAACAAATTAAAGATATATTGAGACATCAGAAAATTCCAGCGTATATACACAAGGATACGGTGGTTGTCCGCGGAATAAAAAATTTCAATAAATGGTTTGAATTAATAGGGAGCAGCAACTTGAGAAATTTAAATAGATATAAAGAATTCCAAACAAGTGGAAGATTATTATCCGTGGGCTTGTAGCTCAGCAGATGCGGAAGGGTTCGCCCGACTGCAGTTGATCAGAGCGCTCCGTTCGCATCGGAGAGGCCGGGGGTGCGAGTCCCCCCAAGTCCATATCCCCTAAGAAATCAGCGCGAGCCATGAGAAAAACCTCATGGGATATGGACTGTTCTGACCGAACGATAGTGAGGTCAGAGACAAGTCCAATTTTTCTTATGCCATCAGTGATGGTGAGGTTGAATCTCATGAAAAATTGGACTGACTTGAAAGCGAGCGTAGCGAGCTTTCAAGCTGAAGTCCATGACCCTTTTCTTATCATTTAGATTCGATCGGCATGACATGGGACTGCTTGATCGCCCATTTGTTCTTCATCATGTCGGTCTGGAAGATCCCTGCGCTTATCACGATATAGATGTCCTGCTTCTCCAGGTCTATCTTGTCCAGGTCCTCATCCATCTTCATGGGTTCATACATCCTCTGGGCCGCATCTACCACGTGCCACTGCTTGTCCAGACGCATGGCATTTATCGCATGCCTCTCGCTCCCGATGATGTGGCCTTTGAGGAGCCAGTTCCTTATTCCGAATTCCTGGAGGAACAGCGCCAGGATGAGCGCGTTGTGCCGGCACACCCCCTGGCGATCTTCCTCGAAATAAGCGTTCATTACCACGGTCCGCTCCTCGTGGTGCTTTTTCGCTTCCCC